>ERZ1034363.118-NODE-118-length-54036-cov-4.047314_pt1 | contig 54036 bp, 63 predicted proteins | sample MGYA00520616_ERZ1034363 | MGnify/ENA primary metagenome ERZ1034363 (study PRJEB33736, sample SAMEA104284506) | Azolla filiculoides | biome: Urban; feature: Water surface; material: Ditch water | place: Netherlands | collected 2015-10-28 | depth 0-0.1 m ...
GGTGGTGCTGGTTGAGAAACTGGTTGTAAAGCATTTTGAACATTATTTTGAATAGAAGTAGATGCAGACTGTAAACCAGTTTGTTGTGGTTTAATATTAAAAAGGTTTTGTAATCCAGTTTTTGCTGTATCATAAGCATTTCCAGCTAAATAACCTAATCTATCTAATCTGTCTGATTGATTCCATACTGTATTAACTTGTTGTGGTGTAAAACCAGCATTTGGAAACTCTCTAACATCTTGTAAACTAGCTTGAATGCCAAAATTAGCTGGTGGAGCTTGAAAATTAGTATTTGCCATTAAATTAGCTTTATCTTTTTCAGCTTGTGATACTATTGATTGCCATAATGGATTATTTAAGTTAGCTTGTTCATTAGTTTGAACTGGTGGTCTACCCATTTGATTTGGTGTAGTCATTTGACCTACTGCTGGATTAACAAGAGCAGAGGTTGTTTGTTGTGGACTATTAGTAGCTAAACCATTTTGAGCAACATTTTGAATAGGTTGCAATTGGTTAATTCTATTTTTTTCTTCTTGTGTTAATAAATCTTGATTTATCATTTTAATTTCCTTAATTAAGCGGCCGTAGCAGAATAGTTTTGATTTACATTTACACCAAATAGAGCATTAACACCACTTAAAGCGGCCCCAGCTTGTGTTCCCATCATTCTAGCTAATTCTGTTAGTGTACTATTTCTAAAATTACTATTTTGTAATAACATATCAACAGCCATTCTGTCGTAGTCATAATTTCTTCTATCAATAAAGTTAGCTTTTTCTAACTCTAATCTATTTATACTATTTACTGAATTATAATATGAGTTTACAGTATCATAAAATGTTTTATAACTATCTACATAACCAGTAGCATATTTAAAAGCTGGATCAGTTGTAGATAATACATTAGCTAAATACTTAAATGCTGATTCTAATGCTAATGTTCTATAATTTCTAGCTTCTTGAACAGCAAACTTAACCCAATCAATTTTAAGTTTAGCACTATCTACTGCAATTTGTCTACTAGAACCACTTATATTTTTACTTCCTTGATTAAGAATAACCATTTCTCTATAAGCTTCAACACCATTTGGTTCTATAAAACCTCTACTAGACATAGATTTTCTATTTTCAAGAATAACTCTTTTATTTTCAGTAGCAGTTCTTTCTCTTTCTTGTTCCCATATTTGATTTTCTATTTCTTTTGGTAAACCTATACTACCATTAGATACTGAATCAACTAAAAACTGTTCTAAACTATCAAAATTAGATGGTTTAGGAAAATATGAGTTAATAAATGTATTAAACTCTGTTGGTACTGTTTGATTTAATACATCAAATAAATAATGATATTTAGAATCAAACTCATTTCTTAAATCTGTTATTGTGCTATAATTATTAGCATTATTTACACCAACAAAATTAACCAAATCTAATTTTGGATTTTTTAATGCATCTGAACTGAATGAATAGCCACTTCTAGCATTTATTTCAGCATCATTTGCATAATCTAAAAATTGAAATTGATACTGATTAGCCGAGTTCATTATGAAATCAACATAATATTGAGCTAATTCGTCATTTGTCATTGCCATATTATAACCTCTTGTCCTTAATTATATAAAAACAGTAGATATTAAGTCAACCTACCACTAACTACACGATAAATCTTCATTTCTTCTATTGTAAAATCAGTTTGTTCATCATTAGTTAATTCAAATTGCCAATATACTGCTTTTCTTCCCTTACTTAACAATATTCTACTTGATACTAATTCATCTGTTGGGTTTAATAGTCTATAATTTTCTACTTTTCCATCATTTGCTTTAATATTTAATCTTAATGTTCCATCAGAAGTATGATATATTATTATATCTCTTACATATGATAAAGCACCCATACCACTTACATCTATTTTTCCAGTAACTATTTTAGATATTATCTCTAATTCATTATCTTTAATACCACCTAACTTAAATATACCACTTTCATTAGCTCCATAGTATTCTTGGTTAAGTTCAGCAAAACTATTAAAGTTAAAATTGTTATATCTTGAAAAAGCATTGCTTTCATAGTTAACAACCCAACAATCTAAACTATCGTCTACAAATAATTCTCCATCAACTTCTTTATAACTATTAACAAAACTATTTACTTGGTAATTATCTGATATAGTTTCAAGATATTGAGCATTTGTTATAACTGTATTAGAGTAATTAAAGTTATCATCAATAAGTATAGAAACTATCTTTTTTAAATCTACTTCATTAGTATATGAGTAATTATCTGTTATAGAAGTATTTGTTAAATTATAACCATTTACACTATTTACATATTTAAAGTTTTCAGAAACAGAAATACTTAATAATGCTTGTTCATTATCACCACTATAATTATAATCTTCGTAAACTGTTACTGTATATTCCATAATGCTTCCTAAATATAATTTATTATAGTAAAATATAAGTTTTTAATCAAACTATTACTCTATTACTAGGTATATAGAAAGTATTTATTAATGGTCTTCCTATAAAATTAGCAAATTGATAGTTTGTTATACCATTATATGTATAGTTTATAACCGCATATCCACCATTACCACAATAATAAACAACATTTTGACCAAATACATCTAATGTTAATTCTGTTTTAAATGTAGTATTAGCATTCATTTGTGATTGTAGATACTCTCCAAAATAACCTATATAAGTCCAATTAGTATATCCATTAATAATGTTATAAGTTATATTTGGATAAGAAAAACTATAATACATTCCACCTGGTAAATCACTTCCAGTCATAGCTTGGGAAGTTAATCTATTTCCAATATAAAAGCTTTCTTTTGCTAAAAATGTACTATGACCACCAGAATCACCCCAAGTACTTGTCCAATCTACTTGTGTAGTTGAATTAGTTCTTACTTTTAAGCTAGTAAAGTTTTCTAAACCTACTCTTCCAGATACAGTATATTCAAAATCTAAATATTCTGCTGGAATAGTTCCAGTTAATTCATCAGCTGGATTTCCATTTGGATCATATACACCAATATCACAGTTTGAAACTCTAATTAATGAGTTTCTACTACAATCTGGTATTATTATTTTTTCATTAGTATGAAATAATCCAGATAAATGTATAGTTCCACGAACTTCTCTATGTAAAGTATTTTCATCGTTTGAATCAATATAGTAATGGTCATCTAAAACATTAGAACTTATACTTTTACCACAAAATGGATTATAACTACTACTAAAATCATAGTTTACCCATTGACTTAAATTAGTATTTGTTGATTTATCAAAATATACATTATCATAATATAAAAACTCGTTATATTGGTTCACATATCTAGGCATAATTGTTCTTCTATCTAATCTTATGATAGAGTAACCATTATCTGGACTTGTTAATGTATAATTAGATGAACCTTGAAAATAATCATAATTACCAATAGTAAATGAATTAGTTTTAGTAGAAGAATAAGGTGTACGACCATTACTCCATGAATAACCTAAATATGGTCTTTCTACTATATCAAATGTATCCATATCAATAGCAACAAATCTTTCTTTTTGCATATAAGATGGAGTATAGCTACTATTATATCCTACATAATTTTTAAATCTTCTATCCCCATTAGGAACAATTGAAGTTGGACATTGTGCTCCGGGAACAGATATATCTTTTGATAATGTTTCAGTTTTAGTTACAGCATTAAACTTAACATATCTAACTTTTCTTTTATCAATATAGCCACCATTCATTAAATCAGTATGCCATGATATATATACTGAATTAGTTTCATTATCGTAATATAAATCATTTATTGTTGCTACTTCTGTTGTTGATTCAAATATTATATATATTTTTTCTTCTAATGTATCAGTTAATACATCATAAGAGTTTAAATACCTTTTTTTAGTATCATAATTTAATGGTGATGCAATTTTACCACATGTAACAAAATATATTTTACTAACACCATCAAAACAAGTTTTTCTGTCAGTTGTATTATCTGGATATGTTTGAGTTAATTGTTTTGCTGTTTGTTTATTAGGTTTTGTTAAATCATATGGAAAAAACTTATTAAAATATAATGTCCTAATTCCAGGTTCATAAGAAGAACTATAATAACTAACACAATTATATGAATTATCTGATAATGTATGATGAAACTCTATACCATATGGTTTAGATACCCAAGTTCCACTATATGAAGTTAATGTTATTTTTGTAGCAGTTAAATCATCTTTATTTATAACTAATACTATATAAGCTGGATTATTAGTAGCATAAAAGAAAACATAATTTCCATTTTTATCTTCTACTATATTATTTTGATTAGCATCTGCATACCAATAAAATTGTCCATATGTAGCAGTTGGATAATTATTAGTTTTTACTACTTGTAATGTAGTTGGATCAATTTTTTGTATTGTTTTAGGTCCAGGAGTGTAACCAGAACCATTAAAAAATCTATAAATATAACCATTTTTTTCATTTTTAACCAAAGCTAATTCAGATAAATTAGAAATATAACCTGGTTGTTTAATAGCAGAAACTTTTTGAACTTTTTCTGGATCTTGAACTAACATAGATTCAATATTTTGAGTCATAATCCAATATGTATATATCTGAGATGAACCAGAATAATAATATCCTTGTCCATAAAATAAATATTTATCTTTATGTGTTATACATCTAACACTACTAGTACTATAAAAACCAGTTGGTCTATCTGCTGGATATGTTTCATTTAAAATACTATAAAATCTTTTTATTTTAGTTTCAAAAGTATCCATATTTATAGTAAAAAACTTTTGTATACCACTTTCATTACTATCTACTTTTCCACTACCATTAGTAAAACCAAAAAATAATCTATTTTTTAAATCAACATGTAATTTAGGAGCATTAGCAATAGATGCACCATAAACTATAATATTTTGAGATTTTTCAATTGTTTTAGTAGAACAATTAAACTTAACTAATCTTATTGACTGTTCTGTTCCAGTTGGTGTATTTGTCATTTCATAATAAGAAAATGTCATATATATAGAATCACTATATTCATCATAATACATATCATAAATATAGTTATAATTATAAGTTGATGCAGAAAAATCAAATACTTCTGCTATATTTTCTTCTAATTGTGTTTCAGATACTCTATTTAGGTAATATTTTTTAGTATTAGAACCTTTTGAAACTGTTATAAAATAAAATCTATTATCTTTATCTTTTGTTTGAAAATATTGAGTAGTACTATTAAATTGATAAGCACTAGATAAATTAAAATCTATTCCATAAGATGCATGAATACTATCTATATATAGTTTACCTATAACTACTCTACTTGTTTGTCCAACAGTTGAGTTTTGTTGAACGAAAGCAAATCTAAATCCATTATCTGTTGTATCTTGATATTTTCTATGAGGAAAAGATAACATAGAAGATAAGTGAGCATTACCAGTAGCTGAATACTTTGTCCTAAATGCTGTTAAGCTAGGATGTGTTCTAAAATTATATACACTATAAGTTCCATTATCTTTATTTATTAGTGCTAAATATTCATAATTACCATGATAATAATCATTTCCAGTTAATAAATAATTATTATCTTTATCATATGTTATTCTATCAAAATAATAGTTAGTTGAACCATAATAAGTTGAATATGTTAATGTAGCTAAACCATATAAATTATTATTTTTTACATATAGACTAAATGCTTCACTATAATCTGTTGGATTATACTTTACAATTCTAAAACCACTTTCTTCATTATAATGATATGGTGGAATAAATCCATATAAATATCCATTATCATCTAATCTTAAATATCCATCAGTTTGTTTATATGATGAAGTACTATACAATCTTTTATAATCAAATGTTTTAGGTATCATAGGTTAGGGTCTTTCGTAAATAAATCTACATCTCCATAATACTTACTATCACCAGCACTGTCAAACTTAAATCCTTTTACATAAAACTCTGTTGGAGATAAATATATTTCTAATGTTCCAGCACTTAAATTAGTTAACCATTTTTTACCATAATAATTTATTAAAGTATCTTCTATATTTTTATAAAATGGATTAGAATCATGGTCTTCAAATGTAGCAATTGTATTTCCAGTGAATGTCATGCTAATTGTAGAAGAAGCTGTAAATGTTTTAGCAGTTCCACCTGGTGAATCAGATAATCCAAAACCACTAGAAGTAGCATTTACTACATAATAAGTTTGAAATTGTGTTAGACCACCATCAGTTTCTAATGCTACACCAGTATCTCCATTTGTTAAACCATTACCAGCAAGTGAAATAGTGCTAGAACCAGAAGTTAAAGGAACATCTTTTGTTACAAATGATAATTTTCTAGGGTGTATTTTTAAATCTATAAGTCCAGCCATAGTTAAATAAACATTAGTATAACCTTTTGCTTCATAAGTATTAACAATTGAATCTTCTGTTGACCTAACAATACTATTTCCATATTCTGGTTCAACTATATGAACTGGTGCTAAATTAGTTTCTACTAAACCAAATGGAGTATTTTCAAATCTTCTAACATTTAATAAGTCTTCGTCTGGAAAATATATTCCAGTATTTCCATCAACCCAAGATTTATTATTACTTTTAGGTTGTGTCATTTTTCCTACTAATAATTTATGTAGAGAAACACTATATTCATAAACATATAATTTATTTTCAGCATATTTAGGATTTGTAGCATATTCTGTTGATTGTCTAAACTCTTCACTTAAATAAATCTTTTTATAATCTATTCTTAAACCATATAAATAAGAATTAACATTATCATGACAAGTATTAAATGCTAATTGTGTATATTTTTGATATATTCCTCTATCTTCTACACCTAAATGAACTATTGATGGTGTTTCTAAAAATAACCAACTACAACTACGATAAAAATGTTTTTTAGAATAAAAATCAGACATATAACTAGCATCTGCTAATTGACAAACACTTCCATCATCATATATATAATCACTTAAAGTATCTGGTATATCAAATGTTTTTTCTTTTAATGCTCCAATAAATTGCATTTGTCCATTCTTATTCCATCTATCATAATAATAAGCTTCAAAATTAGTATTATATTCTGTATCTATATTAAATCCAAATGTGTTATGTTCTTCTGATATACCATTACACCAACCTTGAAACATAACTTCACTGCCTAATTTAAACTTATGATCTGTTGGTATATAATGATTAACTTTTTTAATATATATTCCAGCTGAACTAATTTTAATAGCTCTAAACTCTATATAATTTTCAACAGCATAAGAATATGTATCATATTGTTGCCTAATAAGTGCTGGTTGTGAAGTTTCTACTAATAATCCATCAGTATTTATAAAATCAAATGAATAACGTATTTGTTCATTTAATCCTAACATATTTTGAACAGCATACTGCATAAAACCAGTATACATACTAGCTTTTACATATGCATGTTGTGTTTTTCCAGAAGTTGGGTATCCCATATCTATTAAACTTAAATTACAAGGTATATCATATCCAAGTAAATTAGTAAATCCAGTTGTTCCTTTTTTATAAAACTCATATAAACTACCATTAACTGGTTGACATATATGAGCTATACCATTTACATAATTAGGTAATGTAGTTGTAGTTGTAGCTGTTTCTAATGTATCAATTATAATAAGTATTTTACTACCAAATATATTTATTCTTATAGTAGTATTATCTATTTTAAAGTATTTATTTAATGGTGTATTTAAACTTTGAGATAAAGACAGTAGTTCCTTTGCTTTTTTTTGAGCGAAAGGAACATATGTTTTAGAAGTTTCTATTTTTCCATTGAGTACAATATGCTCATTATTGTTATATCCAAGAGCATCCATTTTAGCACCTCAACTATTAAGTGCTAGAACCAGTGAATATGTATTCAACAGTTAAAGTATCACCAGCTGTTAATGATTTAGGTGAGCTAAATAATGATGCAGATATTAAGCTACCAGCAGTACCATTTTTGATAGAAGAAGTAGATAAGAAAGCACCTCTTGCAGTTGCTGTTAGGTTAACATTAAATGTAGCTTTGGAAGCTGTATTTGAAACATTAACTGTATTAACAACAGCAGTATAAGCTGGTCTTGTTACTTCATTATATCCAACAATTTCAGAAGCTGATGTTACAAATGAAGACATAGTATCACTTGCTACTGGTGTATAGTTATTAGCATAAAGGCCAATGTAGAAAGAAGAAGAAGATTGTCCACCAAAAATTACATTGTTAAAAAACTGTAATCCTTGATTTGGAACAATATTTTTGACTTCATCAACAGAAATTACATCACCATTACTATTGCAATGTGTTATTCTGTATATTCCACCAAATTTTAGATTATTTTCCATAGTTTTTTCCTTAAAGGTAATTTAATTATATAAAATTAAAAATATTAAATCAAATCAAACAATATCGTCTTTCTCATATGTTTGAAATGTTGTTTTTCCACCGTCTTGTTTTAGTGAAAATATTACTTGATGTATACCGTCTTTTTTAATCATTAAAGAAGTTCCATCAGTATAATCTTTTGAGAAATCTATTTTATCTTTTGTTAAGTTTTGTAGATTTCCGTTATTATCTCCTACTATATAACCCTCTGTTGATAACCAACCAACATTCTTTTGATATTCAAATAATGTTCCTTTGATAGCAGAGTAATCAAATACTTTTACTAATTGCATATTTTCTGTATCTTCTGGGTTTTTTACTGTTAAGAAATATGTTGCTAATTCTGTTACTACATAAATACCATTATCAACAGCTTTTAATATAACGATATTTGTTGAATCTATTCCAATATAATTCATTGGATTGTATTGTCTATAATCTCTATCATTTGAGAAGTAAATACTACTTCCTAATGTTCCATATATTCTACCATTTGAGAATGTTAAGTTATCTAATACTGGAAAAGCCTCACTATTTAATTTAGGAAGATTACCTAAACCATCATAAAAATCTATATTTACTTCATAACCAGATTGAGCAAAGTATAATTCTTCACCATTAGTAGAAGATACATAAAAATTAGCACTGGTTGATTCAGAAGTAGGTATACATTTAGCATCTATACTAAAATTATCATAAGTAACATCTACTACTACATCTATTGGATATATTCCAGTTTCATAATTACCATATGAATATGAATAATTAACTCTATATTTACCTTTTTTAAGTGTTCCAGAGTTTTCAGCACCTACAACTACTTCACATTGTATTTGTGGAGATTTTATACCCCATAATTCAACATTATTAAACTTATTTATCTTATTAGTTTTATTTTTAGTAGAAAAGTATAATTCACCAGCAATTTCTACATAATTTACTGGGGAAGTTGTATAATTGTTAATTAAAGTTTCAGTATTTCCATTTGTATCTATTCTTATAAAATCTGTATTTAAAACAGTGTAAAGATAGCTTCCAAAAGAATATAAAGAATGACAATTACCAGATAGTATTTTGGTGTAACCTTTTCTTCTTTTAATTTTTCCATTATTATCAATATCCACATTTAAAGCATCTAATAAAGCATCGTTTGGAACATTGAACTCGCTAACTCTATTAACAACCCCTTGTTTCCAACTTCCTAATGATATTAAATCACCTAATTTTCCATTATTTTCTGGACTAAACTTTGCTCTATTAGTAAACGGCATTATTAACCTCCAAAAAAGAATACATCGTTATTTTTATTTGATATAGCACCAAATTGATTATCTCCAAACTCTTCAATAAACTTACTATAATGAAAGTTTGATATATCCATTTGTTCACCCTCTATATCATTCTTCATATACATTCTATATAAAGCATAATGAACTAATTTAGAATGTAAATACTCTGGTATTTCTGGTATATCACTATTTGCTCTTAAAGTTTTTAATGGTAAATAACAAACAGTCATATTTATATAATCTTTTACTGTTGGAACTCTTGCTACATAGAAAGAATTACTTCCTAAACCATATAGTATACATTCAACATTACCTTTTTGTTTAGCAATATTCTTATCACTATCACATAAATCTCTAAAATCTTTTATAGATAGTTTATTTTGATTTTCACCTAAATAGAAAGCTTCTATTTTTAATATTTTATTAGAAAATGAATATTCTTTAATATTTGGTTTTAATTGTATTCTACAAATACCGTCAACACCACCAGTAAATTGTGTAGCAGTTAAATAACTACCAGTTGCAACTATTAAAGGAACTTGATTATTATAAAATGAACCATTACTTTCTACTGGTTCTATTGTTATAGCTCCACCATTTACAGTAGCAGTAAATAATCCAGTATCATTTATTTCATTACTTAATAAAGATGCAGTTAATGAATTATCATTGTTATAAGTTATAGCATTTGTAATAATATTTACATTATTTACGAGTATTTTTGATACTGTTCCAGTTCCTAAAAAACCATCAACAGTTAATATGGATTTAGGTTTTACTTCACCTACACTCATAGAAGAAGTTTTTAAAATCCACGGAGCATTTCTACAAGCTTCTATTTGTCCATCATTTATGTATTGAATTATTTCTTCATCAGTCCATAAACGAGAAAACTCTGATACATCTTGTGCTACTGCTCTAATATGTTGTTTTAATTCACCCAAGTTCATAATATTTACTCTTATATAATTATATTACCAATCCATTAAATCATCGTTTTCACAAAATGTTCCAGGAGTACATTTCTTTTTACTTGGAAGTTCTCCCTCCATTTTTAATTCTTCGTATGTTTCTACTTTATTACCCTCAACTAAATCACCATTAGCTTTTCTAACACCAACATAGCAATTATGGTTTAAAGTCCAATCATTATGCTCTATGATACCAGATTCTTCTGATTTTGTTTTAGTTTTTACTGATTTTTTTGTATCCATTAAATCGTTTGCCATCTTAATCTCCTTGATTAATTTATATTATATATTATTAGAATAGTTTATTCAACTATTGGTTGGTCATTTACTACCGTATCTACATTAGCAACAACTTCAACAACATTTTCAGTAGTTTGATTTGTTACAACTGGTTCTACAATTTCTTGAATATCACTAAATACTATTTCCATAATTTTTCCTTAAATTGATTGTCCTATTGATTTTAAATATTTTCATTATATTTACTAAATTATAATTTCATTATATAAAAAAAGAGAGTTTTTTTCAAACTCTCTTCTTGTTCTTACTTAATTAAAGCGATTAAGCTTTACCTACGAACTTAACAACTCTATTGTCAGTGATTTTGCTGAAAGCACCAGTGTATCTCCAACCGATTTCCATGAATCTACCGATGTCTGTTTCAGTACCGATAACAATGTGTTCTGGTTCAACAACAACTTCAAGACCAACTTCATCACCGAAGAAGTATGCATCAGTTGAGTTAACATTGTTTTCTTCTACGAATACAACACCGTAAACTTCACCAACTACACCTTTAACAAATCTTAAAAATCCAGATTCAGTGTGCTGATTGATTGAAGTTAGTTCTTTTTTAACTGGTTCTAGAACTGTTGGGGAAGCAACACAGTAAATCTTTCCATCTTTTAGAGGAATACGATTTGCTCTGATATATGAAGATATAGCTAGAACGTGGTCTAGGGATAAATCATATAAAGAGTTACCAGCAGTTGTTCCGTCAACTTCCCAACCTAATGCTGTTGCAGAAGTTGGAGTTGCAGTTAGATTAGCAACAGCGAAAACTTCGTCGTGTGCTACTTTATCTAATGAACGAGCTGCTTGTTGTGCTAGCTTGTTTCTGAATATATCTTCAATTGGTAATTCAGCAATGTTTTTCAACTTGTTTGTATACTCAATTTTTGATGCATATTCTTTAACAGTTACAGAAACCTTGTCAATTGTTGGGTTTACTGCTGTTGTTTCAACATTTTCTGCGATAGAACCAACTAGTGGTAGATCACCGATAATTGAAACTGTAAATGTATCACCATTGGATTTACCCATGTTGATCATTCCTTTTTTCCTAATAAACTGTCTAAACTGTCTATCAGAATCTGCTAAACCTTGGAAAAACTTCTTACTGAAATATTCTAAGGCTTTTGTCTTTGAACCATTTGTATCACTTAAAAACATAATAATCTCCTAAAAAAAGTTAAAGTGAATGTTAAATTGCTTGACCAATAGATTTAAGGTATTCCTTATAAGCATCTAATTGATTAAACTTTTTGCTCTCTGCTGTTTTACCAGCATTAGAAGAACTACTTGGCTTTACTGCTTGCTTTTTGGTATCTTCTACTTTACTTACATCCTCTTTTAAGCTATCAGAAACTTTTGGAACTGGTTTGCTAGCCGTAGAACTATTTGCTTTTTTAGTACCGAATACAGAGTTTGTCTGTTCTAGTGCTTTATTAAACAAATCTTCTGGGTTGAGATGTTTACCCGTATTTTGCAGTCTAATAAACTTTGCTTGATATAAATCAAATAAGTCTTCGTCTGCTAAAATCTTTTTACCATTTTCAGAGGAAAAGAACTTATCTCTTTCAGAGTTGAACTTTTGTTCATAAATCTTTTGCTCTCTCTTATTTAACAATTCCTCTATTTTACTTTCGTCTAATACTGGAACTGCTGGTTTATCTTCATTAGCTATTGACATTATTACTTCTGTCAATAAATCAGATGCATTATCTTCTTCTGCATATGATATTTTTTCTATTGCTTCCTTAACCTTTTTCTTAATATCGTCTTTATTAGCTTTTGGTTTAGGAGCTTCTTTTACTTCTTCTTTTGTTTCAACAACTTTTTGACTATCTTGTATTTGTTGATACATTTTGATGATTAAATCATCTTTTTCTTTCATTAAAAGAGCTAATTCTTCTTTCTCTCTTAATAATTTTTCTTTTTCGTCATCTGAAACTAATTTAGTTTCTTCTTTTATTTCTTCTTCTTCCTCTTCTGGAAGTTCTTCTTTTGTTTCGTTAGTTTCAGACTCTTCGTCTTCTTCTTTTTCCTCTTCGTTTATTTGTTCAGATACTCGTTTAACTTCGTCAGCAAGTAAATGATCATTGTCACTAATTTCATCAAGCCTTTCTTCAAGCTTGTCAAGATTTTTGGCATTACTTTCATTGTTAACTCGTAGGAAGTTTTCGCGCATTTGAGCAAGTTCAACTTCATCGTTTCCATAACTTTCATAATTCTTCTTTACCTCTTCTCGTTTAGCCTCATTTAATTCAGCTTTTTCTACATCAAAATTATCTAAATCTATCATATTCTATACCTCGTTGTTTTAGTTGTTAATTATATACATATAACATATTTCTATTATCATAAATAAAATAATTATAAAAGTCAAGTGTCAATTATTATTTCCTATTTGTTCTCTTATACTTATTAAAGTTTTTTCGTCAAATAAACCTAAAATATCAGTATATGCTCTTACTTCACCTTGATATTGTAATGTTTCATTTTTATTATCACTGTAAATTAAATCATTTACTCTATTTTGTTTAGTTGATTGAATTAATGATGCTAAATATTTACCAGCATCACCTTTGACAAAGTTTATTATCTCTGTCAAAAGTAATTTTTCTGCTTTTTCTTCATATATGTTATTATTATCCATTTATTTTCCTTAATTAAAACATTGGATCTTGTGGTGTTGGGTCAACAGCACCAGCATTTTCCATAATCTTATCACCACCAACTGCTATTTCCGGCATAACTGCTAGTTTTTCAGCAGAAGTTAAAGCATTTTGCTGTGTAGTAACCTTTGTAGCAATTGTATCAGCATTTGTTTTATTAATTTGAGCATCTAATAGCTCTACTTTCTTCATTTTCTCTTGTGCTGTTGCTTGTTTAGCCATTACATCAGCTTGAACTTCTTCTGGTGTCTTTTTCTGCATTAATTGTTGCTGTAATTGCTGTATTTGTGCTTGTAGTTCACCAATTCTTGGATCTTCTGTTGTAGTAAAGAACCTATTATAGTCTTTATAACCATTTAATGTCATTAACTCTTTAATAATTTCTTGTGTATCAAGTTGATTTTGAACATTTGGAACTAGATTTCTAATAGCATTTACAGATGCTAGGAATTGTTCTATTCTTAATTGTGGTGAAGTTGCTCCCATACCAACATTAACAGATAAGTTCAAATCTGCATCAGCAAACTCTTTATTTATTTCAAAGTTTTCTGGGTCAAATCCATTTTCAACTAATTTATCATTGTATCTTTGTAGTAAACCAGTATTTTTGAATACTTTACCTACAAACTTATCGTCTTTAAGACCAAATATCTTTTCACATTTTAGCATTAACTCTAAAACTGGTTCAATAAACTTTTCATTATAGTTCATTAAATACATATTGATAACTTGTGATTGAGATCTATATCTCATATTTTGACCAGTAGCAGTAGAATCACCACCCTCCATAGCAACTGTTGAATTAGGTAAACCACCAACTGTACTATCAAAGTTATTCATTAAATAAGGTATTTCATTTTTCAATGATTGTGGTGCTACTTGTTTATTTAACTGATATACATCTGATTGTGGGTTTCTAGCTTCTACAACAGAGTTAGGACCTACTTTTTGGAACTTTTTAATATCAAAACCAGAGTTAGCTTTAACGATAGTTACTGGCCAAGTTACTTGTTCAACTGCATCCATTACTGTATTAGTATAATCATTGATTAGTTTTTGTGATGGATAAGCATGGTCTAATGGTGCGGCCGAATATATCTTCATTTCTTCTGGATATAAAGGGGCCATAACAAAAGGTAAACCTTGTGGATATATATCTTTAAGATTAAATACCTTTGTTAACATTTTAGTAGTTCCAAGAGTATAAAATACATAGTATTTATTATTTTCTCTTATAATATTTTCATGAACAAACACTTTTTGTAGTTCAGCATCAACTCCTTGTTGACCTTGTTTAGGGTCATAACCATCCCTATATCTAGCAGTTTCTATTTCTTCGTCTTCTGACATAGAAGATACAAAGTTTTCTTGTAAATCTTCAATACTAAACTCTAACCAACCGTCTTCTTCTTGTTTAGCTTTCAAATCATCTACATACATTTCTGTTTTATGAATTATAAATGAAGAAGTTCCAATAGGATCTAATGGATCAGCATATGGATCAATTCTTAATCTTTCTAAAACAATAGGAACAGCTATTGAAATCTTATCGTCTATATTCCAATCTACTTTTGCTATGCACATATTGTGAATAAAACCAGATTGAGCAGTCATTTCTATAAATGTTAACCACCAATTCTGTTTTGATTTAAGTCTTTTATTTAATACATATGAAAAATATTCAGCTGACATAACTGAAACTATATCTTCACTAACTTCTGGTGTTAAATAAACGAAATCTGGATTTAAAAAGTATGCTTGAACTACTTGTGATACGGAGTTTTTAACAAACTCGTGTGATTTTGGAACATAATGTTTGTTTCTATTATAATTTTCTTCACAATATTTTTCTGTTTCATAATGTTGTGAATTATACATAGCATATCTACGAATAATCTTATCTTTAAAATTATCAAGATAGTTTTCTGATATATTCCAAGCTTTTTTAGATTTATCAAACAATCTTTCGCTTTTAGAATCTGTTTTATTTTCATTTTTAACACTTTTAACAAGTGTATCTTTTAATCCAGCCATAGTTAGTCCTTATATTTTTGAGCAATATCATGTGATTTTGCTAGTCTTTCGTTAAACTCTTCATCTGAAATTATTTTATCTAATCCCTCTTCAATTAAAACTTTCTTTCCAGCTCCTAAAACTAGTTTAGTAAACTCTTCAAGTGTTTTAATTCCTACCAAAGAAAAACAAGGCACATTTTCAGCACATATCAAGTTCATAATATACAAGTTTTTACCTTTTTTGTCAAAGGCACTGGCCCAATTATATGCTGGTAAATATGTATTTAATAGATTTTCAGCTAGATTTTCATAATATTGACCATTTTTAGCTAGATATTTAGCTTGATGTGTCTTTTTAAATATATTATCGTTAATATATTCTTCTTTTCTGTATGCTATTTCTTCTGGTGTAGGTTCTTTTTCTAATAAATCTTTATATTGTTGATAAAACTCTTCTGCTTTATCGTCGTCAATCACTTCATGATTTAAAAGTATAGTGTCATTATTCATATTATTTTCCTTATTTAATATATTATAACAAAAATGGTATTATTGTCAATATTACATGCAAGAAACACTTGTAACATTATAACCAACGTTAATTGTTTGATTTGTTGTTGATTGTTGAAACTCTAATTGTATTATTTTATCATTTTTATCACTATAACTTACTGTTAGTGTTGGACTTCCAGAATATCTTAAATTAACAAATGTTCTATTATCATTTTGATTAGTATTATATTCACAAGTAGCTGTTCCAACATAACCATAAAATCCTATTTGTGCTGAACTTGAATAAGAAAGTGTTGGTAATAAACTTAAAATACAAATTGTAATAATTTTTTTCATTTTTTTCTCCTTATTAATTGCAATAATTATATGTACCGATAGTTTGACAAGTTTTACCATTATTAAAATAAGTATAATTTCCTACTTTTTGATAATTAACACCATTTGAACCGTATGTATAATCTCCAACAGTTTGATAACTATTTCCATTTGAAGAATAAACATAATCACCTACTTTTTGATAATTAACACCATTATTACCATAAGCATAATCACCAATAGTAGTATAATTTGTTCCATTATCTCCGTATGTATAGTTTCCTATTTGTTGTGAACCTACACCAATACTTCCTAATGATATATCTGGTAATTGAGGTAAAGAAACTTGTGCATTCGCTATATTGAACACACAAGTCATAATTAAAATTGTTATTTTTTTCATAATGCTATCTCCTTTTTATTTAAGATAGCATAATTTTATATTTTGTCAATAATTATTTTATTTTTAATTCATTTTCAATTCTTGCTTTACTTATATCTATATATTCTTGACTTAAATCAATTCCTATATAGTCAAAATCTAAAATAGCACAAGCTTTTCCAGTAGAACCAGAACCATTAAATGGATCAAGAACAACTCCACCTTTTGGAGTAACTAATCTAATTAAATACTTCATTAAATCAGTTGGTTTAACTGTTGGATGAAAATTAGCTACTGGTTTATTTCTATCTAAACCTTTTGCAACATCCTCCGTATAACCTTTTGCATTAGAACCACCAGGTTTAAGTGGTAAACCATCACAACCAGAGTTTCTATCTTTTTTAGAAGCTTTCGCACAATAGAAAAATCTAGACCACTCTTCTTGTAATCCGTTGTGAATTATATTTGCTGGCCAACGACCTTGTTCTTCACTTTCATTACCTACTCTACTTTCGTCAATATTTAAAGCACCAACACCCCATTTTAAAACATTTTCTGCTACTGTTTTTTCACTTAAAGGTTTTCTAGCAAAACAAATAGGTTCATGTGCTGGTTTTAGAGCTGTTCCCCAACCATTCCATTGTTTAGCATCTTCTGTTGTTGGTTCTAATTTACCTAACCTATTATCACTAGTTTCGTCATAGTTTTTATCTCTATAACCTTGAACTTGTTGTAATTTAGCCATACCCCAATTACCTTTATCTAGTTTTTCACCAGATAATTTCTTTTGGTCTTTTGTATTTGAAGAACCTATTGTTAATTTACCCTCTATTGCCTTACCTATATCTAAACTTTTTGGAAATCCAGTTCCATAAAGCCATAACATTTGATCTCTTATTTCAAAACCAGCATTTTCAATAGCAACAGCTATTCTATGATATGTTCTTGAACCACTAAAAGATAATAAATGTCCACCAGGCTTTAAAACTCTTAAACATTCTTTCCATAAATCTTCATTATAAGCAATACCAGTCTTATCCCAAGACTTATTTAGAAAACCTAACTCATATGGTGGATCTGTTACAACACTATCTATTGAATTGTCTTCTAATTTTTTTAATTCTTCTAAACTATTACCACAAATTAATTTATAATTCATTATTTACTCCATAACATTATTAATGTTAAAAAAAATAAAATCCAAGTTGTATAATCTCTATTATCCATAGTTAATCTCCACTTGAACTACTTGAAGATCCAGAATCATATGAACTTGAACTAGATGAACTTGAACTACAAGAAGAACCAGAGTCATATGAACTAGAATACCAACTTCCAGATGAACCAGCACCACCACTGTAACCACCAGTTTCAATTGTACTTATTGGTGTTGAATTATAACTAGAATTAACTTGTGTTGAAGTATTAATGTCATCGTATGTTGATGGAGTAATTTCTTCTTTTCTTTTTTTATTAGTATTAATATTTTTATTTACATTTTTAGTTTTAACTTTTGGTTTAGATTTGTTTCTATTATTAAAATCATTAATAGCTTTTTCATTTATTATATCTAATTTTTTTCTTAATTCTTTTTCTAACTTTTCTTCTCTTTCTTTTTCTTCTTGTTTAATTTCTAGTTCTATTTTTTTTGTAAACTTATAAAACATGTAAACCATGCAAGATATTGATAATAATAATAGTAATATTCCTAATTCCATAACGATCTCCTTTAAAATAGTGTTATATAACTATATTAGCAGAGATTTATGTTTTGTCAATTAATAATAAACTTTTAAACCAGTTCCATAAGAACTTAAATCTGGAACATCATATATTCTACTTATACTATCTAATATATCGTCATGTCTACCAGATGGAAAGTTAACAAACTCGTCAATAAAGTGATTAGTATAATCATATTTTAAAGTATCTACTCCTCTTTTTATTAAAGGGTAGCATCTTCTTTCTTGAATACTAAAATCATAAGTACCATTATCTACAAACTCGTATAAAGATTGAAACCTATCTTTACCCTCTTTATTTTTCAAAGGTTCTTTTTGATAAGCTAATTCAAAATAGTCTGGGGAACTTTCTATTAGTTTCCAAGAATTAATATCTCCATTTTTTTCTACAAATAAAGGTATTTTAAAATTACCAGACTTTAAATCTGGAATAAGTCTACCTATACGATCTATTTTTGCTACTTTACCACCAGTAGTATTTATTTCAAAGTGAACATTATCTTTTTCCATTAAGGTTTTTAATAATTCTATATCTCTACTTTGACCATATTTTTCATAATATACATTTAATGAATATCTTGCATTACCATAATAGTATAGGAACTCTTCCCATTTTAAATAAATATTTTTAAGAGCTTCCCATGTTTCAGATAGGTTCATTCTATCTCTAACACCGTCTAATAAATACTTTTCTAGATTTAAAACCTTTTGTTTCTCATTCATAAACTTAATAGAGCCACCATCTTTACTTAAAGTTTTAGGTCTAACTCCTATTACAGCAATAGAAGTAAAATCACTATTTTTATTTTTAGTAGATGCTGGGTCAACGAATATAAATATATGACAAGGAGGAATAACATTATAAGGTTTAAGATATTTTACACTAAAAGAAGATTTACTTAATAAATTAGGATTCATAAACATTTGACAAGACAAAGTATAATCATCTTGTGTCAAATAATTCTTTTTCCAATCATTTTCAGTTAGGAAAACTAACTCACCGTCTATCTTACCATTAGTAGTAGCCGTATATACTCTTGGAATAACAGCACCTTTACTAATAAGATAAGCATAAGCATCGTCTTGATGGTATCTAGTACCTACAAACCATTTTCTATCAATAGGTTGACCAGGTGAACCCAAGTTTTTAGAGTTATTTATATATCTTACAGTTTTTTCTCTATTTTCTAATGTAGTAACACTACTTTCAACAACAATATCGTCATATACTAGTAATTGAGCATGGTGTCCAATTTTACCACCACCTTGAATAGATGCATAGTCTATTGATGCCACATTACCAGATACATTACTTTTTAAATATATTTTATATTGTGTCCAAGTTCCAGCTGGTGCTTCCTTACTAGGATTTTTATATAATGTTTCTGGAAACAAATCTTTTAAATCTTCATTAAACTCAAAAGTCTTCTTAATAAATGATAATATTTCCAAAGCAAACTTATTAGTATATGTTAATATCAATATAGTTAATTTAGGATTAATTAATAACTCTTGCATAATACCTAATTTAGTTACAATAGTAGATTTATAATGCGCACGAGGCCATAAATCTAAATAACCATCTGGGTTTCTTTGTACTTCTCTTGCTCTATCAAATAACCATTTATTAGTAGCAATTCTCATTAAAGCTTCTTCTGAACCACCACTAACTACTAATGCTAGATAAACTCTATCAACTCTACATAATAGATTTCTTACAGCTTTTGTTTCATTAGCATTTAATGCTTTATGTAAAGGTTTGCCATTTACTATAACTTTTTCTGGATATAATAATTCATTCCATATTTCTACTGCATCTTCTATGGTATCTGTTTGTAAAATACGATTACGAAGTTCTAGCTCTTCTTTTGTAAAGAACTTTTCGTAATAACTATTATCTATTGTATAATTTTTTGACATATGAAAATTTTTTATTATAATGTATCTTATACTATAAGAAATTTAAGGAATTGTCAAATTATGAGTAACCATGAAGAAATCAAAAATAATATATTGGAGCAAATCCAAAAAATTAAAGAAGAGAAACTATTAAATAAAAATGCTAAACGAAATGCCAAGAAAGCAATAAGTGAAGAAAAGAAAAAAATAGAAGAAGAAAAAAAGTTTTTAAATTATCAAGAAAAGTATAGAAGTAAAAAAAGAGATGATGGAATACATCAAGTATTATCATTCTTGCATAGTAAACATATAGAAAAAATTGATAATTTCATTATAGAAAATGCGAAACAAAAAATTAAACTTAATAGATCTGATGTTATTGCGCAAGCAATAGAAAATTTTTTTCCAGAAGATAACAATGGAGATACACCTAAATGAATAACGATGATTTTAAAACAAAGATAGCACAGCTAGGAGTTCAACTTAACGGAATATTCTATGGATACGATTTAGTATTAAATAGAGAGTTAAACCTATCTGTTAGAATTAGGAGAGTTTCCAATAAACCTAATTTAAAGCCAAACGAGATTGTAGTAATTAAATCTATGGATTTAACACCAGTAGCAAAGCAGATAGCAACTGATGCTATTGAAACTACATTAGCATTATACGATTTACAACCTAATGAAGATAAAGCTAAAAAGATACAAGAGTTAGATAAACAAATAAAACACCAGATTGAATTAGTAAAGTTTAATATGATTGCTGAACTTATTAAGGAAATCACCCCAATTAAACAAAAACAATTATTTTACAGTTTAGGAATGAAAAATGCTGACAAGTTCGTTGATAATATTGATGATACTCCTATCTATTGATTATGTATTAATTCAAAATACAGATTATGGATTAGGTGCTAGAATATATGATGTAATAAGATTATGTTATTGCTATATACTATCATATATAGTAATTGGTTTAAATAACTTAATACTATTTATATATGACATTACTGCAATAGTAAATAATCATTTAGAAAATATGATGAGTTATTATGGAGATGACGACGAAGAAGAGTAAAGAAAAAACCCTACAATTTAGTAGGGTTAATTTTTATATATCATAAGCATCGTCTAAAAGTTTTTCTTGTTTTCTAATTATATTTATTAATATATTATTAACAGTTTCTATTTCGTATATATAAGTTTCTAATATTTCTAAACTTCTATCTACTGGTTGTTCTGGTATTTCTAATATACCATAATCTTTAAATCGTATCTTGCTCACTATTATCTCCATTATTAACTATTTGTTTAACATTTTTATTATCTTCCATGTTTTTCAAATCTATTTTTCTTTGAAGTTCTTCATCTGATACTTCTAATAGTTTATTTGGATTTAATAGTACACTAGGGACAATACTTTTCTTATTTTTATTTTGGAGAGTATCCTTATTCATATTTTTACCAGCGATATTCAATACATTATTAGTAAAGAACTCAAACTTTTTAACATCTCCTTCGAGAAGACCTTGTTTAGCTACGGTAACTACTTCTACTTCCAAATCTGCTTGACCTCTTTCATAAGCTAGTTGCGCACTTTCGTCATCTTGGAAATCTTCCATAAAATTATTATAAGTCATTCCTAATCTACTAGCACAAACTTTATGAGATAGTCCATCTTTTGCTACTAAACGGATAATCTCCAATTGTTTTTTATTGAACATATTATTTCCTTTATTTTAGTTAATTATAGCAGAAGTAATGTTATTGTCAATAGTTAAACTCATAGAATAACTATTAATAGCCATATCTTTTAATATATCTTTATTTAAAGTATCAAACTCTAAATATTTAGAATGTATAAACTCTGCTATATGTTTAGCCATTTTTAACTCTTTATAATAACCAAAAGATTCTTTTCTACCATTAATAACCATAACAACTTGGTATAGATTTCTTAATTCATTATGATAAACATTCTTTACTTTACATTTGGAGTTACTCCTAACTTCACTGTTATAAGCATTTAAACTATGATTTGTTTCTCGTAGATTTTCTATCTTATTATTTAATGGATTTTTATCTATATGGTCTATCATAGCTGGAATACTACCTTTATGGTATAGATAAATTAGTCTATGAGCTAAATAACTACAACCAGCTACATATATTCTTTTATAACCTCTACTATCAATAGAACCAGCAATTCTACCTTTCTTAATACCATTACTAGATTGTTTATATACTAATTCACCATTAACATAATCAAACTTAATATGTAATAATTCTTTTAATAATTCTATGGAAATATGCTCTTTTTTCATGTGGAAATGCTCCTATATTATTGTATAATTATTATACCAAAATTAAATTATTTGTCAATTTGTTTAACACAATCAAGCCTTACATACGGTCTTACATATTAACATTTTAGTGTAATTATAGTTAGATTTTACACCTATTAAGGCTTACTGAAAGACTTACGTAATATCGAAAGTAAGGTTTCATGTGTAGGACTTCTATCAAACCATTATAAATAAAGGCTTTCATAAAGTCATAAACATTAGCCTTACAAACGGTCTTACATCTTCGACACTAGGTCTTTATATAATTATATCTATATCTTTATTATATCTTCTAAATATCATTGTCCAAGATCGACCTTAACAAGCTTCAAAAAACAAGTTTTTGAAGAAGAAACTAAAATTAACTTTGTAAAGATAGTTTGAATATATCTTAAAACATATCAAAACCTATCAAAAAACAGCTTCTTTTAGTTTATTTGAATATTTACTCGACTAATGTGTTAAAACATTAAAAAAACACTATTTAAATGAGTTTTGTATAAATCATAATTATTGTCTAAATGTTGGAAAGTTTTTTAAAAGATCTGTTGTTAAAATTAGGGGGACGAAAAGGGGGAAGAAAGTTCTCACTAGTTAAATGGTAAAAAATATTTCATGGAAAAAATTATGGGAGAAAATCTTGTCAAAAGTAAATGGAGTTATTCTGTGATAAAAGTTGTGGGAGAAAATCTAACTAGTTAAGTATGAGAAAAATTGTCTAGTCATGTGGACTTACTAAAAAAAAGAAAAATCTAAAACAGAACTACCCATCGACTTAATTGATCCCCAATCTTTCTATTTTCAATAATAATTTTTTTACTCATACCATAAATAAAAAAAATAACTACAATTTATTTTTATTGTAGCTATTCTAAATTATTAAATTATTTTTTAAATATATTCAATATGTTTTGATGTCTTGCCTCCTATATGTTTAAAAGTAAAATTGATTTTTAAATTATCTTTTATATATTGTTCAGCATCTTGAAAATTGTTAAAACTTGATATAATTTTATTATCAATATATATACAATACATCATCTTTTTTATTTTTATAATTGCCTTTACTTTATTCACAGTGATCCCCTTTATTAAATAAACTTGAAAAAATCTACATCAAAAGATCCCCACTTGCTGGCAAGTTTACCAATTAAAGATCCTTGATTTTCTTCAATATTATATACTGCGATGCAATCTTGATCCAATAATGTCGAGATGTTTTCTAGTATATTTTGATCGATGTTTAAATCTGTTTTTATAATCAAAGTTAACTCACCAGGGGTCGATGCAACTGATACATCAGCATCGTTTATAAATAATTTAATTAATTCTAAGGCCTTCTCTTTTCTTGCTTCAACTGTTTTATAGTTAATTTTTTCAAAGTAGTTTGATGCCTCTAATCCAATATTGATCCAAGTTTTCTTTATATTATTGACACCAGTTTTGACAAAGTCAACTAAATCATCTGTATAGTTTACATCGTATAGATCGTTTATTAGTTCATTTTCTAGCATCTCTTCAATTGTATTTATGTTATTGTTTTTCATTTTATTTTTTCCTTTTAAGTTATTGTTTATATTATTATATTATCAATTTATTTTGTTAAGTCAATAGATTTTTTAAATAATTTCGAAATATTTTTCAACTTTTATTATATTATATCTACTTATAATATTTAATTGTAAATATAGATCCTTTGTATTGTAAAAAATTGCCTTATTAACTGCCTTTTGTTGATCCTCTTCCTCGATCTCATACTCATTTATATTTATCAAAGTTATAGGATCTTTAATATTTTCAATAGTTACTTTATATAATGTTTTCATCTTATTACTCCTTTTAAGTTATTTTATTGCTTTCTTATTATTAGTATAGCATCCATAAAAAAAGAGTCAATAGATATTCTTTTTATCTATAAAAGTGGGAAATACAGTATAAAAAACCTGGTTAAAACTTGTTTTTGTGGGAAAAGTCTACCGAACTATTATTGGTAAATTGAAATTAGTGGGAAAATTGTAAACTGTTGTAAAAATGATACAATGTGGGAATAATGTTGTAAAAATGATACAATTTTAATAGAAAAGTGGGAAATCTAGTATAAAAATATAGAGAAATTGGGTCAAAAGTGGGAAATTGTGTTGAAAAAAGGCTACACCGAGCGTTTATTAGTAATTGGTATTACCAATTTTACTACTTTCTAACTATTTTAACCTGCTTTTTACATTACTTACTTTTCTCTAAACTATCGTAGTCAAATTACGATAACTTAAATTATTCAAAATATTTTTCATTTAAATATAAACAAAATAACTCTATAAATCAATAAGTTATCTCACTTACTTAATGTTATAGAGCTACTCCATTTTAATATATATTTAATCTATCTAAATTAACTCATTTAATAGCTTTAAATATAATCTTTTTGCTTGTAAATCTTTCTCTGCTTTATCTATGTTTTCTTGAAAATATACATTGAAAAGACCATAATTTTTTACATTTATTTCATCATTTTCATATAAATAACTAGCAATAATGTCATCATATACTAAAAAATCTATACTTTCTTCCTTAAAAAATATATCTAATTTATTATCTAGTTCAAAATTATCTGCTATATATTCTATAATCTCTCTATTATTATTCATTTTGGTTACACTCCATTTTTGTTATTGTTGTACTATTATACTACCAGTTTAAAAATTAAAGTCAATACTTTTTTATTATATTTTATTAAGTTTATTAACTTGTGTATTATTTTTTACTGCTAGTTCACTATCAAAAAACTCTTTGATAATTTGTGATCTTACTGCTGGATTTTCTAAAAACTGATTAAAATAAGCTTTTTTTATTTCTCTTTCTTGTATGATAGTAAAAAAATCTAAATATGCATCACCTATAAATCTATCTATATAATAAGTCTGTAAATGATTAAGTACTCTATTTTTTTCTTCTTGTGATAGGTTATACTCCTCACATAATTTTTTAAGATTATCTCCATTCATTCTATTATGATTATCTGATGAAAATCTTACAGTTTTGTTATATGTTCTAATATAAGCTTGATTAATATATAATTTGCTATCATTTTCATATTTAAAACCACCTCCAAAGTAGCTAACTTCCATGATAATTCCGTCATCATTGTAAACTACTCTAATTTCACCCATATGAGCTGTTCTTCTTTCAATTGCTATATTTGTAGTATATCTCATTTTGTTTCTCCTTTTTGTTTGTTGTTGTATTATTATATTATCAGTTTAAAAGTAAAAGTCAATAGTTTTTTTATTATAATTTATATTTATTTTTTGTTAATTTATCATTACTTTTTAAATTGTTCTCTAAACTATTTCTTAATAAATATAGACCATATCCTTTTAAGTATTTTTTAGCATATTCCTCGCTTAATGGTATAATGCAATTTCCATTAAAAAAGTTTAGTAATCCTATTTTACTTATTTTAATAATATCTTCTTCCTCTATATTTTCTAGTAATGTTTTTAAATAATAGTCATTATCTTCTAAAATAACTATATCACCAGTTTTTAAATAGTAATAAACATTATTTTTTTCTCCTACAATATAACTATCCGTTTTGTTTTCTTCTATAAAATCTTTAATATTTTTCATTATTCTTCTCCTTTTTCTAATTGTGCATATACATTATAGTCATAATCTTTCATTGAACCCTTATAGCAATTTCTGTCGACCTTGCCTTTTTTCTTTAAATACTCTAATAGCGCATATCCTTCCATTTTTGCTGACTCTTCGTTTTTACTATCAATAGTTAATTCGTACTCACTGACTATCGTTTCTTTTGTTACTATGGTTACTTTATATTTCATTTTATAATCCTTTTACATATGGTATATTGTTATTTTTTAATTCTTTTATAACTACTTCTCCAAAAATTAATTCAAATAAATCTTTATCCAAGTCTTTTTTATCTGTACACCCTATAAGTATATCTATTGCTTTTTTCTCGTCAATTGATAATGGTACTATATCTCCGTTTCCTTGTATTGCATCTATTTTCCTTAACATCTTATCATTTAGTTGTAAATCACATAAATCATTAAAAGTTAAATGTTTTTTATAGTCTTCAAAACTCCAAGCAACTACTTGACTGTTTACCCTACTAACTAAATAAATAGCTTCACTAGTTTGATTAGATTCAATTAAATCTTTTACTGTATTGATTTTTTCTTCATTTAGTTTTTTTAATAATCTTCTTATATTCATTTTATTTCCCCTTTTTGTTTGTTGTTATAATATTATACTACCAGTTTAAAATTGAAAGTCAATAGTTTTTTATTATATTTTATTAACTTTTTTTACTACTTGTTTATTTTTTAATTGTCTATTTAATCTATTGACTAATAGCTGTTTTTTAGCAATTTCTACCTCATTTAAAAAGTTTAGATAGTCTTCTGTTACAATTAAATTAAAGTCAACTCCATTATCTTCATCATAAGTATAGTAAATTATTTCATCATTAATAAACTCGTCTATTGCTAATTCTTGTGCTTCTACCATTACATCATCTATATTAATACAATTTTGAAACTCATTATTAAAATTATTTAATACATTATGAATAAAATCTAGTTCACTTTCACTAATTTTATTTAAATCGCAATAACCATCAATATGAATAGAATAATAATTATAATTATTTACATCAAAATTACTTTCTATTTTAATTTCTGTATTTTTTAACACTTCTACTAATTCTTCACTAACTCCTAAACTTAATAAAAAGTTATAAGTATTTAATACTTTATAGTCAATAGTTCCTCCACTAATATTATAAGAGTTATATAAATCAATTGATTTTATATACATATCACTAATATTATTTAAAGAAAGAAAATCACAAGCAATATCAGTTGCTAATCTGTTTTGATGTCTTTCTAATTCAAAAGAAAGTACACCATTTTCATTTATAAGATCCCTTAATTCTTCCTGGTAGCAATCTGGTAAAGTTTTATAATATCTCATTTTGTTTCTCCTTTTTGTTTGTTGTTGTAATATTATACTATCAATAAAAAAAAGAAAGTCAATAGACTTTCTAGATTTTATTTACTTTTTTAACAATTTTTTATTTATTTTTAATTCAGTTGCCATAATTACATCCTATAAAACTCTTTTTTAATTAAAAATAAATCATCCTCTAATAGTTTTAGTATTTTATCCACGTTTTCAATAGCATATTTAACCTCATTATGAAGTTTTGGTGTATCTTTACCAAGTCTATACTCTTTTATGTTTTCATATAACCTAATAAACTCAATATCTAATTTATTAACTAATAAACTGTTATCCTTTTCAATCATTTGACTATCTCCTATATTAAATAAATGAATATATATCATATACTTTAACTATATCTATAAATATCGTTAAAACTGCTAAAATTAAAACTCCTAAAATAACACCTTTATAGATTTTAATTTTTTTCCTTAATTGTAATAATTCTAGTTCTTTATTTTTTATCATTTTTTTTCGCTTTCTTTAATGTTTTTTTATTTTTAATACTTGTATAATTTTCAACTAAATCTTTATAATCTAATTTTAATTTTGATAATATTGATTCTATTTCTTTTATACTTGTATTGCATTCAGTTTTATTTTTACTTATTTGTCTTTTTTCTTTAATATCTCTAATAGTTTTTTTTATTGTTATAAAATCATTTTCTATACTTAAAAAATCTCTATAATTATACATTTTAATCTCCTTTATAGTTCATATACTACTCGTTTTAATTTAGAAAGCATCTCTTTTAAATTATCAATAACATATTCTAACCTGGTTACTTTATCTTCTAGTTTTTCAACTTTTAATTCTAATTCCATAAAATCATTTAATTCTTTATCTGTCATTTTATAACTCCTTTAATCTTTTAAGAAAAATATAATATCTTGTAAATCTGCTACTAGAATAAGTTTTTCTAGTGCATTAATATCTTTACATTTAGTATTAAATAGGTTGTCATTTACTTCTAGTTTTAAATGATACTCTCCATTTTTAAAAACTACTTCTAATCCATATACATATAATAGTTTTTTTAGTTCTTTCATTTTCATTTTATAACTCCTTTTGTTGTTGTATTTATATACTATCAGTTTAAAAATTAAAGTCAATAGGTATTTATTATATTTTTAGTCTTTTTTGTTTAACTGTGCTTTCTTTTAGCTCGTTATCTAGTTTATATTTTAAAAATGGAAGCTCGTCTTTATTATACTCGTAAAACTTTTGAATATTAGATACACCACCACTTCTTTTATTATAATCATCATATCTAAAAGATAAATATGGACCAACATAGCAATCATTAACATAATAAAAATAACCTAAACCGTCAATATAAAACTTATTATCTGTTGAAAACTTATATTTTAAATCAATAAAAAATCTATCTTTTAGTTCATTTTTTAGTTTTTTAACTTCATTTCTAACTACTCTTTGAAAACTTTCTAAACTCATTGATGCTGGCATTTTGTTTCTCCTTTTGTTTGTTATTGTATTTATATACTATCAGTTTAAAAATTAAAGTCAATAGTTTTCTAATAATAATTTTAAACTTTTTAATGATTCTATATTATCTATTTTACTTGCTAAAAGTTTTATAGAAAAATTATCAAAATAATTTTCAAGATTTAACATAAAAACATTTCTCCCAAAAGGATCTTTTATTTTTATTATAACTTCTCTATAATTATACCTAACACTATTTTTAGTAGTGTTTTTTATTTCATTGCTATACTCTAAATAATAAGGCGATTTATTTGATAATATATCATTTATATTTTTAATTAATTTTTTATTTTTCTTATTTATATCTCTAATATCCATAATTATACCTTATTAACCTTATTTTTTATTGATTTTTCTTTCTTTTTTAAGTTTTTATCTAGAAAATCTCTATTTTTATCAACAAAATAGTCAATTAAGTCATTAATTTCAGTTACAAATATAAAAATATCGTCGTCTAGCTTGTTTTCTAGGCCGTTTTCTATTAAAAAATCAATAAAAGAATATAAATCTGATAAATTATCACAAAACTTTTTATATTCATTATAGCTTTGAAAAGGTTCTGCTGTTTCTGTTCCATAATTACCATTGAAAATAAAAGATATATACATTTTTGTGTACCTATCATTTCTTAAATTGTACTCAAATCTTCCTTGATCTGCTGGATCTAATTCAGATATATACTCTCTAAAATATTCATCGTCTTCAAACATATTTGTATTTCCTAACATATTAACAATATGCACACCATCTGGACAAAATACTATATCTTCTAAATCATTAAAAGTATTTATATTAAATGGTAAATGAGGTTGAATATTTTCATAAGTAGTTACAAAATTATCTAAAATTGTTTTTATTTCTTCTATATTATACATTTTACTACTCCTTTTTGAATGTTTTGTATAACTATTATTGCTCAATATAAAAAAAAGTCAACTAATTGCTCAATATTTTTTAAAATAAGTATCAATTCCTACATTTAATGGTAGAAAATGACCAAAAATTGTTTTTTTTCCAGGTTTTCCGTGTTTTTGACACCGAACTAGCAGAACTTTATGGTTTTTCCGTGTTTTTGACACCGAACTAGCAGAACTTAACAGATTTTATAAGAAGTTTTTATTTATTAATTATAAAAAGGTGAAAGCCCAGATTATTAGTCTAGGCCTTCGATGTGGGTAAAAGGGAGGAAAACCCACAGAAACAAAATGAAATTATTATTTGTTATTTTTATTAATTTAATTATAACATATTTAAAATATCTGTCAACTTTTATTTAATTTTGTTTGATTTTATTTTAACTTATTGGTATCATATAAGAATTATGAGGTGCTAAAATGTCAAATACTAAAAGAATAGCTAAATATATAAAACAAGAAAAAAAAGTTCATGAAAATAATTGTATTGAATTATTAAATGAAATAGAAAAACTTGAAACTGATATTAAAATACTAGAAAAAGACATTGATACATATTCATATTTTAGACAAGAACAAGATTTAGAAGTTTTAGAAAATTGTATTAAAGATAGATTAATATATGAAAGAACTTTACAATTAAAAAAACTTGAAATAGAACTAGAAATAAGTAAATTAGCAAATAAAAATGCTAATCTAAATTGGATTGACGACAACGATAGTGAATTAGATTAAATCTTAAATACTTTTGTTTTTGGTTTATTTTCATTAAATGTTTTTGTCAAGTGTTCATTTAACTTATATTTTAAATAAAATTGTTTTAGTTTTTCAAACTTATCTTTATTAGGTATATAAGCCATATAAAAATTACCAACACGGTATATTAAATCAGCATTACTCATATCAATAAACTCTACTTCTTCAACAACATAATCAATCATAATAAATAAAGATAACTCTTCAATTTTGTATGTTTCTACATGTTCACCTTTTGAATTAAACTTAAATATACCAGAATGTATAAACTTCATTACTTCTTGATAGTTAGCTATTGGGTTCTTTAATTTTGAAACTGTTTCCCAGTTATATTCTTTAATTCTCATGATATTTATTCCTTTTATATATAGTAACACATTTTAAATATTTGTCAAATAAAAAAAGCTACCGTGTCTAGTAGCCTTTTTTATTCGATGGGTGTAATTATAAATTATTTTAAAAGAATGGTTTTAAGAACTCACTTATAATATTTTACTAGATATTTTTCTAAAAGTAGTGTTAGATTTTTACAGTCATCGGATGTTAATTTGTTTTGGGTATTTGACATTAATAATCTAAAAATATTTGATTTATGGTTAATTTCTTCTTTTGGTTGTTCAACAATAGGTTCTTGATTTTGTTCTTGGTTTTGATTGATTTTTTGACCGTTTAAAATTGGTTTGAATGCCATTTTGGTTTTCTCCTACTGTTTGGGTTTTTAACTGTAATATTTTATTTGGGTTTTAATTTGTTTAACTTGACACAAAATTATTATAACAAAAGATTTTTTAAATAGCAAGTTTTTTCTTCAAAAATTTATTTTTTGAAGTTTATTTGGTTGTTTTTGACTATGATATATAGAAGATATAATAAAGATATAGATAAAGCTTAATTAAGATATATATATATTTATATAGTGTCGAACTTGTAATGATTACAAAAGTCTTACGTAATTATTACATATCAAAATTATCTTGACAAATTAAAAAATTATGCTATCTTAATGGAAAGGAGAAAAATAATGACGACACAAAATGCTTATAGACATGTTGCTTCATATCGTATAAAAAAAGATAGATTTGAAAGATTTAAAGCAGTATGTAAAAAATATAAATTATCACACTGTATAATGACAGAAGTTTTAATTGACAAGTTTATTAGGGGTGAAATTGTAATAACATCACAAGATTTAGATATACCAAAAAAGGAGAATAAAAATGTTTGACGAAGAAATAACAATAAATGAAGAGTTTGAAAGTTTAGAAAATGTATTTGCTGTAAGAAGATACGATGAGATAGCTGATATTTGTTTAGGTTATGTTAAGAAAAATAAAACTAAAATACTAAAAGAGTTTATGGATAATGACAGAACAATTCTTGACAAGTATATTGAAAATGATTTTAAGAAATTAAAAGAAAATATAATTCATACAAGAAAAATGTGTTTTAATCGTAGAGAAATAGATACATTTGTTTATACACTTGATTACCAAATTAAGTTATTAAGAGAATGTAAATCACATAAAGATTTTTTACTTAAAAACTTTAAATTAAGAATATCTAATGATAAGTATACTAGGAGAGAGTTCAATATTGATTTAGAGAGTGATATTTGTGATTATCTAACTGAAAACTCTTTTAAATACCAGGATGAAGAATTATGGATTTACAGATAACATATTTGGAGGAAGATATGAGAATTATTATAAACGATGAATTATTATTTGATCAAGGTTATTTAGCTTTAACAAAAGCTGAAACTGATAATTTATTCAGAATTGTATCTACATTTTCAAGATATAATAGCGATGAATTAGAATATTCATATATTAAAAATATTTTATCATTAGACGAAAACTTTTTTAATAAGGTGTCATTCTGTTTAAAAGTAGAAAATGGAAAAATTATTATTACTAAATATTTTAATTGGTTCAAAAACAATAAAGAAAATGTTAAGGCTTGTAGAAACAAAGTACCAGGTACAGCTATTGTAAAGAAAACTACTTCACAAGAAGAAAAAGTTGATAATATTGACTATGAAAGAATTAAAAATATATTTAATAATGCCTTTGCTGGAACTAAAATTGCATCAATTAAGATTTTAAGTGATAAGAGAAAACAATCAATTAGGATTTTATACTACAAAATGATTAAACAAATGGAAACAAAGGTAGATATTTATGAGTTCTATGAAACATATTTTACGATGATTAAAAATGATAAGAAGAGAAACCTAACTAATGGTTGGTTAAATACAGCAAGCAATACTTGGTTTTTACCTACATTAGATTTTTACTTAAAAGAAAAATGTTTTATTGGGTTAGTAGAAAACAATTGACAAATATTTAATTTATGCTATAACTATATAACAAACATAATAATTTAAAAGGAGAACATTATGTATAACAACAAAAAAGTAATTACAAAACCAGCTTTAACAAGTCCAAAAATAGATAGAGAAGTTTCATACTTATTTAAAAAATATAACTTTGCTGTTAATATTTTAAATAGCAAGTTTAAAGTTTTTAGCTATGAGGCTAACTATGAAAAAGATAATAATGAGGATTATGTCCACATTAAAGTTAAAGATGCAACAACAAATAAAGTAGTAAAAGTTTTTTCCGTATCAGTAGATTCAATTTGTAGTCTTAATGAAATAAATTATTGCAAAGTAGTAGCATATGAAGAGTTTTGTTCTTTGCTATTTAATGTAATAGTTGAAGCTATTTCAAATGACGAAGATTTACTATGATAAGGGCTATGATAAATAAAAAACTAAAAGATGTAAATATAGAAGAGCTAAAACAAAATGATTACATTTATTATCTATTTTTAAACAAAATGATAGAGTATATAGAAGATAATTGTGATTATTTTGGATTAGATAAATCAGTTGCCTATATACATCTTGGAAAATTATTATACGAAAAAAAGGAAAAAACAAATGAAGACAGCAAAACAAACGGAATATAGTGTAGTAGCATTACTTTTAAAGCATAAAAATAACATAGAAACATCATTAGCACATGGATTAGATATAGATTGCTTTTATGAAGTTCCTTGCCGTGAAATATTTAATTCTATAATTGGAATATATAACAAAAAAGGTTATGTAGACATGTTTACAGTTATGGATCAATTATCATATAGTAATTCTTCTATAACATTAGATCAAGTGAAACTATTAACTGATAAGAAAACAGACCATTCTGATGCATTACCAGGTTATATAACACAACTATTAGAAGCAAAAGCAAACAGAACTATTATTGAAAAAGTAAAGACATTCACTGAAATTGCTAATTTAGATAAATCTTCTGATGAAAAGATTGAAATGATTTCTAATGAAATATCAAATATAGCAGTTAGAAAAGAACAAGAAGATAGAACTTTTAATGAGTTTAATGGTTATGATAACTTTATTGATAACCTTAAAAAGAATATTGAAAATAAAGGTAAGAATAGTGTATATTTTGGTGTTAAACCATTAGACGATCAAATATCTTTAATTCCAGGAACTTTACATATAATATCTGGTTCTCCTGGTTCTGGTAAAACAGCATTAGTTCAACAAGTAGTTGACCATAATTCTTTAATAGGTAAGAATGTATTAGTATTTAGTATGGAAATGATATATGACCAACTAATGATGCGAAAAATACAATCTAATTTAGGTATTCAAACTTGGAGAATGCACACTGGTAATTTATCTGAAAGTGAGTTAGAAAGAATTGTAGAGTTTAAAGATAGATTATCTACTAATGTTATTTATAATGATATTAGCAACATTGATATATCTAAATTAAAATCAATAGCAAAAGTAGAAAACAATAAACAAAAGATTGATTTAATAGTTGTTGACTATTTACAGTTGATTAGGTGTCATTCTATGAGAAATACTAGAAAAGACGAGATTGTTGAGTTTATATCTTCTGAATTACTAGGTTTAGCAAAGGATTTACATATACCTATAATATCATTAGCACAATTGAATAGAGAATGGCAAAAGAATGAGGGAAGACGACCAGAAATGAGTAATTTAGCAGCTTCTTCTGCTCTTGAAAAAGATGCAGCTTCTATTACAATTATACATAGACCAGGTCAATTTGATAGAACTATGCCTATGAAAGAAAAAACAGAGTTTATCATTGGTAAAAATAGATTTGGTAATAGTAATTCTTGTTTCTTAAAGTTTAATGAAGAATTATGTAGATTTGAAGAATATGGTAAAGAAGATTTAGCAAATATAGAAGTTCCTATGTTTGATGCAGAAGTAAAAACTGGTTTTACATTTAAGTAAGGAGTTATAAGATGGAAATTAAAGAGTTTATAAAATTAGATTTAAAAAAACAAATTATGTTATATGATTTAGAAACTAAATATGCTGAAAAGAAAATAGTAAATAATGAGTTTATCCGTTATGATAATTTTAGAGTATATCATAATTATGAAACAGATAAGTTTCAATTTGTTATTGTAGGTCAATTAAGAGTAGGTAATAACATAACTAAATTAAATCTAGTTGTAAATGAAGTTAATGGTTATGAATATGATACAGAAATGATTGAAATTACATTCTTTAAGAATAGAAAGACAATCACATTACTAATTAGTCAAAAGTATGGTAGAGCTATTATTAAAAACAATTTTAATGAAGAAGAATTACCAGAAATTATATTTGAAGAAACTAAAATAGAAGATAATTCTGTTAAGTTTGAATATGACGATAGTTTTGTTCATGAAGAAGTTGAATATGAAGATAAAAATAAAGTTCATAAACAATTAGTTGATAAAGAACCAGTAATATTATTAACTAAAAAACAATCTGGTAGACCTAAAAGTACTAAACCTAAAACAAAGCCTAGACCAAGAGGACGACCAGCTACAAGAGCTAAAAAATAATTACTTTTTCTTTTTAGTTTGACCAGCAGTAGATAATGCAATTGCTACTGCTTGTTTTTGTGGCTTTCCAGCTTTCATTTCTTTTTTAATGTTTTCTGAAATACCTTTTTGTGTTTTTGCTTTTGCACCTTTAATTAGTGGCATAATTTTCTCCATAAAAATATTATTATACAATAATTAGTTTATTTGTCAACTTGACTTTAATACTATATAATGTAAGATATAACAAAGAAAAATATGAAAATAGAACTTACATTTTTAAATCCAAACTCATTAAATAATCATTGGTGTAAATCAAGAAGTGGAGTGTTCCTATCAGCAAAAGGTAGAGTATTTCGCAATCATGTTATACAAGTTGTTACTGAAAATGGTTATTATAATTTAAAACTAAAAGGTAGAATAAAATATACTGCTATATACTATCCACCAGATAATAGAGCAAGAGATTTAGATAACTTTTGTACCAAAGCAGTTTTTGATGCTTTAACACACTCTGGAATATATGAAGACGATAAACAAGTAGATTATGTTCAATATCAAAGAGGTGAGATACAAAAAGATAAAATTGCTAAAATAAAAATAACAATTGAAGAGATTATTTGACAAATAAAAAATATCTGCTATTGTTAATATAATACATTAAAAAGGAGATTGCCATGTATAATAAAAATACTATTACCAGAGAACAACTTATAGATTTAATTCAAACTTCAAAATCAATGTTAGAAGCTTCACAAAAGTTAGGTATTGATAGAAGAAGTTTATTAAGGTTAAGAGAAAAACATTCAATAGTTCATATATCTGCTAATAAAGTAATTATTAAACAAAATCCATTTATAAATACTAATACTGAAACTTCAACTGATATTGAAAAAGGTAAATTAGAATTATTAAAAGAAAAAAATAATGAATTAGAAAAAGAATTAAAAAAATTACAAAAAGATTTAGCATTAAAAGACGAAGAAATACAAGGTATATGGAATATTAAAAACTCTATTGACTATAAAGGTGTTGGTAATCCAGATTGGTTAGAATATAGTAAATCTAGTTCAAAACATTTATCTATACCTACATTAATGTGTAGTGATGAACACTGGGGTGAAGTAGTATTTGATTATCAAATAAACTATGTAAATAAGTATAACACTGAAATTGCTAGACAAAGATACAACAACATTATAAATAACTATTTAGAAGTAACTGGTGAGCATTTAAACAATGTTGATAAACAAAGGATGGTTCTTGTTTTAGGTGGAGATAATATATCTGGTGATATACATGAAGAATTATCTTCTAATAATGATTTAACAACAATGGAAGCAGTTTATGATTATGTAGAGCATAAAACAAAAGGAATTAAAGCTTTACTTAATGCTGGTTATAAAAATATATTTATTCCTTGTGTATCTGGTAATCATGATAGAAATACTAAAAAAATAAATCATAAAAATAGAAATGAAACTTCTTTTGCTTTTATAATTTATAGATTTTTACAAAAAATATTTGCTGATGATAAAAGAGTTCAATTCTCTATTGCTGGTGGTCAAGACTGTTTATATAAAGTATTTAATCATAAATATTTATTAACACATGGAGATTGTTTTAAAGGTGGTAATGGTATTGGTGGTATATCAGTTCCAATTTTAAGAGGTTATCATAAAAAATTAGCTTCTTATAGTGCTACTGGAAATGGTTTTGATAGTATAATTATGGGACACTTCCATCAGTTTACTTCTATAAATAATGGTCAAGTAATTATAAATGGAACATTGAAAGGTTATGACGAATATAGTCAAGCTATGGGATTTGGTTTTCAAGAGCCTTGTCAAGGTTTTTGGTTAACTCATCCAGAAAGAGGAATAACAATTCAATTACCTATTTATGCTGAAAATAAATCAACTAATAAAATGTTTAATGAAGAAGATTGGATTAGTTGGAAAAAGTAATTATAACTATTGAAATTATATTTTAAATTATATATAATAGGTTATCTAATATAGGTATAAAAAAATGGAATTAAATCAACGTTCATTAAAAGCATTAAGTGGAGTTCATCCAGCATTAGTAAAAGTAGTAAAAAGAACTGCTGAACTAATAGAAGAAGATAGTGATTTAAAGTTTATAGTAACAGAGGGTTTAAGAACTCTTGAAAGACAAAAACAATTATTAGCTGATGGAAAATCTAAAACACTTAAAAGCAAACATTTAACTGGACATGCAGTTGATTTAGCTGTTTGGTTTGATTTTGACCAAGATAAAGTAGTAGATAGCAATGAGATTAGTTGGAAGTTTGAATACTATAAAAAATTAAATGATATAGTCCAGCAGGCCGCAAATGATGTTGAAGTTGATGTTGAATGGGGTGGTAGTTGGAAAAGTTTTGTAGATTGTCCACACTTCCAAATTGATCCAGAAGTTTATAAGTGGAAGAAAGAGGGTGCTTAATGTTTTCAACCCTATGTAGAATTGAACAAAGTCTTTGCAATTTTAAAGATTTAGACAAAATAAAGTATTTAAAAAAACTTAAATTAGGATTATTAGCTTTTTATTTTGCATCATTAACATATATAGTATTAGATGTTACTGGTGTTTTTTAATCTTTTTTAGTGTTTTCTAATTCTAATTTCTTATCAACATATTTTTCTAGTAAATCTTCTAGTTTTATAAGAAATCTAGTTCCAGACCAAGCGGCCACACCAGTAAATATCCACATTAAATCTTCTGGTGTTTTAAAATAAGTACATAATTTATAAGCAACATAAGCAGAAATCAAACTAAAAGATACTTCCGTAAATATATTTAGTTTTGAATAACTTGCTTTTCCCTCTCTTACTTTATATAAGAAAGATGCTGTACCAAAAATTGTAGCAACTACAATCATATGGACATGTTCAAAAAATGTTTTTAAATCAAAGTTCATTGTTATCTCTCTTTTTTACTACAAAGTGTATTCACACTATATATTGTAAAGGTTTTAACAATTAAAATCAATTCAAAAGTTATTTATTTAGTATATCTTCTCTAAATCTAATAATCCAATTTGCTAATACATCTTTATTATATGAGCAATCATCATATTTTATAGCAGTTTCTGTTCCCCAAATATATAAATCTTTTGGTAAATTACCTTTTAATGTAGGTAATTCATCACAAGTTTTTAAATATTTATCATCTGGAAAAACATATTCTGTTTTAGATTTATTATCAATAATAGTTTCTTGCATACCTTTTGTAGTTGAGCAACCAATTAATGATAAAAGTAATATGCTAGTTATAATATATTTCATTTTACTTTCCTTGTTAATTCATTAAATTGTTTAACTTCTAATTCACTCATTTTACATTCTGGTTTATTAAGATTATCAGATTTACTAACTATATCATTAGCTTTTGATTTCTTTTCAATATATACATACTCTATTTTAGCTTTATTTTGTTCAGCTTTTAATTTTTCATTAAACTCTCTATTCAACCTAATACTATTTTCTTTTACTTTATCTTCTAGTATTTGAGCATATTCTGATGCTAATCTATTTTTTTCTGTATCAACACCATTATTATAACCTTTGAAGTATACTATAAAGCATAATACAGTAACTACTAGTAAAATTATTCCATATTCTATTATTTTTGATTTATAATCACCAAAAAAAGTTTCTATTATTCCAAACATATTATTTCCTTTAATTATTATTAACCTATCAATCCAAATCCTCTATGATATAATGGTGTTACATCTAATGCTCTAAATGTTACAGAAGTACCAGTTGTTAAAGCACTTATTAGTGGAGTATCTATTGTATAGTTTACATTTGTATTCACTGCTGTAACTTTATGATATATTCTCATAGTATTAGTTATAGTAGCTGTAAATGTTATTGCTGTACCATTTAGTGTAGTAGCAAGTCCAAAAGTATTAGTAGTTGAATTAACTACATAATATGGAACATTATTTGTTAAACCACCAGCAGTAGTTGTCATAGATACCATTTTTCCATTAGGCATTCCATGACCATTTACGGTTATAGTATTAGTGCTAATTGTTAAATTAACTGTTCTAGTTAATGTAGGACCAGCTGTTATATAAGAACCAACATAAATATTAGAAGTATTTGAGTTAGTTATAGTAGTAGCACCTATTGCTCCTGCACTACCAGTTTTTGAATATGATGCATTAGTATCAATAGCACCATAAGTATTAGTTAATGTAATGTTTCCAGGAGATGCTATACCAGAACCTAAATTATTAAATATTGTTTCTAACTCTTCTTTATCTAATTTACTTTCAGCTAAACTAAAACCATATTTCATTCCAAACATACCAAACTTTGATAAATTATAGCAACCAGAAAAAGAACCAGATGTAGTTACACCAGATAAATTAATTGAACCTATACTATCTAATGAATAACAGTTATTAAATAAAGATCCTATTGTTGTTAATCTAGCACTGTTTACATTTAAATCACCAATATTTTCAAGATTAAAACAGTTTTGAAACATTCCAGTTATATTAGTAGCATAAGATAAGTTTAAATATGGTATTCTTATTAGTGAAGAACATGAATTAAACATATTTTGAGCTGTAAAATTAGTTGTAGGATTTAAAGTAATTTGTCCAACTGATTTTAATGAAGAACATAATTGAAATAATCCATCACAATTAGTTGATTTTATTAAGTTTAAATCTCCAATGCTTTCTAATGAATAACAACTATAATACATATTTGATACATTAACATTACTTACAGTTGAAAATGTAACTTGTGGAAAGTTTTTTAAATTATAACAGTTATAAAACATACTAGATGTATTTATTAATGTTCCAAGTGTTAAACTTTCTATTTTAATCAAACTAAAACAACCATTAAACATACCAGAAGTATTATTAGATAATGGTGCATATATTTTACCAACTTTTTTTAATTTATTACAACCAGAAAATAAATTTGAAGTACCGATTGCCAAAGGTAAATTAACATTTCCAACTTCTTCTAATTGAGCACAGTTAGAAAATAAACCAGCTAAATTTCCATTATAATTAGGAAAATTAATATTTCCTATTTTTCTTAACATATAACAGTTGTTAAATATTTGTGGAGAAACATTAGCATTACATCTTAAATTACTATATTCTTCTAATAAATAACAGTTTTGAAATATAGTAGCTATTGAAGTTGCATTTGTTAAATCAAATTCATATACTTTTTTTATAACTCTACAATTACTAAGCATATTATCAAAGTTAGTTACATATTTAGTATTAATTTTTTGTATTTTTAATAAAGAATAACAGTTTTGAAACATTGAAGTAGTAGCAGTTAACATTAAGTTTTTATTATTGTAATCTACAATTTTAGGCATTGTTTCCATATTGTAGCAATTATAAAACATATTAGCATTAGAATATGTAGAGTTTAAATCATTTTCTATATATATATTTGGAAAATTACTTAATTTATAACAATTATAAAATAAATTAGAAGTATATTGTGAATGAGTATATATTTTATCTGGTTCTCCTAAATATTTTATTTTTTGTAAATTATAACAATTTGTAAAAGTTCCAGTTATATTTATTGCATATGTAATAACACCACCAGAAAAAGTATTTTTAAATACAATTTTTTCTAAATAAGGAAGTGATGTTACATATGTAACATTTGAACCTGGTAAACCAAAAAGTAAACAAGATATAATATCTAAAATATTACATTCATAATTAGTATTTGTTAAAATATTTGGTTTAGGAAAAGATAAAAGATGATATATTCCAGATAAAGTTCCATTTATATCTTTCATTACATTAGCATTTACTATAACTTTTGCTATTTTATATGGTAAAACATAACCAATACCATTTGCATTAATTGTTTCAGCAGTTCCATTTAATGTTTTTGATAATTGAAATGTATCTGTCGTAGCATTAATTACATAATATTCATAATCTTGTGTTAATGATGTAGTTGTTACTATTTCACTAAAATATATTTTATCTCCATTTACTAATCCATGAGAAGTTTTATTTACTAAATTAGTTCCAGTTGAAAAAGTTACATCAAATCTTGTGGTATCTGATATATCATCCCAATTATAAGTTTTTTGATATGTAGAACCACCAGTAGAACCACTTCCTACATAATTTTCACTAGTTCCATCACCCCAATCAATTGTAAATCCAGTAGGGTTTGTAGCATCTGAAAATTGACCAGAATATTGAAATGATAAAGCAAAAAAATTACTTTTTCTATCTACTCTATATAAAAATATAAAGTTATTACCATAATTTGTTACTTCACTTTCATCTAATGTTGGCCAAAACTTTGACCTAACATAATCATTAGACTTATCTATATTTAAACTAGAAGTATTATCAAACTTTTTACTTTTAATATTATTTTTATTATTACTTCCAAATGACATAATTAAACCTCTGTACCAAATAAGTTAAAAGCAACTGTACCATTATCAACATAAACACCAACTGTATCACCAGCACTCAATGTTATACCTATTGTAAAAAATAATGTTTCATTACTATTTATATCAACATCATATAGTATATTACATTTATCTGTTAAAGAGTCAACAGCACCTACAACAAATACTCTAAATCTACAACCATATGTACCATAATTACATATTGTTAATGTAGAGCATACAGCTTGTTTTCCAGTTGGAGCTTCATACAAAGGTGTGTTTGTAGCATTTGCTGGAACTATTTGTCCTAATATTTTATAAGTCATTTTTTAAGCACCCATCAATAAGAAAGTTTGTCCTAAATCACCACCAGTTGTAGTTCCACCACCAGTTGGATCTTTATTTATCCATTTATCAGTAGCTTCATCATATGTTAAGACTTGACCATCTGATACATTATTGAAATCTACATCTTGTAGATTCCATATATTCATACTTATATTTCCATTATACCATTGTCCACCATTATAAACAAGTGTTTGACCATTTGTAGGATTAGTTATAGTAACATCACTTAAACCGTTTAAATCAGTAATTAATTGTATTGTAGCATTATACCACTCTTGTAAAGTAGCATTATACATTAACACTTGACCAGTTTGTATATTAGAAACAGATACATCATTTAAGTTAGATAAATCAGTTGTTAATGTTGGAAAATCTACATTTACCCATTTACCAGTTGTTTCATTATATTTTAAGTATTGATTATTAGTTGGATTAGTTATACTAACATCTGTTAAATTATATAAATCTACTCCACCATCAATATCAGTATAATCTAATAATTTATTTACCCAATTAGTTCCATTAAAATATAATACATTTTTAGTTACAGTATTTGTTATTACTGTATCTGTTAAGCTATCTAAATCACTAACTGGTGTTGTTCCTACCCAAGTTCCATTTACATTTGTTAAAACTTGATTATTAGTAGAAGTAGAAGTATCTACATCACTTAATTGATTAAGAGAAGTAATTTGTAAATCTATTGTATCGCTTTGACCACCATATAATGATAATGAAGAATATTCATTAGTAAATAAGAACTCACTTATACCAAAAGATAAATGATAATTACCAGTACTAGTGTCTTCATGTATAACTCCATTTATATCTTTATATGATGATCTTCCTAAATTATTATAAGCAAATACTGGCCATACTGGTCTTTTAATTGTTGGAACAGTTCCACCAGTTAATAAAGATTGTACAGTTGTTTCAAAACTAGCACCATTTAATATATTGGTTATTTTAGCATGAATAACACCTAAATTATCAGATTCAGCATATACTTCTACTTTATAATGTGTATAATTTGATATAGGAAAATTATTTAAAATTGTTCTATATTTAATTCCATCAGTACCTCTATGAACAAAATATAAATGTGTATCTGTTAATTCAGCACTAAAACCTATATATAAATGAGTATTAAATGGATTAACTTGTGGATAGTTATTCATTTGGAATATACCAGTATGAGTATCATACCATTCAGAATAAGTTCCATATTCACTTTCTGGTGTAGATATTCCACAAAATACTGTTTGATAACCAACTTTTACTTCATCAAAACCCCATATAGCTTTAAAATAGTATCCAGTTTCACAAGTTCCATAATTTGGATCTGTATCTCCAAATGCTGTTGAATGATTAGCAAATAAATTATCCATATTACCATTTTCTTCATCATAAGTAAATTGTTGGTAACTACCACCATCATATGTAGTATAACCACCAATACCTTTTCCAATTATAGCAAAACTTAATTTACCATAATTAGTAGAATCAGATGATAAACATCTATAATCTGGATTATAAACATTACTTGATAAGCTAGCATTCCACCAGTATGGAAGTCTTGCATTTGTTACTGTTGATCTTAAATTATTTAAATAATCAAAATATTGTGAATAACCTCTTGTATAATAATTTGAAGTACCACTACCAACAAAAGAATTAAAATTATCTGGATAGTATGAACCTCTTCTATCAGCTGTTAATCTAAATACTTTTGGATCATCTAGAAAATTAGCAACTCTTAAATTATAAATATTTCCATTTCCAGGTGCTTGTTCTCCATTTACCCAAGTAGAACCGTCATATTTAACAACTTGACCAGCTAATGGTGTTGATATAGCTACATCAGTTAAATCATCTAGTGTAGAAGCTCCACCACCAGAACCACCAGTATTATCTCCATTAACCCAGTTAGTTCCATTAAACTTTAATATTTGACCACTTGCTGGTGTGCTAACTACTACATCACTTAAATTATCTAATGTATGAGTATGGTTACTATCAGCTTTACCAGCTAATGCTGTTTGTGTTTCATTAGTGATAGTTGTAGCCATTTCAGATATTAATGTGCTAGTTTCAGTTTCAGTAAAATATCTATCGTCGTGAGTATGTCCAACATCTGATTTATTATCTAATTTAGTATCAATCTCTGTTTCAGTATAATATCTATCATCATGTGTATGAACTGTATTAGCTTTATTATCTAAAACTGTTTGTAGATTTGTTATATCTGTAATTGTATGTGTATGTGTTGTATTAGCTTTTCCAGCTAATAATGTATTAGTTTCAGTTTCAGTATAATATCTATCGTCATGAGTATGACCATTTACAGAATAATTTGGTGTCCAATTTTCCCATTGACTAGTTGTAGTATTATATCTTATCAATTGACCATTAGATAATGTTCCAATAGTAACATCAGATAAATCATTTAAAGCAACTGCTAATCCAGCATTAGTTTCGTCTGTTGCATTTACCCATTTTTGTATAGTACTATCCCATTTTAATACTTGACCATTTGTAACAGAGTTTAAAGATACATTAGTTAATGTTCCTAATGTTGTAGGTATAGTAGGTTTATCAGTTAAAGCTGTATAAGAGTGTGTATGACCTACTGGTGAATATGCTACATTACCCTCTGCTGGTGTTAAATATTGAGGGTGTGGGTCAGTTTCAGCTTTGTGTGCTACTATTGCTGTATCAATTAAACTATTACTAGCAGTTGTAAAATCTGTTATATTAGAAGTAGTATGATTATGATTTGTATTAGCTTTTCCAGCTAATAATGTATTGGTTTCAGTTTCAGTATAATATCTATCATCATGATTATGAGCAGATGAAGAAGTATTATCTAGTGCTGTTTGTAAACCATTTATATCAGCTATTTCTAATGTTTTATTTTTCCATAATCCAGAAGCATTATCAAATGATAAAACTTGTTTATCTATTTTACCAGATATTAATACATCGTGTAATTCATCTAGTTCATATCCATTTATTATATGAACAAATATTGCTCCAACAGTTGCATGTTGTCTAACACACCAACCCATTAATACTAAATGATTAGGTGCTATTGGTTTAGTTGTAGTTAAACCACCAGGAACTAATGGAGATAGATAAACTGCTGAACCCTCTGTTAAAGCAGAAGTATCTATATCTCTTACTAATCCAGAAGTTGTAATAAATCCAGATTGATTATTATTTATATTTTCAGTTAAAATACCAAATGTTTTAGAAGAAGTACTTTCAGCATTTGCATTAGCTAATGCTACTGTTAATCTATTTCCTTGTGAACCAGTTATATAAACTGCTTGACCATTATATAATGGAGTTCCAGTTTTGTTTAATACCATTTGAACTTGTTCTTGACCTATTTGTAGTGTAACATTACCACCTTTTAAACCTAAATCAAGAGTTCCGTCTGTTTCATTCCATTTCATTCTAGCAACTGCATCAGTATTAGTTGCTGTTGTATCAAAATCTATGAAATCTGGTGTAGATATTCCACCAGTAATTCCATTCATTGAAGTTATATCGCTATTAGAACCTTTATTAGCTTTATTATTTAATAAAGTATTTATTTCTGTTTCAGTATAATATCTATCGTCATGATTATGAATTATTCCAGCTTTTTCATTCAATGCTGTTTGTAATCCAGTAACATCAGATATAGAGTGTGTATGGTCAATTGGAGCAAATGAACCACCACCAGCAATATCACCACGAGTTCCATCTATTTGAACTTTAATATCTGGTTCACTACTTATTTTAACTTTAATTTGTTCCATTATATCACCATTGAATTAGTTACTGATTGGTCTATTGTCATTTTACCTCTTAATGCTGTAAATTGTATTTCAGATGCATTTCCTTGAAATGAAACTCTTACATCAAACTCAAATACTCCAAATAAGTCATTTGTTTCATTTGTATTTAATTCCAATACATATTCATATATGTTTGAATTACTATTAGGAAAATCATATACTTTTCTAATTATAGCATTAGTATCATTATCATCTAAATCTTGTTTCATAGAAAATATTACTCTTCTACTATTTAGTATTAAAGGTAAATTATTTTTATCAAAAAAGGTCATAGTCCAAGCTTTATGGTCGCCAGCAAAAAATCTACCTAAACTTACTTGTTGTATATTATTCATAATAATTCCTTATATAACCTACATTATACAAATTAACGATTTCTTTATCAAGCTCAATCTTTAAACATGCTATCATATTCACCACGAACTTCCTTACTTAAATTAGTTTTATATCTTTCAGCAAGTGTCTGTTTCATTGATTTTACTCTTAATTTTATAGCTTGTTCATTAATTTCTATCTTTTTAGTAGGATTGTCTTGTTTATATTTTTCTACCATTGTTTTAGCAACAGCTCTTTTATTTGGATTTTTTTCAAATATAGCTTCTGCATATAAATCATATACTAAACCTTTAAAATATTTTAGATTTTGATTTTCTAGATTAATTCTTTCAATTGATCTATATGTTTCTGCTAAATTAGCTGGTTGGAAACCAATAATTCTAGTTAAAGCTTCACCAGTTGTAGCATCTGCTACTTTTAATCCTTTTTTATCTCTAAACTCACCAGTTGCTAATGCTGTTAAACCTTGACTAGTAGACCTTAATGAACTTGGTGATGCATTGTATACTGATTGATAGTAATCACCAGCACTAAATGCCTTTATTGCGTCAATCATATTAGATGCATTAGAAACTGTTGGTCCACCTATTTCTTTTAATGATTTAGCTTTATCTTTATTTGCTGGGTCTAATAAATCAGTTCCAGGTATCATGTTGTTAAAAGATATTCTTTGTTGTAAATTGAATGGTAAACCAAACTCTGATGCTAAACCATACATTAATAGACCAGTACCAGTATTTCCTAATAGATTTTTCATTGTATCTTCTATTTCTTTACCAGTATTAGCAGTTTCATCACCAGATATTCTTCTAGCAGTATCAACAATATCACCAACATCTGATGATAATGGTATAGATTTAAGTCCACCTAATAAAACTAGTAATGAACCCATCTGTAACATAGCCATTTTATCTTTTTTATCACCATTAAAGGCAAATCTTAACATTAGTTCTGTAAAGTTCATTGGATAAGTTTTAAATTGATATAATAACTGTCCTAAACCACTTCTAGCCCAAATTGGTCTACCAACTTTACCATAATAACCTTGTGTAGAATAAATAGTTTCTTTCGCAAAATCAAAACCATTTAATTTGTTTTTATAAGCAGTATTTAAAGATGCTATACCAGTAATCATTCTATTTAGTTGTTCTGATTTAGCAAATGGTGTCATAAATGATTTTACAGCAACATTTTTAACATTATTATAATTACTTGTTAAATCTATTCCATCTTTAACTTTAATTGTATCATAATCACCAACTTCTTTAAGTATTCCAGCTTCTAATAATCTTCTTATATCAGTTTTAGCTGTTTCAATATCAACATTTTTTAAATCAATTTCTTTATTTACTAAATGATTTACTAAATCATCAATACTTATTTTTTCACTCCATACTTTGGAATCTTTTGCCATAGTCATAGCTTTTGCTAAATATGCTCCACCACCCTCATATCTACTTAAATATGGTGCTACAATCATTGGTATAGACATAGCATTTGATATAGCAGATGCAACAGATCCACCCAAGTTCCATATAGAGTTAAATCCTCTTAATTTAGTAGCAACAGTACTATCTACTGCTAATTCTGTATCTCTTACTTTTTCTAAATCACTAGCAGTTTTATTATCAAAATTATTCTTTAATTCTTCTATATATCTATTCATTATTGGTAAATGAATATTTAAAGAAGTATTTTTAGAAGTATTATCAAGATTTGTGAATAATGACCTATAATAATTAAATGGAGCAATTCCAGTTGGATCATTTTTATAATTAGTCATTGAATAATTTTTATAACTTTTCCAAGCAACATTAAATGGATGTTCATTATTTTCTAAATCTTTAATCTTTGTAGGTGTTTTATCTATTTCAAAATTAAGTTGTTTATCTTTATTTGTTGCTAATATTCTTTTTTTAGCACTATTTGCTTGAAAAGAGCTATTAAACTGGTCAAACTTAACAACATTACCATTAGAATCTGTTACTTTTAAATAAAACTTACCAGTTGGAGGTATATTGAATGTTAATGTATTATTTAATAATAAATCTTTTTTCATTACTTCATTTTTAAAAGAAGATAATGTTTCAATATTAACACCAGAAGCTTCTAAATCTTTTGTTAATGAATTAACATAAGTATCATAATCCATTTCAGTTAAATGTCTGTATTTATCATAAGATGCTTCGTCTTTTAATCCAAGTTTAACAGCTTCTTTAAATAATTCAGATTTATAATTTAATTCACTACTTAATTTTAATGCTTCGATAGTTCTTTGATAAGCTAAAATACTTTTATCTTCTAAACCAAATCTAGACCTTAATTCGTCTTCTGTAAATAGTTTATTATTAATTTCTGTTTCAAAAAATGCTTTATTTAATACATCAATATCTTTTTTATTTACACCAGTTTTCCAACCAAACTTATCACCATAAACATCTTTTAATATTTGATTAACAGCATTATCAACAGTGTTACCAGTTTCTTTAATTCTCATTGCATATTCAAATCCTTTTTTGAATACTGGGTTCTTTTGAGCATAACCCCACATAGTTCCTAACCACGGTACTTTATTTCCTAATGAACCAAAGAAATCAGAAACTTTTTCTTGTACATTTAATTTGTGTAAATCACTATCTATAAATGCTGGATCATTTGCCAAAGCATTATAAAACTTAACTGTTTCATGGTCTGATTTAGCAATAAAATCAAACTTCTCTTTAATATATGGAGAATTAGTTTCTAATGCTTTTTGAAACTCTTTTATTTGTTGATTTATATTAGTTAATTCAGTTTTAGTATCTTCATAAACTTTGAATACATCATTTCCAATAAGTTTATTTATTGCTCTACCAACAAACTTTAAGAAATCAGTAACTATTGATTTAAACTTATCGTCTTTAAATTGACCAGTAGCAAACTCTTTTGAAAACTCATGTATTGATTTAACAACCATTTTACTTGAATTATTAGGGTCTGGATATGATACTTTATTATTAGCTAAATCTGATATTACTTCTTCAACTAACATTCTATCTAATACTTGTTTATCTAAACCGTCTTTTTCATATAGTTTAGCTTTTCTACTCATTAATTCTTTTACACCATCACCAGCATTAGTTACCATATCGTCTAAATATGTATTTAATTCTTTTTCTGTTTTAAAGAAACTAGATAATGTTCCATGTCCTAGTGCTTCGTGTGTATAAACAAACTTTGCTAAATCTTCTGCTGATATATCAGATTTTAATGCTGTATTTTTAATATTATCAATATTTATATATACATAATTAGTACCATTTTCTGGTTTCATTATACCAGGAGCATCACCAGCTATTTTTTTAAGTTCAGCTATTTTTTGTTGTGCTATTTTATTATATGTATTTTTAGAGTTAGCATAATCTACAAATAATCTAACACTATTGTTTTTATTTTGACCATGCATTCTATTTAATGTTTTTTCAATGTTGTAAATAGCTTTATCTAATTCTGCTAATTTAGTTTTTTGGTCAATATTAACATCTTTAACAATTTCATCAACAGTTCTAACTCTTTCTTTTGGAGTAGTAGTTTCATTTACCATTTCTTCTACTGGTTTAACCATTGTTTCTTGTTCTTGTGCTTGTTTAGCAACTACTTCTTCTTGTTGTTTAACAGTAGGTTCAACCATATCTTGTTTAACAACTGGTTCAGCTTGTTGTTTTAAATTAACACCGTCAATTACATTATCTGCTATTTTTTCTTTATCAAAAATTGGTACTTCTAATTTATTACCTTTTTTATCTTTAATAGTATATGTTAAATTATTAGCATTATCATTTAAATCTGCTAATACCATTAAATTAGTTCTTCCTACTGTACCATTTTCAAATACTTGTCTAGTTTGATCACTTCTTTTATCTTTTTTAGAATAAGGCATTTCAATAGATACAATTTTAGCACTAATCTTATCAACAGCATTAGCATCTAAAAACTTACTAAACTCTTTTGATACATTATAATCAACTTTACCTACTTTAACACCGTCTACATAAACAGATAGATTTTCTGGGAACTTTGAAGTTCTTTCTCTTGCTAATGTAACAGTTTGACCGTCTTTAATATCTCTTGCACCTTTTAAAAATGGTTCAGAGTTAGAAATATTAACAGAAGTTAAAAACTCTACTGATTTAGCACTTTGACCATTATCTAATACAATAGCTCTGGTATTAAACTTATAATTACCAGCTTGTGATCTATCTTTAATATTAATATTTGGAGCAGAAACTACATTTTGATTAGCTGATTTATTTGTTTCAGCATTAATTAGTATAGATTTATTTTTATTATCGTCAGATAATCTAGTTAAATCTAATTTTTCTGTTGGGAAAACATCAATAATACCTTTTTTACCAGTATTATCTAATGTTTCTTTATCTTTTAATGTTTGTTCTAATGTTAAACCAAATCCATTGTTATCTCTATCTTTTGGAACAGATATTGATTGAACTTCATATTTACCAGTTTCTGGATTTTTCTCTCTAATTACTCTCTTTTCTAATGGAGTATTAGCAATATCTAATTCACCAATACTTCTAACAGTAGTTGGTTCAACTGTATTTATATCTTGTATATCTTCAAACTTTTGTTTGGTTCTAACTTCATTTGAATATGTGCTAGGTTCTTCTTGTTTAATTGTTGGTTGTGCTTGTTCTAATAAAGGTTGCTCTAATACTGGTTGTTGAACTTGTTCTTCTGCTTTAACAACTGGTTCTTGTATTTCTTTAACACCAACAACTTGTTTTCTATTATTTATAATATTACCATTAGCATCTAATGCATCTCTTAATTCAAACTTAACATTAGCATCAGTATTTAATTCACTTAAAAACTTCATTCTTTCATTAGCAGATTTCTCATTTAAAGGCATAGAAACAACTGTTTCAGCAACATTTGATACTCTTGCTTTATTAATAGCTTCATTTGCTTGTGAAACTTCTCTTTTAGCAGTAATTCCACCCATTAAACCAGAAGAAACACCACCAATAGCACCACCCATTAATGCTTTTTCTTTCATTAACTCTGGATTAGCACCAGCTTGTAATTGACCACCAATAATAGCTTCGTCTACTGCACCACCAACAGCACCTAATGGAGCATCTACAACAGCTGATTTAACAAAACCTTTTCCAAATGTTTTAGCACCTTGACCTAATGCTCCACCAATACCAACAGATGCTACATTAGATAAAGCTTCTACACCAGCAGATTTCCAAAATACACTTTGTTGTTCATCTGATATTTTCTTTTCTATATCTTGTGGTGACATTCCAGTATTTATTAATTCTTGTCTTCTTCTATCAGCAAACTCATCAGCAGTTTGACCAGCATTTATAGCAGTAGTGGCCGCAATACCAACTGGAATACTAACACCACCAGTAGCTGGGGCCGCAATAATACCAGTAGCTAATGGAGCTAATCCAGCTACGAAATTAGAGCCTATATCTGCTACTTTTCTAGTTGTTGATTGTTGAGATTCTGGTGTTAATTGAGCTTCTGAAAATGCTTGTTCTTGTTTTTGTTTAGCAATGTATTGATCTATATTTGGTGTTTCACCAGGTAATAATTGTTTAGTTGCAGTAGCTAATCCAATAGGAATAGTATCACCAAATGCTGTTGATAATCTATTACCTAAAATACCTAATGTTGATTCTGTTTGACCTTTTTGAGCTTGTTCGTATTCTGCTTGCAATGCTGGATCTATTGCTGGTTGATTTGAAGTGTTTTGTTGAGTAGTATCTAATAGATTTAAACTCTTTAATATTTCAAGCTCTTTTGGTGAATAATCCATATAAATAACCTATATACTTGTTGTTATTTATTATACAAGAAGAATAAATAAAAGTAAAATAGGTTATTTCATATTAGCTTGAAGTAAAGCTATTTTAGCATTTATTTCAGCTTGTTTAGCTTTATCATTTTTAGCTTCCATTGATTGTTTCATCAAATCTTGTAATTGTAAATTAGCTTGGAAATTAGCAATTTGTGGTTGAGTTGGTTTAGTTGGATCATATCCAAATGGAACTTTTTCACCACCAACATTTAATTCTGTAACTTTATATTCAGTAGGAGTAGGAGCTTTTCCAAAAACAGATTTACTAATCAATAACTCTTGTTGAGCTTTCTGTCTTTGTTCTGGTGTTCCAGAAACTGCTAATCTTGATAATTCAATATTTCTCATAGCATTTGAAGCTTCTAATGATTTAGAAACATTTTCTGGTGTCTTAACTGCTAATGCTGATTTTAGAATATCTTGTTTAAAACCTTGATTAGTTAAATTACCTTTTGCTCCATATTCTAAACCTAATTCTTTCATACGAGCATCATATTCTTGCATTGCTAGATCTGATTTATTTTGTGTAGCTAGATTTGCTTTTGCTAATTCTTGTGCATATTCTGGTTGTTTAAATGCTTTTAATCTTTCAGTTTCAAGAGCATCTTGTATCAACTGTTTTTGTTGATCTTGTGCTAATCTAGTATCTTGTGAAACTAAACCAGTATAATCTTTTGATAATTGTGTTGACTCTGCACCAGCTTTTGCGGCCCTACCTAATAATCTTGCGGCCTGTGCTGGATTAGTAGATTTACCAGCTTCATCAGCTAACTTAACTTGGTCTTCTTTTAATTGTTTATATCTATCAAATATCTCTTGTTTTTGAGCTTCTGTTTTAGTAATATTTCCTTGATTTTGAGATTGGAAACCACCAAGAAGTTTATTATAATCTTCTATACTTATTTGAGTTCCTTGACCAGTTAAAGCATTTTGATAATTAGTATCTAAATTACCTCTATTAAACTGTTGATTAGGTAATTGTAATGGTGTAGGTTGTGTATTCATTCCAGCTATTTGATTAGCAGTAGATATAAATTGTTTAGTAGGGTCATATTTACTAAATCCAGGCATTTCTACTGGTGGTGCTGGTTGAGAAATTAAAGATTGTTGTGGAATAAATGATTGTGGACTTGATAATGCTAATTGATTATCAGTTTTTCTAACTAATGATGCATTTGCACCTGGAAATGAAACTTCATTTGTTGGAGCAGAAGTTGGATTAGTTTCACTAGGT
>ERZ1034363.119-NODE-119-length-54018-cov-4.843310_pt1 | contig 54018 bp, 31 predicted proteins | sample MGYA00520616_ERZ1034363 | MGnify/ENA primary metagenome ERZ1034363 (study PRJEB33736, sample SAMEA104284506) | Azolla filiculoides | biome: Urban; feature: Water surface; material: Ditch water | place: Netherlands | collected 2015-10-28 | depth 0-0.1 m ...
TTGTAATCTTTATATAAATACTGATCCATTGATGTGTTTTGAATGATTTTTTTTGCTGATTTTTCAGGCACGAGCATACTGGAATTGTCATTTTTCAACACAAATTCAAACACTTCTTTATCATCATAAAAACTGCGATCTATCGGGATTTGAACCATAAAAACACTCCCTTTGTTGGGAACACTTTCTACTTTTATGACTCCTTTGTGAAGTTCTACCAACGATTTTACCAACGACAAACCAATGCCCGAGCCTGTATTATTGAGTTTACTATTGGTGGCTTGATAAAATCGTTTGAATATTTTTTCTTGACTTTTGAGTGGAATTCCGATTCCGTCATCGCTCACTTTTATGCTTAACAACTCTTCATCTCCTGCAATCAACTGGATAGACAAAGTTACATTTCCATTTTTATTGGTAAATTTCAAGGCATTGGACAACAGATTGTAAAGAATTTTGTCATACTTATCATTGTCAACCCAACCTATGATGGTTTCATTTTCGGAAATAAAGTTCAGTTTAATTCCTTTGTTGAAAGCCATTTCCTTGAATGAATCGAAAATATTTTTGGAATACGCCAAAATATCCGTTTCTGAAACTTTAAGTTTTAATTCTCCCGACTGTGCTTTTCTAAAATCGAGTACTTGGTTGACCAAGTTCAGCAACCTACTCGCATTTTGGTAAATAAGATTGTAACGGCTTTTTTCATAATCGGTTGTACTGGGTTTGTTTTCGTCCAATAATTGCTTGGCGGGCCCTAAAATAAGCGTCAATGGCGTTCGTAATTCGTGGGAGATGTTGGTGAAAAATCGAAGTTTTTCGTTGTTTAATTTTACGTCTTGTTCTCTATTTATTTTTTCGGTGAGCAATTCTTGTTTCAATTGTATGCGGTTTTTAACCTCTTTTCTAATAAAATAAAAAAGAGCGGACAGAAACAAAAACAGCAATAAAAAAGCGGTTGGCGTTAACCAAAAAGGCGGCAAAATTTTTATTTGATAAGCCGATTCTTTTCCCCAATTTCCATCGCTATTGCTGGCTTTTACTTTAAACACGTAATTGCCCGGATATAGATTTGTATATTGAACAATCCTTAAATTACTGTTTATATTCATCCAATGTTTATCAAAACCCTCTAGCATATACTGAAACTTGTTGAGTTTTTCATTAGTGAAAGAGGGAGTGGAAAACTGCAAAGAAAAATTACGGTTTTTATAACTCAGCTCTGCCTTTTTTCCATAATTCAAATCAGTCAAAAAAGGAACTTGTCCATTGATTTCCATGCCCGGGAATACCTCATCGTTCTGGATTTTGAAATCTGTAACAATGGGCGATGGAGCCCAGGTATTTCTTTTCATTTTATGGGGTGAAAAATAAATAACGCCATTTTTCCCTCCCAAATAAATGGTTGAATTGTTGAAACTGAAAAAACCACTGGAACTAAAAACATCCAATCTATTTCCGCTATTGACGTGATAAACCTTGATGTCTTTCAGGTTGGGTTTGAGTCTTCCAATACTATTGTTGTTGATGTTTAACCATAAATCGCCGTTGGAGTCGGACAACATTTCCGTTACCCATTTTCCAGAAATTTCCTTGGGATAGGTGATGGTTTCGAAATTGTTTTTTGAAGGATTATAAAGGTACAATCCAAAACGGGAAGAGGCCCAAATTTTGCCATATCTATCCACTATAATATCACTAATGTCTTCGACTTCTTCGTCTTGCCGCACTCCGTTTTCTTTGTTAAGCGATTTAAATTGTTTGATCTTGCCCGATTTGATATTGTATTTTACCACTCCTGTTTCTGTGGCAAACCAAAAGTTGTCAAAACCATCTTTTTCAATAGCATTTATTCGCAATTCTGGCAATAGTTTGCTTAACGTGTTTTGTGTTTCTAAAGTTTTGGTGTTTAAAATAACCGCACTTTCTCCAAAAGAACCAACCAGTATCGAGTTTTCAGAAGCTTTTGTAAATGCAAAAATGGGAGAACCCTTGAACCCTACATTAATTTCTTTGGAACTGTTGTTTAGATAATTATAAACCAAAACATTGCCATTCCAAAGGCCGCAATAAAAAGTCTTTCCGTCTTCAGAATAAATACTGGCCATATCTTTCTTGTTGTCATACAAGGGAGCAAAACCTGCAGCATTGGAAATAAAAAGGCCATTGCGTTTTGTTTCGACAATCACTTTTCCGTCATAAGTTTTGGCAAAACCCCGAATGCGAGGAGCTTGGCTACCAATATAACGAGAAATATCTTTGTTGAAAATAAACTGGTTTTCGTAAGGATCATATTTATCCAACCCGTCTTCTGTTCCTACCCAAAGCACTCCCGAAGCATCAAAATACAAAGCCGAAACGAGATTGTCAACAATGGATTTATCGTCGGATAATATGGAATAATACCATTTATAATTACCAGTAACAATGTCTTCCAACTGATTGCAAACCAGCATACCCCCCAAGGTTCCGACCCAATATTTACCATCGGGCGCTCGGGCAACCGACAAAAAATAAGGGCCTAAACTGCTTCTAATTTCGTCATTTGCTATATACAGGTTTACGAATGTATTTCTTGTTTTATCTAGTTTATAGAGCCCTTGGCGGGTGCCAACAAAAATGTCAGATTTGGCGTCTTCATAAATAAAATTGAGGTACGGATTTTTCTCGTCAGAATATGGAACCGAAAGCGTATAACTGATTATTTTTGCAATAGCTCCATTGGTATTCAAGCTAATTTTTGCAACAGATCCCGTTTCGTAACTGCCCACCCAAATATTTCCCTTTTTATCTTCAAATATTTCTTTTACATAATCGAAACCCTTTATTGGAATCTTTTGGAATCGGTTTTCTTTAAAAAAAAACAGATAAACTCCCTTGGTTTTCGTTCCTACCCAAACTCTTTTGAATTTATCCACATAAACTGACCGAATCTCTTCGTCAGGCAAACTATTTGGATTGTTTTTTTGGGGTAAAAAAGTGGTGAAAGTTTGGGTGTCGGTTTTAAAAAGAGTCAATCCTTTTCGGGTTCCTATCCACAAATTGTTGGATGCATCGTCAAGTTCTAATGCCGTAATATCGTCGTTATTCAATTTATTTTTACCTGGCGAACTGCTTAAATAAGTTTTAAACTGATAGCCATCAAAACGGTTCAAACCCGAATAAGTTCCAAACCACAAAAAACCTTTCTTGTCTTGAACAATATGACGAACCGAGTTGTAAGACAACCCATTATTGTCGTTATAATGTTCGAATTTTATATTCTGTGAATTAGAATACAAAGCCGTAAACAAGCAAAATAATACTGTGTAAAAGTGGTTTTTCATAATTTACATATTCCAACTAAAGGAAACATTTTCCTTTTGGATGCTCCATTCGTTCATTCAAATATAATTCAATTTTTGTCTAGTTACTGATTTTTGGATTTAAAACGTTTTCGCTAGTTCCGTAAAGTCTCCGACTTTGTTTTCGACATTTTTAAAATTAATTCTCCGCCATTGGTAATTTCATCGTGAGAAAGACTGAACTTTTCTACTGGTTTTTTGTTGAAGTTTACGGTATTGATATAAATGTTTTCAGCACTATTATTGTTGGCTTTGATGACAAAATTTTTACCTTTATAATACTTTGGATTCAACTGAATGATCACTTTATTGAATATTGGGCTTCCTATTTGGTATGCTGGATTTTCTTCTGTTCCACCATTCATTTGAAACAGGCCGATTTTGAGCAAAACGTTCAAACTTCCCATTAATCCTTGGTCTTCATCGCCGTTGTAACCTGTGTCGGGAGCCAATCCGCTGAAGGTTTCTTTCACCACATTTCTGGTCCAATATTGTGTCAAATCGGGTCTTTCCAATAAATTGAAAATAAAGGAGGTTTGAATGGAAGGTTGATTCCCAAAATTGATTGGAATACGGCTATACTCGGGATGCAATTCGGCTTCGTGTGAAGTGCCGGAAGTGAATTTTAATTTCTTGGCGACTTCAAATTGGGTGTTCAATTTTGTTGCCGCTTTTTCTTTTCCACCCATCAATTCAGCCAAACCCTCAATATCGTGTGGCACAAACCAGGTCGATTGCGCACTATTCGATTCGATAAATCCATGTTCGTATTGGTAGGGATCAAAGTTTTCGAACCATTTTCCTTCCACATTTTTGGGGCGCATCCAGCCCGTTGTTTGGTCAAAACCATTTTGATAGTTTTTGGATCTGGACATAAAATAATTGTAATCTTCTTCGTGATTCAATTTCTTGGCCAATTGTGCCAAAGTCCAATCTTGGTATGCATATTCCATCGTTTGGCTAACACCATCCTGATGCAATCCAAAATTCCCGTCGGGAAGTGGATAGGGTACAAAGCCATTTTCCATATAATATTTCAATCCTCCGCCAAGATTTGTAGTGTGTTCGTAACCTGCTTTTCCCATAATACCATTGAGCATATGATTTTTTTTGAGAGCTATATAAATGGATTCTAAATCTTCTTTCACCAATCCTTTTTGAATGGCGCTCACCATAAAAGGGGTAGTGGAAGCTCCCGTCATTACATAAGTGTAATTTCCGCCTGCAGGTCCACGAGGAATCAGGCCGCCGTCTTTATAATACTGCATCAAGGAATGCGTAAATTCTTCCATCATTTCTGGATAAATCAAGCCCCAAAGTGTGTTTATCGTCCATTGGGCACCCCAAAACGAGTCGGAATTGTATTGGTTGAATTTGGGTTTTCCGTTTGCATCAAGCGGTATTTGCCCAATCCTGAATTTTTCGCCCGTGTTGTCGGGATAAGCACCATTGACATCGCTAATGATTTTTCGTCCTTGCAAAGCGTGCCATAAATCGGTGTAAAATCGTCTTTGCTCTTTTTCGGTTCCGCCTTCTATTTGAATTCTACCCAACAAATTATTCCATTCGGATTTGGATTCGGCAATGACTTTGTCAAAATCCCAATGAGGCAATTCTTCTTGAATATTAATAGTTGCATTTTCGATAGAAGTATAAGAAATACCGACTTTCATCAACATTTTTGCGTCTGATTTGTTTAAATTAACCAAATAATTTCCGGTGCTTTTGTCTTGTTCAACGGATGCTATTGGCGCATTGAATTTAATTTTAAAAAATACTTTTAATGGTTTTGGACGTCTTGGAGTAATACCCATAACAAAAGTTCCAGAAAGTTCGTTGCTGTTGTCTTTATCTAAAGTTCCATCGGTGTTTTCACAAGGGCCTAAAATGGTATTGAGATTGAAAAGAATCGCTTTTTGAGCATTTTCTGGAAAAGTATATCTATGAAAACCTATTCTTTTGGTACTGGTCAATTCCGCAGTTATTTGGTATTTGTCTAATACTAGAGAATGGTATCCAGGCGTTATTTTTTCAGTTTCGTGACTGAATTTAGAATAGAAATCTTTGAAAATAGTTGCCTTGGACGCTTCAGTAAAGGTTACTGGCATCACAGAAAGCCCCGACATTTGCCATTCGTGAATGTGGCTAAAGCCTTTTATGGTGTCTATATTGTATTTGTATCCACCGCCCCAATCGCCATTGATTCCTGTGTCTGGATTTAAATTCATCATCCCGAAAGGACGACAGGCGGATGAGAAGAAAAACCATCGTGAGTTTTCGGTATCCAACAAAGGATAGACCTTATCTACCAATGGTTGCATTGGATGTGAAGCTGTTTTTTCGGTTTTGCATGATACTAGAAAGACCAGAAAAAAACTAATCCCTATACTTCCGATTTTAAAAATTCTATTTAGTTTCATTTGTTTTACTTTTTATACCGTTATTAGCAAGTTTCTTTTCTAATTTGGCATTAATGATTCTATAACTTTACAGCATCATTAGGAGTTGATAAAAATATAGGCAGACAATTTCTCGCCTGCCTACATCAAACTAACCAACTAATTTTTATATACTATTTAGTATCCTGGATTTTGAACGATGCTCCCTCCCGTATTATCAATTTCATATTGAGGAATAGGTCTCAAAAGATGTTTTTCTTTAAGTGCATTATTCATTGCTGCGTGTGGATTATGTAATAAGGTACGCTCTAACAACTTTCCTGTCCTTTTTAGATCCATCCATCTATTTACTTCTCCTATCAACTCTCTGGCTCTTTCGTCAAGAATGAAGTCAAGAGTTACTTGTCCGGCAGTGACTGGTGTGGTCAATCCTGCTCTTGCTCTTAAAGTAGTTAGTCGAGCTGCTGCAGTTGTTGGATTGGATGATTTTAAATAGGCTTCGGCAGCTATCAAGTAAGCTTCTCCAGAGCGCATCATAACCATGTCTCTTGTTCCTTCTGAAAGTTCATTAGGCTGTTTGAAAGCGACTCCTGGTTCATCAAATTTTTTGAACATTGGGGTGTGTGCATTTGTAACACCATCTACCACAAAGTACTTGTCTGGATTGATTACTTTGTAAGGTACTGCTGCAATTTCGGCAGGAGTCCAAGCCACTTTTGGAAAATAGATTGCTCTACCTCCTGGATTTACAGTCACTGGAGAACCATTTACAGTAGCTGTAAACGCTTTATCTGCAAGAATCTCTCTACGGAAAGTAGCATCGGCTCTTTGATCATTATCATCAAAAAGATTATAGAAAAATAGTGTTGGCAAAGGATCTAGCCCTTTTTGATACAAATTACCTCTAATCATACCAGGGTAGTCATAGTAAGGAAACTTATATAGCTGATGTCTTGAATTTCCCCAACCTCTACTAACAGCACTACTTCCAAATAAATAAGAAAAGAAAACTTCGGAGTTTCGTTGATTTGCAATGCTAGTCAATGATGCAAATGAAGAGACTAAAGCATGATGACTAATTACTGTTTCTGCTAAAGTGGCAGCACTGGTAAAATCAGCAGGCAAACCAAAAGATTTATATCCTTTGGTAAGTAACACTCTTGATAAAAGATGTCTTACGGCGTCTTTAGTCACTCTTCCGTAAGCAGTAGGTGTTTCGTTTACTCCAGCCAAAGCATCTTCAAGATCTTTTAGGATTTGAGTATAAACAGCCTCTTCGGTGGCACGAACATAATCTGTTGTAGAACTTGTAACCTGATTCAACACCAATGGCACTCCGCCATAGTTCTCCACCAAATTAAAATAAGACATCGCCCTGAAAAATTTAACTTCTCCTATTCCAGCAGTTTTCACGGCAGGAACAACACCCTGAATTTGGTCTGCGTTATCTATTGCTACATTGGCAGCAGAAATAATGCTGTACTGATTTCTCCAATACAAACTAACGGTCCAGTTTAATGGATTAAAATCTACGTAGTCGTTAATATCACTAACACCTGAAATTGTTGTGCCTCTTGTTACAATATCCGTTCCTAGATCTTCTAGTTGGTAATACACATTCGGCTCATATCGTGTTGTGGTTTCTCTTGATCTTTCATAAACTGAGGCAACTAGTTGATCAAAGGTCTTAGGATCCGAGAGCGCAAGTTGAATCGTTTTTGATGATTTATTTTCTTCCTCAAGATAGCTGTCACAAGCTGTACCCAGAATCCCTGCCATAAGCAGTATTCCGATTAATTTATAATTTATATATTTCATTTTTCTCAAATTTTATTTAAAAATAGTTAAAAGCCTAAATTAAGTCCTGTCATAAATGTACGTGACATAAATGCTCCACCAAACTGGTCTCTTCCTGCACTTTCAGGATCCCATCCATCATATTTAGAAAACACGAAAGGATTTTGTACCGTTCCATAAATTCTTAGACTTGCTATTTTAAGTTTGTCAAGTATTTTTGCTGGAACTCTATACCCTAAAGTCATGTATCCCACTTTTATAAAAGACACATCCATGTAATATTCCGCATTGGCATAAGTTCCACCATTACCTGGTTGGTGCCAGTCATCTGATTGTCTTTCCGGAGTCCAGTAATCCACCTTGAATCCATTAAAAGTTCTGGTAGGCGTATCTGACCAAGACCATCCGTGGAAATTACTCTTAAACATATTTCCTTGACTAATGTTAAGAAAGAAAGAGAAATCAAAGTCTTTATAATTCATAGTGCTGGTAATACCTCCAGTCCATTTAGGGCTAACTTGACCTATTACTTTTCTATCAGCAGTGGTAATCTTACCGTCTCCGTTCACGTCAGTCACTCTTACTTGACCTGGACGTTGACCGAAAGCTGCTGCTTGAGTTGCCTCCTCAAGATGCCAGATTCCATCAAACTCATAGTCATAAACTGAACCTAAAGACTCGCCTACTCTATGTATCAAATTTGTTCCTCCAATACCATAAGTTATTTCAGTTACTCCACCATAAAGTTTGTCTAGCGTATTTTTATTAGATGCAAAATTGAAATTGGTTGACCATTTGAAATCCCCTTTGTCAATATTTACCGTATTCAATCCTATCTCGATTCCTTTGTTGGTAGATTCTCCAATATTATTAAATGTTCCTGTAAAACCAGTAGTCTGTGGCAATGGCATAAAGAATATAATGTTCGTGTTTTTTCTGTTATACACATCAACCGAACCTGTAATTCTGTTGTTTAAAAATCCAAAATCAAAACCTAAATTTAATTCAGTAGTTTTTTCCCAAGTAAGATTCTCATTAGCTAAACCAGTTAAGTAAGCAGTTGATATTGCAGAATCCCCAATATTGACAGCACTATTGCCTAATAATGATTGTGAAGATAAAGGACCTAGTCCACCACCTTGACCATTGTTCCCTGTTTGACCATAACTCAATCTAACTTTAGCATTGGTAAAAATGTCTTGCTTTTGCATAAAATTCTCATTCATCATCTTCCAAGCAAAGGCAGCAGATGGGAAAAATGCCCATTTATTCTTTTCTGACAGTATAGATGAACCATCATAACGCCCTGTTGCAGTTAACAGATATTTATCTTTATAACCATAATTTACCCTTCCTGTGTAAGATTCCAAGGTTTGTTTAGAAAAATCACTTGCAACGGTGGTGATATTAAGTCCTGCATCTAAGTTGTAGAATTCGAAGGCATCTGTAGTGAAGTTTTTAACCGTATTGTTGTACCCTTCTCTGCGTTCCATAAATCTTGAGATTACTGCCATAGCATCAACGGCATGATCACCCTTGTTATATTTATAATTGAAGATGTTATCCCAAGCATACGAAAAATAATTTGCATTGTTCACTGTAGCCGTTCTAAGTGTTGGCTGCGCCACAACATCTTTCGAGTACAACCCGCGGTATTCACCATATCGAGAATACTTAATATTTGGAGAGAATTTAGAAGTAAAAGTAAATGCTTCTATAGGTTTAATTTGCAAGGCAATGTCTCCAATATATTGCAAATATCTAGTCTCTCTTGTTTGGTTATCCGCCTCAAATAAAGGATTGGTAATTTGGGTTTCCTTTGTTGTAGGGAAAAAACGCAAAGATCCATCTGCATTATAAGGACGTCCAATAGGTTTTAATCTATAAGCACTTCTAAAAGCTTCCCAGCTTCCGGTATTTTGTATAGCGTTAGTAATATAGTTGCTCACACTCAAGTTCAACCATTTGTTAAGATCACTTTTTAAACTTCCTCTAATGTTGAATCTGTTGAAATCTTCACCTTCTATTGTTCCTTCATCTTTAGTATAAGCCAAACCTAAACCATAAGTGGTCTTGTCAGTTCCACCACTCATATTAAGAGTGTGGTTCGTTTGAAAACCATTTTTAAGCATAAGATCTACCCAGTCAGTGCTTATTCCGTCGGCAACGTTTTGCATTTCTTCAGCATCTAAATAATTAGACAACACTACGTCACTTGCTCTGTAATTAAGATTTCCTGCAGGTTTCACAAACTCGTTACCCACAACAACATCTTTTAGAAACGTAACGTATTCAGGTCCGTTCCATTGTTCCGGCAAATTATAGGCTTGTTTGAAACCTACGTAGTTACTGTATTCTACTTTTAAATCGCCTTTTTTACCGCGTTTGGTTTCTATAATAACAACCCCATTACTACCTCTTGATCCATATACCGCTGTAGCTGAAGCATCTTTAAGGATGTCCATTCTACTAATATCGGCAGGATTCAAGAAAGAGATATCATCCACAAAGATTCCATCCACAATGAAAAGTGGATTTTGTCCAGGATTAGCCCCACCTCCAGAAACTGTTGCGCTATTACTAATTGAACTGGCTCCACGAATACGAATATTGAAACCTCCACTTCCTGGCTTATTATCGGTACGTTGAACAACAACCCCGGCAGCCTGTCCTTGCATGGCAGAAATAGCATCTACCTTGTTTGCCTGTTCTAATTGTTCTGCTTTAATAGAGGATACAGACCCCGTAAGATCGGCACGTTTTACCCTTCCGTAACCAACAACAACAACTTCTTTAAGTTGTTCATTCTCTTCAGTCAAAGACACATTCAACGTTGCTTCTCCTTTGTAAGGAACCTCAATCGTTTGAAAACCTGTATAAGAGAATACAATTATATCACCTGACTTGGCATTAATTTGATATTTTCCATCAATGTCTGTGGAAACTCCTTTTTTGGAACCTTTAACAACGACATTTACCCCTGGAACTGAAAGTTTCTTTTGATCAGTTACCACTCCCGAAACCTGGCCATTTTGTGACCACGAATTAATTGAGAAGCCTATAAAAAAGGCTAATAATAAAAGCTTAAGTTTTACCATATTATATTTTTTTGGTTAATAAATAGTTCAGCGAAATTAATGTTAAGAACTTTTTAACAAATGGACATATTAAATCAAAACATAGACATTTTTATACAACACAAAATAATAGCGGGTTTATTTAATTAATTACACAAAAAATAGTACAATTTTTGAATAATTTCGTTTTTTGAAAAACTATCTAAGTTCAAATAACCAGATAAATATGTATCGATTTAGTTCCTTTTTTGCTAAACTTTTTCAAATGCAGATGAAATTTGGCTAAAAATTGTGAATTACAATAGCGGTTAAACCAAAAAAAGACCATCATTTCTGACAGTCTTTTTTTGTATAAGTTATTTTATTTCTTTTTTACAAATTCCTAATTCAAAGATGCTTTTTTAGAATTTTTGGTGTTTTTAGTATTCAGCAGGAAAATTTTTGTTGCAAATTGTTTTCCTAAATCAATAAATCCGTTGTTGTCATAATGGTATCTGTCTGAATATTTATAACTATTTGTGGTTCTAACGATGGCTACATTGGGTTGGGTTGCAGCAAATTTTTCCTGATTATATTGAACCAATTCACCAAATTTCCAAACCTTTCCGCCTTCAATATCGCCAGAATCTGAGATTTTTCCAATTACGATAGGCAAATCATTATTTCTAAAAGTGGCTCGCATCAAATCCATTAACCTTTTCAAATTAGAATAATATTGATTTGCGATGGCTTCTGTTTTGTCAGAATCACTTTCGCCTTGCATCCAAATGATGCCACTTGGAATCAAAACATCTTCGACACCGTCACCATTGATGTCTTTTACAGCCATTGCATTATGGACTGTTTTAAGAAAATAATCGTATTGATTCATTCCTTTTCCTCCTTTGAAATCGGGTTCCCAAGCGCCAAAACTAGTTGTGCCAGTGCTGTCAATGGAAGAGCCATTTCTAGCATATTTTATAAAAGCTAGTTTTTGGTTTGGATATAATTCTTGCAATTTTTTGGCTAACGAAAGCTCTACTCCAAATCGGTCTGAAAGTTGGTTTGTTTTTCCATCTGACGAAAAACCTGTTCCGTGACCTGGTTGAAGCACATCCCACTTTCCTAATCCTCCAGTAACATCATTGTCAACAACGGAATTTCCGTGATAAATGAAAAAATCTTTATTCTTTTTCTTTAAAGAATCAGGCAAATTTTTTACATAACCAAAACCTTCCATATTAGATTGACCACCCAAATAAAACACTTTGATGCTGTCTTTTTTTATTTGTGCCAGAAGCATAAAGGGCATTAAAAGGAATATTAAAATTGATTTCATAATCATAAATAATTAAAATAAATAAAACACTCAGAGCTATTTCTAATAAACTAAGGTCTGAATTGCGTGTGCTGGAATGGTAACAACTGATTTTTCTGAACCTAGAATCAAATTATAAGTAACACTTTTGTTGCTTTGATTCAGCACTACAGTTGTCATTTTTCCATCGACATTAAGAAACGAAGTACTCAATAAATTGCTTCTGCTTACTGAATTGCTCACTCTTTTGGCACCCTCACGAATAAATTTCGAAAAATGACCTATGTAATAATAACTCGGTGTGTAAATTAATTCGCCCGTGTTAGTGTCTGCATGAATGGGTGCGAAGCAAAAATTTCCCACATGATTTGGGCCTCCGTTTTGGTCTAAAAGAATATTCCAATCTGTCCAACCCACTGTTCCATTATTGAAATCGTTAATCATCGAAATTCCGTAACGTTCGCCGTTAGCCCAAAATTGGTATTTTTTGGCATCAAATTTTTCTACACAACCTTCGGTGAACAATAAATTTTTGGTTGGGAAATTCTCGTAAACTTTTCGAACATTATCAAACATTGACGAACCGCCTGACCAATTTTCGTACCAATGAAAACCCATTCCCCAAGCATATTTTGAAGCTTCTGGGTCGGAAAAAATAACATTGGCTCTATGGGTCATCAAATCACGATTGTGATCCCAAACCACAATTTTTTTATCCCCCAAACCTTCTTTTTTCATAGTTGGTCCCAAGAAATTTTTCAAAAAATCTCTTTCGGCTTCAGCGCTAAAAATGCACGATTCCCAAGTTTGAGTAGCCATTGGTTCGTTTTGTACTGTAATTCCCCAGATAGGGATTCCTTCTTTTTCGTATGCCTTGATGAATTTTGTGTAATAATTGGCCCAAGATTGGTTGTATTCTGGAAGCAATGTTCCTCCTTTTAGCATATTGTTGGTGTTTTTCATAAAGGCAGGCGGACTCCACGGTGATGCATAAGTTAATAATTTTCCACCAGCCGTTTTAATAGCTTCCTTAATCATCGGAATGCGGTATTGCCTGTCGTGATCGATATTGAAAGTATTTAAATCTTTGTCGCCTTCCTTGATATAAGTGTAGCTTCCGCTGGCAAAATCAGAACTGTGAATCGTAGTTCTTAGTAAGGAATATCCAATCCCTTTTTCTTTGTCGTAATAGGCATTTATAAATTCTTTTTGCTTGTCTTTGGATAATTTGGCAAATACCTCGGCGCTTGCATCGGTAATTGCTCCGCCGATTCCCATAAATTTCTGAAAAGTTTTAGAGGGTTCTACAAACACAGAAATTTCAATTTCCAAGGGTTGTTTAGAAGGAACAAAAGTTAAAATATCGGTTTGTGTCAATCTCAATTTTGTGCTGTCAGCCGAAGTGTAAACCGTAATTTTTTTGTTTTTTGTAGAAAAGGATTTAGACTGAACTGTGTTTTTTTGCTGAGAAAAAGCAAAAAGAGATACTATCAAAAGTGCTGTTGTTGTTATTTTTTGCATACCATTATATTCTATAGGTTTATTTTTTTATTTACCAAATGTAAGTTCCCACCGAACCCGCTTCTAATGATGTTAGAATCCATTTTCCGTTGTGTTTAATATTGAATGATTCTGAAGTGGTTCCGTCGTTTTCCACAATTAAAACTTTTTTTCCATCCGGTGTTTTGAAAGCAACATTTTGTAAATTTCCACTTAGGTTACTTGCAATTCTAACTGAACCTGCTGGTACAAATTTGGATGCGTGAGCAATAATATAATAGGCCACATTTCTGGTAAAATTAGTACTGCTTTCGATAGTTAAGGCTCCTTTACAAGTAGTGCAGCCACCAGGAGTATTTGGACCAAAAGAAGCGTTATTGGCCAAGTTCCATTCTAATGCCGTTTTGCTCCAATTGCGCATCGAGCCAATAATAATATTTCTTGTATGCCATTTTAAATCCCCATCAAAATTGCCTGTATTCGAGGTATATTGCTCTGTAAAATAGACGTTTTTGTTTGGGAATGCGTTATGAACGGTTGACAAAGCACTAATATCTCCTTCATACAAATGAAAGGCCGACCCGTCTATAAATGGATAGGCAGCAGCATCCTTTAGAATTGAAATAGGATATTCTGGTTTGTTGCAATTATGGTCATAGACAATGATTTTAGTTTTCAGATTGGTGTTTTGAAAAACCGGTCCCAAATGATTTTTAATAAAATTGGCTTGGTCAGCAGCAAGCATTAACAAGCTTGGATTATTTCCTGGATGGAGCGGTTCGTTTTGGGGAGTTATGGCATCAATAGTAATTCCTTCGGCTTTCATTTGTTGGATGTATTTCACAAAATAGTTGGCATAAACGCCATAATATTTGGGTTGTAAACTTCCGCCAATAAAACTGTTGTTGTCTTTCATCCAAACGGGGGGAGACCAAGGTGTAGCAATTATTTTGATATTGGGATTGATGGCCAGGATTTCTTTCAACATAGGAATCACATCAGTCTTATTTGGAGCCAAACTAAATTTTTCGAGATTCAAGTCTGTTTGTCCATCTGGCAAATCATTATAAGTGAAAGGTGCTGCGTCCAAATCGGAAGCACCAATACTAATCCTGAGATAACTTACGGAAATCGAATTGGCATTTGTGCCAAACAATTCTTGCAATAATTCCTGTCTTTTTTGTGCATTAAGTTGATTGATAACCTGTGCACTTCCGCCAGTTAACGTATAACCAAATCCGTCAATGGTTTGAAATTGTTGAGCATCATTGACCTCTATATTAGGATAATTATTAAGAGTCGAGCCAAAAGCTAAAACTGAAGTTTGCTTTTGAAGCATTGTGCTTTGATTTGCTTTTGTTAACCAAAAATCCATTTCATTTGGAACCACAGGAGCAGTTGGAGTTTGAGCAACAACATCATTGGACGATGAACAACTCAAAAAAAGAATGGATACCGTTAACAGAAATAAACTTTTCATATGTTGATATTTATTGTTTTTATCGGTCATATGTAATTCGCATATCTTTATCAGTGTTTACTACCGATTTTTAGGAATGCTCATTTCATAGTTTTATGTGTAATAATTTGTGTTTTAATTCCATACAACTTCCATATGAATCGGTAAAAACAATCCGATTACTATTTTAAACTTTTTAAATATAAATAAATCCATCAATAAGAACGAAAATTATTTTCATAACATTTGAAACTGTTCTTATTGATGGATTAAAAAACAACACTAATAACCAGGATTTTGTGTCAAAAGTGCATTAGCATCTAATTTATCTTGAGGAATAGGCCATAAAAGTCTATTTTGATTGATATTAGTTGCAAATGGCAGCACATTTCCACTACCATCTTTTTGTTGAGATAACATTTGAATTGCTTTTCCCATTCTTTTTAAATCAAACCAACGATCCCCTTCGAAAGCCAATTCCATTAATCTTTCTTCCAGAACTTTATCAATTGCAATAGATTGGCTTGAAGCACTAATTGGTGCAATTCCGGCTCTGGCTCTTACTTTGTTCACTTGGACCATCGCTCCATTAAAATCTCCTGTACTTGCCAAAGCTTCGGCTTTTAGTAATAAAATATCAGCCAAACGAGCAAGATAGTTGTTTTGATTGCCATTGGTATCTCTCATTTTATAAGCAAAAGGATAGCCTGTTGAAGACCAATAAGCATCAGACCAACCAACATTTTCTCTCGTTACAGTCGTTGCCAATCTTTGAGTGTCGCCATTATTGGTATAAGCTTGAATTAGAGTATGGGAAGGAGCATTGAATTTTTTCCAATCGGTTCCTAAAAACATAAAAGTATTCCAAGCACCAATTGGGCTGCCCCATCCGTCTCCGTTAACCTCCCAAATGGATTCAGCATTTCCTTCGTGTGCGCTATCAAAAAGATGATCAAAAGTTGGCAAAAGTGTATAACCACCGCCAATAACTACGTCGCAGTATTGATTTACTTTGGTCCAATCCGGATTGGGCATTGTGGCATATACTTTTGCAAGAAGTGCATTGGCCGCCATTTTGTTGGCTTTAAATTTATAAGAAGCGTCAGGTGCTTTTTCAATTGCAACTTGGCAATCGGCAATGATTTTTGCATATACTTCGGCAACAGGTTTTCTGGCCGGGAACAGCTCGTTGAAAGCCTCTTCAAAGTTGGCACTTGAAATTGAAAAAATGGCTTCTGTTGCAATTGGACAGTCTCCCCATAATTGAACGGCTTGAAAATGATTCAGCGCTCTAATCAATGAAGCCTCACCAATCATTTCGTTTTTTCGGGTGGCACTTAAATCGGTTGCTTGATCAACATAATTAATCACAATATTACAAGTATTAATGTTGTTGTAAATATCATTCCAATCACCTTTCATTTGCGAATTAGTCGATAGCATTTGATAGGTTTCATATTGAAAAATGGCAGGGTTATCAGCGCCCATATAAGCATTATCAGATTGTCCGTCACCAACCAAGAAGAAATCCAATTGCCAATAACCCGAGCCAAAAGTTCCATACACAGCGTTCATTCTAGATTCGGCAGCAGCTGCATCTTTTATTACAATACCATCGTTAAGTGAAGTTGCTTCTTCGGTAATTGGTTCAGTGTCTAAATAATCGGAACAGGATGTTAAAAACAACAGCATTAACGCTGTCATTATTTTTAAATAATTTTTAAATAATTTCATAACTATATCGTATTTATATTTTTAGTATTAAAAATTGGCTTTTAGTCCAAAAACAAACGTTTTAACTTGAGGATAGGTTCCTAAATCGATACCTTGACCAATTCCTGTAGCATTATTAAAAGCTCCAACTTCTGGGTCAAATCCTTTGTAATTTGTTATTGTATATAGGTTTTGTCCAGTTACATATAATTTTAATGAATTCAATCTCCATTTTTCCAATTTAAATTGATATCCAAGAGTAACGGCTTTCAATCGAACATAAGAACCGTCTTCTACAAATCGATCAGAAACGTGTAAAGCACTTGCATCATTGGCTTTTGGAACATCAGTAATTTGACCTGGGGTAGTCCATCTATTCAATACTTCGGTCGATTGATTGTTGTAATTATTCATCAATGTTAAATCCATTCTTGAAGCATTGAAAATGTCTCCACCTTCTGAACCCGTGATTAAAACGTCTAAACTAAATGCTTTATAACTAAAATCATTGCTTAAACCAAAGGTGAAATTTGGATTAGGATTTCCGATATTGGTTCTGTCATCTGGTGTAATATTTCCATCGCCATTTATGTCTTTGTACAACAATGTACCTGTTGTAGGATCTACTTTGTCCACTTTATATCCATAGAAGCTTCCTAATGCACTTCCTTCGGTTAATAGAATTACGCTTTCTCCAACTGAAGTTAAATTTTGGAATGGTAATTTTTTAAGCAACCCTAATTTAACCACTTGATTGTCATTGAAGGAAATATTAAAATTAGTATTCCATTTGAAATCGCCAGTTAAGTTTATTGTATTTAAACTTAATTCCAATCCTTTGTTTTCAATTTCACCAGCATTGTAATAATAGGGTTTTGAAAAACCTGGGAAATAAATAATTTGAAGCAAGTCTTTAGTATTCTTTTTATAGATATCCGCTGTGAATTTGATTCTGTTTTTGAATAAACCCAAATCTAAACCTAGATTGATATCAGTTGTTGTTTCCCATTTCAAATCTGGGTTTCCTATTTGATCTAAAGTGGTAACATTCGTCAACGGATTAGTGTAATTCAAATCAAAGCTGGAATAGGCTGGCAATCCTGATAAATTACCTGTTTTTCCCCAACCACCTCTTAATTTTAATTCACTAATAGAAGGTGTATTTTTTAAGAAATCTTCATTAGAAATAATCCAAGCTCCCGAAACTGCTGGAAAAAATCCCCATTTATTGTCTTTGGATAATTGAGAGGCACCGCTTTCTCTAAATACGCCATTCAAAATATATTTATTTTTAATAGTGTAGATGGCTCTTCCAAAATAAGACAGACTTCTTACCTCATTTTCTCTGTTTTCGAATGATTGATTTTTAGCAGCATTAATATCATAACTAGTTTGCTCTACAGGAAACCCGGTTCCAGAATTGGCCTCTTTAGTATAATTATTTTTCTGCATAGACATACCTCCTAATAAGTTTAAATCGGAATTATCAAATTTCAACACATAGTTCAAAGTGTTTTCAAAATTCCAATTCTTGTTGTTTTCTACCGTATTACTACCTCTTCCTTTGTCAGAAGTTGGGTTGTTGTCCCCATTTCTTCCCCAAACATTGGTGTATGGATCTACAAACTGAACGTTATCTGATTTTGTCCAATCTAATGAAAGCATTGGTTTCCAAACCAAATTATGCAAGATATTGACATCAAAACTAACGCTGCTTAAGTATCTATTTACAGCTGTTGTGTTAAGTCTTGACAATAATGAAACTGGATTTTCCCAACCCGATTGATATGGATTTTCTGCATATTGACCGTCTTTATATCCATCTTTATATGATCCATCTGCATTAGTTTCTCTAACATTTAATTGAGATCCCCAAGTAGGCAAAAATGCAGGCGTTACTAAAGCACTCATAACCGCACCACCTTGTCCAACACTATTATTATCACTGATGTAAGAGCCGTCAGATTGAATAATATTCATATTTACATCTGTTTTTAACCAAGGAGTAAGACTAGCATTCACATTTATTTTTCCGGAGAAACGGTTGTATTTTGATGGATTTATTACACCATCTACCATTTGGTAGCCTAAAGCGCCATAGAATTTTACTTTTTCGGTACCTCCTGCATAAGACAAATTATAATTTTGATCTATACCAGTTTTCAAAATTTCATCTTGCCAATTGGTATTTATTCCAGTGTATTTTGCATCGTTTGCGGTGGTCAAATAACTCGGATTAATTTCTGTAATCAATGATTTATAATCTGTTAAATTTAAAACATCTACATTGCTAACTGATTTTGACAAACCTAAATAAGAGCTAAATTGAAAGTCATTTTTATTCGATTTTCCTTTTTTAGTCGTAATAATTACAACTCCAGTTGAACCATTAACCCCATAAATAGCTGTGGCGGTTGCATCTTTTAAAATGGATAAATCCACAATATCTTCGGTATTTAAACCCGAAATGTCTTTGGTCTGGATTCCATCAACAACATACAAAGGCGAATTTTCAGAGTTTATAGAACTAAGTCCTCTAATCCTCACATCAAAACTTGCCCCAGGTTTTCCTGAAGTTTGCACCACATTTACCCCAGCAGCATTTCCTTGTATTGCCTGAGCAACCGATACAATTGGACGATCCTCAAACGCATCCGACTTGACTTTAGAAACTGCATTTGTTGAATTTTTCATCTTCTGAGTTCCATAACCTACATTAATTACAACTTCTTGCAACGATTGTGACTCAGTATGAAGTTTTACATTAATACTAGTTCTACCGTTAATGGGTTCCGAAATGGAAGTATATCCCAAATAACTAAACACTAAAGTACCGCTAGAAGCAGCCTTTATTTGATAATTTCCATCCAAATCCGAAGTAGTTCCCTTTGAGGTTCCTTTAATTAAAATTGTTACTCCAGGAATGGCCATTCCATTTTCATCATTCACTTTTCCTTTTACGTTTACCTCTTGTGCTTGAACGTAAATTGAAAATAAGAGAGATGAAAGACAAAAAATAAATAATTTTGTTAATTTCATTTTTCTAAAAATTTTGGTTAATTAATTAGTAATTTCATCCAAAAGTACAGCTGTTTTTTTGTTAAGTGTAATAATAATTCATTACAAAAACCATACAAAGTTCATTTTTGAACTGGACAAAAACTATACAAATATTTTTTAATTATTTAAATGTCAATGTTTTAAAAATTAATTTATGTTATAAAGAAAAACATTTATGTCAAAAAAAAACACAACATTCTAAAAAACGGTAATTTAGCTCTTGAAATTAATTTTTTTGCGAAAAATAGATTGGTATTTCAATTTAAGAAAACGTTTTCGCTTACAAATCAAATCATTACAATTTGAATTCATTATGGACTATTTGAAATTTAAAATACTAGTATTGTTATTATTTGTTTCTTCCCTTTTTGGTCAAGTAAAAAACATTGGACTTCCAGAAATAAGAAATTATAAGAGAACCGACTATAAAGGAGGTACTCAAAACTGGAATATTGACCAAGATAAAAACGGAAATTTATATTTTGCCAACAACAATGGGTTATTTCAATTTGACGGTTCAACCTGGCAAAAATATCCATTGCCTAATTCTCCAGATGTTAGATGCGTAAAAATTGACCCTTTAGGAAAAATTTTCGTGGGTGGTTATAGCGAATTTGGATACTACAAAACCAATTCAAAAGGAAAGTTAGAATATGTATCTATTTCAAAATTAGTAAACAAACAAAAAATAATTGATTTCATCTGGAAAATACATCTTTATAAAAAGGAAGTTGTTTTTCAATCATTTGCCAGAATTTATAGTTATAAAAACAACCAATTAAAAATTGTAGATGCCCCCGATAGATTTCAATTTTCCTTTCAGATAAAAGATCATCTTTACTTACAAGATATTTCATCAGGTTTATTAGAATATAAAAATGGCAAATTGTACCCATTAAAAGGGACAACAATTTTTAATAACACCGAAATTTGGGGCATGTTTCCTTTGCCTGGAGACAAATTACTCATCGCTACTTTAAACAAAGGACTTTTTGTGTACGACAATCAAGGTGTAAAACCGTGGAATACCGAGGCCAATAGTTTTGTTAAGAAAAACAATTCACTAGGAGGTGTAGCCTTCAAAGACAAATTTATTGTATTGAATTCTGTTTTGAATGGAATTATAATTTGTGATACCAATGGCAAAATAATTCAGCATATTGAACACAAAAAAGGACTTCAGAACAACACGGTTTTAACTTCTTTTATAGATAACAAAAACAATCTTTGGCTGGGTCTTGATAATGGTATTGATTTTATAAATGAAAATTCACCTTTCACGTATTTTGGTTTTAGTTATGGTATTAGTACGGTTTATGCTTCTGTTGTTCATAACGGAAAGTTGTATGTGGCCACAAATCAAGGTGTTTTTTATCATGTATGGAACACCCCTTTTCGAGAAGATAATTTTTCATTAATAGAGGGAACAACAGGGCAGGCTTGGAACATTCAGGTAATTGATGGACAGTTAATTTGTGGAAACAATAACGGAGCTTTAGTAATTGAAAACAACCATTCAGTCAGAACTCTTGACAACAGAGGTTATTTTGGATTCAAGAAAATACCAAACCATCCCAATTTTATTATAGGCTCTAATTACAATGGTTTTGCTGTTTTTGAGAAAGGAGCTAACGGATGGGCATTCCGAAATCAAATTGCTGGTTTTGAAAAACCATCTAACTCATTCGAAATGGACAACTCTTATATGTGGTTAAAAAAGGATGAGTTAATTTACCAAATGGGTATTTCTAGTGATTTTAAAAAATTCAGTACCATAAAAACATACTCTAACTTATCGAATGCACTTAAAGGAATTGGTAGTATTCAAACACTAAACCACACTGTATATTTTCAAACAAACAATCATTTCTTTAGATATTCTCAAGACCAGGATTTGTTTTTTGAAGATCAAAAAATTACAGCATTATTTAAAGAAATTCCCAAAATATATTCTTTGAAACAGGATTCAGAAGGGAATATCTGGTATATTTTTAAAGAATCATTGGGGGTGCTGTCAAAGACTTCTAACGGAAAATATAGAAATATTGTAGCTCCATTTTCGAGCTTAACGGGAAATTTAGTCAACAATTATTTGTCTATTAACACCATTAATCCAAAAAATATTTTTATCGGACTAACGAATGGGTTGGCACATTATGATTCTCAACTTTTGAATAATTCGGTTAGAAAACCCACTGCATTCATTCGAAGTTTTTCGTTTCCAGGAGACACGCTGATGTTTGGCAATAGTCAAAACACATTTGAAAAACAGGAAATCCCATATAAGTCAAATCGGGTGAAGTTTACTTTTTCTTCTCCCAGCTATGAAAACATAGACAATATTGAATTTTCGCATCAATTAGAAGGCTTCGATGACCGATGGAGTAACTGGTCACCCATTACGATCAAAGAATATACAAACTTAAGGGAAGGTGACTACAAAATGAATCTGAAAGCAAGAAACGGATTTGGAGTACAATCTGAAGTAACACAAATTCCATTTACCATTTCTCCGCCTTGGTACAGACATTTTGTTGCTTATTTTTGTTACATCATACTAATTATTGCCATCATTTATTTTATTAGAAACAGAATTAAAATAAAAATACGTAAAAACAGATATTACGAAACGATTGAACAGCGAAGGCTTTATCTGGAAAGAGAATCCAAAATTAGAAAAGAGCAATTTGATTTAGAAAAAGAAATAGAACGATTAAAAAATGACAAGCTTCAAACTAAAATCCTATCAAAAGACAAGGAATTGGTTACCAATACGCTACAAATTGTAAAAAAGAACAAAATACTAAAAGGGATTATTCATAAAATCAAAGACATTAATGTAGATTCTTTTGACGAATCGACTAAATTTCAATTTAACAAACTCAACAAAAGTATTGTTAGAGAGGTAAATACAGATAAAAGCTGGAAAGATCTTGAAAAACACATAAAAAATGTTCATTTCGATTTCCTGAAAAGATTGAAAGAAAAATATCCAACCATTTCCCCTCGAGAATTGGATTTATCGACCTATTTACTGATGAATATGTCAACAAAAGAAATTGCTGAAATCATGAACATTTCGAGTGGAGGTGTAGAAGTGTCCCGTTATCGTTTACGCAAAAAATTTGGTCTTAATAAAAAGGAAAATCTAACTGGTTTTTTAATGAGTATTTAACCAAGAAAGGCCATCATTTCTGATAGCCTTTCTTGAAAAATTTATACAAAAAATATTATTTCATTTTCAACTTCAAAACAGTAATCGAATAAGCTGGCAAATTCATCTGTGCTTTTTCGCCTTTCAATTTATACTCGCTTGTTGTTGGGATAATTTTTTGGGGAGTTTCAAAAGAATTTTCGTCTGCCAAATTCGGACTAACAAGTGTGATAACAGTTCCTTTAGATTCTAATTTGCTTCCTTTCAAATCAATTGCAACTTCTTGTGGAGTGGGTGAGGTGTTGACCAATTTCACAATGATTTCTTTGGTATTGGCATCTTTTACGGCAGAAGCGTAGAGGTTGTTTTGTCCCGTTAGCGGTTTTCCGTCTTTGGTGATGTTCAATAAATCGGTTCCTTTGTTGAGAGAAAACAACTTTTGCACCTGATAATTCGCGGAACCATAAGCCTCCAAATTGTTGAACCAAATCATATCCGGCGCCCATTGCCAAGCTTCTGCGTGCGCCATCAACGGAGCATAAGAAGTCAAGTGAACCACTTCGGCATTTCTTTCTAAACCTGTCATAAAAGCGGCTTCAGAAAAAGCAGATTCCCAGTTGTTTTTGGTAATTAACTTATTGTCAATAGTACTGTGGGCGGCATATTCTCCCGCAAAAACTTTAGGTCCTTTTCGGTCGTAATTGTCATAACGCGCGGCATTGTCCCTGAACCATTGTGGACTTTTATAGTAATGTTCGTCCACCAATTCGGCATTCAATTTTCTCAATTCCTGCATTCCATAGTCAAAATATTCTCCGTCTGGCGATGGCCCACTTCCAGAAACAATCGTGATTTTTGGATATTTTTCTTTTATCGCTTTTTCGAAAATTTTATATCTTTCGATGTAATCAGGTCCCCATTGTTCGTTACCCACACCAATGTATTTAAGGTTAAACGGTTTTGGATGTCCCATATCTGAACGAAGTTTTCCCCAAGGCGTTGCTTCGGAACCGTTGGCAAATTCAATTAAATCCAAAGCATCTTGTACGTAAGGATCTAATTCGTCAATTGGAGTCAATTCCCCAGTGTTGTATTGGCAAGCCATTCCACAACTCAAAACAGGTAAGGCTGCTGCGCCAATGTCTTCGGAAAGTTGGAAATATTCAAAAAATCCCAATCCAAAACTTTGGAAATAATCGGGTGCCGCTTTTTGGGGAAACTCCATATTCCAACGGTTGATTCTTGTTTTTCTGTTCTCGAGGGCTCCCACCGAATTTTTCCATTGGTAACGATCGGCCAAAGTTCTTCCTTCGACAATGCAACCTCCAGGGAAACGCAAAAACCCAGGTTTCATATCATACAAAAGCTGTACGATATCTTTGCGCAAGCCGTTTTTTCTGCCCTTCCAAGTGTCTTCTGGAAACAACGAAATCATATCCAAATCAATGGTTCCTGTTCCTTCGAAAGTGATTTTCAATTTTGCTTTGGCCTCGGTTTGTGTCGCCGAGAATTGTGCAGAATAAGATTTCCAATCATTCGATGTTGGTACAATACTGGTTTCGCCAAGCACTTTTTTGTCCTTGTCAATAAATTGGATAATTATTTTTTTTATGGCACCATCGTGATTGGCTACCTTCAACGAAAGATTGTACTTGGCGTCTTTTTTAACCCCCATTCCTCTGAATCCTTCGTTAACGAGAGCGTATCCTTTGTCGTCATTGACTTGAACTCTACAAAAATTGGGATTAGTTTTGTTTTCCAATACCGTGATGGGTAACGCAAAACCTGATTGCTTGTTCAAAGAAAGTCTTTTGCTATTAGGCTGATCCCATCCCATCAAAGGTTTGTCAAACTCGAAAGATCTATTTTTGATCATTTCGGCATACAAACCTCCATCGGCAGCAAAATTGATGTCTTCAAAAAACAAACCGAACATCGTGGGCTGGATTTTGGCAACAGTTTTCGCAGCATCAACTTCCAAAATTGTCTTTTGGGCATTGGCATAAAAGCCTGAAAACAATAAACCACAAAGAGTGATTTTAGAAATAAGATTGTGTTTCATATATTTATTCTTAATTATATAGGTGTCGCTTTTTACAAACACAAAAATAGGATTTACATTAGAAAATTAAATGGACGATTACACCTCAAATATGGATGGATATAAATTCAACAATAGGTTGCTTCCAGAAACAAGACTTTTGACAGGCTTATTTTCCCTTAATTTTCACGGGTTTCAATTTTTCAAAAACATCGACTGGCAAAATGTTTCCGTCCTTGTCAAATCGCATCGGGGAAATACAAGTTTCGCGATTGTAACCGTTGCCATCAGGGATTTTAAAACGGTGATAGGCAATGTACCATTCATCCTGGCCTGGAACTTTCACCACCGAATGATGTCCTGCGCCTTTAACAACTCCTTTCCCTTTCAAAACTGGAAAACCTTCCGCTTTGGTATATGGTCCCATTGGCGAATCGGAAGTCGCATAAGCCACCGAATATCTTGGATCACGCGTGTCAAATTCTGACCACATTAGGTAATATTTTCCATTTCTTTTGAAGACGAATGAACCTTCGTTGTAGCCTTTTGGTTTGATGGAAACCATTTTGGAGGCATCATACGAAATCATATCGTCGTTCAGTTTTACCATATTGCAATAGCCTTGACCAAAATACAAATAAGCCGAACCATCGTCATCCACAAAAACCATTGGGTCAATCATTTGTCCTTTGAGCATTCCTTTTGGAGCTAATGGTTTTCCCAAAACATCTTTGAAAGGACCTGTTGGTTTGTCGGAAACCGCCACGCCAATATTCACATCTGCCGAAAAATAATAATAATATTTTCCATTTTTGAAAGCTATCGCTGGAGCCCAAGCTCGTTCTTTCGCCCAGCTGATGTCTTTGGGTAAATCCAGAATTACTTTTTCGTAATCCCATTTTACCAAATCTTTAGAAGACCAGCACGTAAAGCTCGTAGATTTCCATCCTTCGGAACCGTCGGTCGTTGGATAGATATAGAATTTCTTGCCGAAAGCAGCAATATGTGGATCTGCATAAACGTTTGGCAGCACTGCTTTGGGTGCATTCAAAGTGTCTTTTTGAGAATAAGAATTTGCAGAAAGCAAGAGCGTTATTAGAATCAGAAAGGTGTTTTTCATTTTATTTCAATTATAAGTTTATTTGGTTTTCAATAAATTTTCTGGAACTCCTCCCCATTTTTCGTTAAGGCGTTTGGCTTCTTCCACCGTTATTCCGATAACACTTCCGTGTCGGGGATAGAAATTTTTGGTAAACGATTCGGGTGTTGGTGTGAACTGGTATAAGTCCTTGCTGCGTTGAAATTCATAACGGTGATTGGTGTATAAATCATACATCAAAATATATGTATCCGATTGATTCAATTTGAAAATACTAGAACCTTCGACCACGATTTTCTTGTCCGAATACGCATCGAGATAGTTGAAATTTTCTGTCCAAGGTCCTTGAAGCGTTTTTCCAATCGCCTGACGGATTCCGTTTTTGGTTTCTTTCCCGTTTTCGTCCTTGGTGTTCCCTTTGAAAAAGAAATGATAGGTGCCGTCTTTGTAAATAATATCTCCGTCAATTGCACCATATTTGGGACTAAACATAAGCTTTGGTTCATTTTCGAAACCACTGAAATCTTTGTTGGCGTAAGCCGAATAAAAATCGAGTTTCAAATCGTCCTTGTATTTAACGGTAAAATAAACCATATACTTATCAGCAGCAGGATCATAAATCGTTTGAGGTGCCCAAACCCATTGAATATTGGCAAATTTGACAGGATATGTTTTTTCGAGGTCGATAAACGAATGCTTCCAATTGATAATATCATCCGATTGCAACATCACAATTCCGGGATTATGTCCCCAACCATTTTTGCCTGTATTCATATCGGTGGCAACCATATAAAAACTTTTTTCGTCCTCGCCTCTCAAAATATGAGGATCACGAATGCCGCCTGTTCCCGATATTTTTTCGGAAGCAATAATGGGTTGGTTGTTGTTCAAAGCAAACCAATTAATTGCGTCAGCACTGGCTCCAAAACGTACTTGCTCGTCGCTACTTCTTGGCCCAGAACCTTCAAAATAGGTAAACAAATAGCCTTGTAATTCCTGATCCGTGTAAGCGACCAAAACATCGAATGTCTTTTTGGTTTTTGCACTTCCAGAGCTAACCGTTGCGGTCATTGTCACCTTAACTTTTTTGCCTTTTCGAGGAGAGCGTTTCAGGAGTTTTCCATCGTTCGAAATGTACTCTGGTTTGCTGGATTTCCAACTAATGGTCGAACCATTTGACCCAATGGAATCGAGTAATAAATTCCAATGCAGATTTTTAGAATAGCCTTCGGGAATGTTGAGTGTTTTTGCATCGGAAGATACTTTTTCTTTATCTGTATTTTGAGCAAAAACTGCCGTTGACATCAAAAAGAGGAACGTTAGAGCGCAAAAAAAGTTGGGTTTTATGTTTGTCATATTTATATCGAATTAAAAAAAATTACCTCAACAACCGTACCTCATAAATCCCAGTAATACTCGAATTCGGTTTTGCCTTAAATTGTACTTGCAAAATTTTAGATTTCGCATTCAGGATTGTTTCTGGAAGTTCAATAATCTTGTCTATAAATTGATTTCCTTCCGATCCGTCCATATTGATGGTAGCAACCAAAACATCGTTCACAAAAATATCGAAATTTCTGTTCTTGTCGGCACCAAAATAGGTGACGCGCAATTGACGCGCTTCCAAATTCGGATTTTTCAAAACATAAATGAACGAACCTTGACCGTTTCGATAATGACGATCTTTGAACATTCCGGTGTCTGTTTTTTCTCCCTTGAAATTATGGTCTGATTCGGGTTGTTGTTCGCCTGCCGTAACCAAATCAATGGTAATGGCTTCCAATTTCATTTGCGCTTCTTCACGGTCTTTCATCGCTTTTTGAATCTCGGGCAACTTTTCTTGGGTCGTATAAGGCCAATAAATCATATATCTCGCATCGTGAATTTGGAAAAACGGAACCAATTGCAGGTTCTTGTATTTCTCCTGATAAATAAGATCTGAAGCCGAAAAAGTAAAGGGTTTGTTGTCAACAGTTTTCAATGATGAAGCCAAATTCGTGTTGTTAGAAACCAATAAAGGAGCGTCTTCAATCGGGTAAATTGCACCGCTGGCGATGTGTCCCATTCGGCTGTCGTCGGCGATTAATCCTTTTAAATCTGTGGTGTTCGTAACTGCGGCAAGCACGATTGGTCCGTGTACAAAAGAAACCCAGTCAGATTTGTCGGGTAATTGCTCGGTTTTGTTTTGCATTGGCAAAATAATCGAAATCACGTCTCCTGTTTTCCATTTTCTTTCAATTGAAACATACGAATTCTGGTCTTTTACAAAGCTAATTTCTTGGTTATTGACCGTAATTTTCATTTTACCATCTTCAATCCAAGAAGGATAACGGAATTTGATGGCGAATTGCTGTGATTTTTTTAAAGTTAATTTGATAGAAGATTGCTCTTCAAAAGGAAACTTGGTATTTTGCGTAAGCGTGATTCCTTTTTCTTTCCAATTCAAGGTCGAAGGAATAAACAGGTTTACATAGAGATTTTCCTTGTTGTGGGCATAAATCAGTTCGCCATATTTTCCGTGATTTTCCAAACCTGAACCTACACAACACCAAAACGAATGTTGCGCCTCCGAATACACTCGGTAATGGCGTGGGCGAATGGGCGTGAAATACACAAAACCACCATCAGGATGTTGGGACGAAAGGATGTGATTGTAAGTCGTACGCTCATAATAATCCATATAATTTGCACTAGGATTGGCAAGGAACAAATGCTTGCTCAATTTTAGCATATTATAGCTGTTGCAAGTTTCTGGACCCTCTCGGGATTCTAGCATTGACGAAAAATCGGTTGCTGGATTAAAATGTTCTCTCACACTGTTTCCTCCAATAGAAATGGTTCGGTTATCGACTACGGTTTTCCAGAAAAAGTTGGCAGCATTTGCCCATTCTTTATCTCCAGAAACTTCGGCAACACGTATAAAACCGATTACTTTTGGTATTTGAGTATTGGCGTGCATTCCGTTTAGGACATCTTTATTTTCCAAAAGTGGATCTAAAATCACTTTGTGGGAGAATTTTTGAGCCAAAACCAAATATTTTTTATCGCCTGTAATCGCTGCCACATCGGCAAAAACTTCGTTCATTCCACCGTGTTCGCTGCGTAATATTTCCTGAATTTGGGCATCAGATAAATTGGCAGTAAGCTTCAAACACCAATCTGAAAGGTGGATGAGCATTTTTTTGGCTTTTTCATTTCCGGTTAATTTATAAGCATCCACCAATCCGGAATATACTTTATGGATGTTGTACCAAGGCACCCATTTGTTATTCAATGAAAAACTTCCGGCTTCGATTTTTCCTTTTGCAATTTCGGCCCATAATTCTTTACTTCCAGGAACTCCGCCAATGTAGCCGTTACCGTTTTTTTGTTGGCATTTTTCAAGACTGTTAAGCATATAATCCAGTCGTTCCTTGATTTGGGGATTGCCAGTTGCAGCATACATCTCGGACAAAGCCGAAAGATAATGCCCGCCAATATGCCCATCCAAACCTGTGTTTTCCCAATTGGGGTAATTAATTGACTTGGTTTCTAACCCTGCTTCTTTGAAATAAGGTGCCAATAATCGGTCGGCATCTAAGGATAAAATATACTTCAAATCGGTTTGTTGAGCTGCTTTGAAAGGGCTTTCGAGCAAACGGATCGACGACAATGGAAAAGATTGTAATTGTGCAGATTGCCCAAAAACACTAATGTTTGAAACTAATATAAGTCCGAAGCAAAGTGATTTTTTAAAACTATTTAACGCCATCTTTTAAATTATTTACAGTCTAACGGATTTTGCTTTTCCACTATACTCTATTGTTTTATTGAATTTAGAATTATTAATTCCTGCTGCCGTATTTGTCTTATCTACAAGAACAATATTGAATGTTCTGTTTTTCAAAACACCTTTAAAACTTCCGTTTATTTTACTAATATTTAATGTTTTAGATTTATCATTCCATTCCAATTTTATAGTTGAAAAAGCACCTTTCTCATAATTATAATTATCGTTTTCATCTTCATATAGCGTGAATTTGCCATTAGCTCCAGGATAAATTCGGATTTCAAGAATATCCCATTTTTTTTCAGTAGCATACTGTACTTGCGGTCCGAATGGAATTATACTTCCTGCTTTAATATACAAAGGGATTTCATCGATAGTTGTTGCTTTTTCAATTTCCTGACCGCCTTTAATTTTTTCGTTTGTCCAGAAATCATACCATACTGTTCCTTCTGGCAAATACACTTTTGTCGATTTTGTTTGAGTAAAATTAATGGTTTGGTCTTTAGCTCCTTTCTCCTCATTATTTTTATCCCAACCTGTTTGCTCATTAGATTTTACAATAGTTTCAGGAGTATATTGAGCATTAACAATTGGTGCAACTAATATTGATTTACCAAATAGATATTCATTGCTTATGTCAACCACTTTTTTATCATTAAAATCCATTACTAAAGCACGCATCATAGTAGATTGGCTATTTGTAATATCCCAAGCGGCAGAGTAAATGTAGGGTAGTAATGAATAACGCAAATCAATTGTTTTGGCAATCGCATCATAAATGGGTTCGCCTTTTTTTCCAAAATTATATATTTCTCTAGGGATATCTGTACCGTGCGAACGCATCATAGGAGTAAATGCGCCAAACTGAAGCCAGCGAACATATAATTCTTGAAATGATGGATTTTTAGTTCCGTCGCCCCAACCTTTTTTATAAGCACCTGCAAAAAAACCACCAATATCAGTATTCCAATAAGGAATGGCACTCATAGAAAAGTTTAGACCAGCCGGAATCTGATTGCGGAATGATTCCCAAGATGAATTCACATCGCCCGACCAAGTATTTGCTCCATAGCGTTGTTGTCCAGCAAAAGCAGAACGAGTAAGTATAAAGATTCGTTTGTCAAAACTTGCTGCACGTTGATGTCCTGAAACTCCTCCTACCGTCATTAATGGAAAAGCATTACGTACTTTTCGGAATGAACCAAGATAGGTTTTTAGATCTAAATCCGAAGGTTTAAAGTCTAAATGGTCTGGTTCAGAAGAATCCATCCACCAACCATCAATTCCTAATGAGAAAAGACCTTTGTTCAAATACCTCCAGTATATATCACGAGCTTCTGGATTGTAAGGATCATAAACTTGTACACCTGATGGATAATCACGGTTAGGTGGCCATACATCTAATCCCGATAATGGCCAAGTGCCAAAATTTAAAAGCATTCCTTTAGGTTGCATTTCTCGAAATTGTTTAGTCTGTGGTCCAAATGAATTCCAAATCGAAATAATTACGTGCGCATTCATATTGTGAATATCATCTACCATTTTCTTTGGATTAGGAAATTCGGGATTGAGAAAATCCATAGCATTCCACAAATAATTACTACCCCAATATTGCCAATCCTGAATAATTCCATCAAGGGGAACACCCAGTTCACGGTATTTACTCACTACACCTACCAGTTCATTTTGGCTTTTGTAACGTTCTTTACTTTGCCAATAACCAAAGGTCCATAATGGAAACATAGGAGCTTGTCCTGTAAGTTCACGCATACCTGCAATAGAACCATCAATATTTCCACCAACCATAAAATAATAATCAATACAATCACCAACTTCTGATTTTAAAGAAGTACTTCCGGGCTTGTCTTCAAAGGTAGTAGGCGAATAATTATCCCAAAACAATCCGTACCCTTTTGTAGAAACAAGGAAAGGAACATAATCATCCTTGTTGTCTTGTATCATATTAATTTTTGTGTTGCGTAGCGATAATTTACCTCTTTGTTGTTGCCCCAGACCATAAATAGCCTCATCTTTATCTAATGTAAATAATTGGTTAATGCTATAAGTTTTAGATCCTACGTCATCAAAATCAGTAAAAGTTGCACCAGATTCTGTTTCTTTTAAAAGTTCAACTCCTGCCAGTGTGTAATAAGATATTTTACCCGATTTAAAATCAATATCGACTTTCAATTTTTCGCTTTTCATCGAAAGAACATCTCCTTTTTGTTGAATTGTCAATTTTGTTTCCTGTGGTTTTTTAGTTACCGATAAACTTTCTTTTTTGAAAAGAACTCCTTCAGGCGACTTCAAAACACGAACAATACTCGGACTGAAAAACTGCACTTCAACATCCATTGACTGGAGTTTGGTTTTTATACCTACAGCTGTTTTTTGATATTGCTGGGCAAATAATTCTCCTGCCAGTAACAGACAGCTTAAAATTAAGATTCTTGGTTTCATAATTAAGTAATTTTAATACTATTGAATTCTTGGTTGTTTGTAATAGTGTATAGTCGTTAATTTAAAATTTAATATTGCAATTCCATTTTTTGGCCAATTTTCGGGCTTCTTTTTTAGTGATATGAATCACTGCTGGATGCTTTGGCGACGAAAAATTGGTTGTTTTCATAACGCCTTCGTTAAAATGTCCCAAGTCTTTAAAATTGACAAAATCGGAGGTTTCGCTAAACCCAAAATTGTGTGGATCGATGCGATAAATATCATAAATCAACACCCATTTATTCTCGCCAATGCGTTTGTAAATAGTTGGTGCTTCACAACCTACTTTTTCAGGGTCGTACCATTTGTCGTCATAGACATATCCTGAATTTACCGAATCGGAAACCATTTGTTTGATGCCAGCTGTTCCATCGTGTGGCACATAAAATAAATGGTATTTATTGCCAACTTTGGTAATATCGGCGTCAATATAAGCCACGTCTTTTGGATATTCGAACAAAAGTTTTGGAGCGGTTTCCAGTTTTGTAAAATCATCATTCATATAGGAATAATACACTTTGTCTTTTTGTTTGCCAAAACGCATCGTAAAGTAAATCATCGTCTTTTGCTTTTTGTCATCATAGATGAGTTCTGGAGCCCAAGCACAACCAATGTCCGCCAATTCCGGAAAAGCTTGATCTACTCTTAAAACAGTATGCGACCAATGAATCAAATCGGGCGATTTCATTAACACCAATCCACGGTTATTTCCCCAGCCGTATTGTTTGCCATCGCGTTCCCATTCTGTAGTTCGAAAACCTGCTTTTTGGGCGTAAATGTGCAAATCGGTCAAGGCTAAATAAAACATCCCGTCGGGCGCTCGGTAAATATAGGGATCCCGAATTCCTTTCTGTTCGGCGATTGTATCTCCCGCTATAATGGGTTTGGCGTTGTTAACGTCGGTAAAAGTGTAACCGTCTTTACTCAACGCCATATACAAACCGTGGGTATCGTCTTTGAAATAGACCATCAAATAGGCTCCCATATTTTTCTCTTTTGGTGCTTTGGTTTTCTGTGCCAAAACCGTGTTACCAAACAGAAACAGGATGCTAAAAACTAAAAGCGATTTCAACTTTTTCGGGATAGAATTCATATTATTTCAAATAAAATTATTTCGACACTTTAACTATTTTATACAAACCCGCACCGTGCGAATTGATTTCGGGAGCAAACTCGCCCGAAAATTCCCCAACTACTTTTCCTGACCATAAATCAGTTATCAAATATTTGTCTGAAAGTCCGATGCTTTTTAGGTTAACAGAAATCTTTGCTGTTGGTGGCGGTGGCGGTCCAGAAGGATTTTCGGTGAATACGAAAAATTTCACCGTGGCACCCACATTTTGAGAAATACAAGCTTCATCCAAACCAACAATGGCTTTGAAACGAGTGTAACCTTCGGGCAAATCGAATTCTATGATGGAATTGGAATGTGTGCCGATGCCATTTTCATATTTAATTTTATTCGTGATTAGACTATTGCCAGAAACGCTTTGGTTCATTTTTGGTTTTTGCCAGCCTGATGTTGCTTTTTTCCATTTTAGACTCGTCAATTTAATGGAATCTTTGCCTTTGTATAAAGTGGGTTCAATCCAGTTGGCGTGATCCCAGTCGGTATTGTCGCCAGAATCATTTACCACCAAATATAGTTTTTTGGCATTCGAAATATCAATGTCCAGTTTAGTGCTTTGATTGGCTCTTGATAGCAGTCCGCTGTTCCAAACGGCTTTTTCTTCGGACACCATTTTTTGATCAGTCGTGTTAAAAACCGCCAAATATTTGGCTCCTGTTTTGGGTTCGTCAGCTATCCAAGCGGCTTTGTCTTTGTCCGTAAAAAGCGGTTTGTTGTTCGTGCTTTCGTTCAAGACTTTCAACACATTTTTATTGGTCAACAACGAAAGCGTGAAAGGATCGTTATCGGGAAGATTACCGCCAAACATCAACGGCGATTTGAAAATACTCCACAAAGTCATCAAGGTGTATTGCTCGTCTTTGGTAAAGGCAGTCATTCGAGGATCACCTCTTTCAGCTCGGATGCCAATTCGCCCCAGCGGCAACATATCGCCATCGGGATAAGCACCATAGGCACGCCATTTGTTCCAACGTTCAAAGACTTCGAAATGCTCTTTCAATTGTTGCCAACTGTCCCAAAAATCACCAACGGTACGCCACATATTCGCATTTTTCTGCACGTGATCGGCGTGTGCAATTGGAGTTTCTCCGGGAGAAGTGCTCAAGACAATTTTGCGTCCCGTGCGGTCAATGGCTTTTCGAATCATATCGATTTCGCCTTCAAAATAAATGGGAGAAGAAAGGTCGTCGATTTTCACAAAATCCAATCCCCAAGAAGCATACAATTCGAAAAGCGAATTGTAATATTCTTGTGCTCCCGGTTTTTCTGGAAGAACAGTGTACATATCCCGTAGCCATTTGCATTGGTCTTTATCGGAATAAATATCCTTGGCTGTATAATTCGTTCCTTTGATAGGCAAGTTTTGTTTTACGGCAATTACAGGAATACCACGCATAATGTGAATACCGAACTTCAAGCCTTTTTTATGAAGGTAATCCGCCAAGGGTTTGAAGCCTTTTCCGCCCGCCGCCGAAGGAAAACGGTTGATGGCAGGCATAAATCGACCGTATTGATCCAAGACATAATCAGGATCTTTTTCGTTGTATCCGTGGGCTTTATCATTTCCAACATACCAGCGGATATCAACTACGATGTAATCCCATCCGTAGGGTTTCAGGTATTTTGCCATATAATTGGCATTGGCTTTTACTTCAGCCTCGGTAACTGTTGGACCATAACAATCCCAGCTGTTCCAACCCATTGGCGGAGTGGCTGCCCAATCGTGAAAGTCTTTTTGAGCTTGTGATTGAACAGAATTGAATGCTGAAAAGCATAAAATAGTGAACACTATTTTGGAAAATTTAGATAGATTCATTTTGTGTGATTATTATGAGTAAAATAATTTATTTACAAGTGTATTATTTACATTTGTAAATGTAATTTAAAAAAAGACATAAAAAAAAATTAATATCACAAAAAAACAATGGTATTGAAATCTTTTTAGCATTAATAAATGTAAATAAAATATAGACCAATTATTTATCTCACCCCAACCCCTCTCCAAAGGAGAGGGGAGCCGTTGGACTATATTTTATTTGTTTTCGGTATAATTCAATACTACTAACTTCGACTAATAGAAATAAACCTATTTCAAAATTGTTTATGCTTATAAAGACAACGTAGTTGTGTCTAACATAAAATCCAACACTTTAGTTTCTGTTTATAGCATTAATGGAGCATTTAGCATTAATGGAGCATTAGTTAAATCATTCAAAACAGATGTTGATACTAATTTCAATTTAAACAAAGGTGTTTGGATTGTAATCGTTAAAGCTACGGATGGTCAAAAAGCAATTAAATTAATTACATATTAATAATTTACCGTTTCCAAAAAGCCCTATAATTAGGGCTTTTTGATTTATTATATAAACTATCCTTACCTAAGAAAGGCTGTTAAATTTTAATTTAACAGCCTTCTTTTTTGTAAAATAGCACTTTATTTAATTAAACCAAGCACTACTTTTCCTCACTCAAATAGCTAAAATAAAGTATAATTAATTTTATCAATGAGAATCTGTGGTCAGTTTTTGGTGTTAATTTTATGGGCACCTTTAGGCATTTCGGGAATCCATTTTGGAATTTTTCCAAAGCTTATAAAATGGGAACAATTAGATAAAGCCGTCATAATTTTAGTGCCAAAAATGGAATGAAAAAAGGAAACCATTTTCAATCCCACTCTCAAAATTGATGTAGTTTCTGCCATATGTGAGCCAATGTAAGCAGCAACTTTTTTATCACCAGATTTTAATTCGTTTGCGCGCCAAGTTTTTACAAATTTTCCAGTATCAATGTTTACTGGGCAAGCCAAGGCACAAAGCCCATCTGTAGCGCAGGTTTCATCTAATTGATAGGTGACATCTTTCTGAATTTCCGCTAATCGAGTTGGGTCTTCATTCGTTTCTTCCAAACGGCTAATTTCTCGGGCAATGACAATACGTTGTCTGGGTGATAAAGTCAATCCTTCAGAAACGCAATGCGGTTCACAAAAGCCACATTCCATACATTTATCCACTATGAGGTGAGATTCTGGCATTGGTTTTAGGTTTTTGAGATGCGCTTTTGGATCTGGATTGATTAAAACATCGGGGTTGATTTTATTATGAGGATCAAAGATGTTTTTGATGCGTTTCATGATTTCATACGCTTTGGTTCCCCATTCTTTTTCCACAAACGGTGCCATATTTCGACCTGTTCCGTGTTCGGCTTTTAAGGAACCATTAAATTGATTCACAACTAAATCGGCCAATTCAGCCATCAGTTTTTCATATCGATCGACTTCGGTTTGGTTTGAAAAGTCTTGAGAAAAGACAAAATGTAAGTTTCCTTCCAAGGCGTGACCAAATAAAACGGCATCGTGGTATTCGTATTTTTTGAACAAATCTTTCAAGGCTAAACAAGCATCAGCCAATTGTGGCAATGGAAAAGCAACGTCTTCAATGATGACCGAAGTTCCGTTTTTTCGGAGTCCGCCAACCGTTGGTAATAAACCTTTTCGAGCTTTCCAATTGAAATAATATTGTTTGGGATCGCTGGTAAATTTATAATCCGTATAGGTTGGAATGGATTGAATTTGCAGTCGAATTTGTTCTTGTTTTTGATGTATAACTTCCAACTCATTGTCTCGACATTCGACTAATAAAGCACAGGCTGATTCTGGCAATGTTTTGAAATAGGTTGGCGCATCTGGATCAAATTCGACTGAACGAATGGATTCTCTATCCAATAATTCGACGGCAGCAACAGGACTTGATTTTAATAAAATAGTTGCATTGCAGGCATCCTGAATCGTGTTGAAAATAATCAAAGAGCAAGATTTGTACTTTTCGTCAATGACTGTTTTGAAAGTTACGGTCGATATAAAAGCCAAAGTCCCTTCCGATCCAACCATCAAATGTTTGATGATTTCAATAGGATCTTGATAATCGACCAAAGCATTGATGCTGTAGCCTGTGGTATTTTTTATTTTGAATTTATTCTTGATGAAATGATACAAAGTTTCATCGTTTTTGATGGTATCTCTTAGGCTTTCGATTTCTTGAATTAAGCCTTTTTGATTGTTTTTGAAAGCAGCAACACTATCTTGATTTGCAGTGTCAAGAATAGTTCCATCGTTTAATACAATTCGGATATCGGCTATGGTTTGATAGGAGTTTTGAGCGGTTCCGCAACACATTCCGCTGGCATTATTGGCAACAATTCCGCCAATCATTGCTGCACCAATTGACGCCGGATCTGGGCCAATTTTTAATCCGTGAGGTGCTAAAAATGTATTCGCTCTTGCTCCAACAATTCCAGGTTCTAATTTTATTTTTTGATTGTTTTCTAAAAGTTCAAAATTTTTCCAACCGTGAGTGGCAACCACCAAAACCGAATCACTAATTGCTTGTCCTGATAAACTAGTTCCCGCAGCTCGAAAAGTCAAAGCGATATCCAATAATTTAGCTTGTTGGATTATTTCGATTACTTCTGTTTCGTTGTGAGCTAGAATTACAATTTTAGGAATAAGTCTATAAAAACTGGCATCGGTTCCGTAAGCAAGGGTTTGCAAAGGATTGTCTAAAATTCTTTTGGAATCAATAGATTTTGATAAATTATCTTTTAATTTTTGATAAGCAGGAGCTAACATGGGAAATATTCTATTTTTAGAATGTAAATTTAGCGATTAGAAAGTTCTTATTATAATTTTTAATTTTAACAAAAAAAAACGAAGCACTATGGCCTCGTTTCTGTATATAAAAAAGAATAGTTCTTAGTTTTTCAAATCTTTAATCACTTTGAATGCTATATCTACTTCATCCTCGCTAACCAAAATAGTGAATTCGTTTGAAGTCGAAATGACTTCATTGATGATAATTCCTTCCCAAGCCAAACGCTGAAAAATAAAATAATAAATTCCAGGAACAACTATGTTTTCTTTCGGTAATTTAACGGTAATCGAAGCTAAATTTTCTAGTTTTTGAATTAATCTTTCGTTGGCAAAATGTTTGTCAACCAAATGATTTACGGTGTTGCTCACTACAATATTAGTTTCATTTACACCTCTTGATGAGGTATAAAATATATCCGAAAAAGTATTGATATCGGTAATTAAATCGGCTTGTTTGTTCAAAACAGTATCCGAAGCTGCAAAAGTATAATCGGTCAACGAAGAGCGAACGGTGATTTCGCCAATGTTTTTGATAACCTTATTGATCTTGTGATTCAGCCTAAAATCCAACTCTTCGGTTAGTCTTTTTAAAGCCATTACAACAGCGCCTTGTTTGACTTCTTTTCCAAATTCTGATTCCAATTCGACCATAATATTTCTGGACAAAGAGGTCAAATTGATGATTCCAAGCGACAAAGCATTTAGTAAAAATGGCTTTGTTTTGATGTAATTTTCTACAATAGAGGAAACAGTTTTCATGGCAAAATAGGTGTTTTTACTTAGTTTGTACTTGGTTTTTGGTTTAAAAACTTCTGCAAAGATAAATAAAAAACAATTTGTTACAAATATAACATTAAATTTTTTTATTAAAAATGATAAAAAGCGTCTTTAAGATGCTCAATTACAAAAGATTTGTCTTCTTTGTGGATGGCGATAATGTCAAAACGAACATCAATATCTATATTTTTTGAAATTACGTATTCGTTTACTGCTTTTACAAGAAGTTGAATTTTCTTTGGTTTCACAAAATCTTGGGGCAAACCAAATTCTAACGATGAGCGAGTTTTTACTTCAACAATAGCAAGTGTATTTTCATTTTTGGCAATAATGTCGATTTCTGCTTTTTGAAAAGTCCAATTGGTTTCCAGAATTTCATAGCCTTCTTTCTGAAGAAATTCAACAGCTAATTCTTCTCCCAGTTTTCCTAATTCGTTGTGTGAAGCCATAGAAATTTTAGATTTAAGAGTGCAGATTTTAGAATTCAGAAAATAGAATAAAGAGCAAAGAAAAAAGAAATCGGAATCAACCTTTTAAAGTCTATCCTCTTTACTCTTTCTTCTATTCTCTTTACTCAAAAACCACCGTACCACCATTTTCATTAACCTCCAAACTAACGGTATTTCCCATAATCAAGGCTCTGTTGTCGTGAACGTGACCTGCCGGGAAACTATACAGAATAGGTATGTTGTAATTTTTGGTTATGTCTTCTACAATTTCGTTGGCATTTTTGCCCCAAGGAATATCGTTGTCTTTCATTTTTGTCATTCCGCCCACAATAATTCCTTTAATGCTTTCCAGACAACCATTGCGTTTCAGGTTCATCATCATTCGGTCGATATGATAGAGGTATTCGTCCAAATCTTCGATGAATAAAATTTTATCCGTACAGTCAATCGCTGATTTAGACCCGAACAAACTATTTAAAATAGACAAATTTCCGCCAACTAATTCGCCCGTAGCTTTGCCAAAACGATTCATCTGAAAGGGATTAATTTTATATGATATTGGTTCGCCAAACAAAGCACTTTTCAAAGACGCTTTAGATTCGGGGGCTGTAGTTGCAATGCTAACAGGCATTGTACCGTGAATGGATTTGAATCCCATCGTATTGAGATGGTTGTGCAAAACCGTTACATCACTGAAACCTACAATCCATTTTGGATGTTGTTTGAATTTAGTAAAATCTAATAAGTCTATCATTCGAACGGTGCCATAACCACCGCGAACGCACCAAATAGCTTTGATGTTGGGATTATCCATTTGTTGTTGAAAATCGGCAGCACGTTGTTCATCCGTTCCAGCCAATTGATTATAATCCAATCCAATCGTGCTTCCTATAACGACTTCTAATCCCCAAGAATGCAATAAATCTATTGAAGGTTTAAGATTGTCATCAATATTTTTTCGGGCTGTTGACACAATGGCAACGGTGTCTCCTTTTTGTAAATAGGCTGGTGTAATCATAGTGGTTTGGGCTTGGAAATTTATAGATTGAAAAACAAAAATAAGGATTAGAAGTTTATAAAAAACAGCATTGTTATTTTTAAAAAAGTTTCTAATAGCAATCATATTTTTATTCAATTAGTAATTTTTTGACAACTGTTTTGTCCTCTGAATGGATTTTGACATAATAAATTCCAGTTGGAAAATCAATGGCTAATTTTGTTTCTCCATAAATTTTCTGCTCCAAAATTTTTGCTCCAAGGCTGTTGTAAATTTCGATATTAGCCTCTTCATTCAAACCAGAAATCGTAATCGATTTTTGGGCTGGATTAGGATAAAGAGTCACTTTTAGATTTGCAAAATCAGGATTCGATAAACTCGAATGCCAAACTTGACCTGTTTTTGCTCCCCAAATATAATTCGCCAAATCGGGATAATCAATAAACGGATTTCGGTTGACTTGCCAAGTGTAAATATAATTATTTCTGTTCATTTCAAAATCATCGGCTGGGTCTAAAGTATTCCAAGTTAACAAAGAAGCCAAATCTCCCAATTGCCCAACCGTTGTATCAGCTATATCTCCATTGACAACACTCAAAGCATTATATCGAACTGCCATATAAAAAACGGAACGAGCCACATCACCTTTCCACGAACCTTTTGTCCCGCTTGGTCCGTTGTAACCAGTTAATCCGTAATCATTATTGTTGCGAAGGCTGTTTTCGGCACCATCTTCGGCTCGAATGTGGTGTGCATCGCCGTGACCGGCAAGAATATCGTCGGCATTTGTAGGCAACCAAATAGTTATTCCGTCGGGAATGCTAGAAGTTCCATCTGTATATCCGCCACGCGATTGCGGATAAATGTGTTCGCGATTCCATTTTCCGGTATTGATTCCGGTGTCTTGAAATTCTAATTTAGAGCGGCCTTGTTCAACATACATCAACCAAACTTCGTTACTGTTCAAAGGGTTTTGATCTGCGGTTTTTAGAATATCAATAATATCGCCATAATTTTGAGCATGAACAACGGCTGGATTGGCTATAATATCTTGAATGGCTTGTTTTAAAGCTGTCCCTGAAAGGCCTTCCAAAGAGGCATAATAACCTGCTGGGGCTGTGCTGGAAACGATTCCATAGGTTGGATTTAAAGGTGTTCCATACGGAGCGACGGTATAATCATTATCGATAACTCGGATTTCTATATTGTCATTGAGCCGTTTGAATTGGGATGGAATTGTGCCAATTTTTATTTTTAAAGTTTCATCACCTTCGTCCAAAATATCGTCCGTGAGCAAAATGTTTGTTGTAAAACTATTGGATCCTGAAGGAATAAAAACGGTCGTATTTCCAGTAAAATCGGCTGTAGTGAAGGAAGAATTATTCAATGAAAAAGTAAATGTCAAATCGCTGGTTACATTGGTTTGGGTTGTGAATGTAATAGGGAAACTGTCTCCTTCATTTTTATTGGCAGTATTTGCAGTTATCGTGATTCCGTTAAAAACAATACCGCTTCCATCATTATTAGCTCCAGGAGTTGGGTTTTTGGTTTCATAGGTTCCGTCATTTTTTCTTTGAATAGATTGGGTGGTTTGAAGGCTGTTTTGTCCTTCGTCATATTGAATAGAAACCCCTAATAAAGCCATTAAAGCTGTAGCATCGGCATCTTTGGTGTCATACATTAGAGCGTCGATGAGGTTTGTGGTCGTTGCCAATGTATCGTCTGGAAAATCGGAGGCGTTTCCAAGATAAAGGCCAACACCATCGGCACCATTTTGAATGATATTGTCTGGAAATATTTTGTCTGGAGAAGGAGAAACTAGTGAATTTCCAATGAGAACTATTCCGTTGGCATCGGTGGTCAATCCGTCTAAATCTATGGTGTAATAACTTTTATTGGCCGTGGTTGAAGTCGGATTTCCATTGAAGAAAACCAAAACATATCCGTCAAGCGGAAAATTAGGAGTTGTTGATTTTAACTCGATAAATTCTCTATCATCAGTACTTGGTGTATCCGAATCGAGTTCGTTGATGACGACTTGTCCAGAAACCATAAAGCTGAAAAGTAAAAGGAGTAAGGTGAAGCTGTTTTTCATTGGAATGAAATTTAAAGAATAAAAAAGGCTTCCATATCACGGAAGCCTTTTAGATTTATTTTTTCACAATAAAAGATTAATTTACTAAAATATTATCCAATTGCAAAGTGGTTGTTACTGCTGGGAAAGCATTTGCATTTCCAGCATATTCAAACACAAAATAACCGTTTCCTGTTACCGTTGCTGGAATGGCATAAACGCCACTAGCTGTAAAGGTAGTTCCATAACCCGATGTTGGAGTAGTAGGAATGGTAAAGTTTGAAGTGATATTGACCATTTTTGAAGTGTCAACTTTTCCTCCAGGAGTATAATTTGTTGCTAAAACATAATAAACATTTAAAACAGCTCCGTTCCAGAATCCCATATTGGATTTGAAGGAGAAAGTACTTGCTGCTGTCATATTTACTGGAACAAATAAATAAGTGTTATTAGCACCACCAGATCCAAACGAAGTCATTTGGATGTATTTGTTACTACTAAATGTCAATACTCCCCAATATCTTGAACCTACAGCAGCTTCATTGATGTAATTTGGAAAATTAGTTTGAGATGGTGAAGAAGTATAACTCTCGAAAGTTTCATTCACTGTTGATGGGAAAACGTTTGAATTTGCACCAATAATTGCAGGAGTATAATCAACTCTAGGGTTTGGCATATTGGCATCCCGTTCGGTTCTCATAATAATTTGGTAGGTAGAATTGTATCTAGTCAAAACTCCTCTAATTTTTCCTTTACCTGTTGGAACTTTATAGCCAGCAAAATTGGCAAATCGGCTAGTTCTAATAGTTAAATTGCTAGTTCCGTTTGTTACAAAAATACTAGAATCGAAATCATCATTTCTATTAGAATCGTAGGTTCCGCCTGCAGCTTCGTCTGTAAATTGAACATCATCAATTTCGACCAAAGTATTCAAATAAGCTGCTCCGTTTAAGGCCTGTGCCAAAGTGATTTTTTTGACAATGGCATCTTCGCTTACTGCATCACAAGAAGCAATAAGGTGTTTTGGATAAACTAATGTAGCCAATCTATCTACTGCAAATTGTTCTGTTGGAGGTGCTCCGAAAATTAAGCCTCTACCAAAACTGGTTGGATTTGCATAGGCCAATCCGTTAAGTTTTAGAAACACTTTTTTTCCAGGTTGAAAGTTTTTGCCATAAAGATTCACTTCATCTATAGAAAGGTTAAATCCTTTCGAACCATCAGTAGGTTGAAAATACATGCTTTTGTAGAAATTTCCGCCTTCGTCACTAGAAATTACATAAGCTTCGATGTAATCAAAAATTTCTTTTCCAGTTACAGGGTCTTTTGCAGCAGCAGGATAAATTAGTGTTGTGCCATTTGCTGGTGCACTTGTGTATAAATCGTTTACTTCCTTAGTTTTGGTCAAACCGGGATTTACACAATCAAATTTTGGAGTATCGTAAGTATCATTCACACAACTGGAGAACAACCCCAAGGTCGCCAAAATGATGCAACTATTTTTTATACTATTTTTCATAAAGCTTAATTCTTAAAAGTTTAAATATAAATTAACCATAAATGTTCTTCCGTATCCGTAGAAATATTTTGGACCAAAAGAGCGAGTTGGCCCTTGGTGATCTTTATATAACTCGCTGTACGAAGCGTTTCTGGCTTGTTCGAATCCACCTGTTTTATATACTATATCAAATACGTTATTCACGTTGGCAAACAATCCCAAAGTTTTGTCTTTGATTCTCCAAGTTTTTCCTCCAACAAGATTAACAAGAGTGAAGGCATCAAATTTTTCTTGTGCTAAAAAACTAGCGGCAGTTGCTGCATCATAAGGGAAATTGGCTTCATCGGAGTTAGTTGTAAACTGTGAAGTTCTCAATAATGGGGCAACATCTAAATAATTGTTAGACAAGTAATTTACATTCGCTCCAATCCACCAGAATTTTGGATCGCGATATTCTAAACCAGCAGAGTAGGCTTGTTGAGGCATTCCGGCTTGTTTGTAGCCTTCCATAGTTGCTTTTCCACTAAAGATATCACTAACCGCTCCGTCTGCATGAATCACTAAATTGGGGTTGTTTGTATAAGTGTACTCGCCAAAAGCAGCTATAGCAGTTGCTTTTATGGTAGAAGTAATTTGATATTCTAATCCTGCTTCAATTCCTTTATTTCTTTTGTTTTGACCAGAAACCACTTCCGAAACAAATTCTCCATTTCCTACGCTAATATTGTCAGCATAATAAAAAGCGATATCAGTAGTATTTTCGGTTTCATTGAAATAGGCGGTGAAACGAGCTTTTAGACTTGGCATTCTGATGATGTAACTGGCATCAACACTTTTTATAGTTTCGTTTTTGATGTTGTCTGTGATATCGTTGTTTAAACGAGCATTAGGAAAAACATCTTTAGTATTCGGTGCTTTTGTCATATATACTCCGTTGAAATCGAAGTAATGTTGTCCGGTCAATTTGTATGTCATTCCTCCTTTAAATCCGAAATTGTCAAAGTTTAATTTTTCACTTTTTCCTAATGAATTGTCTGGATAATATCCGTTTTTGTACAAACCTTCTCTTTGATAACTGCTTCTTGTAAAAGATTGTCCAAGATAAAAATCTACTTTATCGTAGGTAAATTTAAATTGAGTAAAAGCATCAATTTTAGTGGCATCAATAATGTAATTGTATCCATATTTATCGCCTTCTCCAACAATTCTATTCGGATTGTTCAAATCCGATTGTTGTTCGTCTTGGTTAGCACCAAAGGTGTTGATGTCATTAAAATATGTTCCTCCCAAAAGATCGATTAGATTTTTAAAGTTGGATGATTTCGATTTTGTAAAACTACCTCCGGCATTCATTACAATATTATCGGCTAATTGAGAAGAAAGTATTGTGTTGGCAACCATAGTTTTGTCGTCAGTTCTATCTTCATATAGAACATAACGGCTTCCGTTTGTAATGTTTTCATTATTGATGCGGTACATTGCTGTCCAGTCCATTTGTGGTTGTGCAAGGAAATTTGCTTTTGCTTCTTCGGCCGCAGCATAGTCTGGCGTGTAAGTGGCTACATCATTGGCATCATAAGAATACAATGTTGTATAATAACTTGGTAATTTTTTGTAGTAGTTTGGATCTGGATTATCGGCTTTTTGATAATCAATACGGCTGTTTCCTATTTGTCCAAATTGGTACGAAAGATTGGTATTAAGTCTTGTGTTTGTGTTGAATTTCCAATAATGACTTAAAGTAAAGATAGGCTCTTCTACATCTTTTACTCTTGAATTTCTTTTCTCACCTTCTTGGTAACCCCAGTAGGAGTTGTATTTAAAGTCTTTCAAGTCGGTAACTTCTTGGGTGTTTGGTGAATTTTTTCCTCTTCTATTTTGAGCATAAATCGAAGTAAAGTTGATGCTGTGGTGGTCGTTAATTTTCTTTTCGATACTAGCAAACAAGGAATTGGCTGCATAATCAGTTCCATCAAAATGACCTTCTTGTGCCCATCTTCTTCCTCCCGAAATTACATAAGCCCATCCGTTTTTGTCCATACCCGAAGAGTGAGTGGCCATAGCTCTGTAGTTGTAATTGGTGTTGGTTCCTAAGAATGAAATACGTGTTCCTGGTCTGTAAATCGAGGCTCTTGTTGAAATATATTGTGTTCCAGCAATTCCTCCAAAAGTATAATCGGACGGAGCTGAACCGTTTGTAAACTCTTGATTTCTAGTGGCGTCATTTAGTCCACCCCAGTTGCTGTATTGTGGTCTTCCGTCTGAAACGCGATTCATCGAAATTCCGTTTATTAAGATACTAGAATATTCATTGTCAATACCACGAACACTAAATCTAGCTTGTCCAAAATTGTAGGCTGCTGCTTGTAGAAAAACATCTTTTGAAGCTTGTAGCAATCCTGCGGTACTTTCTGAACCGCTATTATCATCGCTCAAGTCATTGTCAGTTATCGTAATTAGTGTGTTTTGTTGTTCGGTAGTAATGTCTTCTTCTAAGGTTACAATACCTAAATCTACTAATTTTCCTTCGGTAATTACTACCTCTAGTAACTGTTCTTTGTAGCCATTGGTTCTTAGACGTACATATTGTTTTCCAAGTTCTACTTTGTCAAAAGAAAATGTTCCGTTTGAGTCAGAAAGTTGCATTAAATTGGTGTTTTGAATCGACACAATAACACTTTGTATGGGTTTTTGTGTTTTGAAATCGACTACTTTACCAGTAAGTCCGGCGTTCGATTGTCCAAAAGAAAAGACTATTTGCATAACAAATAGTGCACTAAAAATAATTTTTTTCATGTTATAATTAAAGTTAATTCATAATCATAAGAATTATCAATTCTTAACGAATACAAAGCTACATTTATAATTTTTATTATCTACTTTTGCGCTTAAGTTTTTGTTAAATTTCACACTATAATAATATAATATCATGAAAATCAAAAATATCATAGTTGTTTTGTTAGTTTTCTGTTCTTTGTTTGGAGTTAATGCGCAACAAAAAAAATATGCTGTCCGCACAGTAGCCTTTTATAATTTCGAAAATTTATTTGACACGATAAACAATCCTAACAATGATGATGAATGGACTCCAAAAGGACTTCAGCGATGGACTTCATCAAAATACAAGCAAAAACTAGAAAATCTTTCAAAAGTCTTGATGCAAATTGGTACAAATGATCAACAAAAAGAAGCACCTACCTTGATTGGAGGTTCCGAAATAGAAAACCGTGGCGTTCTTGAAGATTTAGTAAAACAGCCTAATCTAATACAAGAAGATTACGGAATCGTACATTTTGATTCCCCAGACAGAAGAGGTATAGATGTAGCTCTTTTGTATAAAAAAAAGTATTTCAAACCCACGAGTTTCATCAACATTCCTTTAATAATTTACCGAGGAAACAATAACGAAAAGGAAAAAGAAACCGAAGAAGATAAAGTCGATAAAGATAAAATAGAGGTGACTAATGACAATAGAGTTTATACCAGAGATATCCTGTTAGTAACTGGTTTTCTTGATGGTGAAGAAGTAAATGTATTAGTCAATCACTGGCCATCACGATCTGGAGGGGAGAAAAAAAGCAGTCCCTTTCGCGAAGCTGCAGGAAGATTAGCCAGAAAAACGATGGATTCTATTTATAAAGTGAACCCAAAAGCCAAAATCATTTTGATGGGCGATTTGAATGATGGAAGCTATAATAAAAGTGTGAAAGTTGGAGTTGGAGCCAAACTAAAAAAATCAGAAGTACAACCATTTGGCATTTTCAATCCTTTTGAACAAATGTATAAAGACGGAAATGCCACTTTATTTTATAGAGATTCAGGAGATATTTTTGACCAAATTATGGTTTCGGAAACCTTAATAAAACCCGATTTTTCTACTTATCAATATTGGAAAGCAGGAATTTACAATAAGCCGTTTATGATCGAAAAATTCGGACGATATGCTGGCTATCCTTTGCGACATTCAGAAAACGAAATAGGATACAGTGACCACTTTCCAGTTTATATTTATTTAGTAAAAGAGGTAAAATAATAACAAATTCACTACAATGAAAAATCTAATAATAGCATTATTTTTACTAGCATCAATACCTTGTTTTTCGCAAGATACCATCACAACGGCTAAGGTTCAAGAATATATGGACAAAGAAGTTTGTGTAGTGGGAAAAGTAGTCTCCTTCAAGCTCGCCTCCGAAGGCAAATTTACCAATTACATCAACATCGATAAACCTTATCCTGAAAGCGTTTTTACGGTAGTAATCACCAACAATTATCTCGAAAAACTAAACATCAAAATCGAAGATTTGAAAGATAAAACCATTTTCATAAAAGGTAAAATTACCACCTATAAAAATGACCCAAAACAAATACCACAAATTTACAATCCCACGAGTATTGTGGTAAAAAAAGAGTAATTTTTTACTTTTAAAAAAACAATTTTCAAACCATTAAGATAGTTTCAAAGAAATCGTCCAAAGTGATTTTTTTGGCGGTCTTAATGGTTTCAAAAACACCTCGCTCAAATAGCAAAAAACTACTTTAGCATTTAAATTAAGAAAGAATTAAGGGTTATAGCAATTTAAAACCCTATTTTTGCCAAAAATTAAATTTTAGCCTCCACCATGGACGATTATTATTCGAAGAAAACAAATCACAAACAGGAATAATCGTTGCCTAATGTAAGCGATATTCCTAAAAACATCGCATTGCATTATGATTACCTATTACAAAAACAACAAAGGTTTAACTCAAACCGAAAATCGTGAAGACAATTGCTGGATCAATGTAGTTTGTCCCACAAAAGAAGAAACCAAATTTCTACTCAAAGAACTCCAAATTCCCGAAGATTTTTATAACGACATCGAAGATATAGACGAACGTCCTCGTATTGAATTTGAAAACGGTTGGACGCTTATTATTCTTAGAATTCCTTTCAAAAGCAATGATCCAAAATTGCCGTTCAATACAGCTCCATTGGGATTAATGTTCAAAGACGATGTGTTTCTTTCCCTTTGTTTTCATCAAACCGAAATTCTGAAAGACTTTGTTTTATATACCAAACGCAAGAAAATCACTATCGAAAATGACTTCGATTTAGTGCTAAAATTGCTTTTATCATCCAGTATTTGGTTCTTGAAATACCTAAAACAAATCAATCAACGAATCAAACTCGCCGAAGACAACCTCGAAGAATCCATCAAAAACGAAGAGCTACAAGCTTTGTGGCAAATAGAAAAATGTTTGGTGTTTTTTGTTACTTCCCTTAAAGGCAACGACGTTTTGTTTCGCCGAATCAAAAATCTAAAAGCCCATAAAGACACCTACGACCTAGAATTGCTCGAAGATGTCGAAATCGAATTGCGCCAAGCCGAAGAAACGACCAGCATTTATAGCAACATCCTTACCGGAATGATGGACGCTTATGCTTCTGTTATTTCCAATAATTTGAATGTTATAATGAAAAGGCTGACCTCAATATCCATCATTTTGATGATACCCACTTTGGTCGCCAGTTTATACGGAATGAATGTTCCCAATGTTTTCGAAAACAACCCATTCGGATTTTGGATTGTGTTGTCTATATCACTTTTAGTATCGGTTTTCGGAGTGTTCTTGTTCAAGAAAAAGAATATGTTTTAGTTGACAATTCGTAATTGCTACTTAAAATGATATATTTGTAAATAAATATAACAATTTTAACTCATAAAGTTACAATGACAACAATCGCCAATTCATTCGGAATAGAATTAGCCCTAAAACAATTGGGCATCAAATCCTTAAACGATGGGTCTTCAACAGGCATTAATAGTTTTTCTAATGGAGCAATTCTCGAAAGCTATTCGCCAGTTGACGGAAAATTAATAGCTTCAGTAAAAACCACTTCCGAGTCTGATTATGAAAAAGTAATGAAGACCGCCACAGATGCATTCAAAACATTTAAATTAATACCAGCGCCACAACGAGGCGACATGGTGCGTCAGTTTGGAGATAAATTACGAAAAAATAAAGAAGCTTTAGGAAAATTAGTTTCCTATGAAATGGGAAAATCATTGCAAGAAGGCTACGGCGAAGTTCAGGAAATGATAGACATCTGCGATTTTGCGGTGGGACTTTCACGTCAATTACACGGTTTGACCATGCATTCAGAACGTCCTGGACACCGAATGTATGAACAATATCATCCATTGGGAATTGTTGGAATTATTTCGGCATTTAATTTCCCTGTTGCAGTTTGGTCTTGGAACACGGCTTTGGCTTGGATTTGTGGCGATGTTTGCGTTTGGAAACCATCAGAGAAAACGCCTCTTTGCGGAATTGCTTGTCAAAATATTATTGCCGAAGTGATCAAAGAAAATAATCTTCCAGAAGGGATTTCTTGTCTTATCAATGGCGATTATAAAGTGGGAGAATTATTGACAGCTGATAAACGAATTCCACTAATTTCGGCAACAGGTTCTACTCGAATGGGAAAAATTGTGGCGCAAAATGTGGCAGCTCGTTTAGGCAAATCCCTATTAGAATTGGGAGGGAACAACGCTATTATTGTAACACCAGATGCCGATATAAAAATGACAGTAATCGGAGCTGTTTTTGGCGCGGTGGGAACGGCAGGACAACGATGTACTTCGACCCGAAGATTGATTATTCACGAAAGTATTTATGACAAACTAAAAGAAGCTTTGGTTCGGGCTTACGGCCAATTAAAAATAGGAAATCCATTGGACGAAAAAAATCACGTTGGCCCATTAATTGATTTACAGGCTGTCGAGATGTACTCAAAAGCATTAGAAAAAGTTGTTGCTGAAGGGGGACAAGTTATAGTTAAAGGCGGAGTACTTTCAGGCGAAGGTTATAAAAGCGGTTGCTACGTAAAACCAGCCATTGCCGAGGCAGAGAATTCATTCGAAATCGTGCAACACGAAACTTTTGCACCTATTTTATATCTTTTGAAATATTCGGGTTCGGTAGAAAATGCCATCGAAATTCAGAATGGAGTCGCTCAAGGATTGTCATCAGCTATTATGACTAATAATTTGCGTGAAGCCGAATTATTTTTGTCAGTATCAGGCTCTGATTGTGGTATTGCTAATGTCAATATTGGAACTTCGGGTGCCGAAATTGGAGGTGCTTTTGGCGGAGAAAAAGAAACTGGCGGCGGCCGAGAATCAGGTTCTGATGCTTGGAAAATATATATGCGAAGACAAACGAATACTATTAATTATGGCACAACTTTGCCTTTGGCACAGGGAATAAAGTTTGATTTGTAACCTAAAAAAATTCATAAAAAAAGCGGCAAGATTCTCATCAAGCCGCTTTTTTATTGGTTTAAAACTGTCTAGTCTAAATTGAAAGTTGCTCCAATATTAAAAGCAGTGCTATTGTTGTATTTAGATACCGCATCGTTGTCATACTTTGCAAAAGGAGTAGAAATTTCAGTAAAAACCCCAAATCCATCTGAGAAGAAATATCTAGCGCCAAGATGACCACCAAAGTTTTTCAAGCTTAAATTCAAACCAGGATAAACGTCAAATTTTGGTGAAACGTTTAAAACACTTCCTAAATTGGCATTAAATCTTGCTTTAACATCAAAACGATATTCGGCAGGAACGTCTTGAATTTGGCTTCCGCCTAACAAATAAGAACCCAGTACTCCAACAGAAAAGTTTTCTCCTAGTCCAAAATCAGTTGAAGCTAAAATTCCAGTTCCTCCATTTTGAATGGTCATCCCAATGTTCAGTTTTGTGTCTCCTTTTCCTTTAAAGGCTTGGGCATTTGCTAAGCAAAATGCGCTAAATAATGCGATTGTTAAAATTTTTTTCATTGTGTTTTAATTTAATTTTTAGCAAATATAGTTTTTTTAATTTCTCCCTTTTTCACTTGGGTATAAATTGGGGAGAGGTTCGCTTTGCCAAAATTCTTTAGTATCGATATCCATAATAGTCAAAGGCCCTTTGAAGGCCGCTCCTGTGTCAATATTCCACACGTTTACCATGTTCACTGGAGTGGTTTTATTGATTCTAGAAACTGGCGTGTGACCTATGTAGATTTCTTCATACAAGCTGAGTCGTTTGGGATACAGTAAGTCATCCTTTTTCATCTTTTTGTCCAATGCTAATGCGGTTTCCCAAAGGGTTCTGTCCCAATAAAAAAGTTCAGGAAAAAATTCGTAAGCCACACCATTCATATTAGTAAAACCAGCGTGAACAAACAACCGATTTTGCTCATCGAGGTAATAATTGTCTAATGATTTCAGGAATTTAATGTGCTTTTGAATGGTTTCGTCACTGGTTTTGTTGTATGCCAAAACAGTCGCTTCGCCACCATGTTTGTACCACATTGGGTTGTCAATGCTTTCGTCAAGCCATTTTAGTAACAATTGATCGTGGTTGCCAAGGATAAAAATGCAATTGTGTGTGGTTTTTAAGTCTATCAAATAATCAATCACTTGGGGCGATTGGCTCCAACCATCCACATAATCTCCCAGAAAAATCAAGGTGTCTTTTGGGGTAACATTGGCTCTTTCCATAATTTGATGCAAAGCACGCAAACCACCGTGGATGTCGCCTATAACTAGTGTTCTCATTTGATGTTGAATCAATTTATACTGGTGCAAAAATAATAGAAAACAACTGGTTTTTTAAATTCTCCACATTATTTCGCTCAGTTTTCAATTAATAAGATAGTTTGCTGATTAATTCGCACCTTGGTTTTTTAAGGAACACTTAGATAAGCGAGATAAAGTAGTTTATTCTTTTTTTAATGGTTGTATTCCTAGAATTTTATTGTTTTGGTCAAAGATTACTTTTATTATTGATTTAGGAATTTCACTTATTTCATTTTCATATTTATATTGCAACATTAAATAATTATCTCCCGTAAGTGCCATTTGAAATCCTTTAAAAAATTGCACAAGTTTATTGTCAAAGTCAATCATTTTTCGCAATTCAATTAATTGATTTTCTGTAACTTTTTGTATTACAACATCTGACAATAATAATTTTGCTTCAGCAAAATTGTTTTCTTTTAGTTTTGAAATAAAATTTTCAAAGTTTTTATTGGAAATAAATACAGCTTTTTCATCTAGTTTTGGCTCAATTTTTTTCTTAATGGTTTTTATATATAATCTTATTCTATGTGTTGGATTTATTGTTACAAAACCTTCTTTTTTGTAATAATTAGAAACAGTTGTATACATTTCAATTTCTGTACTGTCATTTGGTTTCCATTGTGAGTTTTCTTCAAAAAAGAATTTTTGCTTGTATTGAGCTAAATTTGAATAGTTGTTTTTAGTTGCTGGTTGTCCAAATTTATTAGTAATTATTTTCTTTAGGGTATTGTACTTTTCTACGAGATCTATTTCAAATTTTTCCGTTTTTTGATTATTGTCTTTTTTTTCAAAATTATAAACGTCCCATTCATATAAAACTCCAGTTATTATTGAGTCTTTTTTACTGAATGAATATTGAACTAATAAATCAGGAATGTTTTTTTCTTTTCTTTTGTAAATAATTGGTTGAGCTGAATCATCCATTGACAAATATGTTTGACCAGTATCGTATAATTCACTTTTTAATTTTTTCTCAATGTTTACAAAGTAATCTATTTTTTTTCCTTGAATTTCTGTTAAAATGTCTTGAGAAAAAGTTTGATTAAATTGCATTAATATGAAAGCAATTAAAATTAATTTCTTCATTTTTCCTTCATTTTTTAAATTACCACCAACTCGATTTTACACCTAAATAAGGGAAGTTGGTAAAAAGTTTACTTCGCTTTATTGCAATTCAAATATCTAAATAAATTATTACAAACCATCAAAAGAATTTAGCTTGGTTTTAAATAGAAACTCTTTACTGCACATCATACTTCATTTTTCTCAAAATCCTTAACGCTTCTTTAAACGACAAATATACAGAAGTGAAAGGTTTCAAAAGAGGTTTGGCGTCAATCAATTTTTGCTTGGCCTCTTCAAATCCATTGAGGTAACAAATCATAAATGTCGAGGGCAAATTTTATAAATCTTTCTGTTCTCGCTACGTTAACGAATGCCCTTTTTCAAGTTTGTTCAACAAAGAAAGGTTCGAATTGTATATATGAAAAAACATTTTTTTGAAACATTTTATTTATTAGAATTAGTTTTCATTAATAGAATTTTTTCATAGAAGAATATTTTGAAGACTTATTAGCTATTTTAAATGAACTTTTATCTAAGAATTTAAAATCAAAAATTGATATTAATG
>ERZ1034363.120-NODE-120-length-53937-cov-9.151467_pt1 | contig 53937 bp, 58 predicted proteins | sample MGYA00520616_ERZ1034363 | MGnify/ENA primary metagenome ERZ1034363 (study PRJEB33736, sample SAMEA104284506) | Azolla filiculoides | biome: Urban; feature: Water surface; material: Ditch water | place: Netherlands | collected 2015-10-28 | depth 0-0.1 m ...
GGAATTGTTGATTGACGAGGGTGAACACACCCTCAACCCCGGCCGACGCACGCACACCCTCGTCGTGCAAAACGCCAGCGACCGCCCCATCCAAGTGGGCTCGCACTACCACTTTGCAGAAACCAATGCCGGCTTGAGCTTTGATCGCGTTGCTGCGCATGGCATGCGTTTGAACATCGCATCAGGCACTGCGGTGCGGTTTGAGCCGGGCCAACAACGCACCGTCGAGTTGGTGGACCTGAGTGGCGACCGCCAAGTGTTTGGCTTTCGCGGTTTGGTGAATGGCGCGATTGATCAAGGCGTAGCCGATAAAGGACACACGTAATGGCAACCATCGGCAAACGCGCCTACGCAGAAATGTTTGGCCCCACCGTGGGCGACCGCTTGCGCTTGGCAGACACCAATTTGGTCGTGGAAGTTGAACAAGACTTCACGCTCAAAGCGGGTGGCTATGGCGAAGAGGTGAAGTTCGGCGGCGGCAAAACCATCCGCGACGGCATGGCGCAAAGCCAACGCACCCGCGATGGCACTGCAGGTTCTGGCCCCGAGGCCGGGGGCGCGGTGGACACGGTGATGACCAACGCCCTCATCATCGACCACTGGGGCATCGTCAAGGCCGACATCGGCTTGAAGGACGGCCGCATCGTCGCCATCGGCAAAGCCGGCAACCCGGACACGCAACCGGGCGTGGACATCGTCATCGGCCCGGGCACCGAGATCATCAGCTGCGAAGGCAACATCGTCACCGCAGGCGGCATCGACACCCACATCCACTTCATCGCGCCCCAGCAGATCGAAGAGGCCCTGTGCAGCGGCGTGACCACCATGATTGGCGGCGGCACCGGGCCGGCCACCGGCACCTTTGCCACCACCTGCACGCCCGGCCCATGGAACATCGAACGCATGCTGCAGGCCGCTGACGCCTTCCCGATGAACCTGGGCTTTCTGGGCAAGGGCAACGCCAGCTTGCCTGCCGCGCTGCACGAGCAGATCAGCGCGGGTGCGATTGGCCTCAAGCTCCACGAAGACTGGGGCACCACGCCAGCGGCCATCGACAACTGCCTGAACGTGGCCGAAGAAACCGACACGCAAGTCGCCATCCACACCGACACGCTCAACGAATCGGGCTTTGTGGAAGACACCGTGGCCGCCTTCAAAGGCCGCACCATCCACACCTTCCACACCGAAGGCGCGGGCGGTGGGCATGCCCCCGACATTTTGAAAGTGGTGGGCGAAGCCAATGTGCTGCCGTCATCGACCAACCCCACACGGCCCTACACCATCAACACGCTCGACGAGCATGTGGACATGCTGATGGTCTGCCACCACCTGGACCCGGCGATTGCCGAAGACCTGGCCTTTGCCGAGAGCCGCATCCGCAAAGAGACGATTGCAGCCGAAGACATCCTGCACGACCTGGGTGCCATCAGCATGATGAGCAGCGACAGCCAGGCCATGGGCCGGGTGGGCGAGGTCATCATCCGCACCTGGCAGACCGCGCACAAGATGAAGCAGCAGCGCGGCAGCCTGCCCGGCGACACCGACCGCCACGACAACGCCCGCGTCAAACGCTACATCGCCAAGTACACGATCAACCCCGCCATTGCGCACGGCATGAGCCACGAAGTGGGCAGCATCGAAGTGGGCAAGTGGGCGGATTTGGTGATCTGGAAGCCCGCGTTTTTTGGTGTGAAACCGGCGCTCATCATGAAAGGTGGCTTCATCGCACTGGCCGCCATGGGCGACCCGAACGCCTCCATCCCCACGCCACAGCCGGTACATTACCGCCCCATGTTTGGCAGCTTTGGCGGCGCGCTGTCGCGCAGCTCGCTGACCTTTGTATCGCAAGCCGGTTTGCAGGCGGGCATTGGGGCGCGTTATGGCCTGCAAAAAACCTTGTCGGCCGTGAAGAACATCCGCCAAGTGGGCAAAAAGGACATGGTCCACAATGACTACGCGCCCCGCATGGAAGTCGATGCCCAGACCTACGCGGTGCGTGCCGACGGCCAGTTGCTGGTGTGCGAGCCCGCCGCCAGCCTGCCGATGACGCAACGCTACTTTTTGTTCTGATGATCACTTGCTCCAAACTCATGCCCCAAGGCCGTGGCCTGGCCCGTGTGCTGGTCCAGCGCGCCAGCACCATCACGCTCGACTGGGATACCCGCCAGAAGAGCCGCTTTGACACGACCGACAGCACGGGCCGCCAACTTGGCGTGTTCCTACCACGGGGCACCGTGGTGCGCGGTGGCGATGTGCTGGTGGCCGAAGACGGCTCTCTCATTCGCGTAGAGGCCGCACCCCAAGAGGTTTTGCGCATCACCGCTTGCAGCGAACACGGCAGTGCCTTTGACCTGACCCGCGCCGCCTACCACTTGGGTAACCGGCATGTGCCGATTGAGCTGAAACCCGACCACCTCAAGATCGAACCCGACCATGTGCTGGCCGACATGCTGCGGGCGATGCACATGACGGTGGTGGCCGTGTCTGAGGCTTTCGAGCCAGAAAGTGGCGCGTATGGTGACCACGGCGGGCATTCGCACGGCGGTCATGGACATAACCACGACCACGGTCACTCGCACAGCGACAACGCAACGACTGCCGAGCCGCATGCGCACGGCCCCGGCTGCAAGCATGAGCACTGACAGCGCCCCGTCTGGCTTGCTGCAACTGATCTGGCTGGCATCGCCTGCGCTGCCGATTGGTGGCTTCTCGTACTCCGAAGGTCTCGAAGCCGCCATCGAACAAGGCTTGGTGCACAACGTGCAAAGTGCCACCGACTGGGTGGTGGACCAACTGCACCTGACGCAGTCGCGCGGTGACATGGCGGTGCTGGCGCAAGCCATCCCCGCATGGCAGTGCGGCGACACCGCCCGGCTGCAAGCCCTGAACGATTGGGTGATGGCCACTCGCGAAACCGCCGAAATGCGCTTGCAAGCCGAACAGATGGGCCGCTCCTTGCTCGACTGGCTGCGCAACTTGCAGCAAGCCAGCGATGCGCAACTGAACTGCTGCGCCCAATTGCCCCCCACCTATCCCCTGGCCATGGCGCTGGCTTTGTCACTGGCCCAGGCCCCGCTTGCCCAGGCCTTGCAGGCCTGTGCCTTTGGCTGGGCCGAGAACATGACCCAGGCCGCCCTCAAAGCCGTGCCTCTCGGCCAAAGCGCGGGCCAGCGCATGCTGGCGCGGCTGGCCCGCGAGATACCTCTGGCCGTGCAAACGGCCATGCAAACCAACGACGAAGACCGGCAAGCCTTCAACCCCATGCTGGCCATCCTGTCGGCCCGCCACGAAACCCAATACTCCCGAATTTTTCGATCATGAACAGCACATCCTCTTCTACACTGCACCACATCCCCCACCGCACCAAAAAACTGCCGCCCCTGCGCGTGGGCATTGGCGGGCCGGTCGGCTCCGGCAAAACCACGCTGCTCGAAATGCTGTGTAAAAACATGCGCGAGCGCTGGGACCTGATCGCCATCACCAACGACATCTACACCAAGGAAGACCAGCGCCTGCTCACCGTGAGCGGTGCACTGCCTGCCGAGCGCATCATGGGTGTGGAAACGGGCGGCTGCCCACACACCGCCATCCGCGAAGACGCGTCCATCAACCTCGAAGCGATTGACCGGATGCTGGAAAAATTTCCGAACGCCGATGTGGTTTTCATTGAAAGCGGCGGCGACAACCTGGCCGCCACCTTCAGCCCAGAACTCTCCGACCTCACGATCTATGTGATCGACGTGGCTGCGGGCGAAAAGATCCCGCGCAAAGGCGGCCCGGGCATCACCAAGAGTGATTTATTTGTCATCAACAAGACCGATCTGGCCCCGCATGTGGGCGCAGACCTGCAAGTGATGCGTGACGACACCCACCGCATGCGCCCCAACCCGGAAACGCGTCCCTGGGTCATGACCAACCTCAAAACGCTGGATGGCCTGGCCGACGTGGTGGCCTTCATCGAAAAGCGCGGCATGTTGTCTGCGGCTTAAATGGCTTTTGATGGGGGGCGATGCTGGAACAGCCGGAATCGGTGATTTAACTCGTTACAATCTGGCCCCAAGGAAGCGTGGCAGAGTGGTCGATTGCACCGGTCTTGAAAACCGGCGACTCGAAAGGGTCCGTGAGTTCGAATCTCACCGCTTCCGCCAAGACACAACGCGAAACGCCCCTCAAGGGGCGTTTTGCATGGGGAAACCCAATCAGACCTTGCCCACCAACATCGCCTCCACCAACTCCTGCACTGCCAGCGCTTCTTCTCCTGTCGCGAGCTTGTGGGGCTTGCCCTGTAACCACAGATCGACTTCGCTCAGTTGACGTTGCAAAGCGCTGGTACGCGGATCTTCGGTGGTCCAGTCGAGCGCCTCCTGCCATGGCCCACCGTCTGAACGCCACAGTTGGTAGAACTCTCTGAACTGGTGGTTCATGCGGCTACCGCGCACCGTGACTTCTTGCCGGTCGGGCTGCTGCCCCCCGGTGGTGGCCATCACCGTCACGGGCTTGCCGTCTGCTGTGGTCAACCGGGCCAACATGTCCAGCTCGCACAGCGTGCGGTCTTGAGGATAACGTGGCAGGGCCTGTTGCAGAGTCAACGGCCCCAAAAAGCGCCCTGCCAAAAACAGGAAGTGTGAGATCACCTCGCGTGTGTAACCGCCTTCGTGGCGCAAGCGCAGCCAATCGGCGTCTTTTTGCCACGCACGTGGCCAAGCGGGGTAGTTCACCACGATGTCGATGCCCAAAATTTCGCCCGTTTCACCGGCGTTGATGGCCCGGTGCAGTTCGTCAAAACCCCGCGATGCCGCTTGGGTGAAGTTGACAACACCCGGCAGACGGGCCTGACGCAGCTTTGCAACCAGATCGCGACTTTGTGCGTTGTCGGTGCCCAAGGGTTTTTCCATGAACACACCTTGCCCGGCGGCTGCAGCCTGCAAGGCATAGGTTTTGCGGGGGCCTGGTGGGCAAGCCAAATAAACCACATCGGCACCGGCCATGGTGGCTTCAGCGCTGGATTGGACGGGCACGCCCGGCATGGCATCCAGCGTTTTGGCTAGCGATTGGGGAGACGGGTCCCACACACCCGAGACCTCAAAAGCCGGGTGTTGCAACGCGTTTTCCAGCATGCGTCGGCCCATGATGCCCAGCCCAATGATGGCCAATCGATGTGTCATGTTTGTTTCCTTTTACCGAAGCTTAACCATTCATTAACCCGACCCATTTAACTATTGATAGAAATTCGATAAAATCATATTTATGGAAAAAATCAACAGTCCCTTTGTATCGGCCTACCTGCGATTTTTGCAGCTCGCCAAGGTCATCCAGGCTTTGCCCGATGGCATGGAGATGGACGCGAACGAAAAAGCCTTGTTGCAGGCCGTCGTGTTGCGCTGGTATGAGAACAAGCCCATGACTGTCCGAGAAGCGATTGGCTTGGCCGAATTGGGCTCGCCAGCCACACTGCACAAGCGCATCACGCGTTTGCGTGAAAAAGAAATGCTGAGCACATTGAACTTGGAGGGCGATCGCAGGGCCAAGTTCTTGATTCCAACACAACGGACATTGGATTATTTCAATGACCTTGGGCAATCCATGCAACAGGCGCATCAAAGCCTGGCTGCATGAAAATCGCCATTCAAGAAGCTCTCGAAACGACCGCACTGACCCTTGGCGGTGCGGTTTTGTTTGCAGGCTTCTTTCAGTTCAACGGCTGGCTGTTTGCGGACCTGGTGTACAGCGAAGGTGTCAATTGGGTGTTTTTGCCTGCCGGTTTTCGGGTCATCCTGGTGTTGGTACTGGGTCTTCCTGGTGCCACAGGCATCATGTTGGCGACTTGGTTCCTAGACCGTGACTCGCTGGGCACCAGCAGCATGTGGCTGGCACTTGTAAATGGTGTGGTTTCAGGATTCACACCTTTGTGGGTTCTGAAAATCCTTGAACGCGGCAAACGCACACAGCACCTGCTGCAAGACATGACGGCCCAACGCCTGCTCAACTTCACCCTGATTTTTGCAGCGGCCAGTTCGGCGGCCCATCAATTGGTTTGGTTACTGATGAAACGCGCCGATGTGAACATTTGGGTCGACGTGTGGCCAATGTTCATTGGCGATGCCATTGGTGCATTGCTGATGCTGTATGGCTTCAAGTTGCTGCTCTCGCGCATCAAAGTCAAACGCCTCTGAAAGCCGATGACTGTGGCAGCTTAATCTGCCTCAGACAAAAACAAGGCCTGCAAATCGCTCAAGAAATCAAAGCCTTTTTCTGTCGGCCAAACCTGGTGCAGGTCACGGCCAATCAAACCCAATTTTTCAGCCTCTTGCAAACCCTGCTGAATGCTGGTCATGGCCAAGCCTGTGCGGTCCACGTAATCGGCCAAAGCAAAGCCACCGCGCAGGCGCAAGGCATTGAGCATGAACTCAAAGGGCAACTCTTGGCGTGACACCTCGGTGCTTTGCGTCACAGGCTCGCCCTTCATGGCTTGCTGCATGTACAGCGCAGGCTCGCGGTAACGCACTTGGCGCAGCACGCGGTGGGCAAAACTGAGCTTGCTGTGCGCCCCGGCGCCAATGCCCAAATAGTCACCAAACTGCCAATAGTTCAGGTTGTGGGCACACTGATGGCCAGGCTTGGCGTAGGCCGACACCTCGTACCTGTCCAACCCGGCCGACGCGGTCAGCTCGGTGATGCGGTCCATCATCTCGTAGGCCAAATCGTCTTCAGGCAAGGTCGGCGGGAACTTGGCAAACACCGTGTTGGGCTCGATCGTCAGGTGATAGATCGAGATATGCGGCGGCGCAAAAGCCAGCGCGGTCTGAATGTCTTGCGTCAGGCCTGCCAGCGTCTGGCCCGGCAAGGCGTACATCAGGTCCAGGTTGAAGGTGTCAAACACCTGCGCCGCTTCGGTCACGGCAGCCAATGCTTGCTCGCGGTCGTGCACACGGCCCAGGGCTTTGAGGTGCGCGTTGTCAAAACTCTGCACGCCAATCGACAAGCGGGTGATGCCCGCCTGGTGGAAAGCCTTGAAGCGGTCTTTCTCGAAGGTGCCGGGGTTGGCTTCCATGGTCACTTCGGCATCGGGTGCCAGACGAACACGGGCACGGATGCCAGAAATCAATCGGTCAATGGCTTCGGGTGAAAACAAGCTGGGGGTGCCACCCCCCAGAAACACGGTCTGAATGCTGCGGCCCCAGATCAGCGGCAAGCTGGCTTCCAGATCGGCAAAGAGCGCATTGATGTAGGCCTCTTGTGTCGAGACAGGATCAGCCCCTGCCCGGAATTCGTGCGAGTTGAAGTCGCAATAGGGGCACTTTTTGATGCACCAGGGCAGGTGCACATACAGCGACAGCGGCGGCAAGGCGTTCAATTGCAGCAAGCCAGGGCGCATGGCGTGCACCGGGTCCATCATTTGACTCATGGGTGGTTCATCCGGCGGGTCTTGCCGATGCAGTGTCCATCCAGCGCTCGCGCATCAGCGCCAGCATGGCCTGTGCGGCGCGGCCCCGGTGGCTGTTGGCGTTTTTAACTTCAGGCGGCAGCTCGGCAAAGGTCTTGCCAAATTCGGGCAAGTACATCACCGGGTCAAAGCCAAAACCGTTCGTGCCCCGGCGCTCGGGCGTGATCTGGACCACCACACGGCCGACCGCGATCAGGGGCTCCGGGTCGTCGGCACTGCGCACGGCCACCAGTGTGCTGACCATGGCGGCGCGGCGGTTGGCGATGCCTTGCATTTGTTCCAGCAGTGCGGTCACGTTGTTGTCATCGCTTTTGGGATAGCCAAAGCGGGTGGCGTAATAAGCCGTGTCCACGCCGGGCTGACCACCAAAAGCGTCCACACACAAACCCGCGTCATCGGCCAGGGCAGGCAAACCGCTCAGCTGCGCCGCGTGCCGGGCTTTGGCCAAGGCGTTTTCCACAAAGGTCTTGAAGGGCTCTTCGGCCTCGGGAATGTTCAGCTCGGACTGACGCACCAGCGTCATGCCCAGCGGTGCAAACAGGGTTTGCAGCTCGGCCAGTTTGCCTGCGTTGTTGGAGGCGAGAACGATTTTCATGTGCGCAATCGCCCAAACATCAGGCGCTGAAAGTCAGGGTCTTGGGCTCGTCGTGCGCCTGCTTTTGCAGCTGCACCAGCTGCGCAATGCCTTTTTCGGCCAGGGCCAGCATGCGGTCCATCTCAACACGGGTGAAAGCCACACCCTCGGCCGTGCCCTGCACTTCCACAAAGTTGCCCGCGCCGGTCATGACCACGTTCATGTCGGTATCGCAGGCCGAATCTTCGGGGTAATCCAGGTCCAGCAGGGCGGTGCCGTTTTTCAGCCCCACCGAAATAGCGGCCACGCGGTCCAGGATGGGTGATTCGGTCAATTTGCCGGTGGCCATCAGCCAGTTCACAGCGTCTTGGGCCGCGACAAAAGCGCCTGTGATGCTGGCAGTTCGGGTGCCGCCATCGGCCTGCAGCACATCGCAATCGAGGTGAATGGTGCGTTCGCCCAGTTTTTTCAGGTCAAACACCGCGCGCAGTGAACGGCCAATCAGGCGCTGGATCTCTTGCGTGCGGCCGCTTTGCTTGCCGCGTGCGGCTTCACGGTCGCCACGGGTGTGGGTGGCACGGGGCAGCATGCCGTATTCGGCGGTCACCCAGCCTTCGCCACTGCCTTTTTTGTGGCCTGGCACTTTTTCTTCGACCGAAGCGGTGCACAGCACACGGGTCTGGCCAAACTCGATCAGCACCGAGCCTTCGGCGTGGACGGTGTAGCCCCGGGTGATGCGCACAGGGCGCAAAGCATCGGCGGCACGCCCGGATCGGACATAAGAGGCAGTCGTGGTGTTCATGGTGTGTGTAAAAGTACGTTGAAAGCGTGCCGGGAATGAGGGCAGGCCGGAGAGTTTGCGATAATCCACGGTTTGGTGTTCGCACCTTGTGCGGCCCATTTGCAGCGCTCAAGCCTCTTTCTTGCAACCGAAGAAGGGCCGTGCTGTCCCAAGGAATTTGACCGATGCCAGTTTACAGTATGACCGGGTACGCCAGCGTGCAGCACAGCCCGCTGCCCACCGACGGCGAGGCCCCTGCCAGCACAGGCCCCACAGCAAGATTGGGCCTGGAAATCCGCTCGGTCAACAGCCGCTTTCTGGACCTGTCGTTTCGCCTGCCCGAAGAGCTGCGCCAGCTCGAACCGGGCCTGCGCGAACTGATCACCCGCCAGATCAAACGAGGCAAAGTCGAAGTTCGCGCCAGCCAGGATGCCGGTGACGGTGCCGCCCTGCAGGCCCCTAACCACCAGGCTCTGCAAAAAATTGCAAGCCTGCAAGAGAAGATTCAAGACTGGTTGCCCGGCGCCCGCGCCTTGAGCGTGGCCGACGTGCTGCGCATGACGGCCGGCAGCTCAAGCCAAGCAGCGCCCGACGAAGCCGCCTGGATGCAGCTGGCTGCGCAAGCGGTAGATGCACTGCGCGAAGCCCGCGCCCGCGAAGGTGCCCGCCTGACCGAGATGCTGCAAGGCCACATCACCCAATTGCGCAGCTTGGCCGATCTGGCCGTGCCACTGGTGCCACAACTCGTCGAACAGCAGCGCCAGCGCTTTCTGGAGCGCTGGAAAGACGCCATGGCCCTGGCCGACGGCAGCCACCTGCCCGAAGCCGCGCAAGACCGCGCCCTAACCGAAGCCACAGCCTTTGCCATCCGCATCGACGTGGCCGAAGAACTGACCCGCCTGCGCTCACACTTGGACGAACTCTCCCGCCTGCTGACCCAAGGCGGCGACATTGGCAAGCGCTTGGACTTTTTGATTCAGGAGCTGCACCGCGAAGCCAACACGCTGGGCTCCAAATCGGCCGTGCTGGAGATGACCCGCATCTCGGTGGACATGAAGGTGCTGATCGAACAAATGCGCGAACAAGTTCAGAACATCGAATAAAGAACCTCAGCATGGATTACCCAGGAAACCTCTTTGTCGTGGCCGCCCCCAGCGGGGCCGGTAAATCCAGCTTGGTCAAGGCCTTGATGGAACTGGACTCACGCGTTCAGCCCACGGTCTCGCACACCACCCGCCCCCCGCGTGGACAGGAAAAGCATGGCCGGGAGTACTTTTTCGCGTCCGTTCAGGAATTTGACGCCATGGTGCTGGGTGATGCGTTTGTCGAGTGGGCCCATGTACACGGCCAGCGCTACGGCACCTCCAAGAAAATGATCGAAGACCGCATGGCCCAAGGGGCCGATGTGGTTTTGGAAATCGATTACCAAGGGGCCTTGCAGATCAAAAAGATGTACGCCAACGCGGTACTGATCTTCATCTTGCCCCCCAGCTGGGAAGAATTGCGCTCGCGTCTGGAGCGTCGAGGGGAAGACTCCCCCGAAATCATCGAGCTGCGCCTGCAAAACGCCGCCGTCGAGATGGCCCAGGCCCAAGAATTCGACTTCGTTATAATCAACGAAGTATTTGATCGTGCCCTGTTTGACCTCAAAGCGGTTGTTCACGCCCAGCGGCTCAAGTACCACGTCCAGCGCCGTGCCCGGCCTGACACCTTCCAAGCGCTCAAAATGGCTTGAATCACGCTCAGAAATTCTCAAGGAAAACATCATGGCCCGCATCACTGTTGAAGATTGCCTGGAACAGATCCCGAACCGCTTTCAGCTGGTTTTGGCAGCCACCTACCGTGCCCGCATGCTGAGCCAAGGCCACACGGCCCGCATTGAAAGCAAAAACAAGCCAGGCGTGACCGCCTTGCGTGAAATTGCTGCAGGCAAAGTCGGCATCGAAATGCTCAAGCGGGTTGCCTGATCCGCAACCCACCCGGCAACTGCCGGGTCAGCCAAAGCCCCAGTGATGGGGCTTTTTTTTGCCCCATGAAAAAGCCAACAAGCGCTTGCGTTACATTGATGTCATGAGCACCGCCACGCCACCCTCTTCCAAAGCAGGTCACAGCCGCCCTAAGGCCGTGGCACCGGCTGCGGCCAATGCGGCAGCCGCCAGTTTTGCGGTGCTGGAGGCGCAAATCGGCTACCTGAACGATGCAGACACCGAGATGGTGCGCAAAGCCTACAAATTTGCCGACGAGGCCCATTTGGGCCAAATGCGCAAAAGTGGCGAGCCCTACATCACCCACCCCATTGCAGTGGCTGGTTTGTGCACCGAATGGAAGCTGGACGCCCAAGCCCTGGCCGCCGCTTTGTTACACGACTCGATGGAAGACTGTGGTGTCACCAAGATCGAGTTGATCGAGCGCTTTGGCTCCCCGGTGGCCGAACTGGTGGATGGCCTGACCAAGCTGGACAAGCTGGAGTTCAACACCCGGGAAGAAAACCAGGCCGAGTCGTTTCGCAAGATGCTGCTGGCCATGGCCCGCGATGTGCGCGTCATCCTCATCAAGCTGGCCGACCGCACCCACAACATGCGCACCATGTCGGACATGCCGCGCAGCAAGTGGGGCCGCATCGCCTCTGAAACGCTTGAAATTTATGCCCCGATTGCCCACCGCCTGGGCTTGAACCAAATTTACCGCGAGCTGCAAGACCTGTCATTCAAGCACCTGCTGCCCTGGCGCTATGCCGTGCTGACCAAAGCGGTGTCACGGGCTCGCAACCGACGCCGTGACCTGATCCAAAAAGTGCAGACCGATGTGGAAAGCGTCTTTGCCCAGGCCAAGATGGACGTGCGCATCAGTGGCCGTGAAAAAACCCTGTATTCCATCTACAAGAAGATGGACGAGAAACACCTGAGCTTTGCCCAGGTGACCGACATTTACGGCTTCCGAGTCATCGTGCCTTCGGTGATCGACTGCTACACCGCGCTGGGTTGGTTGCACCAAATCTACAAGCCCGTGCCCGGCAAGTTCAAGGACCACATCGCGATTGCCAAGGTCAACGGCTACCAGTCCCTGCACACCACCTTGGTGGGCCCATCGGGCGTGAACGTGGAGTTCCAGATGCGTACCGAGGCCATGCATCTGGTGGCCGAATCGGGTGTGGCCGCCCATTGGCTTTACAAAGAACACGAGTCGGCCAGTGCCCAGTCCGAGCGCTTGGGCACGCAGTGGCTGCAGTCCCTGCTGGACATTCAGACCGAAACACGCGATGCGGCCGAGTTTTGGGACCACGTCAAGGTCGACTTGTTCCCCGATGCGGTCTATGTGTTCACACCCAAGAGCCAAATCATGGCCTTGCCGCGCGGAGCCACAGTGGTGGACTTTGCCTACGCCATCCACAGCCGGGTGGGGGACCACGCCATGGCCGCCCGCATCAATGGCGACCAAGTGCCACTGCGCACCGAGCTCAAAAACGGCGACGTGATCGAGGTCATCACCGCACCCGTCTCGGCCCCCAACCCCGCTTGGCTGGGTTTTGTGCGCACCGGACGGGCGCGTTCCAAAATTCGCCACCACCTCAAAACCATGGCGCAGACCGAATCGGTCGAGTTGGGCGAAAAACTGCTCACCCAGTCCTTGCGAGCGGAAGGCATCGACAAACTTCCGGCGGATGACGACACCCATCAAGCCTTGTGGGAAAAATTGCTGCGCTTCACAGGCAACCGCAACCGGCAAGATCTGCTCATGGACATCGGTCTGGGCAAACGCATCGCCACCATCGTGGCCAAGCGACTGGCTGCTTTGCTGTCGGAGTTGGGTCAAAAACCCGATGCTTTGCTGATGACGCGTGAGCGTTTCACCGCCCATGAATCCATCTCGCAAGGTGCGATTACCCTCGATGGCAGCGAAAATGCCTCGGTGGTCTATTCACGCTGCTGCCGTCCTTTGCCTGGTGACGACATCGTGGGCTACCTGGGCCGAGGCGAAGGTCTGGCCGTGCACACCCGCGACTGCGCCACGGCGCGGAAACTGGAATACAAAGACAAAGAACGTTTCATCGGCGTGGAATGGTCCGACGAGCTGACTCGCAATTTTGAAACCGCCATCAACGTCACCGTGGTCAACGGCAAAGGTGTCTTGGCCAGAGTGGCTGGGGCTCTGGCCAGCGCTGAAACCGACATTGTTCACGTGGACATGGGGCAGGAGTCGCCACAAGACACGGCGGAGTTGAAATTCGTGGTGGCCGTGAGAGACAGCGCTCACCTGGAGCAGGTGCTGCGCCACCTCAAGCGAACCCCTGCCGTGATCCAGGCAGAACGCCAAACCAACAAAGGCAACGCGGCTGCCTGAAGCCTGGCGATAAAACGCCCTTAACTGGGCGCGGGATAACTGACCTGCACCACCTCAATGTCCAACACCCCTACCGGTGTGACCAGTTTGAGTTCGTCGCCTTCGCGTGACTTGAGCAGCGTGCGCGCGATCGGCGACACCCAACTGACCTGCCCTTGCAAGCTGTCGGCTTCGTCAATGCCCAGGATGGTCACGGTACGCTCGGTGCCCTTGGCTTCGACATAGGTCACGGTTGCGCCAAAGAAAACCTGATCGCTGCCATGGTGCACAGCAGGGTCCACCACTTCGGCCAGCTCCAAACGCTTGGTTAAAAAGCGGATGCGCCGATCAATCTCACGCAAGCGTTTTTTGCCATAAAGGTAATCACCGTTTTCCGAGCGGTCACCGTTGCTGGCGGCCCAATGCACGATCTCGACCACTTTGGGCCGCTCATCATCGATCAAGGTGAACAACTCAGCCCGCAATCGGGCATAGCCCGCAGGGGTCATGTAATTGCGCGCACCGGAAGGCAATGCGGGCAAACCCAAGTCTTCATCATCGTCGCCGTCAGACTCTTTGGTGAATGCTTTGCTCATGTGAAGATGCTCAAAGGAATAAGGCTTGAAGCCCGCCAAAGACCGACGTGTTTTGACGGCCAGAAATAGAAAAAGCCCACAACTTTCGTTGTGGGCTTTCTAATTTTTGGTGCGGCTGGCAGGAATCGAACCCACGACCCCTTGGTTCGTAGCCAAGTACTCTATCCAGCTGAGCTACAGCCGCATCATGCATCGAATTATAGCAAGCTTTTGGGGCCCATTTGAGCCCCTCTGCAATTTATTGCCAAGAAACGGCCGACATGTCGTTGGCAAAAACAGGCGAGCTGGACCACAGACCTTTGAGGCCTTTGCGGTAGACCGCCGTGTTGGACGCATTGAACAAAAACACGTTGACCGCATCCTTGGCGATCATGCGCTGCATGTCGCCAAACAACTGCGTGCGCTCTTTGACTGTCGTGGTGGACGAGTGTTTGGTCGCCAGATCGCGGAACGCCTTGCTGTCGTACCCCCAGTAATACTGCGGGTTGGCATAGTTCATATAGTCCAACGGCTCAACGTGGTTGATGACTGTCAGGTCAAAGTTGCCTTTAAAGGTGCCGCCCAGCCATTGGGCCCATTCGACGTTTTCAATCTTGGCAATGATGCCCACCTTGGCCAGTTGGGCCGCCAGAATCTCACCGCCCTTGCGTGCATAAGGTGGCGGAGGCAAGGTCAGGGTCACGTTCAGCGGCGTCTGCACCCCGGCTTCCTTGAGCAGGGCTTTGGCTTTTTCAGGATCGTAGGCGTAAGTGCCGCTCAACTCCACGTAACCGGTGTCGGTGGGGGCCATGTGGCTGCCAATGGGTTTGGCCAGTCCTTCGAACACACCGTCGATGAATGCTTTTTTATCGACCGCATGCGACAAGGCACGGCGCACGCGCACATCGTCAAACGGTTTTTTACGGTTGTTGATGGTCATGATGCCCTTGCCAGCCGTGCTGCCCATCTCGACCACAAAGCGCTTGTCTGACTGGAATTGCTTGAGGCTTTGCGGTGACTGGAAACGGGGCATGCCATCGATATCACCCGCCAGCAAAGCGGCCACCTGGGCGGCCGAATCGTTGATGAAACGGAAGGTGACTTTCTTCACTTTGATGGCAGAGGCATCGCGAAAGCCATCCCACTTGGACAAAGTCACCGCAGTACCTTTGGCCCAGCTGTCGAGTTTGTAGGGGCCAGTGCCCACGGGCTTGGTGGCCGCGTTGGCGGCGCTGTCGGGGTGCAAGATCACGGCGGTGTTCTCGCCCATGCGGAACAGGAAGTTGCCATCCGGGTTGGTCAGCACCAGCACCACGGTGTGCGCATCGGGCGTAGAGATGTGACTGATGTTATTGAAGACCGCACCCTTGGCCTTGTTGGTGCTCTTGGCATCTTTGGCACGCTCGAAGCTGAATTTCACCGCGGCGGCGTTGAAGTCACTGCCATCTTGAAACTTCACGCCCTTGCGCAGCTTGAAGGTGTAGGCCTTGCCATCGGCGTCCATTTTCCAGCTCTCGGCCAGCAAGGGGCTGATGCTGCCATCGACGTTGATCTTGGTCAGACCTTCAAGGATGTTGTAGTGCACCACTTCGCCAATGGCGGCGGCAGGGGCCATGGTCGGGTCAAGACTCGTGGGCTCCAGGATCATGCCCAACGTCACAGTGTCCTTGCGCGATTGGGCCTGCGCCTGCAAAGGCACCCAAGCCAGGCTGGCCGCCAGCAAAGCCACCGAATACAAGCCCGCAGTGCGGCGGGTCATGGGGAATTGAACTTTCATGTCTTCTCCTGCTCCAAAAATGCGTCCCGTGTGCCGGGTACGGCTGAAATGAGCATCCGGGTGTACGGATGCTCAGCATGCTGAAAAATGTGTGCTGCGGGGCCTTGCTCAACCACCTGGCCCGATTGCAAAACCAGCACATCGTCGCACATGAGGTTGACCACGGCAAGGTCGTGGCTGACCAGCAAATAACTCAAGCCATACCGGTCTTGCAGGTCCATCATCAAATTGAGTACCTGCGCCTGAACAGACACGTCCAAAGCGCTCACCGGTTCATCGGCCACGATCAGGGCCGGACGGGTGATCAAGGCCCGGGCGATGGCGATGCGCTGGCGTTGCCCACCTGAAAATTCATGCGGGTATTTGTCCAGATCGGCCGTTCTGAGTCCGACCTCGCTCAAGGCCTCCGCTGCGCGCTCGCGCAGCGCCGACCGACCGTCCGAGGGTTTGGCCAAAGTCTGAATCGGTTCGGTGACGATGCTCAACACTTTTTGCCGAGGGTCCAGCGAGCCATACGGGTCCTGAAAGACCATCTGAAACCCACTGCGCAAATGCCGCAGCTGCGACGTGCCGGCCTTGTGCACATCCACGCCGTTGAACAACACCTGTCCCTCTGTGGGTTGGTCCAGCGCCATCACCAGACGGGCCAGCGTCGATTTGCCAGAACCCGACTCCCCCACAATGCCCAAGCTCTTACCGGCCTTCAGGCTGAGGCTCACGTCGGACAAGGCCTGCAAACTGCTTGCAGGACCCCACATGGCAGAACGCGGCATGACAAAACGCCGGCCCAATTGCCGGACTTCCAGAAGCGTTGGCTTGATCGGTGATGGCGTCATCAAGACAGCCTCCAGCGCGGGCAACTCACCGCATGGGGTTCACCCGAGAGGCCTTGCAATCCAACACTTTCGACTTGAGGCGGGGTGTGGCGGCATTCGTCTGCGGCCAAAGTGCAGCGGTCGGCAAACGCACAGCCAGCGGGCAGATCCATCAACTCGGGCACGCTGCCGGAGATCGTGGTCAAACGTGTGCCACGTGCCAAACCCAGTCGGGGCCGCGCCGCAAACAGCCCCCGCGTGTAAGGGTGGGCACGGTGCGCGAACAACTCGGGCGTGGCCGCGCTTTCGACCACCGAACCGCCATACATCACCATCACGCGGTCCACCTGGTCTTGCATCAGACCCAGGTCGTGGCTGATCAGCAGCAGGCCCATGCCGTCTTCGTTGACCAGCTGCTTGATCAAGGCCAGCACCTCTTTTTGCACCGTGACATCGAGCGCCGTGGTGGGCTCATCGGCAATCAACAAATCGGGGCTGCAGGCCAACGCGATCGAGATCATGACGCGTTGGCGCTGACCGCCGGACAGCTGGTGCGGGTAAGCGTCCAGCCGCTCGCGCGCCCGTGGCAACTGCACCCGGTCCAGCAACTCGAGTGCACGCGCTTTGGCCTCGGCAACACCCATGTGCTGGTGCAAGCGCAAAGGTTCTGCAATTTGCTTCCAGATCGGATGCAGCGGGTTGAGCGCGGTCATCGGTTCCTGAAAAATCATGGCCATCCGGGCTCCGCGCAACTGGCACAGCTGGGGCTCGGGCATGCCCACCAGCTCCTGGCCGTGCAACAGAATCGATCCGCTGACCTGTGCCCGTTCGGGCAACAAGCCCATCAAGGCCAAAGCAGTGAGCGATTTGCCGCAACCGCTTTCACCAATCAAACCGACCGTCTGGCCGCGTTCCATGCGCAAAGACACACCGCGCAGGGCCTGCGCCCAACCACGGGCCGTGGGCAAGGTGACCCGCAAATCGGACACTTGCAGCAAGGGGGTCGGGTTGGACATGTCAGCCATGCGGGTTCACCGTTGCCGCGCCAGACGCGGGTCCAGCACATCACGCAAGCCGTCACCCAGCAGGTTCAGCCCCAGCACCGCCAGTGCAATCGCAGCGCCCGGGTACACCGCCAGCATGGGGGCCTGGAACATTTGGGATTGCGCCTCATTGAGCATGCGCCCCCAACTGGGCTGCGGCGGTTGCGTGCCCAGCCCCAGATAAGACAAAGCCGCCTCGGCCAAGATCGCAATGGCGAACTGAATCGTCGCCTGCACGATCAACACGCTGGCGATGTTGGGCAGCACATGCGCCACTGTGATGCTCACCGGGCCTTTGCCCGCAGCCCGCGCAGCGGCCGTGAAGTCGCGTGACCACACGGCATTGGCAGCACCCCGCGAAATGCGGGCAAACACCGGAATATTGAAAATGCCAATGGCCGCAATGCTGACCACCAAACCCGGCCCATAAATGGCGGTCAGCATGATGGCCGACAACAAAGCCGGAAAAGCAAAGGTGAAGTCCGACGCCCGCATGATGACTTCTTCGACCCAACCCCGCCGTGCCGATGCCAGCAAGCCCAAAGGCACGCCCACGCCCAGGCCAATGCCCACAGCAATGAAGCCCACCAATAAAGAGTTTTGACTGCCCACCAACAGCAAAGACCCGATGTCGCGCCCCAAGCTGTCCGTGCCCATCCAGTGCGCTGCGCTGGGGGAAGCCAGTTTGTTGGGGATGTCAATGTCGGCGACGGGGTAAGGTGACCAGAACAGGGAAAGAACAGCGCAGAGCACCAGCAGCAGCACCATGGCTCCGCCAGCCACAAAACTGGGGTGCCGCAGTGCGCGGCGCAAAGCGTGGTTTTTATCCTGCATGACCGACCTTCAAACGCGGATCAATCAAGGCGTACAAGACGTCAATCAAGAAGTTGATCAGGATCACCAAGGCCGCCAGCAACATGACCACATCGCGCACCACAATCAAATCGCGGTTGGCAATGGCCTGGAAAATCAGACGCCCGATGCCCGGCAACACAAACACGTTCTCAATCACGATGGCGCTGGTGATCAGGTTGCCAAACTGCAGGCCCATCACCGTGAGCACCGGGATCATGGCGTTGCGCAACACATGCCGCCACAACACCTGACGGCGCGACAAGCCTTTGGCCCTTGCGGTCCGCACAAAATCCTCACGCAAAGTGTCGAGCACGGCAGAGCGGGTCACCCGCGTCAAAATGGCCGTTTGCACCGCCGCCAGCGCCATGGCGGGCAAGATCAAGGCCTTGATGCCCTCCCAAATTCCACCACCATCTTCTTCAGTCCAGCCGGGGAAGCCCCCTGCACTCACCCACTCCAAGTGCACCGCAAACAGCAAAATCAGCAAGATCGCCAGCCAGAAGTTGGGCAAAGCCAGGCCCAACTGACTGAGCGTCATGACGCCCACATCGCCCGCCTTGTTTTGCTGCGAAGCCGCATAAATACCCAAGGCCAAAGCCAGCGCCACCGTCAGGCCCATGGCCATCACCGCCAGCGGAAAAGTAACCTGCATCCGCTCAGCCATCAGTTGGGCGGTGGGGGTGTCGTAAGAAATGCTCATGCCCGTCTGGCCCTGCAGCATGCCGCCCACCCAGTGCAAATAACGGGTGGAAGCCGCCTGGTTCAGGCCCAGCTTGTCTTCCATGGCCGCAATCGACTCGGGCGTCGCCGTCTCTCCCAAAATGACCTGTGCAGCATTGCCCGGCAAAAGCTCGAGCACACAGAACACCACCACCGAGGTGGCCAGCAAGGTCAAAATAAAGCTCAGCAGCCGTCTCAGGACAAACAGGGGCACGCGCTATCCTCAGGCCAACGAGCAACAATGAAGAAGGTTTTGAATGACATCCGAAATGATTGTAAACACAGCCCAAGGCTCGATCGTCGATGTTCCCGGCTTGCAAGTCGGTCACTTCACGCTCAGCGAACGCTTGACCGGTTGCTCGGTGGTGCTGGCACCAGAAGGCGCTGTGGGTGCCGTGGATGTGCGGGGTGCTGCACCCGGCACACGCGAGACCGATTTGCTGGACCCTGCCAACCTGGTGGACAAAGTGCATGCCGTCGTGCTCAGCGGCGGCAGCGCCTTTGGTCTGGATGCGGCCAGTGGCGTGATGCGCTGGCTGGAGGAGCACAACATCGGATTCGAGACGGGCTACGGCCGAGTGCCCATCGTGCCTGCGGCCGTGTTGTTTGACCTGCCCGTGGTCAGGCCAGGCGAAGACCCCAAAGCCTGCCCCGGGCCCGATGCCGGCTATGCCGCCTGCGAAGCGGCTTCGGGTGACAAGCCTGCAGCGGGCAACGTGGGTGCAGGCGCTGGCGCCTGTGTGGGCAAACTGTTTGGCCTGGACCGCTGCATGAAAGGCGGCATCGGCAACGCCAGCGTGCGAGTGGGTCCGTGGGTGGTGGGTGCCTTGGTGGCTTGCAACGCGGTGGGCGATGTGATCGACCCGACCACAGGCCAGGTGCTAGCGGGTGCACGCACGGCCGATGGCCATCACCTGCTCGACACCCAACGCGCTTTTCTGAATGGTGAACGCGGCAACCGTCCGCTGCCTGGCACCAACACCACCATCGGCGTGGTCGCCACCAACGCCACGCTGACCAAAGCCCAAGCCAAACGCCTGGCCATGAGCGCCCACGACGGCCTAGCCCGCAGCATCCGCCCCGCACACACAACGCTGGACGGCGACACCTTGTTTGCCATGGCCACCGGCACAGAAACAAGCCCGGCTGACCTGATGCTGTTGACCATGATGGCGGCCGAAGCCACGGCAATGGCCACGGTCGATGCGATCCAACATGCACACACCATCGCGACCACCATCGGCAGAATTCCGGCAGGTTGGGCATTCCCAGAATAAACACATCAGAATTAAAACTGAAATTTCGCAAAGACCATTACCGAATCTATTAACATACAACTCGAAATCTGTGCAATACCACTCATCAACACACTTGATACAACTGGGCACACAATGAGTTATTGCACAAAAACACAGTAAACAACATATGACTCAATGGTTCTATCCTGTAGTTTTCTCCACACTGTGGCTCAGTGGTTGCGCAAACGGGCCAGACACTTTGTCAGGAACGGAACAACACAATCCACTGATTGCCAGCAGTTACGCCGCAGCCGACCGACTACTGACTTTACCGGTCAAACAAGAGCTATTGCAAAACCATAAACGGGTGCTAGTGGCCACGTGGGTTGACGTGAACCAAGTCTCGAAAACAAGTACTTTTGGAAAAATGATGGCGGAACAACTGGCCAGTCGACTGGTTCAGCAAGGCATCCCCGTCATGGAAATGAAATTACGCACTGCACTTTTTATCACTGAAAAAAGTGGAGAAATGATGCTGTCACGCGAAGTTCGTGAACTCAGCCAACAGCACAACGCCGAATCTGTGGCTGTCGGGACCTACACGGATGCAGGGAGCTCCGGGGTTTACGTCACGGTCAAGCTTGTGCGCACAGCAGACAACCTGGTGATGAGCGCAACCAACTTCATGGTCGAACGCAAACTGGTCGGCAGCATCATCAGCCAATAAGCAATGATCTCAGAAGTTGCAAGCGCTGCAAACCAATGGGACGGCTCATTCGGTCGCATTCATCACGACATCACCCTTGACCTTAGGGGGCAAAACCGTAATAGAGATACGGCGATTCAGCGGATTGGTCGGATCTTCTGGCAATGACGGCACACTGTCGCCGTAGCCAATGACTTGTGCAATTCGCTCCACGGCAACTTTTTGCGCCAAAAGTTCACGTCGTGCGGCATTGGCACGCTCACCGGACAACTCCCAGTTTCCATAACCGGTCACACCTCCCGCATACGGTGTGGCATCGGTATAACCTTCAATTTTCAGCTTATGCGTTGGGCATAAGTCGACTACCGAAGCAATTTTCGTGAATTGTTTTTTGGCGAACTCCGAGAGCGCTGTCCCGCCACGCTGGAACATGGGCTCATGCGTATCCAGCAAAGTCACCCGCAAACCCTCGGAAGAATAATCAATCTGCAAGGGTAATTTGCCAGACTGCAATGCCTTGTCTTCGTTGATCTGTTTTTCCAAAGCAACAGCCAAAGGTTTGAGGCATGTCAGATCCACTTTCTCACGCTGCGAAATCAAATCAAACAACATGATCCAAACCACAATGAAAAAAGCCATCAAGACAGTAACAAAGTCGGCGTACACCAACTTCCAGTTGCCATGCGAAACATGACGTTTTTCACGCTTAGGCGGACGACCTCGTCTGACAGCAGGTCCAGATGTAGAAGCAGCTTTCAGCATGAATCAACCGCGCAAACTTGTTCCGGAAGTGGCCAGCACGCCAGCCTCAAGCTCAGACATGCTGGGACGCTGATCAGTGAACATCACCTTACGGCCATACTCCACAGCGATAAGCGGTGAGAAATTGCTGTAGTTTGCAATCAAAATTTCTTTAACTGCTTCGAAAGGCTTGACATCAGTCGCAGCAATTTGCTCGAGCGTACGCGCAATCGGGGAGAAAATGGCATAAGCACTGAAAACACCAAACAAAGTTCCCACCAAAGCAGATGCGATACTCTCGCCAATGTCACCAGGCGACTTACCCAACTTGATGGATGACAGTGTGTGAATAACCCCCACAATGGCCGCGACGATACCGAAAGCTGGCATGCTGTCAGACAATGTCACCATCGAATCCGAAGGCTCCAAGGCTTCCTGATTCAGCACTTCGATTTCCTGAGCCATCACTGTTTCAAGCTGACTCAAGGTCACGGAGCCATCCATCATCATCCGGAAATAATCGGTAATGAACTCCAGAAGACGTTTGTGTTTGAGTACAGCAGGATATTTTCCAAACAAGGCACTGCTTTCGGGTGCGGCAATATCTGATTCGATCGACAATGCACCATCGCGTTTAATTTTTTGAAGTAGCTCAAACATCAGGCAAAGCAAGGCCAAGTTTGTTGCTTTGGAGGTTTCACTGCGTACAAAAATTCGCCCGAATGCCTTCAACAGGTTCTTTAAATTGCGAGATTTGTTAGACGCCACAAGCGTACCCAAGGCGGCGCCAAAAATCACCAAAAATTCCTGAGGCACCCATAATTGGTCGAGATGACCGCCCAACCAGATAAAACCGCCCAAAGATGTGGCCAGGGCGATCAGCCAACCAAGTGGAATATTCATAATCTTTGAAACAGTGTATTGGCGTCAAGTTTGCTCATGACGGACTGGGCTGCTTGCAAAAGCGCATTCGATTTAACCAGACTGGCCGTTGCGGTGGCCAAATCGGTGTCTAGCAAAGCGCTTCGCTGGAGTTCGACATTGGTGTTTTGAACATCCGCAGCTTCTGCAGCGGCATCTAACTGATTTTGCAACAAGCCAGTCTTGACTTGCGCTCGGGTGACTTGTTTGAGGATGACCTGCATGTTATCCATGTCGGTAGCCAATGGGGCAGCCCCCGATGACAGCTTGACTTGAATATCATCCATAAATGACAGAACATCTTGTCCCGAGGTCATCACCTCAGCGTAGCTGAGTGCAGATTCCAATTGCACACTTGGCGCAACCAAAACACTGGAAGGCGTCTCAGTTCGCAGAATTTTCTGGCCATTGGCATCTTGCGCATTAGAAAATTGAGCTACAGCATCGCGCAATGCTTGGGCCTGCTGACCCAATAACTTGCGATTATCGGGACCTAAAGCGTCACTGGCAGCTTGCACCATCATCTGCTGAAATTTGGTCAAGGCCAAGTTGATATTGTTGAGCTGAGAATCCGTCGAGGCCAAAGAAGCATTTATGTGATTTTGATTCACCTTGAACATCGTAAATTGTGACTTATCGAGTGCAATTTGGACACCCAAGCCAGCTGCCAGCGCATCATCAGAAGCCAATCGATAGCGCTGACCAGAAGAAATTTGGCGCTGATACTCCACAACATCACTGGTGTGCTGCTGCATAGAGCGAACACCACTGTCAAAGACTTGCTGACTGCTGATTCTCATGATTGAAAGTCTCCAACGGATCAATTACCGGACAACATGCCCAACAAAGTATCAAACATCTGACGCCCAGTCTGAATCAATTTGCTGGAAGCGTTGTACAACTGCTGATACTTCACCAAATTGGCAGCTTCTTCATCAAGGTTCACACCCGTAATGGCCGACTTCTGTTCAGACAGGCTTTTGTCCAAAGCTTCATTTGCCTTGTGGTCGTTCTTCCAAGTGGCAATCGTAGTGGCCACACTGCTGGTGATGAAAGTCACAGGCGAAGAAAAGTCTTGCCGCAAGGCCTCCAATTGCGCAGAAGCTGTGAAATCCATGTTGCCAAACTGGGAAGCATCAAAAGTGCCAACCACATGGAACTGCCGTGCATCGAACTCCGAACGACCGAGGACGCTGTCCATGGCCATGCGGTAGTGGCTGCTTTGTGGATTGGCACTCTCAATCACAAAGCCATAACTGAAATCCTGAGCTGAATTAGGTTTTAGGAAAGTCACTACGTCATCAACATTGGCAGTGATATTCCCCGATGCAGTGACATCACCTCCAGAGAGAGATTTAACCGTTACACCCTTATCAATGCCGTTGATAAAAATCAGATCCCCAACTGCAGCGCCAGCAGTGGAACTGGTTGTAAACGTATCCCCTCCTGTCAAGGCGACCACAGATGAAGTAGAGCCATAAAAATCAAAAACAGCATTTGCAGGAGTCTGCAATGTGCCACTCAATACCAAGCTGGAAGTAGTTCCTCCAGATACGACATTCACACCTGTGTCCACACCATTGATGGACAAGCGCATACCATCAACATTAATCGCTGGGGGGTTAGCCAAAGACAACGCTGCCCCCAACGACGGAGACACTGATGATGGCATGGCAGTTGCCTTGGGTACAGGCTTTAACAAATTTTCTAAAAGACTTTTCCCTGCTGCGTCTGTCGAGGATCCTGTCAAAGGCTCTGCGCCCGCAGCAGTTGACTTGAATCCAAAAATAGGGTTAATTGCATATCCAGCACCGCTGGCGACCTGACTCACCTTGCGCACCAATTGCGCAGCCAACAAATTGATGCTTTTTTGCACCGTGGGCACAAAGTTCTGGATCAGGTGCACATAGGCCCCGGCCTTGCCGTCCTTCAACGCAGTCTGACCAGCCAACATCAAGGAGTTGCCGTTGGCGTCCTTCAAGGGTGTACCATCGCCCGCCCGCTGCGCAACAGCATCCATCACCAGCGGCACCAGCACAGGGTTGCGCCCATCCACCGACGCCACTTTGATGCGCAGCCCTGTCAAAGGCAAGTCGCTGCGCACTGGGCTGGAACCCGTGCTGTTGGCAAAAGTGTTGGCGATTTCCCGGTCGACCAAGTGCTGACCATTGATCAGGTAACTGGCTGTGCCATCCTCGTTGATCAGGGTGGTGCCCCCCACCAGGTCTTGCAGCTTGCCAACGATGCGATCACGCTCGTCCAGCAAATCGGCTGACGGATAAGCCAGGCCAGGCGTAGCTGCAGATCGGATCTTGGCATTGATCGATGCCAGCTGCGGAGTCAGCGTATTGGCTTGATTCAATACATCCGCCAAGGCCTGTTGGGCGTTGTCAGAAATTTGTCCCACGGCATTGGCCAGACCGCGCACACGGTCGGCCACCTGACGAGCATTGCCGATCAAACTTTGCTGATAAGCATAGTTACTCGGCTCGTTAGCAATAGAGCCTGCTGCATTGAAGAAATTGCCCAAGGCTGTCGCCACAGATGTGGCCGGGTCGGTCAACATGGCATCCAAAGCCGAGACCGATTGCGTCAACGTCTGGGTGTAGCTGGTTTGACTTTGCTGCAACAAGACTTGGCCTTGGAGCAGGCTGTCGAAATACCGACTAAAACCTTCCACAGCAAACGATGTGCCTGTCAAATCAATCGACGTTGGCGACATGCCGTTAATGCGCGTCGTCGATGTGCGTCGAACATATCCCTCGACAGATGAACCCGTCACGTTTTGCGAAGTCACCAGCATCCCCGCTTGTGCGGATTGCAAGCCTGCCATGGCGCTGTCAAAAAGGGCTGCTGATCTCACTTGGAATTTCCGTTATACGCTGGGTTGCCGCTGTATGAATTACAAATCAGCTTATGGTTTTACGGCATTGGGAGAGGAAGTGATTAGCTTTGCCGACTGAACCTGCTGAATCATCTGCTGGGCCATGGCTTTTCCAAAACCCATGCCACCGTTAGCCGCTAAATGATTGGCCATTTGCTCATCTGCCATTTCCAGATAAGTCGCATTGCTGCCCTTGTTGTTACTGGTAAGCGCGGAGCTGCGCAATTCGCGCAACATTTGACGCAACAAAACCGCCTCAAATTCTTGCGCTGTTTTTTGTATTTTTTTAACCTGGTCTGAATCTGCAGCGGGTGCCACTGATGGCTTTGCAGAAACCAGTCCGGAAATGATCAAGTCCGCCATGTCAAATGATCTCCAACTCGGCGCGCAAAGCACCGGCAGACTTCATGGCTTGCAAGATGGCCATCAGATCCTGAGGTGTGGCACCTAACAGGTTGATCGCTCGAACCACTTGCTCCAGGGTTGCACCTTCATCCACACGAACCATTTGCCCGGCAGGCCCCGTATCGATGCCAGCAAGCTCATTGCGTTGAATCAATGGGCGATATCGCGGCATAAGCGCTGCAGGTACGACTTGGTTACTGGCCTGAACGCGAATCGTCAAATTACCATGCGTTACAGCAAACGGAGCTAACCGCACGGATTGATTCATCACCACAGACCCCGTACGGGCATTGACCACCACTTTGGCGATCTCGGGTACAGGCTGGATGTTCAACTCAAGCAGCTGAGCCATGGTATTCAACCGCTGAGTCCGCTCGGTCGGCACCCGAACTGCAATTGTGCGGGCGTCAACAGGCACGACCGCATCGGCCCCCATCACACCGACCAACGCCTCAACCGCGCGCTGAGTTTGTGCGAAATCTGCCTTGTGGAAATTAAACTCTACTACGGGATTTTGATCTGCTTCAGGGGCTGCTTGCTCTACCATGGCCCCCCCCGGAATTCGGCCCGCTGATTGCTGGTTGATCGTGGTACGAATCATTGCCGTAGCGACCGAGGCGCCAGGAATCACAACAGAACCTTGAGCTTGGCCATAAATTTGACCATTTGCAGCGCGTAAGGGGGTCATCAATAAAGTGCCTCCACGCAAACTGCGGGCATTGGCCAGTGAAGAGACGGTCACATCCATGACCTGTCCAGGACGAGCCAAAGCAGCCAGCTCTGCCGTGACCATCACCACAGCCGCATTACGTGCTTGCAAATTAACACCTGCAGGCACTGAAACGCCCAGTGAGTTGAGCATGGTCAACACAGTTTGACCTGTCACAGGATTAGAGCCAGCATTGTCACCCGTGCCGTCAAGACCGACCACCAATCCATATCCGATCAGTTGATTGGCACGTTGCCCTGACACGACAGCCATGTCTTTGAGACGTTCAGCCCAAGCTGTCGATGCGCCCAACAACAAGACGCCCGCAAACACACATTGAGATAAAAAGCGATGCATCATGATCTGACCTCAATTGGGTGAATAACGCATGAACAGTTTGGTCAACCAGCCAGGGCGTTGCACCTCATCTGTGATGCCTGCACCGCGGTATTCAATGCGTGCATCAGCAACTTGCGATGACAACACCGAATTGTTCTGAATACTCAACGGCGAGACGATGCCGCCAAAACGTATGACTTCTTCCTCAGAACCCACTGCCAACCTTTTCTCACCTGCCACGCTCAAATTGCCGTTCGGAAGAACCTCAAGAACAGTTACGGTGATGGTGCCGCTGAACTGGTTGGATGCCGTCGAACCACCTTTGCTGTCAAAGTTGGTATTGCCGTTACCTGTCATGCCCGCTGACAAATTACGCGACATGGATGTGCTGGCATTGCCAATTTGGTTGTTGATCAAATTCATCCCTACACCCGCACTGTTGTTAGCATTGCGACTTGCTTTGGTTCCACCATCTTTGCTGGCACGCGTGGTTTCATTCAGCAAAACAGTCAATGTATCCCCGGTGCGAGATGCACGCCGTTCTTCAAACAAACCACGGTAAGAAGCTGCATTAACCTGCGCCGCGGGCACCAAGGAACCTCGGCTTGTAGGCATGACGTCTTGAGCTTGTGGGCGAATGGACGTCTCACTGTTCACCAGTGAAGGTTTGGCCGCAGAAGGCAATTCAGCACAACCGGCCAATGCAAGAAAGAACGTTACGAGCCATGCGACTTTTTTCATCAAAGTTGTCCCAGTTTTTGCAAAATCTGGTCAGAAGCAGAGACTGATTTGGCTGTGATTTCGTAAGCACGTTGAGCTGCAATCAAAGCGACCAACTCCTCAGCCACGTTCACGTTAGATTGCTCTGTGTAGTACTGGCTGATAGAGCCAAAACCAGATTGACCGGCAACACCCGTTTGAGGAGCACCAGAAGACATGGTTTCAAAATACAATCCTCCGCCGCCAGTGGACAAGCCAGCCGGATTGACAAAATTGACCATCGACACCTGTCCCGCCACGTTCGGGGATGTGGTGCTCGCCCCATACCAGCTGACGGTGCCATCTGCACCAATCACCACAGCAGTCGCGCTGGAGTCAATTCGGATGCTGGCACCGTCCCTGCCGACCAGTACATGCCCCCCAGAGGTGACTATTTGACCCTTTTCGTCTCGCATGAAATTGCCAGCGCGAGTGAATGCACGCTCGCCACTCGATGTGGTCACCTCAAAGAAACCATTCCCATTGATGGCCATGTCCAAAGGATTTTGACTCTGCACCAGGGAGCCGGCATTGTTGATACGCTGGGTCGCTGACACGCGCGAGCCGTTACCTGCCTGAAGGCCGGCTGGAAGGAAAATGCCAGCCTCCTCATTCAAACCGGGGCTGCGCAAATTTTGATAGAGCAAATCTTCAAAGATCGGACGAACACGCTTGTAAGCGGTCGTTGAAACGTTGGCCAAGTTGTTGGAAATCGTGTCCAGATTGGTCTGCTGGGCATCCATGCCTGTTTTGGCGGTCCAAAGCGATCTCATCATGGTCTTATTCCTTCACTGCAAGCCATCAGGCTCTGGACAAGGACATCAAAGTCCCAGCTGTTTTTGAATTTTGTTCTGCGACCTGAACCAACCGTATGTTCAGATCGAAAAGGCGGTTTTGGGCAATCATCTGAACCATAGCTTGAGCAGCATTCACATTGCTACCTTCCAAAGAACCCTGCAATACACGCACCTCTTCCGCAGGCAACAAATCCTCGACCGAAGTGAACAAGCCATCGCCTTGACGCTCTAGCGTGTGAGGCATGGGATTGACCAGCTTCAAACGGGTCAAGGGACTGTCCATCATCTGACCGCTCACTTTGATGCGTACAGATCCATTGGGTTGAATCAGGATTTCTTCACTGGCTTCAGGAATCTGAATCGGATGACCCTGCTCATTCAGAACTTTGTGACCGCCCGTTGTCACCAAATAGCCTTGCGGATCAAGATGAAACTTGCCTGCTCGGGTGTAAGCCTCTTGGCCATCAGCACGACGTATGGCAAACAAGCCTTGGTCTTGAATCGCCACATCCAAAGGATTTCCAGTGGGCGTGATCGATCCAGCGGTCCAATCTGCGCCAGGGGTGGAGTCGACAACAAACGCACGCGAATCAGCGCTAGCGCCATCAATCGGTACAGCACGGAAAGTCGACAACATTTCACGAAAGCCCGGCGTTTGAAGGTTCGCCATATTGTGAGATGTCGTCGCCAGCTGCCCCATGGCATGCTTGGCGCCGGTCATCGCAGTGAATACAAAGCGGTCGATCATGTTTCAGTACCGGGTCAAATCAAGCCGAGCGATCAGCTGACCATCTGCAGCGTGTCGCGCAGGGTCTGGTCAAAGGCTTTCATGCTTTGCGAATTGGCGCTGTATGAGCGCTGGAGCACCATCAGGCGGACCAGTTCGTTGGCCAAGTCCACATTGGAGGACTCCAAAGCTTGACCCTTGATGTCACCAAAGATGCCCGTACCGGCACGTCCGACTAAAACACCGTCGGCAGAGTGCTCAGTGCCAGAGTCAACAGAAGCTGCAAACGCATTCTTACCCACAGGAATCAAGCCCTCGGCGTTGTCAAAGTGCACCATGGCCACTTGCCCAACATACTGCTGTTTACCGGTTCCATAAACACCCACGATACGACCTTGGTTATCCACGGTCACATTGGTCAAACGGGCCAAGGGCTCGCCGTTCTGGTTACTGTGCGTGATCTGGAAAGCACCAGCTTGCAAACTGGTGTCAGACAGGTCCAGGTCAAACACGAGGTCTGAACTACCACCGGCCTGGTTGGTCACACGCGTGGTCAGCGTACTGACAGTCTTGAACAATGGATTGCCAGAGACAGGATCAGTCACCAATGCGTCGATATTCCGACCGCCAATGAACTCCAGCTTTGAAACTGGCTTGTATGCAATGGTGCCACTGTTGGGTGTTTGCGGATTCATCGAAGTCGTCGCACGGTTGGTCGTGGACAAGGGGTCTGTTCCATAAAACCGACCATCAATCGATGCGTAGACTTCCACCTCGGCCATGGTCGTGGTCAATGTCGCATTAGAGCCTGGGTGATTTGTTGTGCCTTGGACAGTGATTTCAGTGCCATCAGGCGCAATCAATGTCATGTTCAGTGTTGCCGCAGAATCATAAAAACTGATCGCGGCCCCAGCAGAGGCGTTGATCGCACCAGACAGTGTCAATGAAGTTCCTGTCGCGGGGGATGCTGTAGTCACCGTCACACCGGTATCCACGCCGTTGACGAAAACACGCTTGCCGGCGACGTCCACAGCCTGATTGGCGCTGCTGGCAGCGGATGTCAGGCTCAAGGTGTGAACGCCACCACTGGATGCAAAGCCTGCAGACTGTGTTGTTGCCAGCGGTGCAGTGTCCACGCGCAACACAGAGTTCTGGTTCATCGTGACCGTTGTAGCGCCCAAAGTGTTTGGCGAAGAAGACGGACCAGGCGAGTAGGTGTAACCATTCGCGCCGATGGTAATGGTCAAGTTCTTGTCATTGACGCGGCGGTAGTAAACCTCCAACGTATGCGAATTACCTTCATTGTCGAAAACAGTCTGGGTTGTTTTGTTATTGAAAGTAGATTGGCTTGGATCGAATGCCACGTTGGCGTTCGAGGTGAACGCATTGCCTGTCGAGTCAAGCATCGCCGACAAACGGGAGTAAGTGGTTTCATTACCTGGCAAGTTGCTGTTCGGCATGCGCAGCAAACCGTTGTTCTTGATCAGGTCATCGCTGATGGCATCACCATCTGGCGTGGGCTGGTAACCGGTCAGATACATTCCGTTTTCGTTGACGATATAACCTTCCTTGTCCACACCAAACTGACCATTACGAGAGTAATAAATCGCAGAAGGATCAACACTCCCTGCAGTACCTGAGCCCTGCAGCAAACGGAACATGCCCTTGCCACTGATAGCCAAATCAAGAGGGTTGGCCGAGTTCGTGATCGTACCTTGCAACATAGGGCGACGGACACCCAAAGACTGAGTCCCCATTCCGACGCGAGCCTGATCTGCAGGGTTGATAGCTTTCACGAACTGGTCAGCAAACACATATTCACCAGCCTTGTAACCAACAGTATTGGCATTGGCGATGTTATTGCTGACAGTATCAATGGCCAGCGATGTATTTTGCAAGCCGGAGAGTGCCACGGTGTAGTTGCTCATGTCAGTGTCCTCAGGTTAAAAATTGAATGTGTTTGTTAAAAAATCAGATTGCCAGCCATTTGAGAATGTCTGTCGTCAAAATGTTGCGTCCGTCGCTCAGGCCGACCTTCAAGTCTGTGCCTTCTTGTCCAATGCTGGCCACCATGGCACCCACATATGAGCTGGGGTAGCTGGTTTTTCCTTGTGCATCCGTAGCTGTCAATTCCAGCGAATACATGCCTTGCGCAACAGTGCTGCCAGCGTCATCGCGACCATCCCATATAAAGTCGGTCATGCCTGCGGCAGTCGCGCCAAAGTCATATTGATTGACAATTTGACCGTTGCTACCGCGAATAATGGCTTTCATAGACGCCATCGACGTATCCAGCTTAGCGGCCATGCTGATGGGGTTGCCAGAAAAATAGGCTTGTGATCCTGCTGCCAATGCCGTCTTGCCCACGCTAGAAGAAAGGTTCATGAAGTTGGCCGATTGCATCTGCGCCACCAAAGCACTCACTGAAGTGTTGAGCTTGTTGATCCCATCCACCTGGTTCAAGGCCGCCAACTGTGCTGTCATGGCCGCGTTATCCATGGGATTCAGTGGATCTTGGTTTTGCAACTGCACAGTCAACATCTTCAAAAAGTTTTGCGACAGGTCCTTTGCAGACGTGCCGTTACCGCTGCTCGGCACAAATGCCTGTGTTGGGTCATAGACGGGGATATTGCTGATGCTGGTCATGAGGGTTCCATTCACTTGCCAAGATCCAAGGTCTTGAGCAGCAATTGACGAGTGGTGTTCATCATCTCGACATTGAATTGATAAGCGCGCGAGGCAGAAACCATGTCCACCATCTGCTCGGCAGGGTTCACGTTGGGCATGGTCACGTAGCCCTGGGCGTTGGCCAAAGGATGACCGGGTCGGTATTCCATGCGAGGCGCAGCATCGCTTTCCACAATGCGCGATACCGCAACGCCCTGCCCGACCCGACCCGTACGGGGCTGCGCCTGGAAAACCACATGGCGCGCGCGGTACGGCTGTCCGTCTGCACTCACTGCGGTTTCAGCATTGGCCACGTTCGAAGCGATCAGGTTCAGGCGAAGCGACTGCGCCACCAAACCGGTCGTCCCCACGTCAAAAGTGCCCAACAAGCTCATGATGGCTGTCCTGTAATGGCGGAAAGACGCGTCCGGAGGGTGGAACCCAAAAAGCTCAGTGCGCTTTCAGTGAAAAAAGCGTTCTTAACAAAGTGTCCGCGCTCCACATCAGGGTCCACGGAGTTTCCATCTACCGCAGGCTGAACGGGGACACGGTACAGTTTTTTCGGGCCTAGGCTCTCCCCAGATACCGCAATGTGGACCTGGTGCGTCCGATCCAGCCCCAATGTGTGGGCTTCAGCTTGATTGGACAAACGTGCATGCAGAACCGACTGAAAGTCAATGTCGCGTGCCTTGAAGTTAGGCGTATCGGCATTGACCAGGTTCGAGCTGAGTACCTCATGGCGGAACGTGCGCAATTTGAGCGCGGTCTCACCAAAGGTCATCGGGTCATAGCGGGGGACGGTGTTCACGTTTTATCTGTTCGTTTATGACTATTCCCACAGAAATTAGCAAAACACGTGCCAACATTCAGAACCAACAATACTGGCTATTTTTGTGATTTAGATGGTACAAACAAGGCGAAAATGACTTTTCATTGGCTGGATCGGCAAAAATTGCAGCCCACGGCTGTACGTCCTGGAAATTTATGCCGCAAAGCCCTAACCGATTGAGCAGAAGTGGCCGAATCATCTGACAGCAGCGAAGAAAGACAACTAGACCCAACCGAAAGGCGGCTGGAACGCGCGCGGGAGGAAGGTCAATTTGCACAGTCGCGTGATCTGACCACATTGATCGTGCTGGTTTTGTTCACCGCATTCATCCTGGGCGTTGGCAGTTCCCTGATGCGTGGTCTGATCGACTTGGTACGACAGGGTCTCCTGTTCGAGTCGCCCAACAACTGGCAAGACCATTTACTCAAATGGGCCAATGGTCCTTTGTTGAGCACTTTGATGTGGATCTTCGCCATCATGATTCCACTTTGGCTGGTCTCCGCTTTGGCGCCGTTGGCCATGGTGAAGTTTCGTCCCGTCTGGGCATTCAAATTCAACCCGGGGCGACTGGACCCTATTGCTGGATTGGGACGAATTTTCTCAAAACAGACGCTGACAGAGGTATTCAAAAACATCCTGAAGGTCGGGATCGTATTTGGCGTAGGGGTGACCTATGTCATCAGCCTGGTGCACAGCCTCAATATACTGGCGCATCAAGACATGAAACAAGCCCTATCGAATAGTCTCGGCTTGATCGAATCAGGCTTGCTCTGGCTGCTGATTCCCATCTTGGTGGTCGCCGCAGTGGATGTTTTCATCCAGTCGTTTAATTTCCGCAAACGCATGCGTATGAGCGCGGAAGAGCTCAAGCAGGAAATGAAGGAAAGCGAAGGATCGCCCGAATTGCGTGCACGCCTGCGCCAGCGCCAGCGACAAATTGCCACGTCTCGCATGATGGCTGCCCTTGAAAAAGCCGATGTGGTCCTGGCGAACCCTGACCACTATTCGGTGGCTTTGCGCTACGACCCGGACAAGATGCTAGCGCCGATCGTCGTAGCCAAAGGGGTTGATGAACTGGCCTTGCGCATTCAATCACTCGCCCGTGATCACCAAGTTCCAGTGGCCCGGATTCCACCATTGGCTCGTTTACTGCATCGCCATTTAAAAGTGGGTGAACCCATTCCCGCTCAGTTGTTTGAAGCCGTAGCCAAAGTACTGGCCTGGGCTTATGAAATCAAACAAGCCGCCACAGGTGATCACCCAGTGCCAGATATTGGCCCGCTGCCCGACATCGAAGACAAACCTGCAAAGGTCGTTTGAGACGACTCCGACCTCAGGGTTTGACAAGAAGGCCTGCACGGATCAGTTCAAACGGGGCATCCAAGGCACGCTGAACCAAATCACCAAAAGCAGGCAACAGCAATACCATCACCACAAACGCAACGGGGATCATGATGGCAAAACCAACAGAAAACAGATTCATCTGTGGGCTCACGCGCGCCAAGATCGCTTGGGTCAAATTGAACAGGAAGTAAATCACAATCGCGGGCAATGCCAAGATCAAGCCGAGCGCAAATGCCTCTTGAAACAGCACCAGCACAGCAGCCCAATTCCATGCTGAAGGCCACACACCCAAAGGCAGGATCATGAAACTTTGAACGAGTACCTCGACCATTACCAAATGTATATTCAGTACAAAAGCCAGCGCCAGGGCGACCATGCCCAGAAATTCCCCCGTCAAACCTGATGCCAAGTTCGCGTCGTGCTGCAACGTAGCAGCAAAACTCAAGCCGGCTTGCTGCGACAGCACATCGGCCAACATGTCTACCGCAATCAATCCAACACGGACCATCCAGCCTGCGGCCAAGCCCGTGGCCAACTCAAAAAAAACCAAGGCATAACCGGGCGGCGAACCCGTTGCAAGGGGCATTTTCGACTGTACCAAGGGCAGCAAAGCAAATGCCAGAACCAAAGACAGCAACACTTTCAAGCGCAGTGGTGATGCGCGAAAGGCGAACAAAGGCATTGCCAAAAAACAGCCCAACAAACGCACGGATATCAACATCCAAACCGTGACGGTTTGTGTCATCCAGTCCGGGCTGAGCGGCAACATGGTCGTCAGCGCAAGATTTCAGGCAGTTCCTGGATTACCTCTCGCAGGTAATCCACAAAAATCGCCAAACTTGATGGCCCTGCAATCAACAAAACCACAGCGATCACCAGGAGTTTAGGTATGAATGCAACCGAGCTCTCGTTGACCGATGTCGCCGCCTGAAGAATACCGATGACCAAGCCGACCACCAGCAAAGAGATCAGAACGGGACCGCTCAAGACAAACGCCATCCATAGCGCCTTGAAGGTCACCTCGATGACAAAACCCGAATCCATATCAAGACACCCTGAAGCTGTTAACCAAAGAGGCTGCAAGCAATGACCAGCCATCAGCCAAGGCAAAAACCACCAATTTCAAGGGAAGTGAAAACATCATGGGCGAGACCATCACCATACCCAGCGACGTCAGGATGCTGGCCACAGCAAAATCAATGGCTAAAAATGGCAGGTAAATCAGGAAACCTATCAAAAACCCCGTCTTGATTTCAGAAACGGCAAATGCAGGAATCAAAACCGTCATGGGCACGTCAGCACGTGTCTCGATGGGCTTGGCCCAAAGCTTGGCAAACAGACTCAGGTCATCTTGGCGGGTCTGGGTCAACATGAACTGCTTGAGTGGCTCCATACCGATTGACAGCGCCTCTTCAAAACCAATTTTCCCACTGACCAGCGGCAAATAAGCATCACGGTACATCGGCTCAAACACCGGATTCATAACGAACAAAGTCAAAAACAGAGACAAGCCTACGAGCACCAAATTGGGCGGCATACTTTGAAGACCCAGGGCTTGGCGCAATAAAGAAAAAACAATCAGTATGCGAGTGAAGCTGGTCATGAGCATCAGTGCAGCAGGCAAAAATGACAGCGCAGTTAGGGCAAGCAAAGTCTGCACAGGCACTGCGTAAATCGTTCCAGCCTTTGACGAAGTTGACGTCACCAAGGGGAGGTTTTGAGCGGCAACCCAACCACCGCACAGCAAAAGACCAAAGGCCAAAATCCATTTAAGGTGCCGCGCGCTCATGAACGAGTCTTTCCAGACAACAAGGCCTGCAACTGACCAGAAAATCCTGTGGACATCTGACCCGCCCCCGGGATCGGGTCAAAATCTTCAAGTTCAGTCAACACGTTGATCTGGCTGGGCGTGTGTCCAAGCGCAAGGATACGGTCCTGGATACGCACCACCAACAACCGTTCACGTGGCCCCACAACAAAAGTCGCCAGCAACTGGATCTGCCCACCACCGACGGTACTCTGCGTACTGCGACGGTACAGCCAAACCACCAGCGCAGCCAAAACGACCAACATGGTCAAGGTCACCAATCCCAACCAAGCGCCACCCCAGGTCGACGATGAGCTGACACTGGGCGTTGACGAGATGAGGGTTGGAGACACTGCTTGAGCCTGCACGGTCAAGGTCAAAAAGCCCGAAAAAGCCCCAGCTAAGGCGCGTGCAATATTGGTCATGTGATCAGCGACTGGTTTTTCGCAAGCGTTCAGATGGGGAAATGATATCAGTCAGCCGTATCCCATAGCGGTCATTCACAATGACCACTTCACCCTGAGCGATTAGACAACCATTGACCACCAGGTCCAATGGATCACCTGCGTGCACACTGAGCTCAATCACTGCACCTTTGTGCAAAGCCAACAATTCGCCGATGGACATCTTGGTTCGCCCCAACTCAACCATGACCTGCACAGGCAGATCCATGATCATGCCCACATCACTTATTGCACGATCAGCAGATTCGGCGGCCTCAAGACTCTCGAAAGAGGCCTTGTGCACAGCATCGGTCATTTGAGCGCTCTTGAGCGCACGGGTCAAGTCATCGGCTGGGGACTTTTTAAGACTGTCCATCACTGGGCTCCCTCATTTTTCTGAATTTGATCGGCCAGCTGACTCAGTGCATCTGCAGCCGAGATCAAATCGGCTTGCGCCTGAGCTGGCATGCTCAAGCTATCGGCTGCACCATTACGAACAGGCGCTGACACGACGGACTCGCGCACCGCATGGTGCTCGTTGATATGTTCCACCTTGAGCGCATATTGACCATTGCGTACGCCATAGCGACCACTCAACAGGCTGACGCCATCGACCATCAGCCGCACAGGGGCAGACAGGTCAATGGGCAACACTTGGCCAATTGACAGCGACAACAATTGGGCCACAGTGAGCTCTTTTTCACACAAAACAGCAACCGACTCCACAGGTGTGGAATGCAGCTGATGCTGCAAACTGCGGCTCCAAGCAGCAGATTTTGACGAGGACTCGCCGCTGACATCCAAGCGCGCCGGATTCAGACAATCGAGTGCTCGACGCGGGAGGCACAAATCAGCAACCAATTCAACCTTGTTGAAAATTATCACCAATCGCACATGCAAAACGCCATCCTGCGGAGAAGCCAAGCGCAGCGATGACAACTGTTGCTCTTGCCTCAAAGGGTGCAAGCGAATAGGGTATGTTGCTTGCCAGGCCGCTTCGTATGCAGTGGCCAATGATTCAAATAAACGCTGTCGCACACCCAACTCAATAGGCGTCATGCGACGACTTAGGTCTCTCACCGGAATGCGCCCGGCACCACCGAACATGCAATCGACGGCAGTGGCCACCCATCGAGTGTCTAGACTCCAAGCGCATAAACTTTGCAATGCCTCGATTTCAAACACCTGAATGTCAGCATGAGGCTGCGCATCCTGAACGTATTGCTGATAACTTTTGAGCTGAATGTCAGCCATCTGGATTTGTACCGCTGCAGGTACAAGTGCTGACAGCGACTGACGCCACTGCGCCAGAAACTGAAGATGAAGGCTCTCCACTTGCGTCCGATTCCAATCAACACCTTCAGGCATGCCTTTGGCAAAAGGGAAGTACGTATTTACAGAAGTATTCATAAGCCGTATCAATCAAGCATACAGGTAGATTTGGCTACTGCCGTTTTCGCGTGCGCGACTAGCAGCTGCGGCACGGCCCGCCTGTGAGGTCGGATCCGGTGTCGAAGCCCCCAAACCTTGTTCATGGGTGGGCCAATCTTGAGCCCCTGATGATGCAGATTCGCGGTGCTGGCGCATGTCCAACTGCAAGTTCAACCCCATTTGTTGAAATTGTTCCTGCAATTGAGGGGCGCTTTGTTCCAAACGGGTGCGAGTGGAGTCGCTCACCCCATCCACCACCAATTGGGCACCACCACGCTCATCAAGTTTTAGCTCAATGGTGAACTTGCTTTGATCCGGAGGCGTCAGCTCCATCACAACCTGACCACCGCCTTGTTTAACCATCCGCTGAATTTCAACCTGCACGGCACCCGCATCCAAACGTACTTCGTGCGGTTCAACCGCCGCAGGTCGCTCTTGCGGTTGCATAGCAACCCAATCCATGACTGTGGTCACAGGGCGTTGCGCCCCGCCCACAAGACTATTGACAAATGTCGCCGACAGTTCATCAAAACTTTTTTCAGCCGCAAGTGGTACATCACTGGAAGCAAGATCCGACTGAGTGTCAACAGCCAACCGGTGCTCTGCACCCAATTTCGCATCGAAATTCAGCGCTGACTCTGGCTGTCCAACCCTACCGACCAGTCCTTGGTCGACCTTCAAGTGACCTGACGTTTCAGCCGAAACCGCATGGAAATCGGTCAAAGATGCAACGCTAGCGTCCACCATAACCGGGTCTTGAAAACGCTCATTTAACTGTGACGGGCCTATGATTGGCATTTGTGAAACGCCCGCCAGTGGCATTTGCGAAACGCCCGCCGTGGCAGCTCGCGGCATCACTTCGGGGTCGCTGAGGGCAGTGGAAACCTGTGCGGCAGCCGACTGACTTTGCGACGAAAACTCGACTTCGATCGGCAAGTCTGAAACGCCGCTCAACATGGCCTGCGTTGCATCTTGATTGACTTGAATGGTGGCTCGAAACGATTCCTTAGTCGACGCATACAAGGCTTGCTCGGAATCAACAACTGAAGTCGAAACACCATCTGCAACACGGACGCCCGAGGTCGGAGCTGACACCTCAACATCAGTCCTTTGCAAAGTGGCCGACGAAATAGCAGTGACGATGCTGGAATCGGTATTTAAAGATGGCTCAAATGCTGCAATTTGAACGGCATCTTGACCACGTTGCCCAAGCGTGCCGAGCGCTGCGGTTCGCATCTCTTGGAAGGCTCCTGACGCTCGGCGAAACTCTTGTGCTTGGGCGTCAGTGGTCGTTATATTTGACCCAGTCCCTGCCCCTGAGGGTTGAAGTGTTTGATCAGTCACCAAATCAAATACACCAGCGGCCCCCGATGCAACACCCGGAGACTCGCCAACCGACCCTGTATCAGTAACCGATTGCAATGTCACCCTCTCTGGGTTGACCGCAGGCACTGCCTGCTTCAAGGGGACATTCACAGAGACCGGTAACGCCATTTGCGCAGCCAAAGCCAGGGCAGCCGTGTCAGGGACTGCAGAAAGTCCCACTGCAGGGTCCTCCATTTCGGTTGATTCAGCTTCTGCGCTATCAACCAAGGGCATGGGGGGAATTTCGGCGCCCAAGGCAAAATTTGCATCCGCAACGGCATTGAGCAGCACATCAGGCGGCAAAATTTGCAGGTCTTTCGATTTTTTGCTGGTCTCACCATCAGGACTGAGCAGAGCAGCCCCTCCCCCTTCGGGAAGCAGCGACGGTAAGCGCATTGCAACCGCCAACTCCTCTGTAAAACCCGCTTCGGGCATGATCATAGTGGCATCTGCCGGTTCGGCAGACAAGCCCACGAGAGAGGCAGTCGACGGATTTGAAACAAGGATGGCCATGGTTGAAATTCCCAAAATTCAACCGATTAAAGCAACTTAGATGCCAACCTTCATTAAGAGCGAGAGCGAGCCTGTAAGGCATCCTCCAACGCCCGGTTATCCTGTCGCTCCAGATCATGCTGGCGCTGACGTTGTTGTTGGGCCAGAAACTTCTGCAGAGTTTTCAATCGCTGGCTGTCTTGCAAGGCTTGGTCGAGTGCCTGGCGGCTTTGCGCTTCCAAGGCCACAACTTCAGGTTGCTGTGAAGCTGCTGTTGCTCGAAGCTTTTGACCAAATGCGGCTTGCGTTTGCAATTGCAAAACGTCATCTCCTTTTTGAGCTGCGATCAACCATTGGGCTTCATACTCATTGGCGTATGACTGAATCTGATCGCTGAAACTGCGCACGCGTTGATACTCGGCTTGAACACGTTTGGATTGCGCGACTGATCTGTCTTTGCGCATCTTCAGCATTTGCTGCAACACTTCAAAAACCCGGCCACTCATGATTGAGACGCCCTCGCCATAGTGAGCAAGGCATCAATACTGCCCTCCAGATCAGCCACCTGATGCGAATCTTGCTGCAAAAACCTTTGAATATGGGGCCACAAACGCAGCGCCGCATCCAACTCAGGGTCATTGCCAGCCATATAAGCGCCCATGGCCACCATGTCACGACTGCGCACATGACGACTGATGAGCTGTTTGATCCGACGTGCTGCGAGCACATGCTCCTGACTCGCCACTTTAGGCATCACACGGGATATGGATTTTTCAATATCAATGGCCGGATAATGCCCGGCATCCGCCAATTCGCGTGACAAAAAGATGTGACCGTCAAGCACGCCTCGCGCAGCATCGGCCACAGGATCATGCACATCATCGCCCTCAAGCAAGACGGTATAAAACGCGGTCAACGAACCTTTCACGTTCTCACCGTTGCCCACTTTTTCGACCAGCGCAGGCAAACGGCCAAAAACGCTGGCTGGGTAACCGCGAGCTACAGGAGCTTCACCCAAACTCAACCCAATCTCGCGCTGAGCCATGGCAAAGCGCGTCAACGAATCCACAATCAACACCACATGCTTTCCCTGATCTCGGAACCATGTGGCCACGTCGGTGGCATATTCCGCCCCTTTAGCTCGCGCCAATGGCGATGTATCGGCCGGAGATGCAACCACCACCGAACGAGCACGCGAAGCATCATCAAGCTGATCGTCACAAAATTCGCGCACCTCCCGTCCACGTTCTCCGACCAGGGCAATCACCATCACATCGGCAACACAATTGCGCGTGAGCATAGACAACAAAACACTCTTACCAACACCCGACCCTGCAAACAAGCCCAAGCGTTGACCACGCCCCACGGTGAGCATCGCATTGATGGCTCGCACCCCTGTATCCAATGGCTCCTGGATCGGCGTCCGCTTCAAAGGGTTAGGAGAAGAAAAAGTGGGCATGACATCTGCCCAGCTTGCGCCCCCCAAACCATCCAAGGGCCGACCTAAACCATCGACCACCCGACCCAGCAACTGTGGGCCAATCGGCAACGAGGCGATGCCCTGACGCATTTGATAACCCTGAGCGCTGCGTTGCGGTGTCAACAAAGGACACACGACCGCACCAGGTGAGAGCCCCACCACCGGATCAAAGGCCATGAGGTAGGTCGTATCACCTTCAAAACCAATGCATTCAGCATCAATCCAAGTGCCCTGACGGCTGTTTTCGACGCAGGCATGGGCCCCCATGGGCAAGGGTAAGCCTTCAACCTCGATCAGCAAACCCGAAACACGCTTAAGGCGTCCTTCACGAACAGACTTGGGCAATTGGGCCAGCTTAGCGCGCTGTGTCAGCACAAATCGCTCAAAGTCAGAAGGTCGCACAGCAGACCCGATCAAGACTGTCCCAACCTCTCTTGTGGCATTAATCCCAGTGCACTTCTGACCAACGCCTCACGAGCACGGCTCCCCACATCCAGACGAGTGCCCTCAACTTGCACATACGCGTAGCCTTCAGACAACTCTGCATCGGCTCTAACCACCGATTGAAAAGGCATATCTGGATGCCTCAATAAACTTTCCCATACGCTCAACTCTTGCTGAGGCACGCCGACGATCAGACTTTCACCCGGACGCGGCAAGCGCATCAAAGCCTCTTGAACCGCGGCCACAAATACCGATCGATCCATTTGCTCCTTGCCCGCCAAACGCAGAGCCGTCTCGTAAACCCATTCGGGTAAAGCAGACTCAAACGATGCAGGCAAGCCATCCAAAGTCTGAAGAACCTGACGCAGTTCAGATGCCAATTGTTCAATTTCCGTTGAACCGCTTTGGTAGCCTTGCTGATAACCCGTCTGAAAGCCTTCGGCTCGGCCTTTCTCGACACCTTCCTCGCGCCCCATGGCAATACCCTGCGTTTGCCCTTCCAACAAGCCTTCTTGCAAGCCTCGGGCGAAAGCCTCTTGATAAGCCTTTGCACGAAGTGACTGGACCTCATCAATCGTGGGCAAAGCCACGGCAGCCGTCACGCTCGCAGCTTGCGACGGGAACGCCAATTCAGCCACAGGGGCAGTGGGCGAAGCATCAAAAGAAGGCGGTGTCCAACGGTCCACATGCACTCCAAATCAGACCGTTCCCGCGCCCATGCGTTCAAGCGAAATCAGGTTCTCATCCTGCATACGACGTGCTATCTGCACAACTTCTCGCTGCTTGCTTTCGACTTCTTGCACCCTCACCGGCGGCAAACCATCCATCTCGAAACGCAAGCGCTCTGCCTTGCTCTTGGTGACATTGGCAAAAAAGAAATCCCGCACATTGGGACTGGCTCCTTTGAGTGCGATCACCAAAACATCCGACGGGACCTCGGGCAACACCCGCTGCAACGACTGCGGTGCGATTTGAACAAAGTCCTCGAAGCTGAACATTCTTTCTGCAATTTGATCCGCCAATTTTGGGGAATGCGCGCGGATACCAACCAAAGCCTTCTGCCCCCCCCCCGAAAACAGGCTGAGAATCTCAGCCGCTGGACGAGCCCCCCCCACGGAGCCCATCTGACCCGAAGACTCGGCATTCAGCGTTCGCTCCAACATGTCATTGAGCTCCACCAGCGCCAGAGGATCAACTTGGTCAAGCAAAGCCACACGCAGCACCAATTCGTCGCGGACTTCTTCTTCAAATTTTTCAAGGACGCCAGCAGACAATTCTGGGGGAATCAAGGACAACAACGTAGCCACCACTTGCGGGTGCTCAGCTTGCAAATGCACGTACAGTTGATCAATGCTCATGCGGTTGAGCTGATCCAATGCGGGCACATTTCTCGCCAGCTGGCTTGCTGCAGAAAGGCCGTCATCTGCGCCTTCGCCTGCGAACTTTTCAACCAATGCTGCCACAAAGCTTTGCGGGTCAAATGGCACTTGCTTACGGTGCTCAGTGACATTTTTGAAATCTTCCAACACTTCAATCATCAACTCTCGATCCAGGCTACGCACGCTGGCCAGCAATGACGACACTTTTTGCGCCTCAGCTGGAGAGAAGGTTTTCACCAAATCGCCAGCTGCATCAGGGCCCATGGCCATCAACACAATGGCCGCACGAGAAGCACCATCCAGCGCACTGATGCCTGAACGGCCGTTTTCGGGTGTATGCAAACCTTTGCGCAAGGCACCACCGAGCAGCCCAGGGTTATAAGAAGAAGCTAAATTGGTCATGTTGGCTCCCGCTGTACGGTTGCAGAGTCTGCCAGCCAGGCGCGCAGCAGCAGGGCCGCATCCTGAGGCTGCTCTTTCGCATATCGGGATGCATAAGCGACCAACTGGTCAATTTTGGCCTTGCTCGCCAGCTCTTTGTCACGGGCACGAGCCAATTGCTCCTGAGCTTCTCGCTCCTCACGCAATTCACGGGCTCGCTGAGCTTCTTTCTCCAAGATCCAAGCCTGCTCTTGTTCCTGCATTTGCTCACGCATCAGTTGTGCGGCGGTTGGTTGCGGCGCAACAGGCTCCTGCAACACTTGCGGCTCTAATTTTGGGGCAGGAACCGGTTTGATCAAAGGGCGCAAAATGGCGAAATAGGCGAACATCACCGCCAGCGCAATCGCACCATAGCGGACCAATTGGGAAACAAGATCAGGGGTAACAACGGCAGCTTCCACAACGGGCTCCTCCGAAAAAGGCAAGTTCACGACACTCACCGTATCGCCTCGTGTTTGCACATACCCGATGGCATCTTTGACCAAGCTGTTGATTTGCTGGATTTCTTCAGGCGTATAAGCCAATTTACGGCGAATCGGCGCCTGTCCTGTTTTATCGTACTTATGATCGACCACCACCGCGGCAGAAACACGACGCAACTGACCTTTGCTCGACTTGAGTTTCTCGATCGCACGATCAACCTCAAAATTCACTGTTCGTTCGCTGCGAAAACCATTGTCTTCTGATGTCACCGCACCAGTTTCGACATTGCCAGGTGCACGCAAATTTCGGCCTCGACCGTCTTGTGTCGCAACCTCATTGACAATAGGAGCCTCTGGAGGCTGAGGAGGCTGATTCGTCAAAGCACCAGGAATGCCACCAGCCCCTGTACGCGCCCCGCCAGCGTCCACCGACTGCTGGCTACGTATGGACTGCTGATTAGGAGGCGAATTCTTGCCAAAAACTTCCGACGTGCGCTCACGTTCATCGAAGTCCACATCCACGGTGACCTGTGCACGAAAACCATCCTTGCCCGCCAAAGGCTCCAAGATGGCAGACAAACGACGCGTCAAAGCCGATTCAATTTCTGCTGTGTATTTGAGTTGAGATGCATCCAATCCTGCTTGGCGCATGGGGTTAGGCCCCAGAATACCCCCCTCAGTGTCCATGATGGACACATCTTGCGTTTGCATGCTTGGCACCGCAGAGCTGACCAGCCTAGAAACCGCCGCGATTTGAGCAGCATCGAGCATACGCCCCGGATGCAAAGTCAGAATCACGGAAGCCGTTGGGCGCTCTTGCTCCCGCACAAAAGCCGATGGTTTGGGCACGGCCAAATGCACACGAGCCGACTTGACCTGACCCAACGAACTGACACTGCGAGCCAGCTCACCTTCGAGTCCGCGCAGGTAATTGACGCGCTCCACAAATTGACTGGTTCCAAATTTCTGGTTCTCCAGCAACTCAAATCCCACATTGCCCGCTTTAGGCAAACCTTGTCCAGCGAGCTTCAAGCGCGTCTCATACACCATCGCCTGGGGTACGGTAATGGCTCCGCCCCCCTCAGTGAATTGGTATGGCACGTTCATTTGCTGCAACGCCGTCACAATGGCAGCGCCATCGCCCTCATTGACGTTGGCAAACAACACTCTGTAATCTTGACTTCCACGCACCGAAGACATGGCCAAGATCAATGCCAACAGAAGTCCCAAGACACCTGCGCCCATGAAAATGCGCTGATTGAGAGAAAGCGCTTGCAGGCGTTGGCGCAAAACAACCGTCCAGTCAGTGGATGGAGAACGCGCTCCAGAACCAGCGTTGCCCAAAGACAACACGGCTGCATCACGATCCGAGGGGAAATCTTTGAGCGCGTCCAATTGATAGTGTGCCTCAGGTGGTATTCAGTGGAATGACAAGTAAATACTTCTATTTGTCAATTTCATTCATTTTATATTTTATGATAGTTCAATCGGGCCCAATCGTTTATCAGCAAATAATGATTGGCTAAATAACAACAATCGTCCCAATGTCCAAATCCGTTGCAGCAAAGCCACCGGCTCAAGCCAGCGAACTGGCTGGGGCATTTGAGTTGTTTGTTGAAGCCTCACAGGCACTGGAGCTGCAGTATGCAGCCCTGAGCCTCAAAGTAGAGGCACTCAGTGCCGACCTGGTACAAGCAAATGACCGACTCAATGTCTTGCTCAATGCCTTGCCTGCGGCAGTCGTACTGATTGAAAACGACAAAATCAGCCATTTCAATCAAGCAGCGCTCCAACTTATCCCTGGCTTAAAAACCAGCACAACTTGGACTACGCCGGCCAGCTGGAAAGCAGGCCACGGACCGGATGAGTTTCATGTCAGTACACCATCCGGCATGCGGACCCTGCAAGCGCAACGAGTCCAAGAGGGCCTTCGCAGTGTGATTCAGATACAGGACATCACCGCTAATTTACGCACACTGGAAGAAAGTGAGCGGGTTGATCGATTGGCCGCCATGGGCAAAATGTCGGCAGGAATTGCTCACCAACTGCGCACGCCTTTGTCTACTGCGCTGCTGTACGCCTCACACCTTTGCACTCCGGAGCTGAGCACGCAAGATCGCGTCTCGTTTGCGCAGAAACTCAAAAACCAGCTCGTCCATCTTGAAAAAATGGCGGGCGAAATGCTTCAGTTCATCCGTTCACGACCACAAAAAACGCAAATCATCGCTTTGGACGAATTGGTGCGCGAAGCCATGCAAACACTCGAAGGCTTGGCCCAACAAAAGAACGTGATGATCAACGCCGATTTGAACGCGGCCGACTGCCTGGTCAGTGTTGAACATCCATCGGTCGTATCTGCACTGGTGGCCATTTTGGAAAATGCCATCCAATCCTCTGCCGCAGGCCAAACCGTGCACATCACCTCTTTGGCCAGCTACCTGCGGGGCCAAGTGCGCATCGAAGACAGTGGTCCAGGCATTGCACCGGACATGCTGCCACGTCTATTTGAACCCTTTGCGACGAACCGCGTCACCGGAACCGGACTGGGATTGGCCATTGCACAAAATGCCATCCGCAACCACCGGGGCGAAATCAACGCACAAAACAAAGCCGAAGGCGGCGCCCTTTTTACCGTGGCACTGCCCAGCATGGCCAACTTTTGAGCAACCCAATGACCCCATTCCAAGTTCTCTTGGTCGAAGACGACACCGATTTACGCGAAGCCATCAGCGTCACCCTGCGTTTAGGAGGCGTCGAGCACGCCTCCTTTGAGTGCGCGGAAGACGCACTGCTCGCCATTGATCCGGAAACGGAGCAGATGCTTGTCACCGATTTCCGCCTGCCAGGCATGAATGGCTTACAACTGCTGGCACAAGCACAAGAGCGCCACCCACAGCTGCCCGTCGTCGTCATGACGGCCTATGCCGACACGCAACTGGCGGTCCAGGCACTCAAAGGCGGAGCAAGAGATTTTCTAATCAAACCCTTCATGCCCCAGCAACTGCTGGAAGTGATTGCACGCCATCATCCTCGTCCGTCCACGGCAAAAACCGGCATCGAAACGGAAATCATTGCCGCAGACCCGGCAATTCTTGCCGTCAAAAATCGCTGCGAGCGTGTCGCCGACACGGGTGCCACAGTCTTGTTAACGGGCGAATCTGGCGTTGGTAAAGATGTTTTTGCAAAACAAATTCATCAATTGTCTGGCAGGCACAACAAACCTTACATTGCCATCAATTGCGCAGCGATCCCTGACAACTTGCTTGAATCGACCTTATTCGGGTACGAAAAAGGCGCCTTTACGGGTGCCACCAAGTCTCAGCCAGGCAAGTTTGAACAAGCCAATGGTGGCACCTTGTTTTTGGACGAAATTGGTGAAATGCCGCTTGAGCTGCAAGCCAAACTGCTGCGCATCTTGCAAGATCAAGTGGTTGAACGCCTAGGCTCCATGCGGTCCATTCACTGTGATGTGCGCATCGTTGCGGCCACCAACCAAGACTTACAACAACGCGTTCGAGATGGAAAGTTTCGTGAGGATCTCTATTTTCGACTGGCTGTTTTCCCCATTCGCATCCCCCCACTTCGTGAAAGATCATTGGACATCCTGCCCCTGGCACAGCACTTCCTGATCCGCTACGGCCGCACCATGGGCCGACAAGGCATGCAGTTTTCCGACCAAAGTCGGGATGCGTTGCAAAACCATCCATGGCCAGGCAACGTCCGCGAATTGGAAAACGCCATTCAAAGAGCCCTTTTGCTGAGTGATACACCCCTGATAGAACCAGCCGACATCGAATTGCAAAGCAACGCCCCCGAACCAACCAACAGCCACTCGAGCCCGCCAAGTTTTTCTGGCACAACTTTTGCATACAATTCAACAATTGAAAACGAAATTTCAAGTGGACAGGACGTGGAAACCATTGAGCGCGAGCACATCCTCAAAGTTCTCAAACAAGTAAACGGCAATCGTAAAGACGCCGTCAATATATTGGGATTGTCTGAGCGAGCCTTGCGCTACAAACTCAAAGCCTACAAAGAAGCTGGTTACCTTTTTGATTGAACCCACCCAAAATGAGCAATATGTCCAACAACACCCTGCAGTCTCTGAGCAGCCAGATGAAAGTTATGGCCGATATGGCTGCAGGCCAGCTGAACAATACATCGGCAGCACCTGCTACGGGCGCAGCGGATTTCCAATCCGTGCTCAAGAAGGCCGTTCTGGAAGTGAATGAAACCCAAAACGCAGCCCAAGCCAAAGTACAGACCTTCTCGACGGGTGAAAGCAATATGACGCTCGAAGAAGTCATGGTGTCACTGCAAAAAGCCAACCTCTCTTTCCAAACCATGATTGCCGTTCGCAACCGCTTGGTCGATGCCTACAAAGAAGTGACCAACTTGCAAGTTTGAGTTAGCTTTCAAACCCGAAAAAACGCCCTTCAGGGGCGTTTTTTATTGCCTTCCGCAGAATCCAATTTGCCATCCTCCTCGTAAGCCCACGCCAACACTTGCGCCACAGCGGCGTAAAGCTCTGGCGGCACCCAAGTATTGACATCCAGTTCCATTAAAAAAGCCACCAAGCCAGGTTCACTGCGGGTAGGAATGCCAAGGGCCTGGGCTCGGTCCAGAATTGCCTGGGCGACTTCTCCTTTGCCCTGACTCAAAACACGAGGGGCAGGCATATCACTTTGGTAACCCAAAGCCACTGCCTGCAAAATCCGCTCACTTGAAGACTCAGCCAAGACCAGGATCCTCTGGCGCAGAGGTTACATGCACGTCACAGACCCCTTTGGCCAGCAGATCCTGCACCAGCTCAGCCGTCAAAACAGACCAATTCCCATTGGCATCGCAGTCGTGTTCGATTTGCAACGACACATCACCCGCCCATTGAGATCCCACAATGCGCAAATGCCCCAACCGAGGTAAATCAATCTCGACACGCAAAGTCGCGCCTTTTTCAAGCTGCCCAGGATGAAAGGGATGGCCGCGCCAAGCATCTTCGCGCACCATGCGCATCGGCACACCTGGCGCCAACTCTGTCTGCCACAACATTTGCCCTTGATTCAGCATGCGGGCAGCCTGCTCAGCTGACTCGCTATCGGGCTCCAGCGCAGCCACCCATTGGGCTATTTGAAGATCAGACTGCGCATCGACCGGTCGTGCCAGCGCTTGGAATATGTCAGCATCACGGTTCTTCAGCAACACCCCAGGACGCTTGTCACCAGCATGTCCGGGTAACCAGCACTCACTCAAACGCTGAGCGGCAAACACATCACTGAACGCCAATGCCCGATACAAACCCAGCAGCATGGGCATCACCACAGAACCCCTCCCGGCAAACAGTGCCAAGTCCATGTCACCGTGGACTGTCGCCGTTGACAATGGGCCAGCTGGCAAGGCACTTTGACCTGGCTCAGCCAATGCACGACTGAGCCAAGAGGCCAGACCTTGCGCCAACAAGGGATGGACTCTGCCTGCACTCAAGGCATCGGGGTCAGCACCTTGCGGCTCAAAACCCGTCACCGACAAAGGCGCCGTCAACGCAGTGCGCGTCGACTGGCTCGAATGCCCCTGAAAAACAGGTTGCGCCCACTGCAAAGCCACCCGACTGTCCAGCGATTGAGCCTGTTCAGGCAAGCCCGGCACGGCAGTGACAGGCAAGACGGGGCTAGCCTCTTGCCGCAGGGTAAGGGGCAAGTGAAGATCTTGGGCGGGGGCTGGAATATGCATGTGCCAAGCGGCTCAATAACAGCCCGAAGAGGGAGAACTCCCTTCAAGCCATGGCAGTGGCCATGGTTCGCCCAGAGGTTGTGGCCACGACAGGTCGGGTCAAGAGGTCATCCGACAGCCCTGCGTGCTGGCGCCATGCCTGCGACAAAGGCAGCAGTGCATCGATCACACCCTGAATCAATTCAGGATCTTTCCTCAAGCGAGCACGCAAAATATCGCGACTGGCCCATTCATAGATTGCAGCCAAGTTCCGCGCGATTTCACCACCGCGCTCCATATCTAGGCAAGATTGAAGGCCTGTGGTAATCAACTCCAGAGCCTTGGTCAATGATTCAACGGGATCGGCACCAGACGCCATTTGCAGCTGAGCACTGCGCAAGTGGTCAAGCAACCGGTCATAAACCATAACCACCAAATCAATGGGACGAGCCGACGAAACGGCGGTTTCACGCTGAGTCGCAGCATAGGCACGGTGAGCACGCATATTCATATCATTCTTTCGGAAAATTTCAACCGTTTTGCTGCGAAGCGGTCAGCCCATCCAGCGCACTCTTGAGCGAATCGCTGGTGCTGTTGAGCTGAAAAAGCATCGCGTCCAACGCTGCGTATTGCGCGGTGTAACGGGCTTGCACCGACACGAGCTTCTCCTGCAAAGTCGTTTTGCGAGCGTTCAGGTCTTTTTGAACCTTCTGCTCGTTGCTGATGCGCTCTTGCAGCATGCCGCCTGCAGACAGCATGTCCGAAATGCGGGTGGCCAAATCTTTGCCCGAGGCACTGTCATAACCGATGGTCAGGCCATTGGCCAAGCGCGATTGCAAAGCGCTGGCCTTGCTGAGCAGCGTGTCATCGACGGCCAACTGACCGTCGTCTTGCAACTTCAGACCCATGGCCGTCAGATCCGTTTGCCCTGTCAAGACCGCACCGTTGACACCGGTCAAGGGCATCATCAAGCCATTGAGCAACTGGCGCATCATGCTGCCGACGGCAAAATCGCTGTTGAGCACACCCCGCGTTGCCACATCGGCACTCGCCAGCGTTTGTGCTTTGTAAAAGGTCTGCAAATCGTTGTAGGACTTGACCAAAGCCTCCAGCTTGGGGCGTGCCGAAGACTCGGCCTGCGCCACCGTCAAACCAATGGGTGCATTCGCACTGGTAGTTGCCGTCAAATTCAACGTCACCCCTGTCAAAGCATCCGTTACCGTGTTGGTCGACCGGGTAAAGCTCACCCCGTTGAGCTTGAACTCTGCATTCTGCGAAGCCTGGTAACGGGTGGCCGTGTGGTTGGCCGGCAAAGTGGCCGCACTGATGGCCGCATCCACAGCCGAGCCAGCCGCGACGCCACCGGACTTGGCTTTGAGCGACAGCACGTACTGCCCATCTGCGGCCTTGAAAACGGTAGCATCCGAGCCAGTCTTGACCGATGCCTGGGCGGCATCGTTGTACCAAGCCAGGGCAGCCGACTCACTGGCAAAACCCGACAAATTCCAGATCGAAGGCAAGGCCAACTTGCCGACCTCCATCTGGTAACTGCCAGCAACGGCAGTCGAAGCCAGCTCGGCCGTAGCCACGCCATCCGTGCTGAATTTTGCAGACCTGGCAGAAAAGTTCGAAGGGGTTTGCAAATCGGTTAAAGCCGTTTGCAAGGCTGACAGCTGGCTCTTGAACTGGCCGAGCGTGCTGATTTTGACGGTTGAGACACTGATTTTGGTGTCAATTTTGGTCAATGGCTTGCTCTCAACCTCCATCAACTGGCTGACGATGCTTGCCACATCAAGCGAGCTGCCCGGTTTACTGGTTGAAGATGCAACAGCCATAAGTATTCTTGCGCACCGTTCAAGCGCGTTGGTTCACCATCACACTGCCCAGCATCTGAAATGTGCGGGACAAGCGCAACAACTCTTCCGTCGGCAACGTGCGGATGACCTGCCCAGAGCTCGGGTCGATCAGCTGAACGACCATATGACCAGACACTTCGTCCTTGGAAATGCGGACCGATCGTTGTTGAGAAGCTATGAATTGCTGGATGTCTTGGGCTGCCTGCTCGGCTGCCTTTTTCACATCTTGATTGAACTCGTGAATACTCGCCTGCGGGTGCAAAGGCACACGGGCGATCTGCGCCACAGCCTCCGCATCGTGGTTGGAGGCCGGCTGAGGCAGCGTCGGCTTGGGTGCATACGACCCCGGCTTGACAGCGATCAGTGGTACCGGATCCATCAGTTCACTCCGTGTTCAAAACAGCTGCCCGCAGTCACAGGACTGCAGGCAAGCTCTACGCAGTTTACTTCAACAGGGTCAAGATGACGTTGGGCATCTGGTTGGCCTGCGCCAGCATCGCGGTCGCGGCTTGCTGCAGGATCTGGCCCTTGGTCAAGGAAGCGGTTTCGCTGGCGTAATCGGTGTCAATCACGCGGCTGCGGGCAGACTGCAGGTTGGAAGACAGCTCAGTGATGTTGCTGAGGGTGTATTCCATCTGGTTTTGGTAGGCACCGAGAAGGCTGCGCTGCTTACCCAATTCGACAACATAAGCATTGGCCGCAACTTGCACCTTCTGAAATGCGGCTGTTGCTGAGGAAGCTGTATCGCTTGTGATATCAGCGTGATTCACTGACTCATCGAGAGAGAGGTCATCAGCAGCTGTAATGCCCGCCACCGAGCCCGTGTTAGCAAGTTCTAAACCGGCAAGCCCTGTCGTTCCAATATTAAGAAAAGCCTGATTGGACAATGACACAGTATCAGTAGCAGTGTTGCTAATTTGCATTGAATAAAGATTGGCACTAGCAGTTCTGGAGGCCGCCGTACCAACATCAACACCAAGCAAAGGGTTACCTGAGAAATTTGTTCTTCCGCCAATAGAGCTGATCGACGACAACAGCTGAATCATCTCAGTTTGAATTGCAGTACGCTCAGTTTTTCCCAATGTCCCGTTGGCACCTTGTGTCGCCAACATCAAAATGCGCTGACCCATTTCCGAAGCCGCTGCGATCGCGCCTTCAGCGGTTTGCACCATCGAGATCGCATCATTCAGGTTGCGCACACCTTGGTTTGCGCCATTGATCTGGGCGGTCAGGGAGTTGGCTACACCCAAACCAGCTGCATCATCGCGCGCACGGTTGATGCGCAAACCAGAAGACAGGCGCTCGACCGAGCCTGCCAGCTTGCTCTGGGCACCCAGCAGGTTTTTGGAGGCCCACAAAGAGGCCACGTTGGTATTCAGAACTGCGGACATATGTGACTCCTTAAATTATTTCAACAATGTCAGGATGACATTGGGCATTTGGTTGGCTTGGGCCAGCATCGCTGTCGCGGCTTGCTGCAAAATCTGCCCCTTTGTAAGCGATGCTGTTTCGCTGGCGTAGTCAGTGTCGATCACGCGGCTGCGGGCAGATTGCAAATTGGAAGAGAGCTCAGTGATGTTGCCAAGTGTGTACTCCATCTGGTTTTGGTAAGCGCCCAACAAACTGCGTTGTTTGCCCAGTTCGACAACATACGCATTGGCTGCACGTTGAACCATTTGAAATCCACTGGTTGCCGTTGATGCCGTTGCCGAAGTCAATGAAGACGAGCCCACAGCTTGCGCAAGAGAGAAATCACCATCGGTAGAGCTCAGCTCCTGGGTCAGTTGGCCGCTGAAAACAATCTTGTCCGAAGCCGCCGTCCAAGCAGCCGCGGAAGCCGCGGCAAAAGTAACAGTGGAACCACTTACCGAGGCGACCTTACCAAGCAACACGTAGCTGCCATCCGTAGTGGAGTTCGCACCCGCCGTCCATTTGTATACAGAAGTACCAACAATAGACGCAGCAGGTGCAGTGGTCAGCGTCACTGAGGTTGACGCAGTAGTGCCGTCAGCGGTGGCCACTCCGGAATATCCACCGATGTTTAAAAACGCTCCCGAAGCCAAAGAAACCTTGTCAGTTGCTGAATTACTGATCTGCATCGAATACTGGGCAGCCACAGATGCGGCACGTGGATCAGAACCCAACAGTGGGTTACCAGAAAACTGCGTACGACCGGCAATCGAATCAATCGATGACAACAATTGCTGCATTTCGGATTGGATCGCCGAACGCTCTGTGGAACCCAAAGTACCGTTAGCACCTTGTGTCGCCAACATCAAAATCCGTTGACCCATCTCAGAAGCCGCAGCGATCGCGCCTTCAGCAGTCTGCACCATCGAGATGGCGTCGTTCAGGTTGCGCACGCCCTGGTTGGCGCCGTTGATCTGGGCGGTCAGGGAGTTGGCCACGCCCAGACCGGCTGCGTCGTCGCGTGCACGGTTGATGCGCAGACCTGAGGACAGGCGCTCGACCGAGCCTGCCAGCTTGCTCTGGGCACCCAGCAGGTTTTTGGAGGCCCACAAAGAAGCGACGTTGGTATTTAAAACAGCAGACATGAATGCTCCTGGAGGAAAAAAGGTCTATGGGTTGCTTTTCAACAACCCTTAGCACTGGTTACGGTCATACCCCACAAAGCGTTTAGTCTTTTATGACAGTTTTCTGGATTTCAACTTCAATAACTTGTTAACATCTAAAAAATTGA
>ERZ1034363.122-NODE-122-length-53646-cov-3.673151_pt1 | contig 53646 bp, 52 predicted proteins | sample MGYA00520616_ERZ1034363 | MGnify/ENA primary metagenome ERZ1034363 (study PRJEB33736, sample SAMEA104284506) | Azolla filiculoides | biome: Urban; feature: Water surface; material: Ditch water | place: Netherlands | collected 2015-10-28 | depth 0-0.1 m ...
AGCCTATGTTGAAGGCATTACCAAATTGGGTGCGGCCGATATCAAATACGCTGAACAATTGGGTTATCGAATCAAGTTGTTGGGCATCACCAAGCGCACCACTGCTGGCGTTGAATTGCGTGTGCACCCAAGCTTGGTGCCCACACAGCGCCTGATTGCCAACGTCGAAGGCGCCATGAATGCTGTGATGGTTCAAGGCGACGCAGTGGGTACAACGCTTTATTACGGTAAAGGCGCCGGTTCAGAGCCTACTGCCAGTGCAGTCATTGCAGACTTGGTTGATATCACGCGCTTGCACACGGCAGATCCTTTGAACCGCGTGCCGCATTTGGCCTTCCAGCCCGATGCTATGAGCAACTTGAAAATTCTGCCAATGTCCGAGGTTGTGACCAGCTACTACTTGCGTTTGCGAGTGGCAGATGAAGCGGGTGTTCTGGCCAAGTTGACAGGCTTATTGGCCGAAGCCAATATCAGCATTGATGCTGTGCTGCAGCGCGAAGCAGACCAGGTCAGCCAAGCCGGAGAAAATCAAACGGATGTCATCATCCTGACTCACGATACTGTCGAAGGCAAAATGAACGAGGTGCTTGCCCAAATGCAAGCGCTACCTACTGTGATGGCGCCCATTACCAAAATTCGCAAGGAAGAGTTGAACTGATGCGCTACTTGTCGACACGCGGCCATGCAGACCGCAAACATTTTTGTGAAATTTTGTTAGAAGGCTTGGCGCCAGATGGCGGCTTGTACTTGCCTGAAAGTTATCCGCAAATATCTTCTGAAAATTTGATGCATTTGCGTCAAATTTGGGAGTCCAATGGCTATGCAGCGCTGGCCTTTGAGGTTTTGTCTCTGTACATTGATGACATTCCCGCTGCAGATTTAAAAGCCTTGTGTTTGAAGACATACACAGAAGCCAGTTTTGGTACGCCTGAAATTGTGCCTTTGAAACCTCTTAAAACCAAGGCAGTGGCAGGTGCAAATGTCTACTTGGAGGCTTTGTCCAACGGCCCTACGCTGGCCTTTAAAGACATGGCCATGCAACTGTTGGGCAACTTGTTCGAGTACGAACTGGCACGACGCAATGCCGAATTGAATATCTTGGGGGCGACGTCTGGTGACACCGGTAGTGCGGCTGAATACGCCATGCGCGGCAAAAAAGGTGTGCGCGTGTTCATGACCAGCCCACAAGGCCGTATGAGCCCATTTCAACAGGCACAGATGTTCAGTTTGTTGGACGAAAATATCCACAACATTGCCATAGAGGGTGTCTTTGACGATTGCCAAGACATTGTCAAAGCTGTCAGCAACGATCTAGATTTCAAGCGCAAATACAAGATTGGCACCGTCAACTCCATCAATTGGGCGCGATTGCTGGCGCAAGTGGTGTATTACTTTGCCGGTTACTTTCAAGCCACTCAAAATAATTCGCAGAAGGTCAGCTTCAGTGTGCCAAGTGGTAACTTTGGCAATGTCTGTGCAGGTCATGTGGCTCGCATGATGGGCTTGCCCATCGACCAACTGGTTGTGGCCACCAACGAGAACGATGTGCTGGATGAGTTTTTCCGAACAGGCGTTTATCGTGTGAGGGGCACGGCAGACACGCACGAAACGTCCAGCCCTTCGATGGACATTTCCAAAGCCAGTAATTTTGAACGCTTTGTGTTTGACTTGCTGAATCGCGATGCCGCGCGAACCAAGGATCTCTTTCACGCTCAGTTGAATCAAAAGGGGCGATTTGATTTAGGACAAGACCCTTTGTTTGCTGACGCTAAAAACAAATTCGGTTTCCTCAGCGGCAGAAGCACGCACGCCGATCGTCTTAAAACCATTCAAGACGTGTTTGCCGACAATCAGATCATGATTGACACGCACACGGCTGATGGCCTGAAAGTGGCAGTCCCACTCGCAAAACCAGGTATTCCCATGCTGGTTTTGGAGACAGCACTGCCCATCAAGTTTGCGTCCACTTTGGTGGAAGCCTTAGGACGTGAGCCTGATCGCCCAGCCAAGTTTCTGGGCATTGAGACCTTGCCCAAGCGTGTGAAGGTCATGCCCATGTCGGCCGAGGCGATTAAAACTTACATTGCACAGCATTGCGATTGAATGCCATGGCCACAGACAACGTCCTCAAACGCCCCCCCTTGATGTCATTGGACGAGGCCTTGGACTTTGTCCTCAATGATGTTGCCGTCTTGTCATCGCATGAGTTGGTGCCTACCTTTGATGCAGATGGCCGTGTGTTGGCTGCATCCCTGGTATCGCAGTTGCAGGTGCCGCCACACGACAACTCGTCGATGGATGGCTACGCGCTTCGAGTGGAGGATCTGACATCGCCTGGTGTGCGTTTGAAAGTGACACAACGCATCCCTGCTGGCCATACAGGCCACTCGCTTAACCCGGGCGAGGCTGCGCGTATCTTTACGGGTGCGCCTATTCCGTCCGGTGCCAATGCCGTTGTCATGCAAGAAGATGCGCAAGTCGATGGCACAAGTTCAGTACCTGAAGTCAGTGTCAGTGTGATGCCAAGCTTGGGTCAATGGATTAGAAGAAGTGGTGAAGATGTTACGCGTGGCGCTGAAGTGTTGGCCCGGGGAACGCGCTTAGACCCTGCTGCTTTGGGTTTGGCCGCCAGTATTGGCGTAGCACAGGTCCGTGTGGTGAAACGCCCACGTGTGGCTTTGTTCTCAACCGGTGACGAGTTGGTGATGCCTGGAGATGTCGCACCGCACGACATGCGACCTGGCGCCATCTACAACTCCAATCGATATTTCTTGCGTGCATTGTTGGTGCGTGCGGGTTGTGAGGTGACCGATTTAGGGATCGTTCCTGATAACTTAAAGGCAACTCTTCAAGTCATGAAAGATGCCGCATCAAATCACGATTTGATTCTGACCAGTGGCGGAGTGTCTGTGGGTGAAGAAGACCATGTCAAGCCTGCTGTCGAGGCATTGGGTCGTTTGAATTTATGGCAAATCTCCATGAAGCCCGGAAAGCCTTTTGCCTTTGGCGAAGTTCATTCGGGCGATGCGCCTTCTCAAAATAAGGCCTATTTCATGGGTCTGCCGGGCAATCCAGTGTCCAGCTTCGTAACATTTCAACTGCTGGTGCGTCCATTTTTATTGGCATTGCAAGGGGTGGCTGCTGCACGCCCAGAACCGTATCAGTTGCAAGCTCATTTTGATTTTCCCAAGCCCGACAAGCGACGAGAATTTTTGCGTGTGAAACGCAATCATCAGGGCGGTCTTGATTTGTTCCAAAACCAAAGCTCGGGTGTTTTAACGTCGCTGGTATGGGGTGATGGTGTCGTTGATAACCCAGGCTCAAAGCCCATTCAATCGGGTGACTGGGTTCTGTTTTATCCCTTTGCTGAGTGGTTGAAATGAAACTGAACGTGCGCTACTTTGCGTCATTGCGCGAGTCCATTGGTAAGTCTCAAGAAGAGATCACCACGTCGGCTCAAACCGTCGGCGAATTAAGATCCCAATTGCTTGCGCAAGGTGCTAACTACCAAAGTTTAGCGCGTGGAAAAGCCGTCAGGATCGCGTTGAACCAGGTCATGGTGGACGAGGAAGCCCCACTGACTGAGAATTCTGAGTTGGCATTTTTTCCGCCTGTTACGGGAGGTTGAGGCATGTCGACACGTGTCACCATTCAGACGGAAGATTTCAATGTGGCAGATGTGCTGTCTCAGTTGCGTGCCCAAGATTTAAGAGTGGGCGCCATTTGTTCATTCGTGGGAACGGTTCGAGACACGCGAATGCTCACAGGCAAAGCCCTTGATGAAGTGGTGTCCATGACATTGGAGCACTACCCAGGCATGACCGAATTGTCGATTGAAGCCATGATTGACGAGGCACATCAGCGGTTTGATTTTTATCAAGCCAAGGTGATTCACCGGGTCGGTGAATTAAAACCGGCCGATCAAATTGTGATGGTGGCAGTGACTTCTGCTCACCGAGGGGAAAGTTTCAAGGCCTGCGAATTTTTGATGGACTATCTCAAAACGCAAGCGCCATTTTGGAAAAAAGAAGAAACACCTGAAGGCGCACAATGGGTGGATGCGCGGGTAAGCGACGATGCGGCCTTGGCTCGCTGGGGTATTCAATCGCGCAACGCCTAAGTCTGACCCTCATTGCAGGCGCTTGGACTGCGTTTATCTAACGATCGCTGTGTTACGTCAGTGTTGATAAGTAGGACGCTCGGTACTTGAAGCGTCCAAATTGTCTGGACGTTGTGAGAAGTCGGGTTGTTGCCACTGGGCCTTTTTCAGGGCTTGTTCAATGAGATGCAGCAAACCATGCAACAAAGCGGCTTGCAGGTTGAATTCGCAAGATGCACCACTGGCATTCTCACCACTTTTGTCTTGAAACAGCAAATTCAAACTGCCACTGTTGTGCAAGTTCAATTGCACATCTGTCACCAACATGGGTGTGGGGCCTAAAGGCAGGCTGAGATTTTGCGACACAAACGGCGTTGAAAAATCAGCTTGCGACAAGAAGTTCTCGCGTTTGAGTTCGGCCAACATTTGCTGAGCCGTCGTGTCGGTGGCCATGACTTGAGGGTCTCTGGCTTCCAGTTGCACCACAGACGCCTGCAAATGGGGCAGCAAACGCAAGGTCATGGCCCGCGTAAGCCATAGTCGGAATTCTTGACTGTCTTGATTGCTCACCCGCAGGGCCATGCGATCTTGACGCTCGTCATATTGGACTGACATTTGGTGAATGTTCATATGAGCATTCTAGGTGGTCTGGCTGCGGGAAGTACTCAATTTGCACCGCCTCTTGAAAAATAGCCACATCGGCCCAAAATGGAAGTCAATAGGAGATTCAGATGCGAATTGACAAACTAACCACCAAATTTCAAGAGGCACTCGGTGATGCTCAAAGCTTGGCTTTGGGCAAAGACCATGCATACATTGACCCTGCGCACGTTTTGTTGGCCATGCTACAACAGCAAGATGGCCCCAAAGCACTGTTGCAAAGGGCGGGCGTGAACATCAACGCATTGCTGTCAACAGCCACCACGGCAGTTGAGCGCCTGCCGCAAGTGACAGGACAAGACCAAGTTCAAGTAGGCCCAGACTTGGTCAAGTTGTTGCAGGCTGCTGAAAAAGAATCCTTGAAACGAGGCGACTCTTTTGTCGCCAGCGAACTCTTTTTGTTGGCCCTGACCGACAGCAAGTCAGAATTGGCCCGCAGCGCAAAGGCTGCAGGTTTGAGTCGTCAAAGTTTAGAAACTGCTGTCGATGCAGTACGTGGAGGACAAAACGTGAACAGTGCAGAAGCCGAAGGGCAACGAGAATCTTTGAAAAAGTATTGTCTAGACCTGACAGAGCGAGCTCGCATGGGCAAGCTCGACCCTGTAATTGGTCGTGACGATGAAATTCGCAGAGCCATTCAAGTCTTGCAGCGCCGTACCAAAAACAATCCAGTTCTCATTGGAGAACCTGGCGTGGGCAAGACTGCCATTGTGGAGGGGTTGGCTCAGCGCATAGTTGCGGGCGAAGTGCCCGATTCGTTAAAAGGTAAACGTGTCTTGTCTTTGGACATGGCATCGTTGTTGGCGGGTGCCAAGTTTCGCGGTGAATTTGAAGAGCGCCTCAAATCGGTGCTGAACGAGCTTGCCAAAGACGAAGGTCAAACCATCGTTTTCATCGATGAATTGCACACCATGGTCGGGGCTGGCAAGGCAGAAGGCGCCATGGATGCAGGGAACATGCTCAAACCGGCGTTGGCACGGGGGGAGTTGCACTGCGTGGGCGCCACCACATTGGACGAGTATCGAAAGTACATTGAGAAAGATGCGGCATTGGAGCGTCGCTTTCAAAAGATCTTGGTGGGCGAGCCCAGTGTGGAGGCCACCATTGCCATCTTGCGCGGCTTGCAAGAGAAGTACGAAATTCACCATGGCGTTGACATTACCGATCCAGCCATCGTGGCCGCTGCCGAACTCAGTCACCGCTACATCACGGATCGTTTCTTGCCTGACAAGGCGATCGACTTGATCGATGAGGCCGCATCCAAAATCAAAATTGAAATTGACTCCAAACCCGAAGTCATTGACAAGCTTGATCGTCGTTTGATTCAGTTGCAGATTGAACGAGAAGCGGTTAAAAAAGAAACCGATGAGGCGTCGCAAAAGCGCTTAGGCCTGATTGAAGAGGAAATCGTCTCGCTCAAAAAAGAAGCAGCCGATTTGGAAGAGGTCTGGAAGACAGAAAAAGCACAAGCGCAGGGCAGTCAAAACGTTCGAGAAAAAATTGACCAGTTGCGTCAGCAAATTGAAGAGCTCACTCGAAAAGGCGACTTCAACAAAGTGGCCGAATTGCAGTACGGCAAATTGCCTGAGCTTGAAAAACTTCTGTTCGAAACACAAGCCAAGGAATTGAATCCAGTTGCGGGTTCCGCGCCGCGGCTGTTGCGCACGCAAGTGGGGGCAGAAGAAATTGCAGAAGTGGTGAGTCGCGCGACAGGTATTCCTGTCTCCAAAATGATGCAGGGCGAGCGCGAAAAACTGCTTCAAATGGAAGTCAAGTTGCATGAGCGCGTGGTTGGTCAAAACGAAGCCATTGCTGCGGTGTCTCATGCCATTCGACGTTCACGCTCAGGTTTGTCCGATCCGCAAAGACCCACAGGATCTTTCTTGTTCCTTGGGCCAACGGGTGTTGGTAAAACAGAGTTGTGCAAGGCCCTGGCAGGCTTCTTGTTTGACAGTGAAGACCATCTCATTCGAATCGACATGAGTGAGTTCATGGAGAAACATTCGGTGGCTCGCCTCATTGGCGCGCCGCCTGGTTATGTGGGTTACGAAGAAGGTGGCTATTTGACAGAGGCGGTGCGCAGAAAGCCTTACGCAGTGTTGCTCCTTGACGAGGTGGAAAAAGCCCATCCCGATGTTTTTAACGTGCTGTTGCAAGTACTGGACGACGGCCGTCTGACCGATGGCCAAGGGCGCACAGTAGACTTTAAAAATACTGTGATTGTGATGACATCCAACATTGGCTCGCACCTGATTCAAGCCATGGTGGGTGAATCCAATGAGGATGTCAAAGAAGCGGTTTGGGGCGAATTGAAGAATCATTTCCGGCCAGAATTTTTGAATCGCATTGATGAGACCGTGGTCTTCCACAGTTTGGATGCCAAACACATCGAATCGATTGCCAAAATTCAATTGCAGGTTTTGTCGGCTCGGTTGGCCAAGATGGATTTGCATCTCGAGGTTTCCGCTGCTGCATTGGCAGAGTTGGCCAAAGTTGGATTCGATCCTGTATTTGGTGCGCGGCCATTGAAACGCGCTGTCCAGCAACGGATTGAGAATCCGCTGTCTAAACTGCTGCTCGAAGGCAAGTTTTTGCCAAAGTCTGTCATTCCTGTCGATGTCGACCCAGTCAATGCGCCAGGTGTCTTTAAATTTGACAGAGTGGTGAGCTCAAAGTGACCTGAGATCGCGTTTGTATTTGGCTTTGAAAGTATCATGCGGCCTTGATCACAAGAGGCCGTATGAGCAATCAAAACGACAAAACGAATGAAACCTGTGCCACCCCTCAAATGGGGGGGCATTTGTTGGTGGAGTGTCTGGTCGCACAAGGCGTGACACATGCCTTTGGGGTGCCAGGTGAAAGTTATCTTGCCGTCCTAGATGGTTTTCACAAATACCAAGACCAAATTCAATTCGTCACTTGTCGCCAAGAGGGCGGCGCAGCCTTCATGGCCGATGCGCAGGGCCGTTTGACAGGTCGTCCGGGCGTTTGTTTTGTCACCCGTGGGCCCGGTGCCACCAATGCGTCGATCGGCGTTCACACGGCGTTTCAAGACTCTACGCCCATGGTTTTGTTTGTGGGCGATGTCGCTACCGACACGCGTGACCGAGAAGCCTTCCAAGAGGTCGATTTTTGTTCTTTCTTTGGCCCAAGCACCAAGGGCATGGCCAAGCGCGTGGAGCGCATTGATGATGCCAAGCGAATTCCGGAATACGTTGCGCGTGCGTTTGCCACAGCCATGAATGGCCGGCCCGGTCCTGTTGTTCTGGTCTTGCCCGAGGACATGTTGACGCACGAGGTTACCGCCAAACCCTTGCCTAAGCTGGAGCCTGTAGAGGCCTGGAGTGATCCTGGTAGCCTGCGTCAAATGCGAGAAATGCTGTTGGCGGCCAAGCGCCCCTTTGTAATTGCTGGCGGTGGGGGCTGGACGCCTCAGGCGGCGCAAGCACTCCAAAGATTTGCCGAGAACTGGCAATTGCCTGTGGGCAATGCCTTTCGATTCCAAGACACCTTTGACAATTTTCATCCGTTGTATGCGGGTGATGTGGGCATTGGCATTAACCCCAAATTGTCACAACGCATCAAGGACAGCGATTTAATTTTGGCCATTGGCCCTCGATTGGGGGAGATGACCACCAGTGGGTACACCCTGCTGGAAGTGCCCAAGCCTAAGCAAAAATTAATTCACATCCATGCCAGTGCCGAAGAGCTCAACCGGGTTTACGCAGCAGATTTGGCCATTTGTGCCACCATGAATGCGGCGGCCAGAAGTCTTGAAGTTTTGACGGCACCACCCTCAGTACCCTGGGCCGATTGGGCGTCACAAGCTAACGCAGACTATGTGGCCAACATACAGCCTCAGTCGCTTGTTGGATTGACGCAAGACAGCGCCAAAGGCTTGGTCAACATGCCGGAAGTGGTGGCTGCCTTGCAGCGTCATTTGCCGGAAAACGCGGTATTGACCAATGGCGCCGGTAACTTTGCCAGCTGGGTGCACCGTTACTACCAACACCATGGTCTGAGCAAAGGATACAAAACGCAACTGGCGCCGACTGTAGGGGCCATGGGCTATGGCGTGCCGGCGGGTGTTGCTGCAGCTATTCTGTCCAAGCGTGTTGTCTTCACCATTGCTGGCGACGGCGATTTTTTGATGAATGGCCAAGAGCTGGCAACCGCGTCACAACACGGTGCAAAATCGATTGTGGTGCTGTTGAACAACGGCATGTATGGCACCATTCGCATGCATCAAGAGCGAGAGTTCCCGACGCACAACATGGGTTCGAATTTGAACAATCCGCACTTTGCCAATTTGGCCAAGGCCTATGGTTATGAAGGCATCCGAATTTCGCGAACAGAAGAGTTCGAGCCTGCGTTGCTTGAGGCCCTCAAGGGAGAGAAGGGCACTTTGATTGAAATCATGCTGGATCCGGAAGTGATCACTACACGGGGTACTTTGTCGGCCATTACGCAAAACGCCTTGAAGTCAAAGACATAAAAAAAGCCGGGGTGACCCGGCTTTTTTTATTCGAGAAGCAAAGAATTACTTCAAGTGCTTGCCGATCAGGCCGGCCATCTCGAACATGCTGACTTGGGCTTTGCCAAAGACTGCCTTGAGTTTGTCATCAGCGTTGATGTTGCGCTTGTTGACTTTGTCTTGCAGGTTGTTTTTCTTGATGTAAACCCACAACTTGCTCACGACTTCCGTACGTGGCAGGGGGGCTGCACCCACCACAGCTGCCAATGCGGCACTAGGTGTCAATGCTTTCATGAACGCAGCGTTGGGTGTGCGTTTTTTAGCAGGGGCTTTTTTGGCTACAGGCTTTTTGGCTGGTGCAGCTTTCTTTGCGGGTGCAGCTTTCTTAGCAGGCGCTGCTTTTTTAGCAGGCGCTGCTTTTTTAGCTACGGGTTTTTTGGCGGGTGCTGCCTTTTTTGCAGGAGCAGCTTTTTTTGCCGGGGTTTTTTTTGCAGTTGCCATTTTGAAATTCCTTAAGTCGGAAGTTGGTTCGCAGCCGGAAACTTATTTATCCGGCTGAGCGGATGCTACTGGAGAAAGCACAGGTTTCCAAGGGGAAGATGAGTTTTTTTACCCTTGCTGTTGTAGATATCCCTCTCGAATGAAAGGCACTGATTGATTTGTCTTTGCCCTTGGTGTGTTGTCTTGTGTGCTTGAAGCATTTTCATTCTCGAAATTGATTTCCATAATGCGGAATTTCAACATGTTGCGCCGCAATATTATTTCTCAATATGAGAGATGATATTTTGCAATGAGAAATGTCTCGTGTAAGTATATGTTTTTCAATGTAAAAATATTTGTCTTATATAAGACATAAGATATTTCAATGGTCTTCTATAAGACCTAGAATTTCAACCAGTGCCAAACAGTTTGAAGAATGAATTGGCCGAATCATTAACCACTTGCAAGGAAATCGACATGCCACAAAATCTCGTTGAACAACTCAGCCGTGAACAACAAATTGCCGCTTTGGAAAAAGATTGGGCCACCAACCCCCGTTGGAAAGGCATCAAGCGCGGTTATTCAGCAGCAGACGTGGTCCGTTTGCGTGGTTCTTTCCCCATTGAGCACACATTGGCTCGCCGTGGTGCTGAAAAATTGTGGAACTTGCTTCACACGGAAGACTACATCAATTGCTTGGGCGCATTGACCGGTGGTCAAGCCATGCAACAAGTGAAGGCTGGCATCAAAGCCATCTACTTGTCTGGCTGGCAAGTTGCAGCCGACAACAACTCTTACGCTTCCATGTACCCCGACCAATCTTTGTATCCAGTGGACTCCGTGCCAAAGGTTGTGGAGCGCATCAACAACAGCTTCCGCCGTGCAGACGAAATTCAATGGTCTAAAGGCACCAACCCTGGCGACAAAGATTACACAGATTACTTCGCGCCTATCGTGGCCGATGCCGAAGCCGGTTTCGGTGGCGTTCTGAACGCTTTCGAATTGATGAAAGCCATGATTGCATCTGGCGCTGGTGGCGTGCATTTTGAAGACCAGTTGGCGTCTGTGAAAAAATGCGGTCACATGGGCGGCAAAGTGTTGGTGCCAACGACCGAAGCTTGCCAGAAATTGATTGCAGCCCGCATGGCTGCTGACGTTTGCGGCGTGCCTACTTTGGTGATTGCTCGTACCGACGCAGAAGCTGCTGACTTGCTGACCAGCGACTACGACGAAAACGACAAGCCTTTCCTCACAGGCGAGCGTACAGCTGAAGGTTTCTACAAAACCAAGAAAGGCATGGAGCAAGCTATTAGCCGTGCCGTTGCCTATGCTGAATACGCCGACTTGGTCTGGTGTGAAACAGGTACACCTGATTTGGAATTTGCTCGTAAATTTGCAGAAGCTGTCCACAAGAAGCACCCAGGCAAATTGTTGGCCTACAACTGCTCACCTTCTTTCAATTGGAAGAAAAACTTGGACGATGCCACCATCGCCAAATTCCAGAAAGAACTCGGCGCCATGGGCTACAAGTACCAGTTCATCACGTTGGCTGGCATTCACTCCATGTGGTACAACATGTTCGACTTGGCGCAAGCCTACGTTCAACGCGGCATGTCTGCCTATGTTGAGAAGGTGCAAGAACCCGAATTCGCAGCGCGCGATCGCGGCTACTCCTTCGTGTCGCACCAGCAAGAAGTCGGCACAGGTTACTTCGATGAAGTGACCACCGTGATCCAGGGCAGCCGCTCTAGCGTCACGGCTTTGACCGGTTCTACTGAAGAAGAACAGTTCCACTGATCGAAAAAGACCTCGGGCACAGCGTAAAATCTGGCCTGAGCGTTTGAAAGCGCGGCAAATGCCGCGTTTTTCATTTCTGGCGCCAAAAGGGCGCCTTTCCTTTTTTCAGTTCGAACATGGTTCAGATCACACTTCCAGACGGTTCATTGCGTGAGTTTCCCGGTCCCGTCACCGTGGCAGAGGTTGCAGCCTCCATTGGCGCTGGCTTGGCCAAAGCGGCTTTGGCTGGCAAAGTCGATGGCAAAGTGGTGGACACGAGTTTCACCATGGCTGCCAACGCGCAGCTCGCCATCATCACGGGCAAAGATGCCGATGGCTTGGAAGTGGTTCGTCATTCAACGGCGCACTTGCTGGCTTATGCCGTCAAGGATTTGTATCCGGACGCCCAAGTCACCATTGGCCCCGTGATTGAAAACGGCTTTTACTACGACTTTTCATACAGCCGTCCATTCGACTTGGACGACTTGGCCGCCATTGAAAAGCGCATGACCGAATTGGCCAACAAAGACGAGCCTGTGGTTCGTCGTGTGTTGCCGCGTGATGAGGCTGTGGCTTATTTCAAAGGCATGGGCGAGCACTACAAGGCCGAAATCATTGGCAGCATTCCTTCCAACGAAGACGTGAGCTTGTACAAAGAGGGTGCGTTCGAAGACTTGTGCCGCGGCCCCCACGTGCCCAGCACTGGCAAGCTCAAGCACTTCAAACTCATGAAGGTGGCCGGTGCTTATTGGCGTGGCGACAGCAAAAACGAAATGCTGCAACGCATTTACGGCACTGCATGGACCAGCAAAGACGATTTACAAAACTACCTCACCCAATTGGAAGAGGCGGAAAAGCGTGATCACCGCAAACTAGGCCGTGAGCTGGACCTCTTTCACATTGACGAGCACGCACCTGGCTTGGTCTTCTGGCATCCCAAAGGCTGGTCTGTTTGGCAGAAGGTTGAACAGTACATGCGTGCTGTGTACCAAGACAACGGTTATCAAGAAGTTAAAGGCCCTCAAATCATTGACAAGTCTTTGTGGGAAAAAACAGGTCACTGGGACAAGTACCGTGACAACATGTTCACCACTGAGTCTGAAAAGCGCGATTACGCGTTGAAGCCCATGAACTGCCCGGGTCACATCTTGATTTTTAAGCAGGGCATGAAGAGCTATCGCGATTTGCCACTGCGCTACGGTGAGTTTGGTCAGTGTCACCGCAATGAGCCTACAGGCGGCTTGCACGGCATCATGCGCGTGCGCGGCTTTACACAAGACGATGGCCACATCTTCTGTACCGAAGACCAAATCTTGGATGAAAGCGTCAACTTCACCACGCTTTTGCAGAAGGTCTACAAAGATTTTGGTTTTACCGACATCATTTACAAAGTGGCCACTCGTCCGGCACAGCGCATTGGTTCCGATGAAATTTGGGACAAGGCCGAACACGCCTTGATGGAAAGCCTGCGTGCGTCCAACTGTGATTTCGAAATTGCCCCAGGTGACGGTGCTTTCTATGGCCCCAAAATTGAATACACCCTGAAAGATGCCATTGGTCGTCAATGGCAGTGCGGCACCATTCAGGTTGACTTCTCTATGGCTGAGCGCCTAGATGCAGAGTACGTAGGGGAGGACGGCAACCGCCATCGCCCCGTCATGTTGCACCGCGCCATTGTGGGCAGCATGGAGCGATTCATCGGTATTTTGATCGAACAACACGCTGGCGCCTTGCCTGTTTGGCTGGCCCCAATTCAAGTCGTGGTGTGCAACATTACCGATTCTCAGGCCGATTACTGTCGTGAAATTGCCCAAAAAATGCAAAAACTGGCGGGAAATCAAGGCCTTAGGGTCGATTTAGACCTCCGGAACGAGAAAATCACGTATAAAATACGCGAGCATTCATTGCAGAAGCCGCCTTACATCCTTGTCGCTGGCGACAAAGAAAAGGCTGCGGGTACTGTCGCAGTACGCGCCCGAGGTAACAAAGACCTCGGTGTCATGTCTGTTGATGCGTTCATTGAACTCATCCAATCAGACATTGATTCTAAAGTTTGAAGAATTTTTCCGATTGCTTTAGCTTGACGCTTGCTCGTCGGTTTGGGCTGCCTTGTGCAGTTATTTATTAAAGGATTTGAACCATCGCTACCACCGAATTTCGTGACCGCCGTCAGCGCGAAGAGCGTAAGCATCGCCTGAACCGTGAAATCACTTTCCCCGAAGTCCGTTTGTCCGGACCCGAGAACGAGCCATTGGGCATTGTTTCTTTAGCAGATGCCTTGCGCATGGCGGGAGAGTTGGATGTTGACTTGGTTGAAATTGCAGCCACGGCCACACCCCCGGTTTGTCGTTTGATGGACTACGGCAAGTTCAAATACCAAGAACAAAAACGTGCTGCCGAAGCCAAAGCCAAGCAGACGGTCATTGAGATCAAGGAAATCAAATTCCGACCTGGTACCGATGACGGTGACTACAACATCAAGATGCGCAACATCCGCCGCTTTTTGGCCGATGGTGACAAGTGCAAAGTGACCCTGCGTTTTCGCGGTCGCGAAATTACCCACCAAGAGTTGGGCATGGCACTGTTGCAGCGTATTCGCGATGACTTGGGCGATCTGATTGTGGTCGAGCAATTTCCAAAGTTGGAAGGCCGCCAGATGATCATGATGATTGCACCCGGTCGCAAAAAACCGGCTGGTAAATCAGCCAACGAAGCCGCTCCGGCAGCTTCAGAGTGAGTTTGAAGAGTTCCTTCGGGAGCTCTTACAAATGAGGTTGTCACCAACCTCAAACAGCAAAACACTTCGGTGTGATGCTGATTAAAAGTGGCTCGGGGCCAACAAGGCTGCAAGGAGTTTGCAGACGCCTCACGAGCACAAAATAAGGAGCAGTCAAATGCCCAAAATGAAGACCAAAAGCAGCGCCAAAAAGCGCTTCCGTGTTCGTCCTGGTGGTACCGTTAAACGCGGTCAAGCCTTCAAGCGTCACATCTTGACGAAGAAGACAACCAAGAACAAACGTCACCTCCGCGGTGCAGTAGGCGTGCATGAGACCAACATGGGTCACATGGCACAAATGCTGCCTTCGGCTGGCCTGTAATTCACTGACGAACAAGGAGAAAATATGCCTCGCGTAAAACGTGGTGTTACGGCACGAGCCCGTCACAAAAAAGTATTGGCCCTGGCCAAAGGTTTCCGCGGTCGCCGCGGTAATGTCTTCCGCATCGCTAAACAAGCGGTGATGAAGGCTGGACAGTACGCATACCGCGACCGTCGTGCCAAAAAACGTGTGTTCCGTCAGTTGTGGATTGCGCGTATCAACGCAGCGGCCCGTGAATGCGGTCTGACATACAGCCAATTTGCCAATGGCCTGAAAAAGGCTGCCATTGAAATCGACCGTAAAGTGTTGGCTGATATTGCCGTGCACGACAAGGCCGCTTTTGCTGGCATCGTGAACCAAGTCAAGGCCAAGTTGGCCGCAGCTTAAGTACTCACGCAGTCGATCACAATCGATCGTTATCGATCGCAATCGATCTAAGGGGTTGAAGCTTGCGAAGGCTTCAATCCTTTTTTCATTTTGAATTTAAGTTTCTTTTAAAGTTTCCACCATGACCGAGTTGGACAGTTTGGTTGAAGCGGCCCGCGGCAGTTTTGCGCAGGCCCAAACCCCCGCCGATCTTGAAAATGCCAAAGCCCTGTATTTGGGCAAATCAGGCCGCATCACCGAGATGATGAAGGGCATGGCCGCCTTGAGCGTTGAAGAGAAGAAAACATTCGGCGCCGCGGTCAACGTGGCCAAGCAGGGCATTGAAACCGCGTTGAACGCGCGCCGCCAAGCTTTGGCCGATGCCGAGTTGGCCGTTCAACTCAAAGCGGAAGCTTTTGACGTCACATTACCGGGCCGCCCCCTCACACAAGGCGGCCTGCACCCCGTGTCACTCACCTTAGAGCGCATTGAGCAAATTTTTGGCTCCATGGGTTTTGAAGTGGCACAAGGCCCTGAAATTGAAACCGACTGGTTCAACTTCACAGCGCTCAACACGCCCGAAGACCACCCCGCTCGCTCGATGCACGACACCTTCTATGTGGAAGGCGGTCATCTGCTTCGCACACACACCAGCCCCATGCAAATTCGCCATGCGGTGCAACATGTGAAGCGTTACAAAGCGCAATTGGATGCAGGGCAGGGCATGCCCGAAATTCGCGTCATTGCGCCTGGACGCACTTACCGCGTTGACAGCGATGCCACTCACTCGCCCATGTTCCACCAATGTGAAGGCTTGTGGATTGGCGAGAACGTCAGCTTCAAAGACTTGAAGGTGGTGTTTACCGATTTTTGCCGTACGTTTTTTGAAAGCGACGACTTGGTCTTGCGCTTCCGTCCTAGCTTTTTCCCCTTCACCGAACCCAGTGCCGAAGTCGACATCCAGTTTCAAACTGGTCCTTTGGCAGGACGTTGGTTGGAAGTGGCGGGCTCGGGTCAAGTGCACCCCAATGTGGTTCGCAACATGGGGCTCGACCCCGAAAAATTCATTGGCTTTGCCTTCGGCATGGGCCCCGACCGTCTCACCATGCTCCGATATGGCGTGAATGATTTGCGCTTGTTCTTCGACGGCGACGTTCGCTTCTTGAGTCAATTTCAATAATTAAAGACCATGCAATTTCCTGAATCCTGGCTGCGTGAGTTTTGCAACCCACCCCTCAATACAGAACAACTCGCCGAAACACTCACCATGGCGGGCCTGGAGGTTGAAGAACTTCAACCTGTGGCACCCCCTTTTACAAATGTGGTGATTGGTGAAATCAAAAGTGCAGAGCAGCACCCCAACGCAGACCGCTTGCGTGTTTGCCAAGTGGATGTGGGTCATCCCACATTGCTCAACATCGTGTGCGGCGCGCCCAATGCACGCATTGGCATTCGCATTCCTTGCGCCATGGTGGGCGCAGAGTTGCCCCCCGGAGAAGACGGCAAACCTTTCCTCATCAAGGTGGGCAAGTTGCGAGGCGTTGAAAGCCAAGGCATGTTGTGCTCGGCCAAAGAGTTGAAAATTGCGGACGACCATGGCGGCTTGCTGGAGTTGCCAGCAGACGCACCTTTGGGTCAAAGCATTCGCACCTATTTGAACTTGGACGATACCTTGCTCACGCTCAAGCTCACGCCTAATTTGGCGCATTGCTTAAGTGTGTATGGCATTGCCCGCGAAGTGTCAGCTCTTACGGGTACGCCTTTGAAGGCGCCAGCCTTCAAAGCCTTGACAGCGCAAGTGCAAGACAAATTGGCGGTGAAAGTAGAAGCCCCCGACTTATGCGGCCGCTTCAGTGGCCGCGTGGTGAAGGGCGTTAATCCAAAAGCGCAAACACCCGCATGGATGGTCGACCGCTTGGCACGCTGCGGCCAACGCAGTGTCAGTCCGCTGGTGGATATTTCCAACTATGTGATGTTTGAATTTGGCCGTCCGTCACACATTTTTGACCTCGACAAAATTCATGGCGGACTGCAAGTTCGCTGGGGCCGTGCAGAAGAATCATTGAAACTGCTCAATGGCAACACGGTTACAGTGGACGATAAAGTGGGCGTCATTGCAGACGACTCACAAGTTGAGTCTTTGGCGGGCATCATGGGCGGCGACGCCACAGCCGTGTCTGATGACACGCAAAACATTTACATCGAAGCTGCGTTTTGGTGGCCTAAAGCCATTGCAGGCCGTTCACGTCGTTACAACTTTTCAACCGATGCTGGCCACCGCTTTGAGCGCGGTGTCGACCCAGAAGGTACCGTTGAGCACATCGAGCGCATCACACAATTGGTGATCGATATTTGCGGTTCAGATGCGACGCAAGTGGGCCCTGTAGATGACCAAAAACTGAACATGCCTGTTCGCAAGCCTGTCACGCTTCGTGTAGCACGTGCGGTTAAAGTGATCGGCATGGCACTGACGCAAAAACAATGTGCTGATGCATTGCGCGGTTTGGGATTTGAAGTCACTGAAGCCGAAGGCTTGGTTACCGTCAATCCTCCCAGCTGGCGTTTCGATTTGGAAATTGAAGAAGACCTGATTGAAGAAGTGGCGCGCATGGTGGGCTATACCCAATTGCCCACCACACCACCTTTGGCGCCCATCACGGCCAAAATTCGCAAAGAAAATGTACGCGGCCCATTTGCCGTACGTCGCAGCATTGCGGCCTTGGGTTACCAAGAAACCATCAACTTCAGCTTTGTCGAAGAGCGCTGGGAACATGAATTGGCAGGCAATGCCAACCCCATCAAGTTGCTCAACCCCATCGCCAGCCAAATGAGTGTAATGCGCACCAGCTTGCTGGGTTCTTTGTTGCAAGTGGTGAAGTTCAACACCGATCGCAAAGCCGACCGTGTGCGTGTGTTCGAGTTGGGTCGTGTGTTTTTGCGCGATGCATCTGTGCACAACAGCGACACCACGGTGGAGGGGTTAAACCAACCGATGCGCGTTTCAGGTGTGGCTTACGGCCCCGTCACTACCACCACTTGGGGTGGCAAAGTTCGCAATGTCGACTTCTTTGATGTCAAAGGCGAAGTGGAGGCTTTACTGGCACCTGCCAAGCCCGTGTTTGAAGCCGCGGAACACGCCGCCATGCATCCTGGTCGTTGCGCTCAAGTCAAGCTTCATGGCCAAGTGATTGGACATGTGGGCGAGTTGCATCCCCGTTGGCGCCAATCTTGGGATTTGCAATTGGCACCCATCATGTTCGAATTGGATTTAGATGCCGTTCTTCAGCGCGAAGTCCCTGTGGCTCAAGGCGTAGCTAGACACCAAGCGGTTGAGCGTGACATTGCGGTCATCGTGGCAGAAAAGGTGACGCATGCTGAAATGATGAGTGCAATTCACGATGCCCCTACCGCAGACTTGCTGAAGAGTGCGGTTTTGTTTGACGTGTTCCGCCCACAGGCTACGCAAGGACTCGAGAAAAGTTTGGCTGTGCGTCTGACGCTGAACAGCGACGACGCAACATTGACCGACGTCCAAATTGAGTCCACCGTCAAAGCAGTGCTGGATCATTTGGCTTCCAAGCTGTCCGCGCGTTTGCGTTCTTAATTTAAAGCAGAAAGTATGTATGGATTTTTCTGTTGAAAGTCTTGAAACGCCTGCGTTGACCAAGGCGCATTTGGCCGATTTGTTGTTTGAACAAATCGGTCTGAACAAGCGCGAGTCCAAGGACATGGTGGACTCATTTTTTGATCTAATTGCCACGCAATTGGTTCAAGGAACAGACGTCAAAATTTCTGGATTCGGCAATTTTCAAATCCGTGAAAAAGCGCCGCGTCCTGGTCGCAATCCTCGCACGGGCGAATTGATTCCAATTGATGCGCGTCGCGTAGCCACCTTTCACGCCAGTCACAAGCTCAAAGACGTGATTCAGGGTGACGAATCCAGTCAAGCTTAAAGACAGCCGCTTGGTCGTGTTGGGGCATTCTTAAAATTAATCAAAAGAGGGCTTTACGGAGCCCCTCTGCTTAGAGTAAGCTAGTAGGTTCCCCTAGCAAGTTTGTGATTTCAATGGAGAACTCCCTCCCATCTATTCCCGCAAAGCGCTACTTCACCATTGGTGAAGTGGGTGAGCTTTGTGGCGTCAAGCCACATGTGCTTCGTTACTGGGAGCAGGAATTCACACAGCTTCGGCCTGTCAAGCGTCGTGGCAATCGCCGCTATTACCAACATCACGAAGTGTTGATGATTCGACGCATTCGCGATTTGCTTTACGACCAAGGGTTCACCATCAGTGGTGCCCGCAACAAAATGCAGGAGCTTGCGCAGTCGCAAAAAGGCTATCGCAAAGAGCAACTTGCTGGCATGGTGTCAGCGCTTGATTTGCCAGATGAATTAGGTTCTGTCGGAGAGATGCCAGAGGATGAAAATGAATTGCCAGTCATGGCATTGGAAAGTTCTCAGCGGGCCGGAAGCCTACATGCCACCAGTAGCGTGCCAAGCTTGCGACGTGAATTGATGGATATTCGAGACCTGCTCTCAATTTGAGCGAATTCTCGAGCTATAATTTAAAGCTTGTCGGCGTGTAGCGCAGCCTGGTAGCGCACTTGCATGGGGTGCAAGGGGTCGCGAGTTCGAATCCCGCCACGCCGACCATTTACAAAGTTAAAAGCCCTTGAGAGAGGATTCTCTCAAGGGCTTTTTTTATCCGCTGACTGGCGTCATGGTGGGTGTGCTGCTTGGTGTGCCAGCCGCTGTGATTTCACCCTCAGATTGAATGTTGATGGCCATGGGTCCTTTGGGGCCATCGGTTAACTCAAATGTGACCCTTGCGCCTTCTTTGAGGCTTTTAAAGCCCTCCATGGCTATGGCTGAGAAATGCGCAAATGCATCAGGGCCGCCGCCATCAGGCTGAATGAATCCAAATCCCTTTGCGTCATTGAACCATTTGACTGTTCCGTTGGGCATACTTGTCTCCATTGATTAAAGCTGTATAGAACATTTAAAGCACGGAATGGACAGTTGTCAATTTAAGGTTTACCCGACTGAAGATGAATGTTGCAGTGCCACATAAGGACTTTCTGCAAGAGGATGTCGGAAGGGACTCCGGCATCGATAGAATGAAAACATGGCGACAGAGAAACCAAATCAACCAAAAAGCCCAAGTTCAGTAGGCGAGCCTTCACGCACACCAGGAAATGGTGATTCTGTGGTTTTAGAAAGACGTCCAGCCAAGCTCGGACCTCCGCAGATGTACCAAGTGGTGATGTTGAATGACGACTACACCCCCATGGAGTTTGTGGTTTTGGTGCTTCAAGAGTTCTTTAACAAAGACCGAGAAGCAGCAACTCAAATCATGCTGAAAATTCATTTGGACGGCAAAGGTGTGTGTGGCGTTTTTACGCGCGACCTTGCTGCAACCAAAGTTGATCAAGTATTGGATGCCTCCAATCAGGCGGGACACCCCTTGCAATGCATCAGTGAGCCCGTCTCATGAATGAAGCAAGCTTGATACAAGAATGTGGCATAAACCAGTTGAAATTCAACAAATTTACCCAACCTAATATTTTTCACCTCCGCAAGGCATTTAAGGAAATCACATGATTGCCCAAGAATTGGAAGTCAGTTTGCACATGGCCTTCGTTGAGGCGCGTCAGCAGCGTCACGAATTCATTACTGTGGAACATTTGTTGTTGGCATTGCTGGACAACCCCAGCGCAGCAGAAGTGTTGCGCGCATGTTCAGCGCAAGTTGACGATTTGCGTCAATCGCTGTCGTCATTTATCAAGGACAACACCCCTCAAGTAGCGGGTACCGAAGAAGTCGATACGCAACCTACCCTGGGTTTCCAGCGTGTGATTCAACGCGCCATCATGCATGTTCAATCGACTGGAAGCGGTAAGAAGGAAGTGACCGGCGCCAACGTGTTGGTGGCCATTTTTGGCGAAAAAGATTCGCATGCTGTTTACTACTTGCACCAGCAGGGTATCACCCGTTTGGATGTTGTGAACTTCATCGCACATGGCATTCGCAAGAGCGATCCACCTGAAGCCACCAAAGGCAGTGACGCTGCCCCTGCACCTGAAAGTGAAGAGGGAACAGGCGCTGGCGAGCGCAGTGAAAAGGCATCCCCTCTGGAACAGTTCACGCAGAACCTGAATCAGATGGCCAAAGACGGCAAGATTGACCCCCTGATTGGCCGTGAATATGAAGTTGAACGAACCATTCAAATTTTGTGCCGCCGCCGTAAAAACAACCCCTTGTTGGTGGGTGAAGCTGGCGTCGGTAAAACAGCCATTGCAGAAGGTTTGGCATGGCGTATCACGCAAGGTAGCGTGCCTGAAATTTTGGCCGAAGCTGTGGTGTATTCACTCGACATGGGTGCGCTGTTGGCCGGCACCAAATACCGGGGTGATTTTGAACAACGTCTCAAAGGTGTTTTGAAAGCACTCAAAGACAAGCCTCACGCCGTTTTGTTCATTGACGAAATTCACACTTTGATTGGTGCAGGTGCGGCTTCTGGTGGTACTTTGGATGCCTCCAATTTGCTCAAGCCCGCACTGTCCAGTGGCCAATTGAAATGCATTGGCGCAACCACCTTTACCGAATACCGCGGCATCTTCGAAAAAGACGCAGCCCTGTCACGTCGCTTCCAAAAGGTCGATGTGGTGGAGCCTACCGTGTCCGAGACGGTGGACATTTTGAAGGGATTGAAGTCCCGCTTCGAAGAGCATCACAGCGTGAAGTACGCGAATGCGGCGCTGCAAGCCGCTGCTGAGTTGTCTGCCAAGTTCATCAACGACCGTCAGTTGCCCGACAAAGCCATTGACGTGATTGACGAAGCCGGCGCGGCACAGCGTATCTTGCCGCCTTCCAAGCGCAAGAAGACCATTGGCAAGGCCGAGATCGAGGACATCGTGGCCAAGATTGCCCGCATTCCGCCTGCGAATGTGTCCAACGATGACCGCAGCAAATTGCAGACCATTGAACGCGATTTGAAGAGCGTGGTGTTTGGCCAAGACAAGGCCTTAGAAGTTTTGTCCTCAGCCGTCAAAATGGCGCGCTCTGGTTTGGGCAAAACAGACAAACCAATTGGTGCTTTCTTGTTCAGCGGCCCCACCGGCGTGGGCAAAACAGAAGCTGCCAAACAGTTGGCTTACATCATGGGCATTGACCTCATTCGCTTCGACATGTCGGAGTACATGGAGCGGCATGCGGTGAGCCGACTCATTGGTGCGCCTCCGGGCTATGTGGGCTTTGACCAAGGCGGTTTACTCACTGAAGCTGTGACCAAGAAGCCGCATTGCGTGTTGCTCTTGGATGAGATTGAAAAAGCGCACCCCGACATTTTCAATGTCTTGTTGCAGGTCATGGACCATGGCACTTTGACGGACAACAACGGGCGCAAGGCCGACTTCCGCAACGTGATCATCATCATGACCACCAATGCCGGTGCCGAGACCATGAACAAGGCCACCATTGGCTTTACCAACCCGCGTCAAGCAGGCGATGAAATGGGCGACATCAAGCGCTTGTTCACACCAGAGTTCCGCAACCGTTTGGACGCCATGGTCAGCTTCAAGGCTTTGGACGAGCAAATCATCATGCGCGTGGTTGACAAATTCTTGCTACAACTTGAAACACAGTTGTCAGAGAAGAAGGTGGACGTCACGTTCAGCGACAAATTGCGCAAGTTCTTGGCCAAAAAAGGTTTCGACCCACTCATGGGTGCGCGTCCTATGCAGCGTTTGATTCAAGACACCATTCGCAAGGCTTTGGCCGATGAGTTGTTGTTTGGTCGTTTGATCGACGGCGGTCGCTTGAGTGTCGACTTGGACGACAAAGACGACGTGTTGCTCGACATTCAGCCTTTGCCTAAAAAGGAAAGTCGAAACTCAAAGGCTGAGCCGCATGAGCCTGAAGAGGTCGCGGCCAACTAAGGCCCTGAATATGTGACTCAATGAAAAAGCCGGATTAATTTCGGCTTTTTTCTTTTGCGCAGATGCGAAAAATGCTTCAAACAGCAGACTTTTGCATGTTTTGCAACCTGGCGATTGGGCCGGAAAAAGCCCTCCCAACTGGGAAAGTAAAATCTCTCACAGTAGATTAAATCAACACCAAGGAATTTGAGATGGCTGGCCACAGTAAATGGGCAAATATTCAGCACCGCAAGGGCAGGCAAGACGAGAAACGGCAGCGCATTTGGACTCGCGTGGTCCGAGAAATCATGGTGGCGGCCAGAACTGGCGGGGGAGACCCCACGGCCAATCCCCGCTTGCGTTTGGCCATTGAGAAAGCAAAAGCGGCCAACATGCCAGCCGATACAGTCAAACGCAACATCGACAAGGCCACGGGCAACTTGGAAGGTGTGACCTACGAAGAAATTCGTTACGAAGGCTACGGCATTGGCGGTGCGGCCATCATTGTGGACACCATGACTGACAACCGTGTGCGCACGGTGGCCGAAGTGCGCCATGCTTTCAGCAAACATGGCGGCAACATGGGCACAGAAGGTTCTGTGGCTTTTCAGTTCAAGCATTGTGGCCAATTGATTTTTGCGCCTGGCACCTCAGAAGACAAGGTGATGGAAGTGGCTTTGGAGGCGGGGGCTGAAGATGTGATCTCGGATGATGAAGGTGCTATTGAGGTGTTGACTTCACCTGCAGATTTTGAAGTTGTTAAAAACGCACTTGAAGCAGCAGGTTTGATCGCAGAGATGGCAGAGGTCACCTGGCGCGCTGAAAACACCATCGACTTGTTGGATGACGATGCTGCCAAAATGCAAAAACTCTTGGATATCTTGGAAGATTTGGACGATGTGCAAAACGTTTTCCACAACGCAACCATTTCTGAATAAGGCTTGATCGATGAAAGTATTGGTAATTGGCGGTGGTGGACGAGAACACGCACTGGCCTGGAAGTTGTCTCAGTCTGAGCGCATTCAAAAAGTTTATGTGGCCCCAGGCAATGGCGGGACAGCCCGTGACCCCAACTTGGTGGACGTTCCCATCACCGATGTCAAGGCATTGCGTGAGTGGGCTCAGCAAGAAAAAATTGAACTGACTGTGGTGGGTCCAGAAGCACCTTTGGCGGCTGGTGTGGTGGACGAGTTTCGTGCGAATGGCATGCGAATTTTTGGACCGACACAGGCCGCAGCACAGTTGGAAAGTTCCAAGGCGTTTTCAAAAGCCTTCATGCAACGCCATGGCATTCCGACGGCCATTTATGAAACCTTCACGGATCCCTTGCAGGCCCATGCCTACATCGACAAGATGGGCGCCCCCATTGTGGTGAAGGCCGATGGCCTGGCGGCAGGCAAGGGTGTGGTGGTGGCCATGACCGCTGCGGAAGCTCACGAAGCCATTGATTTCATGTTGCTCGACAACCAACTGGGTGTGGTGCACAACGCCGGCGCAGATGGTGCGGCGGTCCCGCGCGTGGTGATTGAAGAATTCTTGCAAGGTGAAGAGGCAAGCTTCATCGTGTTGTGTGATGGTCAAAATGTGGTGGCCTTGGCCACCAGTCAGGATCACAAGCGGTTGCTGGACCACGACGAAGGCCCCAACACTGGTGGCATGGGTGCTTACTCACCTGCGCCCGTGGTCACAGCACAAGTCCATGCGCGCGCCATGCGCGAGGTCATCTTGCCCACCATCAAGGGCATGGAAAAAGATGGCATTCCCTACACGGGATTTTTGTACGCGGGTCTGATGATCGATGCGCAGGGTCTGCCTAAAACTTTGGAATTCAATTGCCGCATGGGCGATCCAGAAACTCAGCCCATCATGATGCGTTTGAAAACCGATTTGGTGGAAGTGATGTTGGCCGCGACCAGCGGCAAGCTCGACACCTTGGAATTAGAGTGGGACCGACGTCCTGCTTTGGGCGTGGTGATGGCTGCGGCCGGTTACCCCATGAATCCTCGCAAGGGAGACGTCATCACCGGCTTGCCCAAAGATGAACTCGATGCCATGGTGTTTCATGCAGGCACAGCTGCCGTTAATGGTCAAACCGTGACCTCTGGTGGTCGCGTGTTGTGCGTTACTGTATTGGCCGATTCTGTGAAGCAAGCGCAGCAAAAGGCCTATGAAGTGGCCAAAGGAATTCACTTTGACGGACAGCAGTACCGAAAGGACATTGGTTACAGGGCAATCAAATCGTGAACCAACAAGACGCCCAAAATTTGCCGCAACCCGAGTCAATCCCTGGCCCGTATGCCATCAAGTTCAAGGGGCATGCATGGGCAGCTTGGCTGTTAAGGCTGATCGGCTGGCGTGTTGATTTTCAGGGCTTGCCCGCCTTGCAGGGCGTGGCCATTGTTTACCCCCACACTAGCAACTGGGATTTTTTGACGGCCATGCTCTGTAAATGGACCATGGGTTTGCCTGTGTATTTTTGGGGCAAAGATTCTTTGTTCAAGTGGCCTTTGATTGGACGCTGGATGCGATGGATTGGCGGCTTGCCCATTGATCGGTCTTCATCGCGGGGCGTTGTCGGCGCCATGCTGGAGGTTTTTGCTGAGCACCAGCGTGCCAACAAATTCTTGTGGTTGGGTTTGTCTCCAGAGGGTACACGTCAACATACGCACGGTTGGCGCAGTGGCTTTTACCAACTGGCGCTGAGTGGCAACTTACCTCTGGCTGTGGTTCGCCTTGACTATGCTCAAAAGGTCTTGAAGTTTGAAGGCTTCATCAAACTCACGGGCAACGTGGAGGTGGACTACGCCTGCCTTCGCAAAATGTACGAGGGCGTGGAAGGTTTCCACATAGACCAAGCGGCACCGATCAGGCCGTTGCCCACCAAAGAAGCTAAAAAATAAAGGACGCCAAAGGCGTTAAGAGAAAGTCAAAGCATGAACGTGCAACAAGCTCAAACAGTACGCGAATATTTGATCCATTTGCAATCGAGCATTGCGAAAGCATTGCACGAAATTGATGGCACCGCCTTTGTGGTCGACCCCTGGCGCAAGTCTGAAGGCGAGATGCTTCAAGGCGATGGCATCACGCAAATCTTAGAAGGTGGTCCCGTTTTTGAACGAGCTGGCTGTGGTTTTTCGCATGTGAGTGGCCCCAAATTACCACCATCTGCTACTCAGCATCGCCCAGAATTGTCGGGTGCACCCTTCGAGGCCATGGGCGTATCCCTGGTGTTTCACCCTCGCAACCCCTACGTGCCTACTGTGCACATGAACGTGAGAATGATTGTGGCCAAACCAGAGGGTAAAGAGCCTGTGGCATGGTTTGGCGGCGGCATGGACTTAACGCCTTATTACGGTTTTGAAGAAGATGCTGTGCATTTCCACCAAGTATGCAAAGATGCCGTGACGCCATACGGTGCTGATTTGTATCCGCGCTTCAAAAAATGGTGCGATGACTACTTCTTTTTGAAACACCGCAATGAAGCCCGCGGTGTCGGTGGTATTTTCTACGACGATTTTTCGGAGCTGGGTTTCGACAAAGGCTTTGCCATGATGCAAGATGTGGGCAATGGTTTGCTTAAAGCCTACATGCCCCTTGTGATACGTCGCAAAGACATGCCTTATGGCGAGCGCGAAAGGGAATTTCAGTTGTATCGCCGCGGGCGGTATGTAGAGTTCAATTTGGTATGGGATCGCGGCACGCATTTCGGCCTGCAATCAGGCGGTCGGACCGAGTCCATTTTGTTGTCAATGCCTGCATTGGTCAGCTGGTCATACAACCGTGTGGATTTGCCCGATTCCGCTGAAGCCCAATTGGCCACCCAATATTTAAAACCAAGGGAATGGGTTTGAGACAAAAGCGCATTGGTATTTTGGGCGGGTCGTTTGACCCTCCGCACAATGCCCATGTGGCCATGGCTGAAGCTGCCTTGGCGCAATTCCAATTAGATGCCTTGCACATCATCCCAACAGGTGATGCGTGGCACAAGCCGCGAAATTTAAGCAGCGCCTCACATCGCGCAGAGATGGCTCGGTTGGCCTTTGGCCACATGGCCGGCGTGACGGTCGACGAGATGGAGTTGCAGCGGCAAGGCCCCAGTTACAGCATCGACACGCTCAGAAGCCTCCAATTGCAATATCCTGATGACCAATTTTTCTTATTTGTCGGGGAAGATCAGGGTAAAGCCTTGGGGACCTGGCGAGAAATCGACGAAATTGCACGGCGGGCTATAATTTGCGTCGCTGAACGCGAAATGCCTGGCATGCCAGACGCCACCGTTCCCAGCCATGACATTCCCACGCAAGCCTTGAAATTACCCCAATTGCCGCACAGTGCAACGGAAGTTCGAGCACGGGTAGCCCATGGCCAACCCATCGACGCACTGGTTCCCAAGACCGTTGCGCTGTATATTTACCGCCATCACCTTTACCAGCCTGCACGATGACCGAAACCTCTGCCAAAAAAGACACCCAAAAACTGCAACGCGCCATCGTGGACGCTTTGGAAGATGTGAAAGCGCAAGAAATTGTCGTGTTTGACACCGAGCACATGTCGCCCTTGTTTGAGCGCGTCATCATCGCCTCAGGTACTTCCAACCGCCAAACCAAGGCGCTGGCCGCCAGTGTGCGCGACAAAGTTCGTGAAGCGGGCTATCCCAAGCCCCGCATCGAAGGTGAAGACAATGGCGAGTGGATCATTGTGGATTGCGGCAGTGCCGTGGCTCACATCATGCAACCTACCATTCGCTCTTACTACAACCTCGAAGAGATTTGGGGTGATAAGCCAGTTCGTTTGAAGTTGGGCGCGCCTAAACCTGCCGAGCCCGTGCGCAAACCTGTGGCCAAGAAAAAAGCCACTGTGAGCGCTGGCCGTACACCTACACGCCGAGACTCCGTGCCTGTCGGCCCTATGGGTTCTGAAGCACTCAAGCCCACGCGCAAGCCGCCAGCTAAAACAGCGGCTAAACCTGCTGCCAAGACTAGCAAGCCTGCTGCAAAAACGGCAACTAAGCCAGCAACTAAGCCAGCAACTAAGCCAGCAACTAAGCCCTCGGCCAAGCCGGTTGCTAAATCTGCAAGCAAGCCAGTCGCCAAGGCCGCAAGCAAGGCCAAGCCCAAGGCTTAACACGCATGAAACTGCTGATTGTGGCAGTGGGGCAGCGCGTCCCCGATTGGGCTCAAACAGCTTGGGATGATTACGCAAAGCGTTTCCCCCCCGAGCTGAAAGTAGAACTTAAGGCGGTCAAAACCGAACCGCGCGGTTCCAAAACATATGAAACCTTGGTGGCCGCAGAGCGTCAACGCATTGAGGCTGTCATTCCACGTGGTACGCGCATTGTGGTGCTCGACGAGCGGGGCACTGCCTTGCGCACCATGGCCTTGGCACAACGCCTTAAAGACTGGCAATTGAGTGGGGATGATGTGGCGCTCATCATTGGTGGCCCAGACGGTTTAGAGCCTGCGTTTCGAGATGCAGCCCAAGAGCGCATTCGCTTGTCTGATTTGACCTTGCCACACGCCATGGCGCGAGTGCTTTTAATTGAGCAGCTGTACCGTGCATGGTCGGTCAATGCAAACCATCCCTATCACCGCGAGTAACACGACATGAAGAGTTTTGTGTATTTGGCATCTCAAAGTCCACGTCGTCGCCAACTCCTTGAGCAAATCGGTGTACGTTACGAATTGCTTCTGCCATCCCCCGACGAAGATGCCGAGGCCTTGGAGCTGCTGTTGCCTGGTGAAGCGCCCCTGACTTATGTGAAGCGTGTGACGCAGCTCAAATTAGAAGCGGCCATGGCACGTCTAAGGGCCAGAAACTTGCCAAAAGGGCCAGTGCTGTGCGCAGACACAACGGTGGCTTTGGGGCGAGAAGTCTTGGGCAAGCCTGAAAACACACAAGATGCTTTGCGCATCCTGAAAAAACTTTCAGGCAACACACATCGTGTCCTGACGGCAGTTGCCATCGGTGATGGCAAACGAAGGGTTTCAAGTGTCTCGATTTCCACGGTCACCTTTGCCAGCATGACACCTTCGCAGCTCAAAGCCTACGTTGCCAGTGGCGAGCCCATGGGCAAAGCTGGTGCATATGGTGTGCAAGGATTGGCGGCCGCTCATATTTCTGCTATCAAAGGCTCATACACCGGCATCATGGGGCTGCCACTTTTTGAAACGGCCGCACTTCTTCAGCAAATTTGAAATTCAATAGCATGTCTCGCACATTCCAACTTTCCACCCAAGTCATTCAAGACTATGCCCAACTGGGGGCCGTGGTTTTGCGTGGTGTTTTCAATGCGGATGAGCTTCACACCTTAGAGCAGGGCATTGAGCACAACTTGTCGCACTTGAGCCCATTGGCGCAAGTGGCCAGTCGTGCTGAAGATCCAGGCCGATTCATTGAAGATTTTTGCACTTGGCAAGCCAACCCCGCTTATGAAAAAATCCTGCGGAGCTCAGCTTTGCCGCATATTTCTGCGCAGTTGATGCAATCTGAAACGGTTCGCATCTATCACGATCATTTGTTGGTCAAAGAGCCAGGCACCAAGCAGCCCACACCTTGGCACCAAGATCAACCCTACTACAACGTCAGCGGTCGACAAAATGTGAGCTTTTGGATTCCCGTTGATCCAGTTGCTGAGGCCAGTACCTTGCGCTTTGTGGCCAAGTCGCATCTGGGTACCTGGTACATGCCGCGCACGTTCCGAGACCAACAAGCCAAATGGTTTCCTGAAGGTAGTTTGGCTGAGTTGCCGCCGATTGAGGCTGAACCTGAGAACTACCCGCAATTGGCGTGGGCATTGGCTCCCGGCGATTGTGTGGCGTTTCAAATGTTGGCCTTGCACGCCTCCAGTGGCGTCGGACCCAACGCAAGACGTCGGGTGTTTTCTGCCCGCTACTTGGGCGATGACACTCGCCACGCTGTTCGCCACTGGCGCACCTCACCGCCCTTTGAAGGTTTGGCCTCGCGTTTGCCTGATGGCGTGCCAATGGCCGATGATTTGTTTCCTAAGGTGTGGGGTTAAAGCCCAAAGCTGCGCCATCGCGGCGAGGATCCGCTGCACCGATCCAACCGCCAGCAGATCTTTTGAGGAATCCCAAACCGCTGTTCATGGGGACGACGTCTACGGTGTGTCCTTTGGCTTGTAAGGCCGCCTTCAAGTCTGCGGCGGCTGTGCCTTTTTCCAATTGCACGCGCTGCGCAATGGCGGTTGAAACATGACCTTGCGACAGTGCTTCGAACGGTGTGTTTTCCGCCGCAAGCATGCGCACCAAATTAGCGGTAACGTAGTCCACAATTTGGCCGCCGCCGGCGGAACCACCCAGGGTGACCAACTGATTTTGTTCATCAAAAACCATGGTGGGCGCCATCGAAGTTACAGGTCGTTTACCGGCCTCCATTTTGTTGGGTGAAACTTCACCTGGTTTGGGTTCACTTGCGAAGTTGGTCATGGCGTTGTTGAGGACATAGCCTTGCACCAGCAACCGGGAACCAAAATTAAGATTGTTGGTGGTGGTCATGGTCACGGCGTTGCCTTCTGCATCGACCACGGCCAATTGGCTGGTGGCATCTGCACTGGGTGCGGATGCCGTGATGCGCATGCGCTGGTCAAGAGCCGTTTGTGGGCTCTTCGCGACCTGCCCGGCAGGGTAAGTTGGCAATGTTTGCGTTTGAATCAGTTGAGCGCGTTGCTTGACGTAGTTGGGCGCAACCAGTGCCTGGGCTTCAACTTTGAAAAAGGCTGGGTCGGCGACGTAATGACGCCTGTCACTCTGGGCCAGCTTGCCTGCCTCTGCAAAGATGTGGACAAATGCCGGCTGGTTGAATTGGGCAACATGGGTCACTTTGGCTTCAATCATTTGCAGCATTTGCAAAACGACCACCCCTCCAAATGATGGCGGTGCCATGACGCAAACCTTGTAGCGAAGGTAGGGGCCACACAAAGGCTGACGCTCTTCGACCTTGTAGCCCTTTAGATCGTCTAGCGTCATGAGGGATGGTTTGTCCCCCTTTTGTAGCCCTGCCATGAAGGCTGCGCCTTGTTCCCCTGTCCAGACGGCTTCAGGACCCTGTGCAGCAATCTGCTGAAGGGTTTGGGCGTAGGCTTCATTCACGATGAGGGAGCCGATGGGTTTGACCTGTTGGTTGAGGTCAAAGTAGAGTTTTAGAAATTCAGGATGCGCTTGAGCTGCACCAGGTGCAGCCAATATTTGATGCATGTAGGCTGGCATTGGAAAACCTTTGGTGGCAGCTTCAATGGCTGGCATCAACAGGCTCTGCCAAGGTAGTTTGCCAAATTGGCGATGAACCTTGGCCAAGAGTGGCAAGGTACCCGGTACGCCCACGCTTCTAGCGCCCCGAGAGACAGATGCATAGGGCAGGGCGCCGCCGTCAACATCTCTTGTAAGGGATGTCGTCACGCTTTGAGGTGCCGCAGCCAGGCCGTCATAGCTGGTGAGCGTTTTGGCGCCAGCTTGCCAATGCATGAGGAAGCTTCCACCCCCCAAGCCTGAGGACTGTGGTTCGACCAAGCCCAGCATCAATTGGGCTGCAATGGCGGCATCTGTCGCACTGCCACCTTGTTGCATCATTTTGAGGGCCGCTTCTGTGGCCAATGGATGGGCTGTGGTGGCGGCCACCGCGGCAGTGCCCTGGGTGAGATTGAGGTAATTGCTTTGCGCAAAACTTGTGAGCGTCCATGCGGCCAACCCCAGGCAGAGGCAAGCGTGGGGCAGCAATTGAAGCGCACGTGCGGCTGAGATGCGAGGCTTGTTGTGAGGTTTCATACTGCGAAGTCGACCCAATGTCTGTTGAAATGAGATGGCCCATTTTGAGTGATCTGAGGGCTTGTGGCCAGCCAGGTGTGCCACTAAGTGCAAAATACAGGGATGCGAGCTCACATTCCCGATCCCATTTACCTCACAGCGGCCTTCTATAAATTTGTGCATCTGCCTGACCATGCAGATCGACGCCCTTCCTTGTTGGCATTTTGCGAAGCCCACAACGTCAAAGGCTTGATCTTGTTGGCGCAAGAAGGCATCAACAGCACCATTGCAGGGGCCCCCGACGATGTGCATGCCGTCTTGGCTTATTTGCGCTCGGACCCGTTGCTTGCAGATTTGGAGCACAAAGAGTCCTTCGCAAGCAAGCCACCGTTTCATCGCATGAAAGTTCGGCTTAAAAAAGAAATTGTTACTTTGGGCGTACCGGGTATCAGCCCGACACACCGTGTTGGCCAGTATGTGAAGCCAGAAAATTGGAATGCTTTGATCTCTTCGCCGGATGTGGTGGTGATCGACACGCGAAACGATTACGAAGTTGACATTGGGACTTTCAAAGGCGCACTGGATCCCAACATTCAAAGTTTTTCTCAACTGCCCGATTGGGTTCAAAAGGCCAAAGCGCTTGAGGCAAGGGATGGCAAGAAGCCCAGGGTGGCCATGTTTTGCACGGGTGGCATTCGTTGCGAAAAATCGACCGCCCTGATGCTGGAAAACGGCTTTGAGGAGGTCTTTCATTTGCAAGGCGGCATTCTGAAATACTTGGAACAAGTGCCGCCCGAGCAAAGTCTGTGGGAGGGGGAGTGTTTTGTTTTTGACGAACGCGTTTCCGTGGGACACGGCCTCAAGCCGGGATCGCATGAACTTTGTCGATGCTGCCGTGAACCTCTGCCAGCAGGCGCCAAAACATCTCAGGCGTTTGAGTTAGGGGTGAGTTGTCCGCGCTGTTTTGGTCAAACAACCGATGTTCAAAAGAACAGTGCGCGAGAGCGGCAGAGGCAATGGGAAATTGCCAAAGCTCGTCAAATCAATCACATTGGTACCCCGCAACGTCAAGAAAAGGTGGCTGCTTTGTTGCCGCAAGACGCGCCCATTTTGTATTCTTTCCGTCGGTGTCCTTATGCCATGAGAGCGCGTTTGGCGCTGCTGGCCAGTGGCATTCGATGTGAAATGCGCGAAATTGCTTTGTCGCAAAAACCTGAAAGCATGCTGTCGGCTTCACCGAAAGGCACGGTGCCTGTATTGGTCTTAAAAGACAAGGTGTTCGAGCAGAGCTTGGACATCATGCAGTGGGCGCTTGAACAAAATGATCCAAGCCATTGGTCAACCGTTGGACAAGCCCATCATGCGCAAGCCCTGGAATGGGTGAGTTCATGTGATGGCGAATTTAAGATCAACTTAGACCGTTACAAATATCCCAACCGCTACGAACTCACAGACGGTTTGCGCCACCGTGAAGCCGGTTCTGTGTTCTTGCAACAACTGAATACCCGTTTGATGTCAAGCGCCTGCCTGATGGGCGAGAAATGGACTTGGGTCGATGCAGCCATTGCGCCTTTTGTAAGACAGTTTGCCAGAACCGATCGCGAATGGTTTGATGCGCAGCCTTGGCCAGCACTCAAGGGGTGGCTTGAAAATTTTGAGCAGTCAGCGGCCTATTTGGAAGTGATGCACAAATACAAAGTGTGGCATCAGGGGGCTAAACCAGTCGCCTTTCCGGCCACACCTGAAATAAATTGACACGTGACCTCAGCCTGCGTCACAGGCAGCATGTGACCGCCACTGATGAGGGTCAACTGCGTGCCTGACAGACGCTGAGGCAAATCTTCTCCGTTGAGTTTTGCGCTAAGAATGCGATCTTCACGGCCATACAAAACATGCACAGGGGTGGTCATGCTGGCATAGGCTGCTTCAATGTTGGGCATGCTCCATGCAACGTTTTGAATGTCACTGGAAGCGGTAATGAACGTCTGTGGTTTGAGTGCCATGATGCCGCCTCCACGAATGGCGAAATCTCGAGGCGCTTTTTCTGGACCAAAAATAATCTTCAAACTTTTAGACATGCGGTACAGCGTGCCAGGAATGGCAAAAGTCCATCCGACAAACTGTCGAACACTGGGAGATGCAATGTCGAGCGCCTTAAAAACAGGCAAGGTTTCCTCGGGCATGTGGGTGAGGGGGGCAATGAGGGCCAATGCTGTGATGCGTGCGGGATGACGCTGGGCCGCCGCCAAAGAAATAGCGCCTCCTAAGGAGTGCCCCACAAACACCGCCGATTCAATGTTCAGGTGGTCGAGAAGTTCTACCAAGGTATCGGCTTGCGCCTCTAGGCTGGCATCTGCTTGAGAGTCTCTTGTAGAGTAACCGCAGCCTGGACGGTCCACACTGATCACACGGTAGTTTTCCGAAAGTGGCGTTGATACCGCGTAGGTGAAATTGTGCAAATTGCCAGCGAGTCCATGCACCAGCACAAGGACAGGACCTTGGCCTTGATCGACGTAATGAACTCGGGCTGTTTTCAGTTTTGCAAATTGCCCAGATGGCGGTAAGTATTGTTCGGCTTTTTTGTTTGAAAAACTGGCAAACAAAACCAAGCCCGCCAAACCCATGAATACCAAAAACAAAAGCCATAACACTAGCATTGAAAATACCTCGAACGCAGCCACTAACTGAATTGCATGACGCCATCGTTCAGGCGCCCATACTTGATTAAAAGGATGTCTTTTAAATAATTCTGATTCACTTGCCAAGGTGCCTGTGTGCCTTGCTTGGGCAATACAGCGCTTGCCCTTTTCACATAGCCCGACGTGAAGGACAAGTAGTCAGCTTCTTGCACGTCAGCGTCTTTGACAGGCACCGCTTTTTGAAAGCCCTTCTTCTTCATGTAATTGAGAAGACGACAGGTGTAAAGGGCTGTGAGGTCAGCCTTCAGCGTCCAAGAGGCATTGGTGTAGCCAAAGGTCATGATGGCGTTTGGCAAGCCCGAAAGCCACATGCCGCGATACGCCATTTGATCAGAGGCCTTGAACGGCAGGCCATCCACTTCAATGTGAATGTCGCCTAAGATGTTCAACGACAAGCCTGTGGCAGACACAATGATGTCAGCCTCCAGTGTTTGTCCACTGCTGAGTTGAATGCCCTTAGGCAAAATGCTTTGAATGGTGTCGGTGACCACGCTGGCTTTGCCATGCCGAATTTGTCTGAACAAATCGCCATCGGGCACCACACACAAGCGTTCGTCCCATGGCTTGTAGCGCGGGGAAAAATGTTGGGCTGTTTGATCCGAGCGCAATTGACGCGCCGCCATTTTGACCAAATAGCGTCTGACAAATGCAGGTTGCCGTCTGGCCAGTTGGTAGGTGAGCATGCCCATCACAACGTTTTTGGTACGGGTGAGCTGATAAGCCCACTTCATGGGCAAATACTTTTGCAACCACAGGGATGCATGGTCTTCACCTGGCCGAGCAATCACATATGTGGGTGACCTTTGTAGCATGGTGACATGCGCTGCGGTTTTGGCCATTTCAGGGACTAGGGTGACAGCTGTGGCACCGCTGCCGATGACCACTACTTTTTGTCCGTCGTACTTCAAGTGTTCTGGCCAAAACTGGGGGTGCACCCATTGCCCTTGAAAGGATGCTTGCCCAGGAAACTCGGGTTGGTAGCCCTTTTTGTAGCTGTAATAACCACAGCAAAAATACAAAAAACGCGTTTTAAGAATGACGGCATCTGACGTCTGAGTGCGATTAGCGGTGACGGTCCAACACGACTCTTCTGTGGACCAATTGGCGTGCGTCACGGCGTGACCATGCTTGATGTGTGCTGAGATGCCGTTTTCGTCAGCCGTGTCTTGGATGTACTGGCGAATGGTTTTGCCATCGGCAATCGACTTGTGGTCAACCCAAGGCTTGAATGAGTAGCCCAGGGTGTACATGTCGGAGTCGGAGCGAATGCCGGGGTATTTGAACAAATCCCAGGTGCCACCTATGGCTTCGCGGGCTTCCAAAATGCACCAACTGGTTTGGGGGCAATGCATTTGCAAATGCCTGGCCGCACCAATGCCAGAAAGACCGGCGCCCACAATGAGCACATCCATGATGGCCGACTCGCTAGCAGATTGAGACTGTTGCGAGTGCCTCATGTTTCAGATCCCTAAGCTTTCCAAAGTAACCAAGCCTTTGGGGGTTTGCAGTGTGGCAGTGATGTTTGCGGGCCCTTCGGTGACACCGACATTGGCAAGCCCAATGGCATCGTAAGCATCTTGCAATTTGCCAGCGCTGGCATGACTGACTGACAAACTTTTCAGTGAAATGCCAGATCGAGGCAAATGATTTCGTGGATGCAATTTCATGGGGTCAGCTGCCTCGGGCTTGCCCCATTGAATGAGGGTAGGCAGCGTGCCGTTGAACAAACGCTCGCCATCGGGACGAACGGTAATCTGCCACTGCAGCATGCCTTTAGGCGTCTTGCGACTGGCATGAATGATGGGGCCACGATCAATGCTTTGAGCCTTCCATGCATGCCGTGCATCTTGAATGTTTTCGGTGTTGGCCACAAAGTGAATGAGCCTGGGTGACTTGGCCAACTCAAGCTGAAGTGCTTTGTTGTCTAAATCAAACCACCGAGTAGGCGCTGGTTTCTTTTCAATCACGGCATCGGGGTTGATGGCAATGATTTCTAAGTAGGCCACTGGAAAGGTGGGGGTGGCAATTTTGAACAGGCGATTGTGTGTGCCGTATTTCTCGTGTTCGCCGCCCGCTGCAGGCGTGATACCCAACACAGACTCACACCACTCAACGCCTTGTTGCAAGCTATGGGCTGCTACGACCAAATGGTCAACTTGGCTTTTCATCAAGCAGCTTCAAAGTCGATTTGAACTTTCAAGGACTGCGATTTGTCGCAAGCCAACTCAAACGCATCCACCGCTTTGTCCATGGGCAAAATGCCGGTGATCACGGGTTTGCCATTGATCAAGCCAGAATTGAGAAATTGAACGGCGTTGGCAAATTCTGCGTGAAAGCGGAAGGTGCCTCGCATGTCAACTTCTTTGGCCACCAATTGCGTCATGGGAATGCTCATGTCGCCACCCATGCCAACAGACACCAAGACACCTCGCGGCATGATGACATCCAAGCCAGCACGCAAAGCGGGTTCGCTGCCAGAGGCTTCAAAGACGGCCTCAAACTGGCCTTTGTCTACTTTGTATTTGTCGAGCAACTCGGGCTGGGTTTTGAGGTTGATGGTTTCGTCGGCCCCCATGTCTTTGGCGCACTTCAAGGGCAGGTCGGCAATGTCGGCGGCCACAATGCGGGCGGCCCCGGCACGACGCAATGCGCCGATTAACAAGGAGCCAATAGGGCCGCAGCCAGTGACAAACACTTGCTTGCCCAGCACGCCGCCTGCACGTTGAATGGCGTGCAAGCCGACAGACAAGGGTTCTGCCAGGGCAGCTTCAGACAAGCTAAGGTGTTGACCAATAGGGTGGGCCTGATAGCCTTCAATGATGAGTTGTTCAGCAAACGCGCCTTGAATGTGTGGGAAAGGCATGGCGCTGCCAAAGAAACGCATGTTTAAGCAATGATTTTGCTGCCCCAGTTGGCAAAAGCGGCATGAACCGCAAGGACGGGAAGGGGAAATGGCAATGCGTTGGCCTACGGCCAGGTGCTTCACATTGGCGCCCAGACCATCTACCACGCCTGAAATTTCGTGTCCCAAGGCCATTGGCTGCTTGATGCGGACCGTGCCAAAACCACCATGTTGGTAGTAATGCAAATCGGAACCACAAATGCCACCAAAGGCAACTTTGACACGAACTTGATCGGGCCCCATGGCTGGCAATTCAGTGGTTTCAATTCTTAAATCTTTGGCAGAGTGGCAGATCAGAGCGCGCATGTTTGAGCCTTATGGGGAGTCTTCGTTTCAATGCTTAGAGTGTAGCCGTGACGCCGCCATCCACGTACAGGATGTGGCCATTCACAAATTTGGACGCGTCGCTGGCTAAAAAGACGGCTGCGCCTCCCAAATCTTCAACATCGCCCCAACGTCTGCTGGGGGTGCGTCCAATCAGCCAGGATGAAAACTGCGGGTCGTCGACCAGTTTTTGGTTCAATTCAGTTTTGAAATAGCCGGGGCCAATGCCATTGACTTGAATGCCAAATTGACCCCAGTCGATGGCCATGCCTTTGGTGAACATTTTGACGGCGCCTTTGGAGGCCGTGTAGGGCGCAATGCCAGGGCGGCCTAATTCACTTTGAACCGAGCAAATGTTGATGATCTTGCCGCGGCCGCGCGGAATCATTTGTTGGGCCACCGTTTTGCCGACGTAGTAAACGCTGTCGAGGTTGGTCCGCATGAGGGTGTGCCAATCGTCGTCGTTGTATTCATGCAAGGGGCCCCGAATTTGCATGCCAGCGTTGTTGACCAAAATATCAATGGCACCCACTTGGGTTTCTATTTGGTTCACCGCATCTGCGACCGATTTGGCGTCGGTCACATCAAAGATGGATTCACTGACCGTGATGCCCTCGGCTTTCAGTGTTTGGGCTGCGGCAGAAACTTTTTGCGCATTGCGACCATTGATCACCACATGGGCACCTGCTTCACCCAAAGCGCGCGCCAAGGCAAAACCAATGCCGGCAGATGAGCCCGTGATCAGGGCTAATTTGCCGTTCAATTGAAAGGAGCTGAGAACTGTCATGACGTATTCAAATTAACTTGATAACCATTTAAGAGGACCCATCACCAAGATGGGGAAGGCAATTAAGAGACCCATGACCACGACTTGAGATATCAAGAAGGGCATGACGCCGCGAATCACTTCGTGCATGGGAATACGGCCTACACCGCAAACCACGTTGAGGACCGTACCCACTGGGGGTGTGAGCAAGCCGATGGCATTGTTGATGATGAACAAGACGCCAAAGTAGACGGGATTGATGCCTGCTTCACGTACCAAGGGCATTAAGACTGGGGTCAAAATTAGCACGGTGGGTGCAAAGTCGAGAGCCGTACCCACCACCAACACCACCAGCATCAACAGGATCATCAGTAAGGTTGGGTTGTCGATGAAGGGCCGCAGCATTTCAACCACTTGCGCTGGGATGTTGGCAATGGTAATGAGCCATGCAGACACCAAAGCGGCGGCGACTAAGAACATCACCACAGAAGAGGTTTTGGCCGCTGCCAGAATGATGCCGTACAAGTCTTTGACTTTGATTTCGCGGTAAACAAACAGGCCAATCAGAAGCGAGTAAACCACCGCAACGACGGCGGCTTCTGTGGGTGTAAAGATGCCCATTTTCATGCCGCCAATGATGGTGATGGCCAAAAGGTAGCACCAAAATGCATCGATTGAAACGCGAATTTTTTCTTTCATGGGAACGCGTTCAGACACTTTGACATCGTCTTTTCGCGCGACAACCCACCATGTGATGAGCAAGGCAACGCCCATTAAAATGCCAGGGAAAATACCAGCCATGAAAAGTTTGGAAATGGACACGCCGCCAATTACACCAAACAAGATAAAGCCGATCGACGGTGGAATGACGGGGGCAATGATGCCGCCAGCGGCAATCAGGCCCGCTGAGCGATCCATGCGGTAACCCGCATCGCGCATCATGGGCATCAACACTGCGGCCAAAGCCGCTGTGTCAGCAACTGCAGAACCAGACAAGCTGGCCATGATGATGGCAGCAAACACAGCCACATAACCCAAGCCGCCTTTGAAGTGACCCACCCATACCAATGCCGAATTAACGATGCGTCGGCTCATGCCACCAGCGTTCATCAATTCGCCCGCCAACATGAAAAATGGCACCGCCATCAATGGGAAGTTGTCGGCGCCATTGATTAAATTTTGCGACACAATTTGCGTGTCAAAGTTGTCGAGGTGCAGCATGAGTGCAACACCTGAAACGATCAGTGAGAAAGCCAGTGGCATGCCCAAAGCCATGGCGGCCAATAATGAGCCGATGAAAACAAGAACGGTCATTTGGCAGACTCCTGCATGTGTGGCTTGGCATCTTCCTCAGAGTCTGTCACTTGGATCAGGTCCGCTTCGCTGAAGTCACCTTTGGCCAGTCGAACCAATTTTCCGACGATCATCAGGCCCATGGCAATGCTGGTGATGTAGCCCACGCCATATACCCAGCTCATGGGTAGTTCTGTGACACCAGAACGAGTGGTTGCATTGATGCCGTGCTGTTTGAAAGTGCCATAAAACATGAGCGCGCAGCAACCGAGCATCAGCAAATTAGAAATACCAAAGGCCATTTTTTTGCCATTGAGACTGAGCTTGCGAACCACAGAGTCGAGTCCAAGGTGCGCGTTGTCACGCATCGTGACAATGGCGCCCAAAAATGTAATCCAAATGAACAAGAACCGCGACAATTCTTCGGAGCTGATGATGCCGTCGTTAAAGCCATAGCGTAAAACAACGTTGCCAAAAACCATGATGACCATGGCAGACAACATGATCACCAAGGTGAGTTCAGCAAGTCGAAAAAATAGATCGTTGATTTTTTTCATAGGGTTCACACATTAAAAAGCCCTCTTCCTGAAAAGAGGGCTTTCAAAGCTCAAGTTACTTGGTCTTTTCGATGGCTTGCAACAAGGCTGGACCGTTCTTTTCACCAAATGTCTTGGCAATTTCAGCCGAAACAATTTTCTGGAACGGGGCCATGTCAACATTTTCAACGATTTGCATGCCAGACTTTTTCAGGTCTGCAATCACTTTGCCTGCGTTGGATGCATTCAGATTACGCTGGTACTTGGCGGCTTCGCGAGCTGCATCAACCACAATGGTTTGGTAGTTGGCGGGCAGTGAATCAAACTTGCCTTTGTTCATGGCCACAACCAATGGTGAGTAAACGTGGTTGCTCACGGTTAAGTGTTTTTGCACCTCATAAAACTTAGATGACCAAGTCACATTGATGGGATGTTCTTGTGCATCAAAGGTGCCTGTTTCCAGCGCTGTGTACAGTTCTGCGATGGGCATTGGTGATGGGTTCATGCCAAGCAGTTTGAAAGCTTGAATGTGATAAGGGTTTGGTGTGGAGCGAATCTTCAAGCCTTTCAAATCTTCTGGCTTGTTCACTGGACGCTTGTTGTTGGTGAATGAACGCCAGCCGTTTTCCCAATAGGCCAAACCTTTCATGCCATGGGGTGCCAATTCGTTTAGCACGCCTGTGCCAACTGCACCATCCAAAACGGTGTATGCATGTTGGGCGCTGCGAAACACGAAGGGCAATTCCATCGCGGCTGTGTTGGGCACAATGCCATTGAAGTTGGATGCGCCACTTGACACGATGTCAATCGTGCCACCGCGAACGCCATTGATCATGGCCGCATCGTTGCCCAACTGATTGGCTGGGAAAATGGTGATTTCAACGTCGCCATTGGTACGCTGCTTGACCAGCTCTGCCAATTTCATGGCGGCAGCATGTTGGCCGTCCGTGGTGTTCACGGCGTGACCCATTTTGAGGTTGAACTTGGCCGCGAATGCGGCCGAGCCCATGCTAGCGATCAAGCAAGCAACGAGAATGCGAGAAATTTTCATGGTATTGACTCCTGTGGTTGTTTTACGGGTTGAGAAAAATTAATCTGTGGGCAGTGCGTACTCATCGGCACTGAACACGGTATGGAACACGGTGCCATCGAACATGGCGATCAGATCTTTTGAAACCTCCCGGCTTTTGAGGCGTACTTCAGAGGCCAAGGCAATTTCGATAGATTCACGCGTGGGATAGCGCACTGACAAAACCATGCCGAAGTGAGGGTCTGCAACATCACTCTCGACTTGACGCAAAACACGCACTTCCTGAGCGCCCGGAAAGCGCGTCCAAAGTGGCACAAGTTCTTTGCGGATGTAGTCGTTGAAGGCTTGCTCTTTGCCGGGTTTGACATTGCCTTGAAAAAATGCGCAGCGAATGAACATGAAAATCCTATGTTGTTTGTAATTCAGGGGAGGGCTTGAAGCGTAGGCGTCTTCAAGTTTGCGAGTGCCGGTTGAAGACTTTGCGCAACAGGTTGATCGATGGACAGTGTGATGACATCGTGCTCATCGGGGGTGGGTTTTTCAAGCGTCTGAAGTTGGCTGTCCAACAAGCCCGCCTGCATGTAGTGACCCACACGTTGTTGCATGCGCTGACGAATGAGTTCTGGGTGACCGTCTAAAAACAAAAACAGCACAGGACCTGCTTGTTTGCGAATCCGATCACGGTAGATGCGTTTGAGGGCAGAGCAGGCTACGATGCCGCCGGGCGAGTGGCTGCCTTCAGTCGCTGTCAGGTATTGCGCAATGCGGTCTAACCAAGGCCAACGGTCTTCGTCTTGGAGCGCAACGCCAGCACGCATTTTCTCTACACTTTCTGGCAAGTGCAGTTCATCTCCGTCCTTCATTCGCAACTGAAGGGTTTGGCTCAAACCTTGAGCCAAGGTTGATTTGCCGCAACCAGAGACGCCCATCACGATGATTCTCAGTGCTTGATCTTCGGTGTGCATGGCGTGATGAGATTTTGTCAATGAGGACAGCGCTGTCCGAAATGTAAAAAAAAGAGAAATTATAAAATTTCAATTTTTCATTAGGGAAATCGATGGCTGAGTGGTTTTGATTTTTGCTGTTAAATTCTTTGGATAGCGCTATCCTAGCTAAATTGAATTCAGTTTCCCTACGGGAAAACCCTTGAAAATGTCGCCAAACCGACCCAAAAATCACCGTTCTACAGGCCGCATCACCTTGAACGATGTGGCCCATGCTGCGGGTGTCAGTCCCAGCACGGTTTCACGTGCGCTGAGAGGTGAGAGGGCCGTGGACCCAGAGTTGGTCGAACGGGTGTTGTCTGTTTCTGACAAGTTAGGGTATGTGCCAGATCCGGCTGCACGTGCACTGGCTTCACAGCGCAGTGATCATGTGACCATCTTGATCCCCTTGCTGTCGAACACATTGTTTGTGGATTTGCTAGAAGCCGCGCAAAGAACCTTACGCGCCGCAGGTTTTCAAACACTGATGGGTGTGACCCATTACAACACCAGCGAAGAAGAACAACTGTTGCGAGAACAGTTGCACCACCGACCCGCTGGCATGCTCATCACTGGTTTGGATCACAGTCCAACCACTCAAAAACTCATGGCACGCAGCAATGTGCCTTGCGTGCATTTAATGGACCTGCCTGAAGTCAATCACCCCATACCGCCGGATGTTTTAGAGGGGGGCGCAGCAGACGCCGGCCCCTATTGCGTGGGATTTCGGCAAACCGATGCGGGCGAGGCAATGACGCAACATCTTCTGTCCCAAGGTAAACAACGCATTGTCTTTGCTGCCGCACAACTTGATCCACGGGTGATGCAGCGGTTGCAGGGGTGGCGCAAGGCGCTTAAAGCCCAAAATTTGTACGACCCAACTTTAGAGTGGCTCAATCCTGCTGCCTCCTCGCTGGCTTTGGGGGGGGTGATGTTTGAGCAAATCATGAAGCAAAGCCAAGCCGTTGATGCCATTTTCTTTTGCAATGACGACTTGGCTCAGGGGGCATTGCTGGCGGCGCTGCGATTAGGCATTGCCGTGCCGCATCAGGTGGCCATTGCGGGTTTCAATGATTTGACTGGCAGTGATCAAATGTGGCCACCATTGACCACTGTGAGAACACCGCGTGCGCAGGTTGGTGAAGCGGCTGCCCAAATGCTGTTGCAATTGATGCATGGTGAAACACCGGATCAACCACAACTCGATTTGGGTTTTCACATCATTGCAAGACAGAGCACTTAGTGTGTGTGCAGTGCCAACTTAGCTGATTAAATTCAACAGCGGTTGGCCTTCGCTCAGGCGATTGATGTTGTCCGCAATGGTTTGCCTGCGTCTTTGCACAGTTCCTTCTGTCCAGCCAGACATGTGCGGTGTCATGAGAACGTTGGCAAGGCTGGCGAAATCAAATTGCGAAGGGGCGCAGACAGCCTTGTCAGTGTTGGGGTATTGGTACCAGGTGTCAATGATGGCGCCCCCAATTCGCTGCTTTAGAAGTGCCTCATGCAGCGCGGATTCATCAATGACCGCGCCACGTCCTACATTGACCAAGAGGGCGTTGGGGCGCATGCAATCAATGGCTTCAGCATTGACCAAGCTGCGCGTGTTGTCGGTAAGAGGCAGTGTGATCACGGCTGCATCACATGCAGCCATGAAGTCGCTGCGAAAGTGAAAAACTTTGATCGACATCTGGGCTGTTCACGGCACTTCGGTTGGCCACCACGACGCGCATGCCAAAGGCCTTGGCACGGTGGGCCAATGTTTTTGCAATGTGGCCAAAGCCAAGCAGGCCCAGCGTTTGAGCGCCTAATTCGGTTCTGAGTGCGCCTGGACGGCCTGCAAAATAATGCCATTCGCCTTGACGCAATGCACGATCGGCTTCCAGCAAAGGGACATGCCGCGCCAATAGAGCTGCCATGACATATTCGGCAATGGCGTTTTCATGGCCGAAGCAATTTGCCAGCTGTGCCTTTGACGGCAGGCAATTGCGTTGAATGCCATCGGTGCCGGCCGCTGGTGCTTGCAGCAAACGCATGTTGTGGGGAGTGGGCATGTCTGTGTTTAAGGCAACGCCCACCACCACATCTGCGGTTTCGAAATGTTCTTTTTCACCCGCTTGGTCGATCCCTTGAGAGACCGACACAATTTGATGTCGATGGTGCAGCAAGTCCTCTAGTCCTGTTCGAAAATTGGCGGCATTGTCGCCATGGAAAACGATTTTCAAAGAAGAACTCATATGACTTTCAACTGGCAACTGGCAACTGGCGGGTGACTTCATCAGTCGGCTTTAGCGCCTGAGGCTTTGACAATGGGCCCCCAACGCTGAACTTCAGCCTTGTTCATGTCGGCCATTGTCTCAGGACTTGTGCCGTAAATGATGTAGCCCAACTCGGTCATGCGTTTGACGAAGTCGGGTGATTTGCTGCCCTTGACCACTTCAGCATTGAGTTTGTTGACGATCTCTCGAGGTGTGTTGGCGGCCACCATCAAACCAAACCAAACACCAGATTCGTAACCGCTGAGGCCAGCTTCTGAAATGGTGGGAACATCTGGCAGTGAGGGATCGCGCTTGGCACCGGTCGTGGCCAAGGCTTTAAGTTTGCCTGCCTTGATGTGTGGCAACGCAGATGGAATGTTGTCAAACATCATCATGACTTGGCCGCCTAATAAATCATTCATGGCGGGGGCGCTGCCTTTGTAGGGAATGTGCGTCATGGGGATGTTGGACAGTGCGCGAAACATTTCACCCGACATGTGCGTGCTGGTGCCACTGCCACTGGACGCATAGTTAAGGGCGCTAGCAGGATTCTTGCCCAGTGCAATCACTTCACTGACAGAGTTTGCTTTGACGGATGGGTGCAACACCAGCACATTGCTCAGGGATACCAACGCAGAGACCGGCATCAGGTCTTTGCTGGGGTCGAAGGGCATCTTGGCGTAAAGGGCTGGATTGATGGCCTGGATGCCGCTGGTGGTCATGAGCAAGGTGTGGCCATCAGGGCTTGAGCGTGCAACTTCAGCACTGCCAATGTTGCCGCCTGCGCCGGGTTTGTTGTCGACCGTGACGGGCTGACCCAGCGTTTTGGACAGTTCGAGCGCTATGGCGCGGGATGCAATGTCAACGGCACCACCTGGAGGGAAGGGGCACACCAGTCGGATGGGCTTGCTGGGGAAACTTTGAGCGAGCGCGGCAGGGGCAGACATCAACATGCCGGACAGGCCAAGGGCCAGCGACACGCCTGTGAGCCATGTCAGGCGGCGGCGGTTGGAAAGCTTTTTCTGAAAGGATGTCATGTCTTACTCCAAATTTGAAATGTAGGGCTAGCCTATGAGAATTTTTCAAAATCATGCACAGGATATTCCCTTGCTTGCATGTGTGCCGGTCACCTAGGCGCCACCAAATCGCGGTTTAATTCAACTTGGACACCATCTAAGAGACCTCATGCCAAAAATTGCATCTTTGCTGTTGAACGTGGGCCACGCGCTCGATCATTTGTTTTTATTAATTTTTGCAACGGCTGTGGGCGCCATTGCCAATGACTTTGGCGTCGGTCGTTGGGAAGACATGATGCCCTATACCGTGGGTGCATTCGTCATGTTTGGCCTGGGCTCCATTCCTGCCGGTCGCTTAGGTGATCTGTGGGGGCGGCGACAAATGATGTTGGTTTTCTTTTTTGGCATGGGCCTGTCCGCCATGGCCGTTTCCATGACTCAAACGCCTGAGCAGATGGCCATCGCTTTAACCGTACTTGGCATTTTTTCAGCCATTTACCATCCGGTGGGTATTCCTTTGTTGGTGCAAAAGTCTGTTCGCCCCGGCCTGACCATCGGGGTCAATGGCTTGGCAGGCAACTTGGGTATTGCCATGGCTGCATTGTCAACTGGGTTGTTGGTGGCTTGGCAAGGGTGGCGCGTGGCATTTGTGGTGCCGGCTTTGGTGTCCGTCTTGTGCGGTTTTTTGTTTGCATGGTCTGCGCCCACTGAAACGTCTGCGCCGTCCAAAAAGAAATCAAACGTGGTCCAATTGCCCAAACATCTGGCTTGGCGCACCTTTGCCGTCATGGTGGCCACCTCAACCACGACGAGCTTGTTGTTCAACATGACCACCAACGGCAATGCGCAATTGTTGGCCGAACGACTGGATGGCTTGGTGTCCGATCCCACGCGTTTAGGCATGTTGTTGGCATTGATTTATGCGGTGGCATCGTTGGCCCAATTGGTGGTGGGTCGATTGCTCGACTGGTTGCCCGTAAAGCCTTTGTTTTTCAGTGTTTTGTTTTTGCAAATTGTGAGCTTTGCCTTTGCATCACAATCTTCGGGCTGGGCTTGGTATGTGGCTGCCATAGCGTACATGGTGATGGTTTTTGCGGCCATCCCATTCAGTGACACCATGGTGGTTCGCTACATTGACGATGCCATGCGCTCACGCGTCAGTGGCACGCGGATTGCCATCTCGTTTGGCATCAGCTCAATGGCTGTGTATGCCCTGGGCCCGTTTGTGAAGGCTGCAGGCTTTACCTCTTTGATGATGGCGGCATCGGGCGTAGCCGCACTGGGCGCTCTGATTGTTTTGTTTTTGCCCAATGAATCCCAAATGAAGCAGTCTGCCGTTTAAATGGCAGCAGTGGCCACCACTTCCAAGCGCCATTTGGGAGAAGCCAGGTTGGCTTGCACGGTGGCCCTGGGGGGGGTGTGGTCAGGTACCACCCACGCATCCCAAACGTTGTTCATGCCCTCAAAGTCTTTCAAGTCCACCAAGAAAATTTGGACCATCAGCAGTTTGCTTTTGTCGGTGCCTGCGCGCGCTAACAATTTGTCAATAGCATTCAAAACTTGTTGAGTTTGGCCTTCGATGCCCAAGTTGGGGTCTTCTGGAATCTGGCCCGCTAAATACACCACGCCATTGTGTATGGCCATTTCGGACAATCGCGTGCCAACATCAAATCTTTGAATCATGTGAATATGCTCATGTGTGAGGTTTTGGAATATGACGCATTTTGCCATTGCGTGCGACACTAAAATGAGTTTTCAAATCTGACTCTTGCTGAGGATCCCAACCCATGAAACTGCCGAACAGTCTGCGTGCCCTTCAGCACCGGAATTTTCGCTTGTTCATTGTGGGGCAGGGCACCTCTCAAATCGGCAACTGGGTTCAATTGATTGCCACCAGCTGGTTGGTCTACCGTTTGTCCGACTCTACCTTGATGCTCGGTTTATCGGCCTTCAGTTTGCAAATTCCCATGTTGGTGATCACCCCATTTGCCGGTGTGCTCATTGACCGTTTGGATGTGCGCCGTGTCTTGTTTGCCACCAATGCATTGGCCATGATGCAGTCTCTGGTGATGCTGGCTTTGATGCTCAGTGGGCACATAGAGGCGTGGCATGTGGTAGCAGGCAATGCGGTTCTGGGTTTGGGCAATGCTTTTGATGCGCCTGCCCGGCAAGCCTTAATTTCCAAATTATTGCCTGACCGGCAGGTCTTGACCAATGCCATCGCGCTGAACTCTACGGTCATGAATGGTGCACGCTTCATTGGCCCGATGCTGGGTGGGCTGGTCACGGCTGCTTTTGGCGAGGTGTGGAGTTTTGCCACCAATTGCACCTTGCGTTTGGCCGTTCTGTTTGCCTTGAAGGCAACGCACATCGCCAAACATGTGCCGCGCAAAAGCCAGGCTGGCATCGTCAAGCAGTTGATGGTGGGAGTTGACTATGCCTACGGATTTTTCCCGAGTCGCTGTGCCTTGGTGTTATTGGCCATCAGCAGTTTTTGCTTGCAATCCTATGGCTCCCTGATGCCTTGGTTTGCAAGCCAGCGTTTTCATGGCGATTCTCGCACCTTGGGTTTACTTTACAGCTCTGCCGGATTGGGTGCTGTCTGTGGCATGCTTTATTTGGCCTCTCGCACCAACATTCGTGGCTTGTTCAAGGTCATCGGATGGAGCGCTGGTGTGGCCAGCATCACCTTGATCGCATTTTCTTTTGCGCCCAGTTTGTGGCTGGCATTGCCAATGTTGTTTATCTCTGCAATGTGCATGATGCTGACAGCCGCATCCACCAATACCGTGCTGCAAAGCATCGTGCCAGATGAGTTGCGTGGCCGTGTGGCGGCGCTTTATGTCATGTCATTTTTGGGCATGTCCCCAGTGGGCTCATTGTGCTCGGGTTGGCTGGCCGACTGGATGGGCAGTCAATTTGCACTGGCCTTGTTTGGCATTGTGGCGCTCATTGCTGCTTGTGCCTATGCCTATTATTTCAAACGCATTCGTCAGGAAATACTGCCACTTTACGAGTCGCTTCACATACCGCATCACGTGTCTTAAAACGCAATGCGGCATGGGGCTCGTCAAGGTGTGTGCTGCGCCAAATAGGCAATGGCTGCAGCCAAGCCATTGGGACCGTAAGGCACTTTTTGCACGGTCATGGCGGCCTCAATGCCCGCCAGAGCGCCCAGAATCATGGGTTCGTTCATGTCGCCCAAATGGCCAATGCGAAAGACACGACCTGCCAACGGTCCCAGTCCACCCGCCATGGCCACTTGAAACTTTTCGCGCGCAACAACACGCAGCGCCTCTGGGTCAATGTCTTTGGCAACTTCAACGGCTGTGACCGAGGAAGAAAACCCCTCTGGGTCTTGGCAATGCAGTTTGACGGCGCCTGCAGTTGCCCAGCAGCGCACGGCCGCCTGCACAGCGCCACCCAAGCGTTGGTGTCTGGCAAATACCGCGTCCAAGCCTTCGGCTTTCAGCAAGCTCAGGGACACCTCAAGCCCTGCCAAATGGGCGAGGGGGGGGGTGCCACAAAACTTGGCAGATTGGTTGTCTGTGCGCCGCTCCTGCCAGCTCCAATAAAAGCGAGGTTTTGCGTGTTGGTTTGACCAAGCAAAAGCTTTGGCGTTGGCCGCTACAAACCCCAAACCGGGCGGCATCATGAGTCCTTTTTGCGAACTGCCCAAACACACATCGACACCCAAAGCATCCATGTCAAAGGGCGCGGCAGCCAAGGAGGCCACCACATCGACCACATAAAGTGCGGGATGGCCTGTGCGGTCGATGGCTTGTCGTATGGCTGCTAAGTCACTGGTCATGCCGCTGGCTGTGTCGGTGTGCACCGCCATCACCGCTGCGATGCGGTGTGCCGTGTCTGCTCGCAATGCCGCTTCAATGGCCGCTACATCAATGCGCTGGCCCTGCTGATGCGCTGTGCGGATCACAGACAGGCCTAGGCCTTCAGTTTGAATGGCCCATTGATCAGAAAAATGACCCGAGCCCGCAATCAGTAGGCTGTGTTGGTCGGAGCCTAAATTGGCCGCCACGGCTTCCCAAACACCGTGACCATTGCTGGCATAAAAGTACACATCAGATTGGGGAGACTTGAGCAACTCTTTCATGCCTTTTTCACATGCCGCAATGAGCGCGGCCACTCGCGGATCGGCCAAATCTGTCATGGGGCGCTGCATGGCATGCATGACTTCATCGGGCACACGCGTCGGACCTGGCGAGTGAACAAAGCGAATGCCAGGCAAACGAGGGGTAATGGAGGAGCTCATGTGCAGTACTTTCTTTTCAAGACTTCAAAAGAAGTGAGGTCGACGGCCAGGGCGCTGACCAGGTGTTCTCATGGTAGCCTTTTTCTGAGTCATGTTCGCGAACAGCGGCGGTGAATGTGAACGATAAGATCAAACAGGGCGCAGGTCTAGAAAAATACTAAACTTGCGGCCAAGTTCAAATTCGCATGGAAGGTTTGCATGACTACGCGCTCAAAGAGCTCTATGCCGGCATCGCGCAAAGCCTGGGTCGTGGTGTGGGCAACATTTGTTTGCCTGGCCATTATTTTTGGTGTTTCCTATTCATTCGCCGCATTTTTTGAAAACTTCGCCAACGAGTTCGATGCCCAGCGGGCGGATGTGTCTTGGATATTTGGTCTGTGTGGGTTGGTGTACTTTGTGATGGGCGCATTTGGCGGTATGTTGGCCGATCGCTGGGGCCCTCGCGTGGTTTGCATGTTGGGCATGGCCGTCATTGCGATGGGCCTTTACCTGACCAGCCAAGCGCAATCAATTGTTGGCCTTTATCTCAGCTATGGCCTGCTGGTGGGTTTGGGCATTGCACTGGTGTACACGCCTTCCATCGCTTCAGTTCAGCCCTGGTTTACACACCAACGTGGTCTGGCATCGGGTATTGCCAGTTCTGGGGTTGGTGCTGGCACGCTTGTACTGCCTGTGGTGGTCAGCTATTTGCTGACAGAAATGACATGGCGAGATGCCCTCCAAACTTTGTCTTTAGGGGTGGCTTTCATTGGCTTGTTGGCGTCTTTCCTTTTGGAAAGAGCACCACCTTCTGGCTCGGGCGGACATTCTGTGTTGGCGGGTTTGTCGCTAGGCCAGGCCTTGAAAACACCATCATTCCGTTGGTTGTACTTGGGGACGCTTTTTGGTGCACCCGTCATGTTCATTCCCTTTGCTCACATTTCGGCTGCTGCTCGCGACGCGGGCGTGCCTGAAGCACAAGCTGTCGGCTTGGTAGGGTTGATTGGAGTCGGCAGTTTGGTGGGGCGCTTTGCCATCGGTTGGTTGGCGGACAAAATAGGCCGCGTCAAGACACTCATGCTGATGCAATGTCTCATGGGCATGTCTTACCTTGTTTGGGCTGGCGCCCAAGACCGCTGGACTTTTGCGGTGTTTGCACTTTGGTTTGGCTTGAGTTATGGCAGCATCGTGTCATTGTTGCCTGCCATTTGCATGGATCTGTTTGGCGGGCGAGCAGTTGCGGCCATCATTGGGACGCTTTACACGGGGGCTGCCTTAGGCAACCTGTTGGGCCCGGTTCTTGCCGGCAAGGTGTTTGACATCACGGGGCAATACCACTGGGTCATTTGGATCACCCTGGGCATTGCTTCTTTTGCCACCTTCAGTTGCTGGCGCATTTTGAAATACCCACAACAGTCGTATTGAGCCGCTAGCTTGCGGCCGCTAAGGGACAACATGGAATTGAATCAGTATTGGGTGTTGGCCAGTGTTGCCGCATTGCTCATTGGCATGTCCAAAGGGGGATTGCCACTGGTGGGCATGATGTCTGTGCCAGTGTTGTCTTTGGTCATGTCGCCGGTGAAAGCCGCCGTGCTTTTGCTGCCTCTCTTTGTTATATCGGATGCGGTTGGCGTTTGGTTGTATCGCAAGCAATACAGCCTAGTGAATTTGAAAATCTTAGTGCCTGCCGGGGTTGCGGGTGTCATGCTTGGGTGGCTCACTGCGGCTTTGATTTCCGAGCACACCATCAAATTCCTCATTGGTTTGGTGGGCGTTAGCTTTTGTTTGCAAACATGGTTTAAGCGCGGGCAGGCAGAAAAACCAGTTGCGGCGTCGGTTCCCAAGGGCGTATTTTGGGGTGGGGTGGCAGGTTTCACCAGCTTCATTGCTCACGCTGGCGGGCCGCCTTTTCAAGTGTTTGTGTTGCCCCAAAAGTTGGTCAAAGCAGAATTTGCGGGCACCGCCACCATCTTGTTTGCCATCATCAATTTGGCCAAAGTCGGACCTTACCAAAACCTCAGCCCCTACGGTGAAGCTGAATTTTGGCAGATTGCCGTCTTGGTGCCATATGCCTTGCTGGGTACGTTTCTGGGTGCCTACCTCACGCGACGGATCGCTGATGCGTGGTTTTTCAAATGCGTCCAAGTCGGCCTATTTTTGCTGTCATTGAAGTTGATTTGGGATGCTGTACACATCTAAGTGCCCGTTATGTAACATATTGTTAGGCTTCTAGAAGATGGCCAACTGCATGTTGTTTGGCATAATGTTACTCAACCTGTCGTTTAACAACTAGACTTACGCATGAACAAAGTTATATTGCGCGCCATCACAGCATATTCAAGAACAGACATGAAGGCCTCTTTGAATGGGGCTTTGGCCATCAAAGGGCGAGAGATTGAATGGCTGGGAAAAGCCTATGTTTTGCTGGAGGATGAATTGACGCAAGGGCTTTTGGCTGTTTACCGGTGCATGAACAGGGGGGAGTTAAAGCGCCTGAAGAGATGGCCCGTCGAAATGACCCGACCTGCAGCGTCACCGGCAACCCTGAAGCAGCCAAAGGCTTCTTCGGTGCCTGCGCTTTTGGAGTTGTCTCCCATCAAGGACCCCAAAGGGGGGGCTCAAGTTGTCAAACCAGTTGCTAAGCCGAAGATCAAACAAGCAAACGTGAGTCAGACGGACCTTTTTGAATAAAGGTGCACTTGTGATCGAAAAAAAAGCCGCTTTTAAAAAGCGGCTTTTTGAAGGAGGTCATGGGACAGCCTGTCAATAGGCTGTCATGACTCACATCGTCAACACTTAGGCTTTGGCCGATTGGATGATGGTATTGAATGTGGTGCTTGGGCACATCACTTTTTCAAGCAATTCAAGCGATGGTTTGTAGTAACCACCAATTTCAACGGGCTTGCCTTGAACCGCCTTCAACTCGTCAACGATTTTCTTCTCGTTTTCGGTGAGTGCTTTGGCAAGAGGCGCGAACTTGGTCTGCAAATCCTTGTCTGCTGTTTGGGCGGCAAGTTCTTGGGCCCAGTACATCGCCAAGTAGAACTGGCTACCGCGATTGTCAAGTTCACCTGTTTTGGTGGAAGGGTTTTTGTTATTGGCAAGCAATGAACCGGTGGCTGCATCCAAGGTTTTGGCCAACAATTTGGCTTTTTCATTGCCAGTCTTGATGCCTAAGTCTTCCAGCGAAACCGCCAATGCCAAGAACTCGCCCAAAGAATCCCAGCGCAAGTGATTTTCTTCAACCAGTTGCTTGACGTGCTTTGGTGCTGAACCACCGGCACCAGTTTCGTACATGCCACCACCCGCCATCAAGGGCACGATGGACAGCATTTTGGCGCTGGTGCCCAATTCCATGATTGGGAACAAGTCGGTCAGGTAGTCACGCAGGATGTTGCCAGTGGCACTGATGGTGTCTAAGCCGCGAACGACGCGCTCGAGGGTGTAACGCATGGCGCGCACTTGACTCATGATTTGGATGTCCAAACCATTGGTGTCGTGCTCGTGCAAATACATCTTCACTTTGCGGATCAGTTGGGCTTCGTGGGGACGGTAAGCGTCCAACCAGAAAACAGTGGGCATGCCTGAATTACGGGCACGGTTGACGGCCAATTTAACCCAATCACGAATGGCCGCATCTTTGACCTGACACATGCGCCAGATATCGCCAGCTTCAACGTTTTGGCTAAGCAATACTTCACCCGTTTCGAGATCTGTGATGTTGGCCACGCCGTCTTCGGTGATTTCAAAGGTTTTGTCGTGCGAGCCGTATTCTTCGGCTTGTTGCGCCATCAGACCGACGTTAGGCACTGTGCCCATGGTTTTGGGATCAAACGCGCCATGCCACTTACAGAAGTTGATCATCTCTTGGTAGATGCGGGCAAACGTTGATTCGGGCATGACGGCCTTGACATCTTTCAAGCGGCCGTCAGCGCCCCACATCTTGCCGCCGTTGCGAATCATG
>ERZ1034363.123-NODE-123-length-53384-cov-15.233703_pt1 | contig 53384 bp, 61 predicted proteins | sample MGYA00520616_ERZ1034363 | MGnify/ENA primary metagenome ERZ1034363 (study PRJEB33736, sample SAMEA104284506) | Azolla filiculoides | biome: Urban; feature: Water surface; material: Ditch water | place: Netherlands | collected 2015-10-28 | depth 0-0.1 m ...
ACGCTGCATGTTGGGTTACGCTTATCTCGCTTCGCTCAATAATGCTAACCCAACCTACAAAAACTCTTTATTATCAAAGATTTCATTATAAAAACTGTCAAGCTATTTTGTGTAGATACCTATGCCTTTAAGGACTGCCAGTCGTAACCTCAGCGATTTTAAGAATAAACTTGCCTAAGTTGATTTGTACAGATTACTAAGAAGAAGCTGGGGTAGGGCAGAACGATGAAACGATGGGCAAACAGTGTGCCCACGCTATTTTTCTAAACTATTGATTTAAAATGTGTTATTTTTCAGGATAAGAGAACACTTGATAGTCATCGTGATAAATACGCGCAATCATGGGTTTTGTGGTGTCAGTTAAAAAATTGCTTTTTGATAATTTAAGTTTTCTTCTAATCAGCAGTTTATTTTCAATAGCACTACAGTTTCTGTTAGGCGGCAGTGCTTTCCACAATCTTGGCCAATCTGACACATTTAAATGGGGCGGTAGGTAATCAAAACCTAGCGCAAAATTGACGTTTTTCAAATCATGTTGAAAAGATTCTTGTTTTACCATAAAACATTTGCCAGCCTGAATGCGCTGTTTTAGTTCTTCTGAAAGACCTTCTACTTGAGGGCTCCAATGTGCATTTAAATGTTTTTGTTTTTCAAGCAGTGTGTGGTCAATATAGGTGATAAATTCAAGAAACGAGATGCCTTTGTAGTCGCCTGTGTAATTGTTGAGCTTATACAAGTCGTCGATGAGCATGGTGGCAAAGTTTTCAAATCTGTCAGGTGTTCTGAGTGCTTTTCCTGAGCGCACAATAAATTTGTTAATAAACGCGCTGACAATACGGCTTGCAGGGTCACGAGTAAAGAAGATAGATTTAAATCCATGTTCCAGAATTAAAGCTGTCGCTTTTTTAGGAGAGGCTAAATAACCGTTTTTTTCTAAATAAATTCGACTTGTTCCGGTAAAAGAGGCTGGCTTAATAACGCCGTGTACTAGCCAATCGCAAATTGCAGTACAGGCGCATTTAGGACTCCATCCAATGACTAATTTTTGATTTTCAACAACATAAAATTTCATCTTTTTTTCCTTAACTTGATTAGGCTGGGCTTAACGAAGGTGTTCATAAAACAGCAGATAGTATAGCAAATGGAGAATGTTCAGAGGGGCTTTATGTGTTGATTGTGTGTTTGCTGGGCTGAGGAGGGGCAAGTAATACATTTTGCTTAGTTTGGCTAATTAAGAATTGAAATTAACTTGTTGTGCTATTTAATTCAATTATGTTTCCTCTGATTCCATATTATTCCATCAGGGCTTCTTGCTGGGAATAAAAGATTGTTTGTGAAATCGTTACGGTTCAACGAGCATAACACCTGTCTTTAACGTACTGGCTTTATTGCGAAATTTTTTATCAAAACTGGCAAATTTATCGGCGTGTAAACTGCTTGCAAGATGTAAAGCGTCCGCAAAGTCCATGCCTTGTTCATACCAGAGTAAGGCTTGCTCAACGGCTCGATTTTGTTCCACTGTAAAATTAACCGTCGCTAATATTTTTTGTACAGTTGCTAAAATAATGGAACGGTCTAATTTATAGGTAAATCGCAATACCCATTCCAATTCTAAAATGACCGTTTTGGTGACAGGTATTTCGTTCCCTTGTCGCAATTTAGCAGCACGTTGCACTTGTTCTGGGTCGTCATTTGTCACAAGTCGAACCAAGATATTGGTATCAACGGAAATCATTTTTCTCCCCATTCTGCAATAATGCCTTGTCGAACTCCCTCGTCCATTTCTTCGATGGTTTTGGCTTTTCCTTGATAGCCTGTGCAACCGATTAAGTCATGCAGGGTTGTTTTTGCGGGGCTGTTTTTAGCTTTTAATAAAATGCCTTGTGAGGTTGTTTCAATTTCAAATTCCTGTCCAATGGTTAAATGATAAGCATCGAGAATGGCTTTTGGAATAACGATGTGTCCTTTGCTAGAAAGACGTGTTGTTTGGATTTGCATGGTGTGTTTTCCTCATTTTGAAGTGGTTATTGTCCAGTTTCGTAACGGGAATGTTTTCACCACAATCCCCGTATTCCATTTCATTCCATACGGGCTACCTTGCTTCGATAAAGTGAGACCAATAATCACCAAGATGAATGGTTTGCGTTTGTTGCAACATTTTTTTAACCTCTCATTTATTTCCGGTTTATTTTGATTTCATTCCATCAAAGCGAATTGTTAATGTATTTCGGCGGGATGTTGAGTTGAATCATTAGTGCGTTTTGCGGTGGCAATTAATGAGCGTAACGCCTCATTAACTAATTCTGCATTTGGAAATGCTTCAATAACATCCGCTTCTAAATAGACTAAATTACCAAAGCTTTTGCGCTTAGTGCCTAATTTTCTGACCTGTAAGTTTGTTAAATCGTATTCAGCTCTTAATTCATCTGTTGTGTCAATTTTGTTCATAGCTTTTTCTCTCCGACGCGTTAGCTTCTCTTGCGCTGATAATACGAATGACATCATCCCGTTCCATATAGGAAATAAATAGCAACCGTCCTGGTTGTGATTGACCTAATAAAATGTAACGGTGTTCGCTTATCGAATGGTCAGGGTCATAGAAGTCAATATAGAGCGGGTCATCAAATACGGTTTTGGCTTCTTCAAAGCTAACACCGTGTTTGGATAGATTTATCGCGGCTTTGTTGTTATCCCATTCGTATTTCATATTACTTTTGTTTTTGGATTTTTGTTTTGCGGCAAAACACACGGCTTAATACGCCGCGCTGTTAGGTCTTATACGTTATATTCACCACTCAAAAGCCTTACTAAAATTTGCGCCCATTTAATGCTATCAAAAACTAATGGTCTTAATACCGGCTTTGTTCCATGAACATCTGACATATTTGCCCTTAAATTTTGCATTACAAAGGCAGCTTGATTTAAAGAACTTTCAAAACTTTTATTAAAAGGGATAATACCTGAATCTTTCCAGTCAATATCTTTCAGTTGATTGCTTATTGCTGTATATACACCTACAGCTTTAAGAGCCACTACGCAACGTTCTTGAAAGGATGCTTTTGTAGCATCACCAAGATTTCTATTTTGATAGATTTTATTTGTAATGCTATCAACTGCTGCACAAGCCGCAGAAAGCGCACCACTTAGGTCGCCATCTTTAAATCGCTTAGCAGATTTTATTAAATCCTCTTTGGAAACTTCATCTAACTCTTCAAGATCATTTCTATCAAGTAATCCTATAGGAATTACAGAGTTATCAATGATTTGCCATCCAAGACGCAAAAGATATTTTTCTAACTGTTCTTCAACTGCGCTAGATCTTTCAATCATTTCTTCAATTACGATATTTAAAAAATGACGTTTACTTTCGTCATCGAACTGAGAAAACTTTTGTTCAATTTCAGTTATTAATTGCCCTTTGCTGACGCTACTTCCTGAACGTTGGACTAAATGAGCGATTTGGCTGTTATCGAATCCTGCAAGACCAACAATTTCCTTAATGTCGTAAAAAGAAAAATTGTTTTTTAGCACTGCACTTGCTGCACACCAAGCAGAGTTTATGTTTAAATTCATGAAGTCCTCTTTGTTGTATAACATATATTGGATACCCGAAAAAGCGCAAAACTTCACGCTTTACCCTGCTTTTTTCTTAAACTCACTCAACTTAACCACACACCAATTAAGCCGCATTTGCACACGTTACAAAATTCAAACTCAACACGCTAGGCATGACTGACAATTTCCGTCCAAGGCTTAATTTTACTCAAAGTCTCTGCCAAAGCATCCTTAGCGCACTCCGTATCGTAACGGGCTTGACCGCGCAGCCACCAGCCATCGGATAATCCAAAAAAACGGCATAACCTTAAATCCGTATCAGCCGTAATTGCACGCCGCCCCGCTATAATTTCACTAATTCGTTGCGCAGGAACGCCAATCTCTTTAGCCAGCCGATATTGGGAAATTCCCATCGGTTTTAAAAACTCTTCAAGTAGCATTTCACCCGGCGTAATAGGGGGAAGTTTATTTATTTCGCTCATCATAAGACTCCATTAATGGTAATCAACAATCTCGACATCTTCAGCTCCATCACCTGTCCACACAAAGCACACGCGGAATTGGTCGTTAATGCGAATGCTGTGTTGTCCGGCACGGTCATGTTTTAAAGCTTCCAAACGATTGCCAGGTGGCACACGCAAATCATCTAAAACGCTTGCCCAATCAAGCTGTTCAAGTTTTCGTCGTGCTACAGATTCGATATTGGTAAATCGCTTGATGCGTTGCCGTTTAAAAAGGGATTCAGTTTCTCTACATTTGAAAGACTTAATGCTCATAAGCAGATAGTAATGTTATGCGTGATGAACATCAAATGTGTTTGCACACATTACAAAATTCAAACTCAACAATAAGCAAACCGTTGTTATTTTTGTTTTCATAAAATTGCCTATTTCAGCAAAAACCTGTTTTATAAATCCGCTTCATTAATGCCAGCCACTTTCATAAAATGTTTGAGCAAACCAATTTTCAAATCTTCATTTTTATGAATAGGCAACGAAATACGGGCAGGATTTCCCGCTTTCATATAAACATGATGACTGCCATTGACCCGCATTAAAACCCAACCGCGACTTTCCAACATTCGCGCAAACTGTTTTCCTGAGATTGATTTCACACCGCAATCTCCAAAACTCTATCGTTTTGCGCCAGTTCGATTTCTTCTAAATCCACCGAAAGACAGGCTTCAACCGCCTCATACAAATTGGTTAAAAGTTCTTCAATTGTTTCACCTTGCGTTGCACAGCCTTGAATCGCGGGCACTTCAGCCCAAAATCCGCCTTCTTCTGCGGGGTGAATAATAATCTTTAGTTTCATAATCGCTTATCCTGAATTTTTAATTTGGTTTTCATAAATCCGTCTGTCGTTTTTTCGTTTCTTTTAAACAGCCAACTCCAGCAAAATATCAGGATGCTTTTCAGCCACCTTCAGCAACGTTTTCGCCGCGCCTGACGGTTGTTTTCTGCCCTGTTCCCATTCCTGCAAAGTCCGCACCGACACGCCCAGCAATTTCGCAAACTGCGATTGGGATAACTGGGTTTTTATCCGCGTATAAACAATATCAGACAAAATATCTTCGCGTTCCAGCGTACCATCCGCCAATGTCACCAAACGTTTTACCGTACCGTTATCTTGTGGAATAAACTCAGTTTTTCGCGCCATTTTTTCTGTATTCATTTCTTGCACAGATTGCAATAAATCACTGCAAAACTGTTCCATTTCACTGTCCATTTTCTGCCGCCTCTCTCAGTTGTTTTAAAAAGTTAAGGGGTAAATTATCAAATTTGGCTTTGGTATAAACGATTAGAAGTACGATGACACCATTCTCCAGACGTTTAAAATAAATCACTCGTGCACCGCCGCGTTTGCCTTTGCCATCAGCACACCAACGCACTTTGCGTAAGCCGCCGCTTTGCGGAATCACATCGCCCGCGTTAGGATTTTGAGCAATCCATGTTAAACGCTTCTCTTTCGTCATCAGACCAAACAGCAGCGGCATATTTTTCAAAGATAGGCGTTTCTATGAGAGTGTACATAAAGAAATTATACGCTTTTGACGTATAGAAGAAAAAGCAAAAATAGCTTGAATGTCTTGGCGGGTGAGTTTTGGATAGTTTTCAAGGATTTGCTCAACTGTCCAATGATTTGCCAATAAATCGAGTAAAAACTCAACAGATAGCCGCGTACCTTTAATAACAGGTTTTCCAACCAGAATTTGTGGGTTAATTTCGATATGTTTTTGCCAATTCATGTTTTTTCTCCGTTTTGTCAATCAAGCCGCCAATAACTCAATTTTTCGCCCTGCACGAGTCGCCAATGTCACCAACATATCAAGGCTAAACTTATCCCATTTATTGCGCATTAAATCAGATACCCTAGACTGTCCAATACCCAAATGCTCAGCCGTTTGCACCTGCGTCCAGCCGCGTTCAATAATCGTCTCGCGCAAGGTTGCCAGCAACTGCGCACGCATTGCCAAAAGCGTCGCTTCTTCGGCTGAAAATCCCAAATCAGCAAACACATTGCCACAGGATTCAATCATAGGTTCTTTAGTCATGGGAATTCACCAGTTGTTTATAACGCCGCGCTGCCAGTTCAACATCTTCATGGCGTGTTTTTTGAGTTGTTTTATGAAAAGCATGGAGAACCTACACCGCGTCGTCGAGTTTGGCGAACTCGCCTTGCACATGAATCCGAATCTCATAAGCCCCCGCGCCTACGGATAACAAGGGTTTAAAGTCAGAAGGCATATTACCGCGTTGCACAGTATCAAGCTCAAATCCTGCGCTACGGCGAGCTTAGGCAGGAAAGTTTTTTAAATCGTCAAGGCTTGTGCCGATGAAATTAAGTTTTTTTATATGAGTATTTTAGCTAAGTATTTGGATATATTATCAAGCTACTTTGATAATCCAACACAACTCACCAAAAGTAAATCGAACAAGAAAAGCGGTATTATTTTTGTTTGCATAAATCGCCTTATTAACGGAAATTTATAAAGACGACTGGTCGTCTTAAAAAATTTCAAAGTTGATTGCTGCTTTTTACAAAGAAAACAGATTAAGCCAAACAAAGCTTGCAATTAGTGGCATTATGTAAAGCGTTAGGCGATGGTTGACAAATAATAAGGGAAATCAAAAATCATGACTCTTGATTCCCCTTATTATTCGTGGTGTAATGCTCCTTGACTTAGATGTTAATTTAGGTCGATTCTTTTTACGCATAGCGAGAAATATCATGAAAAATTTAATCAAGCAATTGACGCTCACGTTGATTTTAACGGTAATGAGTTTAAGCGCGGTACAAGCAGTAACGCCACGAGGTCGATTAGTCGGCGCGACAGGACTCGCACGCGGCGGTAGTGATGTGACGTTTACTTGGGCGATGCCTGCGGATTCGCCATCAGCGACTTATAAAGTGTATGTGCGAGTACCGACTAATGGCACGGCAACCAATGCACTGTATCGAGTTTATCCAAAAGGGAACTTAACTGGAAATACAGTGTGTTCTAGCACCGGTACAACTTATCCCTGTTTTGAGGTTTCAGTGAATCAAGCTACAAATCAAGGAAAATGGTTGCTATTAAAATTAGGCACAACAGTGCAATGGAAAATGACTAATGCAGCTTATGTGACAGTAAATCCACTGACTTTACCAGCAACCGAAATGTTAAGCGTGGCGGCGGTGAGTTTTGATATGACACCTGCTTTAAAAATCGGTCAAACCTATCAAGGTGGGATTATTTTTTATCTGAATCGGACAAGACAACATGGTTTAATTGCCGCTGCCAAAGATCAAAGTACGGGAATTCAATGGTATAACGGTTCTTTTGTGAGTGTTGGTGAAACGAGCTGGAAAGTGGGAACAGGAAAAACCAATACCGCTAACATCGTTGCCAAACAAGGCGCGGGCAGTTATGCCGCAAAGTTGTGTGATGATTTAGTGCTTAACGGTTATAGTGATTGGTTTTTACCTTCCAAAGATGAGTTGAATTTAATGTATGAAAATATTGGTCAACTGGCGGCTGCGCCGCTGACTAACGCTGGGGGTTTTGTGTCCAGCTACTATTGGAGTTCCTCCGAGTATGACAACTACGTCGCCGCTTGGTATCAGTATTTCAGCAATGGCTACCAGGACTACTACAGTAAGAACGGCATCTTATACGTTAGGGCTGTGCGGGTTTTTTAGAGACTATGAAAGTATCCAAAACCAGCGGCATCTTAGAAGGACAAAAACTGAAAACACCAGAAAAACTTGTTCAAACAAACGTTTTCTCACCACTTTTTACGCAAATTTTAGGTTTTTTGCCCCATTTTTTTGGCGTTAGACACAATAATCCCGTAAATATTCCGCTCCAAGCAAAGTCCGGTAGGGTGGGCACGCTGTTTTGCCCACCTTTTCAATCCCCAAAATCTGATAAATTTTGCCAAAAAATTCATGCTGTGCCGTTGAAATGGTGGGCATAAACTAAATTGCTACGCACCGCGCTGCAAACGCAGCCACAACGTATCAGGAAAACTCAACGTCTGCATATCAGCAATGGTTTTATCCATATCATAATCAAGCAAAATAAATTCAATTTCATGGCTGCGTTGATTATAAATTGCAAATTCTGCCCCCACAGAACCATCACGCGGCTGCCCGACCGCGCCCGGACAAATCAGCGCGTGTTTAAACTCATCCAAACCCAGTTTAGGCGAGGGTCTGATAAAACTATCAAAACCCAATTGATTACGCACATACATTCCTTGAATATGCGAATGCCCATGAAAACACAAAGCTAAATTGCGCTCTGCCAACACATCTAAATTTTCTTCATACGTCATTTGATAAACATAAGCGTAAAAATAATTCGGATCTATCGGTGCGCCATGAACTGCCAGCCAATTTTTAGCACTCTCCGTGCTGTCTAACTCCAACGGTAAATTATTCAACCATTGCTTTTGCGCAACGGAAAGACGCGGAATAGTCCATTCAATAGACCAATGCGCTAAAACTGACATCCCCAGTTTGCAATCACCCGTTGCGGCAGCGTGATCGTGATTACCTTTTAGCACCTGCAATTGCGTTTCTTGCAAGCGCGAAATACATTCGGCAGGATGCGGGCCATATCCCACAATATCACCTAACACCATACCTTGGTTGATATTCTCTGCGGCTAAATACGCTAAAATGGCTTCTAAGGCGGGTAAATTGGCGTGAATATCTGACAAAATCGCAATACGATCTTGTTGATAGGGAAGGATTTTTTGCGTAATCACCCTTTTTTCTTGTAATTGCTCAATAATAATATCGCGCACCCGCTTGCGATTCTTATCAGGAATAAACACATCGCGCAATTTTCTGGCAACCATCACGCTGGTATGCGAATCTTCAAAAAACTCGCTGATTAAATGCTGCAATTGTGTGCCAAAAATCACGGCGTATTCTTCACTCAGCCAAGCATTATTGCGAATTAACACCCCTAAAATATGCGCAAAAGAAATAAAGCTATCCCATTTGTATATATCATCGTCCAGATAATAAAGCTGTCCTTGCGCATCAATTCCAAAGTTTGACAGTCCTTCATCAAGACGTGCTGAGCATTCGCTTGCGGTTTGAAAATAACACCGATACAAGCTCTCCAGATACTTAAATTTTGTGCTGATTTCTTGCGCAGTTTGCTCTGGCAATGTATGCAGCGGCGTTAAGCGCGGGCAAATATTGCCGATTTTAAAATGATCTTCACTCTGCTGAAATAAAAACCACGTTTTATGCGGATGATGTACGGCTATTCTTCGCTCTTGCTGCAACGTGTGATTTAAAAAATGTCGCGCTCTGAGTTCATTTAAATCCAAATCGCCATGCAATTTAATAATGTCGTCTGTGCTGGCATACAAACAGGTGCCGGGGCGACCCATAAAAGCCGCGCCATAAGTGAGCTCTGTATGCTGCTCTGCAAGCAATGTGTGTATTTGTTGATTGTTATAGTGAATTTGTCCGTCAATTGCACCGAGAATTTCTAGTTTCATAAAAGCACCCAAGGAGAGTGTAGGTATTGCAATCGACTATTATGGCAGACAGAGCTGGGAAGTTGTTAAATCTTGTGTTGAAGAAAGAAACTGCACAAACTGGAAAGATTTTTTTGATGATGCAGAAAATGGATTTTTAGCAGAGATTGCGTTTTCTGAATCTGGGGATAAAAACCTTTCAGGTTTTAGAAACCTGAAAGGTTTATTTGGACGATAAGTTTTTTTGCTTAAGGCACTAAAGGTGAAATCATGCTTAAGCTTTTCCGCAATTGTGCCCAACCCATACCTTGATTGGTTTTTTTGCTAGTGATTAACACCACCAAGCCATTTGGCTTATCAGGAACAATCGCCATAAAATGCAGTGTCGCTGGGGTTGTCATCTGCATTTCTTGCACAGAGTTTTCAACCGTTTTGCCACGTTGATTGCTTAACAAGCTTTCTACTGCCTGCACGTTTTTACCTCTAAACATATCAACCGCAGCAGCAGCAACGGCTTCTAAATAAGTTTGGGTAAAATACGGCACGTTGTGAGAAACGCTGAGCAATAAGCCGCAGGACAAGTCAACAACAGCGCAACCAAGTGCACCATCCACAGAGGTGACTATTTCTCTTGTAATTTGATCTAAACTTGCCATAACAGGCTCCTTATTTTTTATTGTGATGTATCTTTAGTGAGGCGAAAGCCTTTATTTTGCTGCATAAACTTATAAAAATAATGACTATGCAAACTTTCGCAATTGTACACCAAGGGCTATTGTTTTTGTAATGATACAAAGAGTGTAGGTTTAAACAGCAAGCTCTTTTAATAATTGAGCTTGGGCTTGAAACTTTTCTTCGCCTTCGGCTCGCTCAGCAGGTGTGTAACTACCATCACTTTGTAAAATCCATGCTTGCACATTGTCTTTAAGATAACTATTTAAATCATGCAAAATTCTGTCATGGAGTTTTTTGCTTTCAATCGGAAAACACGTTTCCACGCGCCGAAACATATTGCGTCCCATTAAATCAGCACTGGCGCAATACACTTCCCAGTTGCCATCATTGGCAAACGCATAAACGCGGGTGTGTTCTAAAAAGCGTCCGACAATTGAGCGCACTTCAATATTTTCAGAAACGCCTTTCACGCCAGGTTTTAAACAACACACGCCGCGCACAATCAATTTCACTTCAACGCCTGCTTGCGAAGCGCGATATAAGGCTTGAATGGATTGTTCTTCTACCACCGCGTTGACTTTAATAATAATTTTTGCCGGTTTGCCATCTTTTGCATGTTGAATTTCACGTTCAATTTTTTCAATTAAACCTTTATGCAAAGTAAACGGTGATTGCAATAATTTATGCAATTGCGGCACTTTCCCTAAACTGGTGAGCTGTACAAAAATGCGGCGCACATCTTCGCCTAATTCTTTGCAGCACGAAAACAAACCATAATCGGTATAAATTTGTGCTGTTTTAGGATGATAATTGCCTGTGCCCAAATGCACATAATTGCGTAAAGTTTTGCCTTCTTTGCGTAAAACCAAACACATTTTCGCGTGAGTTTTATAGCCCACCACGCCAAACACCACATGCACTGCGGCTTCTTGTAATTTTGAAGCTAAATCAATATTGTCTTTTTCATCAAAACGGGCGCGTAATTCAATTACCACTGTCACGGCTTTGCCTGCCAACGCCGCTTTAATCAATGCACTGACAATCGGTGAATTAACTCCGGTGCGATACAGTGTTTGTTTAATCGCTAAAACATCAGGATCGGCGGCGGCTTGGCGAATAAATTCAATCACCGGACTAAACGATTCAAACGGATGGTGTAACAAAATATCTTGTTTTCTAATCGCTGCGAAAATATCTTTCGTGCGCCCCAATTGCGGCAATGTGGAAGGCTTAAATGCTGGAAACTTCAAGTCCGGTCTATCAATTGAGCTATAAATGGATTGCACACGATTCAAATTGACTGGGCCACTGGCTAAAAACAAGCGATCTCTGGATAAATTAAATCGCGCTAACAGAAAATCAATGGTTTCATCAGGACATTTGCCGTCAATTTCCAAACGCACTTCATCGCCATAATTGCGCATGGCAAGTTCGCCTTCAACCGCATGAAGCAAATCGTCAATGGCATCATCATCCACAAAAAAATCACTGTTGCGGGTCACACGAAATTGATGACAACCTTTAATCGTCATGCCATTGAATAATTCATTGATAAACGCATGAATAATCGAAGACAAAAACACAAAATAATCACCATCACCGTTAGTCACTTCATCCGGCAATTTCACAATACGGGGCAGGGCGCGTGGAGCTTGCAGAATGGCGCGACCACTGTTTCTGCCAAACGCATCTTTTCCGGTTAACGAAATAATAAAATTTAAACTTTTATTCAAAATGCGTGGAAACGGATGCGCAGAATCCAAGCCAACCGGCGTTAAAATCGGCAATAACGCTTCGTTAAAATATTCTTGCAGCCATTCGCGCTGTTTTGGTGTCCAATGATCGCGGCGCACAAAATGAATGTTTTTCTCTTCCAATAAAGGAATCAACATTTCATTTAACACTTTATATTGCTCTGCCACCAATTGATGCGATTTCACATCAATTTGCGCCAATTGCTGCGCTGGCGTAAGTCCATCTAAGCCTTTTGCGTCGGGGTCAATATTTGCCATCTGCAAAATACTGGCAACGCGCACTTCAAAAAATTCATCCAAATTAGAGCAAGAAATACATAAATAATTGAGCCGCTCCAACAAAGGAATATCTTCTTTTTTTGCCTGCGCAAGCACCCGCATATTAAACTCCAAAAGGCTGAGTTCACGGTTGATATACAATTGGGGTTGATTAAGGTCTATAGTTTCCATTGTGTGTTTCTGTTTGAATTAAAGAGGTAAATAATTAATATTTAGCTGTTCTGTATAGCAGTTAAAAATTAAACCCGTATGACAACTATTAAAACTGCCCACGACTCCTAGTCTGCAAAGGACTGGAAGTCGTTTTTGTAGCGTAAAAGCTTTCGTTTAGGAATGTGTATGTAATAATCTCGACAACTGTAGGTGCGAATTCATTCGCACTGTGCGGATAAATCCGCACCTACATCAACCTGCATAAGTTGTTTTATACACTTTCCTTAGATATTAATAAACGTAGCAGATTTTGCTAAATTTTTCTGTTATTTCAAGCTCAAATTACTGAGCCGTCTAACTTTACAGAGCTACGATTTCCCTGCAAACCGCCGGTGTGAATCGCAATAATTTTTTGCCCGTTGTGAAAATAATTTTGTTGAATTAAATTGTACAAACCAAACAGCATTTTTCCGGTGTAAATCGGTTCTAAAACAATCCCATGCCGCTGTTCAAATTCAGCCATAAACGCTGATAATTCTGGAGTGCTTTTGGCAAATCCACCCAAGTGATAATTTAAATGAATCTGCCAGTTTTTATTCGCACTCAAGCAGGACTGCCAGTCCTTTAAAGGACTGGCAGTCCTTAAAATATTTTCAACATCTGCATTTAAAAAGCCTCCACCTTTTAAGGCAGAAAAACCAAGCACTTGTGTATTTTCAGCCACCGCAGAAATAATGCCTGCTAAGGTAGTTCCTGTGCCGCAAGCCGTGCAAATCACATCATAATCTATTGATATTTCAGAAATTAATTCCGCAACGCCTTGCAATGCCAGTGCAAGTGCGCCGCCTTCAGGAATCCAATATTCATTTGGTTTTATGTCGGGCAAAGCATCGAAGGTTTTAAAATCTCTTAACGCGCGATAATCGCTACGGCTGACAAATTGCAAATCCATTCCCCAGGTTTTTAAATCTTGCAAAGTAGGATTTAAAACTGCTGGTTCTTCACCACGAATAAATGCACGAGTCTTAAGATTCAAACACTTACCTGCATAAGCCAGCGCGTGCAGATGATTGGAATATGCCCCGCCCATGCTGATTAAAGTATCTTTTTGCAAAAACAGCGCGTGATTAAGGCTGTATTTCAATTTGCGCCATTTATTGCCAGAAATAATTGGGTGAATTAAATCATCGCGTTTCAGCCACAATTGAATGTGTCGCGCCTTTAAAAAATCTTCAAAAATCGGCGTTAATGGCGAAGGCTGAAATTGCCGTTCTAAGGCAATTAATTTTTCATTCAGCATTTGCAAGCTGCCAATGTCCTGATTTGCCGCCATCTTTTTCCAATAAGCGCACCGATTGAATCACCATGCCGCGATCGACGGCTTTGCACATATCATAAATAGTGAGTAACGCAATTTGTGTAGCGCACAACGCCTCCATTTCCACGCCAGTTTGCCCGTTAGTTTTCACCGTTGTTTGACAATAAACGGCATTTTTTTCCAGCAACGGGGTTAAATTTAATTCAACATGCGTCAAAGGCAATGGATGACACAATGGAATTAAATCCGCAGTTTTTTTGGCAGCCATAATGCCGGCAATTCTGGCAATCCCTAAAACATCACCTTTTTTATGTCCGCCAGCCATAATTAATGCCAATGTTTCTGGCAACATTTCAATCGTACCTTCCGTGATGGCAATCCGCTGTGTCACAGCCTTGTCGCCTACGTCAACCATCTGTGCTTCTCCGGCTTGATTAAAATGCGTTAATGAAATAGATGAGTGTGTCATAATTTTCCATAGCCTTTAAGATAATATTCCATTATCTATTTTTTTGTAGATTTGAGGTAATCACAATGACAATAAAAGTTCGTTATTTTGCGAGTTTAAAAGAAATGCTAGGTCGAGGTGCTGATGAAGTGGATGCAACGGATATTATGACAGCGGGTGGGGTTTGGCACAGTGCTAACCCAAACCGTCCACTTCCTGAAAACACGTTGATTGCGGTGAATATGACTTATGTCACGCTTCATGCGCATGTAAAAGATGGCGACGAAGTGGCGTTTTTTCCTCCCGTAACTGGCGGTTAGTGATGACTATTAAAATAACAACAGCTGATTTTGATCCTTGGCAAGAAATACAAAGCTATCAACACAATAGTGCAATTGCAGGAAAGTTTGGCGCAACCAGTATTTTTGTTGGCACGATGCGTGATTTTAATCAGGGCGATGAAGTGCAAGCAATGCACTTAGAACATTATCCCGGCATGACAGAAAAACAACTGGAATTAATTGTTGATGATGCAAGCAGAAAATGGGCTGTGATAGATGCGTTAGTTGTGCATAAAGTGGGCGATATTTTTCCAAATCAGCCAATTGTGTTAGTGGCAGTTTGGACAACACATCGTGGCGATGCGTTTGATGCAAGTCGATATATTATGGAAGCCTTGAAATCAACTGCACCGTTTTGGAAAAAAGAATATTTGGCAATGGAAAAAACGCGCTGGGTTGCTGAAAATACAGACGGTTATCAATCTATCTAAGTTTGTTGATGTTAGGCAAAACAGATTGATTGTTGTAATGCGCTGAAATTTTTCAAGACGACTGGTCGTCTTAGAAAATTTTGGCAAATTAGATGCGCTTAGTGATTTCTGTGAATAGTGCTTAGCATCGGTATTTTATTGAAATAATCGCAATAAACTTGCGTCTTGCAAGGCGACTAAACAGCGATAACATGATAGAATGCACCAATTATGTACAGCAAAAGCTTGGCGCAAACGGACTTATCAAAACATTTATGTTTGAAATGACAGCAAAAACTCACAGTATAAAAGTAAACGCGGTTATTTTGGCAGGCGGCAGCGGTGCACGGTTATGGCCGTTGTCTCGCAAACAAACTCCCAAGCAATTTTTGTGTTTAACGGGCACAGAAAGCATGTTGACAGAAACGGTGAATAGAATTGTGCCGTTTTGTGACAAAAATGAAGTGATTGTGGTCTCCAGCAGCCAACACACCACAGGCGAAGCGTATCAATTATTGCAATCTTATCAAGTGATTGCAGAACCTGTGGGTAGAAATACTGCTCCCGCCATTGCTTTAGCCGCTGCGTATTTACAGCAGCAAAATCCTGAAATTGACCCCGTGATGCTGATTTTGCCAGCCGATCATATTATTCAAGATGTGCCCGCGTTTCATCAGGTTTTGCAACAAGCGATTAACGCCGCCGCGCAAGATTATTTAGTCACGTTTGGGATTTTACCCACGCATCCTGAAACGGGTTTTGGCTATATTAAAGCCATGACTGCAAACAGCAGCGCGTTACCTGAAAACACCTTTGCGGTAGAATGTTTTGCCGAAAAACCGAACTTGAAAACCGCAGAATCTTATTTAGCGCAAGGCGGTTATTATTGGAATTCGGGGATGTTTGTCTGGAAAGCTTCGGTTATTTTGGCGGCAATTAAAAAATATTTGCCCGAATTAGACCAAGTTCTCAGCACCATCGTTGCAGAAATTCAGCAAGGTTTGTCGTTCCAAGACGCAGTGAATCAGTGTTTTGCAACAATGCCCAATATTTCCATTGATTATGGCGTGTTGGAAAAAATAGTTTCTGAACAGAATAAACTGTTAGTGATTCCCTGCGATATTCAATGGAACGATGTAGGCAGTTGGGATGCGGTGCATGAAATTTCCGAAAAAGATAATGCAAATAATGTCACGCAAGGCAATGTACTCGCGTTGGATTGCAAAAATAGTTTGCTAAAAAGCCATCATCGCTTGGTGGCGGCTGTCGGCGTTGAAGATATTTGTTTGGTGGAAACTCAAGATGCGATTTTATTAAGCAAACGCGGTGACACGCAGCGCGTGAAAGAGATTGTGGATGAGTTGCAAAAACGCAATATTCAAGAAACGCAACTGCATTTAACCGTTAGCCGTCCTTGGGGATCGTACACGATATTGGAAAATCAGGCAGGTTTTAAAATCAAGCGGATTGTGGTAAATGCGGGCGCGTCTTTGTCGTTGCAAAGTCATCAACATCGCTCTGAACATTGGGTAGTGGTGTCGGGTACAGCAACCGTCACCTGCAATGACAAAACAATTATCGTCACTAAAAATCAATCCACTTATATTCCCGTCGGTGAAAAACATCGCTTAGAAAATCGCGGCAAAATTCCGGTGCATCTGATTGAGGTGCAAGTTGGTGAATATGTCGAAGAAGATGATATAGAGCGTTTTGATGATGTCTATCACCGATAACCTCACTCGTTAATTATTCAACTAATTGATTCAATTGAAACCATGAAAAAAGCGTTAATTACAGGGATCACAGGACAAGACGGCGCGTATTTAGCCGAGTTTTTACTGGAAAAAGGCTATGAAGTACATGGCGTTAAACGCCGTTCCTCACTGTTTAATACCGACCGGATTGATCATATTTATCAAGACCCGCATCTTGAAAACAAACGCTTTCATTTGCATTTTGGTGATTTAACCGATTCCACAAACTTGATTCGGATTATTCAACAAGTGCAACCGGATGAAATTTACAATCTCGCGGCGATGAGCCACGTTGCAGTGAGTTTTGAAACACCTGAATACACGGCTAATGCGGATGGTATCGGCACTTTGCGGATTTTAGAGGCGATTCGGATTTTAGGTTTAGAAAAGAAAACGCGTTTTTATCAAGCCTCAACCTCTGAATTGTACGGTTTAGTGCAAGAAGTGCCGCAAAAAGAAACCACGCCGTTTTATCCACGCTCGCCTTATGCAGTGGCTAAATTGTATGGCTATTGGATTACGGTGAATTATCGGGAGGCCTATGGCATGTTTGCTTGCAACGGGATTTTGTTTAATCACGAAAGCAAAGTGCGCGGCGAAACCTTTGTCACCCGCAAAATTACCCGTGCATTGGCGCGCATTAAACTCGGTTTGCAAGACTGTTTGTATTTAGGCAACATGGACGCACTGCGCGATTGGGGACATGCCAAAGATTATGTGGAAGCGCAATGGCTAATGTTGCAACAAGACGAGGCGGAAGATTTTGTGATTGCCACCGGCGTGCAATACAGCGTGCGGCAATTTGTGGAATATGCGGCGCGGGAATTGGAGATGACAATCCGCTGGGAAGGCGCGGGCGTAGCTGAAAAAGGTTTTGATGCGCAAGGCAACTGCATTGTGCAGGTTGATCCGCGTTATTTTCGTCCAACGGAAGTGGAGACTTTATTAGGCGATCCGAGCAAAGCCAAAGCAAAATTGGGCTGGAGTCCGAAAATTTCTTTTCAAGAACTGGTGCAAGAAATGGTGCGGGAAGATTTTAAAAGTGCGCAACGTGATGAATTAGTAAAAGATCACGGTTTTGCCGCCTACGATTATCACGAGTAAGCTTTAATGAACAAACAAGCGAAAATATATATTGCAGGGCATCGCGGGTTAGCAGGCAGCGCGATTGTGCGTGAGCTGCAACAGCAAGGTTATGACAATTTAATTTGCCGTACTCATGCAGAATTAGATTTGGAAGATGCGCAAGCGACCTTGCAATTTTTTCAACAAGAAAAACCTGAGATTGTGTTTTTGGCAGCGGCAAAAGTCGGCGGCATTCATGCCAACAACAGTTATCCGGTTGAATTTTTAATGAGCAATTTGCTAATTGAGGCGAATATTTGTCGTGCCGCATATAGTTCTGGGGTTAAACGATTACTCTTTTTAGGCAGTTCTTGCATTTATCCGCGTGATTGTCCGCAGCCAATTAAAGAAGAATATTTATTGACTGGCGCACTTGAAGCAACCAATCGCCCTTACGCGCTAGCGAAAATTGCCGGAATTGAAATGTGTTGGTCATACAATCGGCAATATGGCACACAATGGCTGGCGGCAATGCCGACTAATCTGTACGGGCAAGGCGATAATTATGATTTGCAAAATTCTCATGTCTTACCTGCGTTAATTCGCAAAATTCACGAAGCCAAACAAGCCAATGCCAGCGAAGTGGTGTTGTGGGGTAGCGGTACACCGAAACGTGAGTTTTTGTATGTAGATGATTTGGCAAATGCTTTAGTGTTTTTAGCCTCATTAAATGACGAAACTTATGCAGAATTAGTTAATCCTGCGCAATGTCCGGTGATTAATGTCGGTACGGGTGAGGATTTAACCATTCGCAGTTTAGCAGACACCATTGCACAAGTGATTGACTATACAGGCAAATTTGTACATGACACCTCAAAACCCGATGGCACGATGCGCAAAGTATTGGATGTTTCTAAACTCAAAGCGTTAGGTTGGCAAGCCCATGTGAATCTGCGCGAGGGAATTGCACTAACCTATGAAGCGTTTAAGCAAGTTACAGCTAATTAACTTAGCTCCATGATAAAGAGTATAAAAATTTATGTTTAATCAAAAAAGCATTTTAATTACCGGCGGTACGGGTTCTTTTGGCAAACAATATGTCAAAACCTTGTTAAAGCGATTTGCGCCGCGCCGGATTATTGTTTATTCCCGCGATGAGCTGAAACAATATGAAATGCAGCAAGAATTTAACCAACCCTGTATGCGCTATTTTATCGGCGATGTGCGTGATAAAGAACGCCTGACCCAAGCCTTGCATGATGTGGATTATGTAATTCACGCGGCGGCATTAAAACAAGTTCCGGCAGCTGAATACAATCCAATGGAATGTATCAAAACCAATATTCACGGCGCGGAAAATGTGATTCATGCTGCGTTAGCCAACGGTGTGCAAAAAGTGATCGCGCTTTCCACCGACAAAGCGGCGAATCCGATTAATCTTTATGGCGCAACAAAACTTGCCTCGGATAAATTGTTTGTTGCCGCTAACAATATGGCAGGTGGTCATCCCACTGAATTCTCTGTGGTGCGTTATGGCAATGTTGTTGGCTCGCGCGGCTCGGTTGTGCCTTTTTTCAGAAAATTAATTGAAAATAACAGCGATCATTTGCCGATTACCGATGAGCGGATGACGCGCTTTTGGATTACCCTGCAAGATGGGGTTAATTTTGTGCTGACGAATTTTGAGCGCATGGCAGGTGGTGAGATATTCGTGCCCAAAATTCCCTCGGTGAGAGTTGTGGATTTAGCGCGAGCAATGGCTCCTGAGTTGCCGCATAAAATCATTGGGATTCGTCCGGGTGAAAAACTGCACGAAGTGATGTGTCCTGCGGATGACTCGCATTTAACCCTTGAATTTTCTGACCATTTTGTGATTCGCCCATCTATCATCTTCAGTAAACGCACTAATGATTTTAGCGTTAACCTATTAGGTGAAAAAGGTGTTCCGGTTGAACAAGGACGCGAATATAACTCAGGGAAAAATGAACATTTTCTCAGCTTAGCAGAAATCAGTGAATTTAATCGAATCGCAGGTGCTTAATGATTCCCTATGGTCGTCAGGATATTAATCAGGCAGATATTGATGCGGTAATTGAAACGCTGCGCTCTGATTGGTTGACGCAAGGCCCAGCGGTTCCTGCTTTTGAAAAAAGTGTGGCTGATTATTGCGGTGCTCAATACGCGCTGGCAGTCAATAGTGCGACCAGTGCTTTACATCTTGCGTGTTTAGCCTTGGGCGTGGGTAAAAACGACCTGGTTTGGACTAGCCCGATAACGTTCGTTGCCTCTGCAAATTGCGCACTGTATTGTGGTGCAGATGTTGATTTTGTAGATATTGACGCGCAAACCTATAACATGAGTGTAGAGGCCTTGCGCACCAAGCTCATAAATGCTGAGAAAACAGGTCGCCTTCCCAAAGTTGTTATTCCTGTGCATTTTGCAGGTCAATCTTGTGAAATGAAAGCGATAAAAGCGTTGGCAGATCAATACGGTTTTCAGATTATTGAAGATGCTTCTCATGCGATTGGCGGTCGTTATTTGAATGAACCGATTGGTTTGTGCCGCTACGCCGATATTACAATTTTCAGTTTTCATCCGGTGAAAATTATTACCACTGCAGAAGGCGGCATGGCATTGACTAATAATCCTGAATTAGCGCAGCGCATGGCATTATTGCGTAGTCATGGCATTACCCGTGATGCCAAGCAAATGACTGAAAATCACGGCGCGTGGTATTACCAGCAACAGGATTTAGGGTTTAATTATCGAATGACCGATATGCAAGCGGCATTAGGATTAAGCCAAATGCAGCGATTGGATGATTTTATTCTCAAACGTCATGCAATTGCACAACGTTACACGCAACAATTATCTGAGCTGCCGATTAATACACCTTGGCAACATCCGGATACTTTTTCTGCTTATCATCTTTATCCTATCCGTATCAACAATCGAAAATCTGTTTTCGATAAACTGCGCAGCGCAGATATTGGTGTAAATGTGCATTATATTCCGGTGCATACTCAACCTTATTATCAAAACTTGGGTTTTAAAATCGGTGATTTTCCCATCGCTGAAGCTTATTATCAAGAAGCGATAAGTTTGCCGATGTATCCAACGCTAACTGAGACTCAGCAAGACCTTGTAATTGATTTACTTCATAAGGCATTGTTTTGAAAAGCATTGTAGTTCTACAAGCAAGAACCAACTCCTCACGTCTTCCTGCTAAAGTTTTGCTGCCAATAGCCACTATGCCTGTCGTAATTTTGGCTGCAAAGCGTGCTGCCAACACTGGCAAGAAAATCATCATAGCAACTTCTAATGAATCAAGTGATGATGGATTAGCATCAATGGTTGAAAGTTATGGATTTTCGTGTGCGCGAGGTAGCCTAGAAAATACTTTGGAAAGATTTGTTAACGCGCTTTCAGATTATGATGACTCTACAATTGTCTTTCGATTAACTGCGGATAATGTTTTTCCCGATGGAAAACTTCTTGATGATCTTGAACACGAGTTTAACTCTAAAAATCTCGATTATTTATGCTGCAATGGAGAAGCTTCAGGTTTGCCCTATGGAATCAGCGTAGAAGTCACACGGCTTAGATATTTGCGTGAAGCAAATAGAGAAAGTGAAAGTGTTTATGATAAAGAACATGTCACGCCTTACCTTATCAGAAAGTTTGGAGCTCATCATTTTGAAAAGTATAAGAATTTTCAAAAAGGGCATTTTCGTTGCACTATAGATTGTTTAGATGATTATCTTTGTGTGTCAAAAGTGTTTGCAGATGTTGAAAACCCTATCAATATTTCTGCCTTTGAACTTATTGAAAAGCTAGAAACTTGTCAATGGCAGCCGATAGAAAAACATCCAGTTCCGAAGTTGGTTTTTGGTGCAGCTCAGTTAGGTTTTGATTATGGGATTGCAAACAAAACGGGACAACCAAATGAACTACTTTGTCAGAAGCTAATCAAAACAGCTATTGCTAACGGAGTGATGTTTTTAGATACCGCTCGTGCTTATGGCAGAAGTGAAGAAGTGCTTGGAAAAGTTTTGCATGGAGGCTGGAAAGAAAAAGTAACGATAGTCACAAAACTATCTCCTTTATTGGAGTGCCCTGTTCATGCAACCAAGGAAACAATTAAAGCATTTGTAGATGCAAGTGTTTATCAATCTTGCACAGCTCTTGGTGTGAAAAACCTTGATGTTTTAATGTTACATCGAGCAGCACATATTGATGAATGGGAAGGAATGATTTGGCAACGACTATTGCAACTTAAGGCTTCTAACGTCATTAAAGAATTGGGTGTGTCAGTCCAAAATCCTGATGAGCTTGAAAAAGCTCTATCAACTCAAGAGATAACATTTATTCAAATGCCTTTTAATATAATGGACTGGCGTTGGGATTCAATGATAGCGAAAATTTTATCTGCAAAACTTGAGCGAAAATTAACTATTCATGTTCGTAGTTCGCTTTTACAAGGCTTGTTATCAAGTAACGATATTAATTTATGGAAAAAAGCTAATGTTGAAAATGGCGAGGAAGTCATTCAATGGTTAGTAAAGCAAACTACATTTTGTGCTAGATTGAATACCACCGATTTATGTTTAAGTTATGTTAATGCACAAAATTGGATTGATGGCATAGTGATAGGAATGGAAACTTTAGAGCAAGTTATTGAAAATATTAAACATCTTAATTCCCCCTCCTTGAATGATATGGAAATTCAGCAGATAAAAAAGAGTCGCCCAAAACTGAATGATATAACTCTCAATCCTGCATTTTGGAGAAATTGATAATGCAAAAGGGAGTCAATATTTTTTCTTTAAAGGGGAAAAATGCCTTAGTGACTGGAGCAACCGGTCATTTAGGATCTGCTATAGCAAGTATTTTAGCGGAGGCGGGAGCTCACGTTTTTATTAACTCCCGCTCAAAAGAACGAAGTGAAGCTTTAGTTAATAACTTAAAAGCATCCAATTTTTCAGCAGATACAGCTGTTTTTAATGTTGCAGTACAAGAGGAGGTTGAGAGTTTTTTTTCTTCACTTGATGATCAACCATTGCATATCCTTATTAATAATGCTTATGCGGGCGGAGCTGGCACTATCGAGCATTCATCGGCTAATGCGTATCAAGAAAGTTATGATATATCTGTTATTGCTGCACATAATTTAATAAAAACTGCTTTGCCCAATCTACGCTGTGCTGTACAAGAATCAAAGGATGCCTCTGTCATCAATATTGGTTCAATGTATGGAATGGTTAGTCCAGACCTAGGTATTTATAATTCAGCGTTCTCAGCTAATCCGCCTTTTTACGGAGCTGCCAAAGCAGCATTAATACAATGGACTCGTTATGCTGCCTGTGAATTTGGACATGAAGGTATTCGTGTCAATTCCATTTCACCCGGACCATTTCCTTCTGAGAATGTGCAAAAAAATGATCCTGATTTTATAGAAAAACTTAAAAAGAAAGTACCAATGGGACGCATTGGTTTTCCAAATGAAATTAAAGGACCTACTTTATTTCTTGCTTCTTCAGCCTCCTCTTATGTTAATGGAAGTAATCTTATAGTGGATGGTGGCTGGGTTTGTTGGTGAGATAGCAAGTGGATAGCAAAGATTTTATAGTTTTTCGTACCGATGCAACCTACAAGATGGGGACAGGGCATTTTATGCGTTGCTTAACGTTGGCGGAAAACTTAAAAAAACGCGGCGCACAAATTCGTTTTATCAGTCGTGATTTACCGGCGCATTTGCAAACCATGCTGCAAACAAAATCAATAGAATTTGTCGCTTTGGCTAAAAATATCAATGATGATATTACGGGTGACTTAGCGCATTCTCATTGGCTAGGTTGTTCGCAAACTGAAGATGCTCACGCGACCTTGCAAGCTCTAGCGGGTAAAAACTGGGATTGGTTGGTGGTTGACCACTACGCGCTGGATGCTCGCTGGGAAAAAAAGTTGCGTAAAAAGGTTAAAAAAATTCTGGTGATTGATGATCTTGCCGACCGTAAGCATGAGTGTGATGTGTTGTTGGATCAAAACTACTATGCCGATATGGAAACGCGCTATCTCGGCAAAGTGCCAACGCAATGTCAGTTATTGTTAGGCGCAGGGTATGCGTTGTTGCGTGATGAGTTTTTGCAAAAACGAGCACAAATTAAGCCTCGTAGCGGTGCAATTAAACGGATATTGGTTTTTTTTGGCGGTGTGGATGCCGATAATTACACAGGGCTGGCGATAGCAGCCTTAGCGGCGATTGCTTTTTCTGAAATTCAGATTGATGTGGTGATAGGCGCAGGACATCCTTATAGAGAGCAAATTAAATCATCCTGTGCAGAGCGCGGTTTTAACTGCCATATTCAAACAGATAAAATGGCGCAATTAATGGCAGAAGCTGATTTAGCTATTGGTGCTGGTGGTTCGGCAACCTGGGAACGTTGTTGTTTGGGGTTGCCCACATTAGCGATTTGTACCGCTGATAATCAACAAAAACAACTTGCAGATACCGCCTTAGTAGGATGGTTATATTCACCAGAGATAAAAAAAGAGTTTCAACAACTGCAAACGCATATTGCTGCTCTTATAGAAAATAACTACCTAAGAGAATTCATTTCGCGTAACTGTATGCAAGCAGTTGATGGACAAGGGATATTGCGAGTCATATCCTCTCTTGAAAACAATCATATCGAAATGCGGAGAGCAAGATTGGAAGATTCTGAAAACATTTTTCAATGGCGCAATCATGCTAGGATTAGAGCTGTTTCCAACCATACTGGTTTAATTGCATGGTCAGAACACCAAAAGTGGTTCTCTTCCACGCTTTCTGATTCAAAAAAAGCTTTGTTAATTGGATGGATTAAAGAATCCCCTGTCGGCGTAGTTCGCTTTGATGTGCAAAATAATGATGCCGAAATATCAATTTATCTTGTTCCTGATGGCTCGTTTGCAGGGCAAGGCAAAAACTTATTAAAAAGTGCTGAACGATGGTTTGCTGCGAATTTTCCTGCTGTTTCTCAAATTAACGCTAATGTGCTAGGAGATAATATACCCTCACATAAGTTATTTGCTGCTCTAGGCTATCAAATTGACTCCACTTGCTACAAAAAAGAATTAAAACATGACTGAAACTTTAAAAATTGCCCATCGCTCAATTGGTCTTGGACACCCACCATTTATCATTGCTGAAATGTCTGGCAATCATAACCAATCGCTGGAACGAGCTTTGGAAATTGTAGAAGCAGCGGCAAAAACCGGTGCACACGCGCTTAAAATTCAAACCTACACGCCCGATACCATGACGCTGGATTTGGATGAGCGCGAGTTTCATATCAGTGATCCCAATAGTTTATGGACAGGCACTTCTTTATATAAACTTTATGGTGAGGCTTACACGCCTTGGGAATGGCACAAACCGATTTTTGCACGAGCGCGTGAATTGGGCATTATTCCGTTTAGCACACCGTTTGATGATACTGCCGTTGATCTACTGGAAAGCCTTGATGTGCCTTGCTACAAAATTGCTTCATTTGAAAATACCGACTTACCTTTGATTCGTCGTGTTGCAGCGACTGGCAAACCACTGATTATTTCCACAGGCATGGCAACTGTCGCAGAATTGGATGAAACCGTCCGCGCCGCGCGGGAAGCAGGTTGTAACGATTTGATTTTGCTCAAATGTACCAGCACTTATCCTGCCACAGCCGATAACACCAATATTTTAACCATTCCACATTTACGCAAATTATTTGATTGCGAAGTCGGATTATCCGATCACACGATGGGAGTCGGTGTTTCTGTTGCCAGCGTTGCTTTGGGTGCAACCGTGATTGAAAAACATTTCACTCTCAACCGTGCCGATGGCGGCGTTGACAGCAAGTTTTCGATGGAACCTGCTGAAATGAGTCAATTGGTGATAGAAACTGAACGCGCTTGGCAATCTTTAGGCAAAGTCAGTTATGGCGCGACTGAAAAAGAAAAAAAATCATTAGTTTTTCGCCGTTCTTTGTATATTGTAAAAGATATGCAAGCAGGCGAAGTGCTAACAGCTCAAAACCTCAGAGCGATTCGCCCAGGTTTGGGTTTACCACCTAAATACTTCGCCACATTGCTTGGAAAAAAACTCAGTCAAGATGTGAAACGCGGTACGGCAATGTCATGGGATTTAATTGGCTAAGGACAATGATTTCCAAATTACAGCCTATTGAATATCATCCAAAATTTGAGCTACTAAGAGGAATTGCTGCAATAATCGTATTAATAGTACATGCTATTCAGCTATATTGGTTTAGATTGATAGGCAGTTCTAGCGATATTGCATTGATTTCAGGCTTATTTGGGCGACATGCAGTACTACTGTTTTTTCTTCTTAGCGGCTACTTAATCACGCTCAGTATTCTGACCAATATCATTAGAAATCAAAGATTTGATTGGACAGAGTATGCTGCTGCTCGAATAGCGCGAATTTATCCGCCACTTATTGGGGCAATCATTTTAGTGGTGATTGCATGGTTTGTTATCCGAGTTTTTCATTTGCCCGGATATACTCATTATGGAATAGCAACTGATAAATATATTGCACGAGAAAGATTTGACATAAGTTGGCGTGATGTCAAAAGAACATTACTCATGGCAAATGGTTTTTTACAGGCAAACGGCCCTTTATGGTCATTATATATAGAGTGGCATCTCTATGTTATTGCTATGTTTTTTACAATTACAATCACTGTTAAATCAAATCTATATCGTATTTTATCAGGGCTGGCTATCGGATTTTTCTTTATTTATGGCAATAAAATTAATGAAGAGTTTTTATTTTATGCAATCATTTGGTTTTTGGGCAGTATGAGTGCAGTAGCTGTTAGTTTTGGAAAGCGATATAAAATTGCCAACTTAACTACCTTTATAAATCTATTTATAGTTTCAGGTATTTGTTTTTTATATTTCAATGTGTCTGATGCAATATATATTAAAAACACATTTTTTAGTCATTTGGCACAAATATTATTCTGTCTTCTTTATCTGCAAATTGTTGTGTTTTCAGAAACTATAGAAAATTTTAATATTCCAAATTGGGCGGTAGCGAGTGGATCTAGTTCCTATTCTCTCTATGTAATTCATTTTCCACTATTATTGCTGACTTATTCAATTACGCAGAATTGGATGATGGATTCATACTTAAAAACAGGGGTTGTATCAATTATTGCGTTGCCAAGTATTTATTTGTTTTCATTATTGTTTTCCAGTTTTTTTGAAAACCAGAAATTATTTAAACCTGCTGTACGTGCTTTTATTTGTTGGACTAAAGTTGATATTTTGAGACAAAAATGAAACAAGTGAAGAAAACTATTCAAGCAATTAAAAATATATTAAGCAGCGATGTGCAAAAAACATTGCATCAATATTTCAAAGGCTTAAATAATTCATCATCAAACACGAATACTTTAGTTTTAGTCCAATGTGTTGAAGATTTATATTATTTTGGTTTATTTGGGCAAATCACCTCTTCATTGCGTGAGAAAAACGCTATCCGCGTTGAGCAATTTGTGTTGCGCAGTTTGCGGATTGGTGAGTCAAAATCGTTATTTAGTTTTCTTATCTCTCGTTACCTGATTAATCCAATTCATAATTTAAAATGGATAGGGATATATCATTCTTTTTGTGATGGCGTTGGTTATAAGAATGCAAGCTGGCATCCCTATACTGATGTCATTGATTGTTATCGCGCATGGCAAGTTTGGAAAAACTTAACTGATAAAACCGAATTGATTAAATTACAACTTGATGGCGTATTGGTCGGCGATTTGATTAATGACAGTTTTCTACGTTTTAAGCCAGCCCCAACCGTTGATTTGCACGATAACTATTTGCTGGTGTTAATTTGGCAAGCTTATCGAGATGTGCGCCGTGCAAAAGCCTATTTTTTACAACGCAAACCTATTTTATATTTAACTTCTTACAGCACTTATATTCAGCATGGCATTCCGGTGCGGGTGGCATTGCAACAAGGTGTGCGGGTATTTTCCTTTGGCAATTATCAAGAATTTGCCAAACAATTAAACCTCAATGATTGGGTGCATACCAAAAATCCTGACGATTATGCAAAAGAATTTTCCTTGCTAAATCATCAAGATGAAAAGCTTGCTTTAGCAGAAGCGGCATTGGCAAAACGCTTATCCGGTGGTGTTGATAATGCCACCGCCTATATGAAAAAATCGGCTTATTCACAATCCGATCTTCCCGTGCCTGATGTGCGGGATGCGGTGGTTATTTTTTTGCATGATTTTTATGACAGCCCGCATGTGTATCGAGAAATGTTGTTTCCTGATTTTTGGGAATGGATTTGTTTTACGATTGAAACATTGCAAAATGCGCACATTGCATTTTTTATAAAACCACATCCGAATCAAATTAATTTGAGCAATGATGTGCTGGACAAATTGCAACAACGCTATTCAGGTCTGGCAATGATTCCTAGTGGCGTGAGCAATAAGCAATTAGCAGACGCAGGAATGGCGTGTGCGGTGACGGTTTATGGCACGGTTGCACATGAAATGGCGTATCTTGGCATCCCAACGATTGCCTGCGCCCATCATCCGCATATTTGTTTTGATTTTTGCAGAACAGCCAAAAGCCGTGAAGAATATGCGCAATTTTTAAAACAGCCTGCGCAAATTGGCATTGATAAAACCACGATGCGAGAGCAAAGTTTGAGGTTTTATTACATGCACAATCTGAATTTAACGGCTGAGATGGCAGAATTGCGCGATGCGATGATGAAGTTTCGGATGATTTGTGAACACGCAAGCTCTGAGGCTAATTTGCCGGAGATGTTGCAAAACATGACATCTCTTTCCGGTTATCAACGCTGTTTGGAAAAAATGATAGCTCCAAATGATTAAAAAATCATTGTTAATTCAATAGGATAACGATTTTATGAAACTCATTAAAAGCATGATTTACCTTGCTGGATTATTGACAGGCTTAGTTGTGTATGCGGTTAGCAAAAAAACCTTGCCGTTTGCCTATCAAGGTATGGTGCATTTATTTTGCATCACCAAAGGTGTTTCTAATGATGTGCTATCGGCTGTGATTGGCAAGATTAAAAAAACTTACGATTTTGGAGCGGCGGAAGGCGTGTTAGCTGTGGCTGCCAATGCAGAAAAACCAACCGTTATTGCAGATTTGCGCGAGCAAGGCTATCACGTTTTTGCTGAAAAATTGCCGGAAGAACTCTGCGAGCGTTTGCTTGCTTTTGCCGTTTCACACCCTTCCACTATGCGTCCTATGGATGGTGAAACTGGAAAAAAAGCCGCTCGTGTGATTTATCCTAGAGGTAATCCAGAAACGGTACGTTATGATTTTACCCAGCAGGATTTATTGGACAATCCCGATGTGCAAGATTTGCTCGCAGACTTGTCGTTTGCAACGATTGCGCAAGATTATTTACAATCCAAGCCCATACTTGATGTGTTAGCAATGTGGTGGCATACCAATTATTCAGACAAACCCGATATGGATGCTGCGCAGTATTATCATTTCGATATGGATAGACCGAAATGGCTGAAGTTTTTTATTTATCTCACCGATGTGACGACCGATAATGGCCCGCATACGTTTATTGCAGGCTCGCAAAAAACTGGAAATATTCCTGCTTCCATGTTGAGCAAAGGTTATGCACGCTTAACTGATGCAGAAGTTGAAAGTCATTATGGTAAACAAAGCGTTGTTGAGTTTTCCGCGCCGCGTGGGACAATTATTGCCGAAGATACGCGCGGATTACATAAAGGCAAGCATGTGAAACACGATGATCGGTTAATTTTGCAAATTCAATTTAGCAACTGCTTATTTGGGGCTTATTACGCAAAAGCAAAATTAGCTGAAAACAGCACAGATAAACTCAATCAATGCGTTGAAAAATTTCCTGATGTGTATGTGGCGTTTAAATAGTGTCCGTTAATTTAATGATGGTTATTAGCGTAAAATTACGCAAAATAGGGCAATTGTTTAACCGAATAGGCTTGATAGCGCGGTTAAATTACCGAGGTATTCGCATTGCTGGCGGCGTAACTTTGGATATTCTCGGTGGTTTTAGATACGGGCATCGTTGCATTATCGGTAAAAATGCGATTCTCAACATTCCAAAAAACGGAAAACTTACGCTAGGCACAGACTGTTATATCGGACGCTATGTTGAAATCGGCGCGGGCAACAGCATCACGATTGGCAATCACAGTTCAATTCAAGACCGTTGCGTATTGTTGGGTGATATTACAATTGGTGATAACTGTTTGTTTTCATACAATGTTTATATCTCATCGGGTAGACATTATTTTGACTTTAAACCTTGGTTGCCGATTAAACAACAAGACAAATTAGTTGCAGAAAACAAAACTCTTGCTGCTGCACATAGCCGCCCTGTGCTGATTGAAGACGATTGTTTTATCGGCATTAATGCGGTAATTATGCCCGGCATCACCATTGGTAAAGGCGCGGTGATTGGCGCAAATTCAGTTGTCACAAAAAACGTTGCCCCGTATAGCATTGTTGCCGGAAGCCCCGCCCGTGAGATTAATAAACGCTTAGAGTTTTCTCCATCTAAAGCAATAGATTCAGCCATAGAACAAGACTTGCCTTATTTTTATTCGGGTTTTAATAGCCATCAAACAACCACTACTGATGGTATGCAATCGCGAAATTTTTTTATTATCTATTTGAATACTCAAGAAACTTCATCAGTGCATTTGCTGATTAAAACAACACAAATACAAAACGTACAACTGCGCTTAAACGATCGTTATTCAGTTGATATAGCTAAAGAAATGAGCGAAGTTGTTTTTCACATTAACGAAACAATTGATAACAAACTGTGTTTTTCAATTTTTCCAGAAAACGCTGCTGCAAATTTCGTGATTCAAAAAGCGTGGGTGGCATAAAATGGAAAAAAACCGCTCCCAGGCTTATGGCATTTTAAAAGTGCTTAAATATTTGCCGCGCTTTACCAGATATGTATTCCATCATTTTCCCTCCGCACGGTTCGCGCTGTTGGTGGCCATTTTAGGAGTGATTTTTGAGTACGCAACCTTAAGTGTGATGTTGCCGCTTGCGAGTGTCAATGGACAAACTGCCAGTAATACCTCAAAGTTTGTGATTGAAATTTGGCACAAAATCGCCATCGGAATTGGCTTGCCAGACAATCCACGCACTTGGTTATGGTTGTTTTTATTGCTTTTAGGAGTGCGGATTGCAATTAGCGTTGCACAAACAGCATTAAACACTTGGGTTTCTAAACGCATCCATGCTTCGTTAAGCGGCGGCATTTTTTCGCGCGTCGTACAAAATGAACCGTTAGCTGAAATCTATCATCGCAGTGTCGGCTATTACACCGCCCTTGCTGGAGATGAATCTTTTCGCGTTGGACAAGTGTTTTTCAATCTCTCGCAAGCCCTATCCGGCTTGATTGCAGCCAGTATCGGCTTGCTGGTATTACTGCTATTTTCGCCTTTGGTATTTCAACTGACTTTAGTGTTTTTATTGTTGTCAGGAATAGCGATGGGATTTGCAATGAAACGGATTTTTTCGTGGAGCACCGCATCGGCATTATTATCGCGCGAAGCCAGCACCACGTTTATTGAAGCGTTTAACGGCATTCGTTCCATCCGCTCAATGGCAGGCGAAGGCTTTGTGGTGGATCGCTACAATAATCTTATCAACCGTTATGCGCGAATGTTGTTTTTGCTAGATATTCTTAATCACAGTTTGCGTTCTTTACCCGCACTGATTTTGATTGGCTTAGGCTTGATTGCATTATTTCCATCCTCTGGTTTTATGCAGGATTTCTCAGTGATTTACTTTTTCACCGTTACTACCATGCTGATTCGCGTGCTGGCATTTTTAGGCACAGTGGTTTCGTCAGGTGGTCGCGTTGTCATTGATATTCGCGCCGCGTTTGATTTGGATGATATTATTAAAAATACCTCCAACGATTCAGAAACACCACACACTGGCAAAATCATTTCCACTGTTGAGAGCATCCGCATCAGCAATTTATCTTGTGGTTATGTGGCGGGGGAATTGGTTTTAACCGATATTTCTGCACAATTAACCGCCGGGTATTGTTATGCGCTGATGGGACGATCCGGCTCTGGAAAATCTACGCTTTCTGATGTGCTGTTAGGGTTATTAACCCCCATGTCAGGTGAAATGTACATTGATGATGTGCCTTATCAAGAGATTGATTTAGTGTCTTTGCGCCGTAAAGTGGTGTTGGTGGAACAACAAACCCGAATATTTAGCGGCACGGTGCGGGAAAATATTGCCTTTGGACTCGCAGTTGCTGAAGAAGAAATGCAAACGGCGATTCAAGCAGCAGATTTATCAGAGTTTATCAATAGTTTAGCAAATGGTTTGGAAACGCATTTGGATTATCAAGGCGCGAATCTATCGGGCGGACAACGCCAGCGCATTGGTTTGGCGCGAGCAATTGTAAGAAAACCTGATGTGCTGATTCTTGATGAGGCGACCAGTGCTTTAGACGGACAAACCCGCGATGCGATTGTGCAGCAGTTACGCGACTTATTTCAGCACAAAATTTTGCTATTTATTACCCACGACAATCACATCATTGAAAATGTAGATGAAGTTTGGAAAATCAAACAAGGTGTTTTAATGATTGAGAAAAACAGTATATCGCTATGAGTACGCAACTTAACTATTTAAAAAAACTAGGTTTATGGCTACGAAACTATATTCCGATTGGTGGTCGCTTATCTTATTCTCAAGAAGGAGAAGATTTAGTGCTAGCCCGAATTCTTGGAGAGCTAAACCTCACCACAGGTTTTTTTGTAGATATTGGTGCGCATCATCCAACTCGCTATTCAAATACTTATTATTTTTATAAGCGTGGTTGGAAAGGTCTTAATGTTGATGCGTTACCAGGAACAAAAAAACTGTTTCAACGCTTAAGAGCTAGGGATATAACAATCGAATCGGGTGTTGGCGCAGAAGAAAAAATGATGACTTATTTTTCTTTTAACGAACCTGCGTTGAATACTTTTTCAGAACAAGAAGCAGAAAGAAAAAATCATTCTCCATATCATATTGTTAATACCCTACAGATTCCCGTTGTCACTTTAAAACAAATTCTCGACCAATATTTACCCAATAACACGCCAATTGACTTTATGACAATTGATGCCGAAGGATTTGACCATGAGATTGTGTCATCGAATGATTGGAATGTTTATCGCCCTCGTGTACTTTTAATTGAATTATTAAACACTGATATTCAAAACATCCAAACAAATCCTACTGCGCAGATATTGTCTCAACACAATTATCGTCCCGTTGCAAAAACAGTAAATACATTTTTCTTTGTTGCAAATGAAAGTTTTCCAAAAAATGTTTAATTCTTTGTTATTAATGATTTTAGCCAAGGTGATAATGTGAGTTACGCACCCATTGCCTTCTTTGTCTATAACCGCCCTTGGCATACTCAGCAAACGGTGACAGCCTTATTAGCCAACCCCGAAGCTGCAAAAACGCCGCTTTATATTTTTTCTGATGCTGCAAAAACAGAAAATGAAGTACCAGCCGTTGCTCAGGTAAGAACGTTTTTGCGTGAAATCACAGATTTTCAATCCGTGACGATTATTGAACGAGAAGAAAACCTTGGTTTAGCGCGTTCAATTATTGATGGGGTAACTTTTGTTTGTGATAAACATGAACAAGTAATTGTGTTAGAGGATGATCTGGTTACATCGCCTTATTTTCTCAAATACATGAATGATGGATTAGAAAAATATAAAGACGAACAACAAGTTATCAGCATTCACGGATACGTTTATCCTATAGAAGAAACATTACCGGAAACATTCTTTTTAAAAGGTGCGGATTGTTGGGGCTGGGCAACTTGGCAACGCGGTTGGCAATTATTTGAAGCAAACGGGCAAAAGTTGTTGGATGAGTTAGAGCAGCGTAAACTGACTTATCAATTTGATTTTGATGGTAGTTATCCTTATACCAAAATGCTGAAAAATCAAATCGCTGGCAAAAATAACTCGTGGGCGATTCGTTGGTATGCCAGTGCTTTTTTACACAACAAATTAACACTTTATCCGGGGCGCAGTTTGGTTCATAACATCGGCATGGATGGCAGCGGGGCACATTGTGCTGCAACTGATGATTTTCATAGCACGCTTGCTAGTCAGCCGATTGTGATTGGCAATAATGAAATTGCCGAAAAGCAGTCAGACAGACTGGCAATAGTCAATTTTCATAAACGAACGCATCCAACATTGCTGGCACGGGCAATACGCAAAGCCCGATTGATTTTAGGCGGCGCGGCAAAAGCTTATGTGTTAAAACAACAATACGCCCCCGATTTTTTCGGCTTGTGGCTGAATCCGTTTTACCATTCACGCGCTGGGTTACGCGCTACTATTCAAGAGACGGCAGGGCAACTCAACGGACGCTTATTAGACATCGGTTGTGGTCGCAAACCTTACCGTGAGCTATTTGCAACCCGCGAGTATGTCGGCTTAGAAATTGACAGCCCTGAAAATCGCGCCAATAAACAAGCGGATTTTTTTTACGATGGCACTACTTTTCCATTTCCAGACGACAGTTTCGATAGCGCGTTATGCAATCAAGTTTTAGAACACGTTTTTACTCCTGCACAGTTTTTAAGCGAAATTCACCGCGTGTTAAAACCGAATGGCTTGTTGTTGCTCACCGTGCCGTTTGTTTGGGATGAACACGAACAACCTTGGGATTACGCGCGTTATTCTTCCTTTGGGTTAAAAAGTTTGTTGGAAAACAATAGCTTTGAAGTGATAGATCACCACAAAATCAATGCCGATGTGCGGGTATTATTTCAACTGCTGAATGCGTATTTATTTAAAGTGCTCTGGACAAAATCAAAAGTTCTTAACCTAATGATTTGCATAATAATTATGTCGCCAAGTAATATTTTAGGCGCGGTTTTGCATAAACTCCTCCCTGCGAATGCAGATTTGTATTTAGACCAAGCCGTGCTGGTTAGGAAACTATAAATGATTGATTATCAAAGCTTTCAAGACAAAAAAATCTTAATCACGGGCGGCATTGGCTTTATTGGCTCAAATTTAGCGCGTCGCTTGGTGTCATGCGGAGCAAAAGTTACCTTGGTGGATAGTTTGATTCCCATGTACGGCGGCAATTTGCAAAATATCGCTGACATCAAAGAGCAAGTTACCGTCAATATCAGCGATGTGCGCGACGCTTTTTCAATGGCGTATCTTGTTCAAAATCAAGATTATTTATTTAATCTTGCAGGGCAAACTAGCCATCTCGATTCAATGACCAACCCGCAAGCCGATTTAGATATTAACGCTGCCGCGCAACTTTCCATTTTAGAAGCCTGTCGCCAACATAATCCGCAAATTAAAATTGTTTTTGCCAGCACACGGCAAATTTATGGCAAACCGGAATATTTGCCAGTGGATGAAGCGCATCCAATTCGCCCCGTAGATGTAAACGGAATCAATAAGTTAGCAGGCGAGTGGTATCACCTGCTGTATAACAATGTGTATGGCATTCAAGCTTGTGCGTTGCGCTTGACCAATACTTATGGCCCTGGAATGCGGGTGAAAGATGCCAAACAAACGTTTTTAGGGATTTGGCTAAAAAATCTGATTGAAGGCAAACCTGTATTGGTGTTCGGTGACGGTCTGCAATTGCGAGATTTTAATTATATTGATGATGTGGTGGACGCATTGCTGATGGCGGCGTTAAGTTCGCAGGTGAATGGGCAAGTGTTTAATCTCGGCAGCAAAGAAGTGGTGAATCTCAAACAACTGGCGCAAATGTTGTGCGACTTAAAACCTGCGGCAAGTTATGAGATCGTGCCATTTCCACCGGAGCGCAAAGCCATTGATATTGGTGATTATTATAGTAATTACGACAAATTCACCGCGACTTTAGGCTGGGAGCCAAAAATTAATTTAGAACAAGGTTTAAAAAGCTGTCTTGATTATTATCAACAACATCAGCAAGCCTATTGGAGTGCCGCATGATTTTAATGAATGATTTTAAAGCCGAACCGGAAGAGCTGCGGCTAGCACAATTAAGCGCGGTTGACAGAGTGTTGCGTTCCGGTTGGTATGTGCTTGGCAACGAAGTCAAAACCTTTGAGGCAGAATGGGCGCAGCGTTGCGCAATGCCTTATGCAATTGGCGTTGGTAATGGCATGGATGCCATTGAAATTGGTCTGCGAGCTTTGGGAATTGGCGCAGGTGATGAAGTGATTACCACACCGATGACTGCCTTTGCGACGGTGTTGGCAGTTTTGCGAGCAGGCGCAATTCCTGTATTAGCAGATATTAATCCTGAAACCGCTTTATTAGACCCCGCCAGTGTAGAACGTTGCATCAGTGCAAAAACCAAAGCGGTGTTGCTAGTGCATTTGTACGGACAAATTCGTGACATGGAATCATGGACTGCATTATGCGAAACACACGGCATTGCCTTATTAGAAGATTGTGCGCAAGCGCATTTAGCACAATGGAACGGTAAAACAGCAGGCAGTTTTGGGCAATTCGGCGCGTATAGTTTTTATCCGACCAAAAATTTAGGCGCGTTAGGCGATGCCGGAGCGTTGGTTTGCAATGATGAAACTATCGCACAGCAAGCAGGAATACTGCGTAATTATGGACAAAGTGTGCGTTATTATCACACCGAATTAGGCTTAAACAGCCGTTTAGACGAAATACAAGCGGCGTTGTTGCGGGTTAGATTAGAAAAGTTGCCTGAATTTACCCAACGGCGGCGTGAAATTGCGCAAGCCTACCGCGAGAAAATCAACAATCCACACATTCAATTATTAGCCGCACCGCTCCAAGAGACAAGCCATGTGTATCATTTATTTGTGTTGCTTTGCCCAGAACGAGAGCGATTAGCCAATTATTTAAAAGCCAACGGCGTGGAAAATTATGTGCATTATCCTGTGCCGGTGCATTTTCAAACACCTTGTAAAGAATTGCGCTGCGATCCCAACGGTTTACCCGCCGCTGAATTTCATGCCGCCAACTGTCTTTCCATTCCTTGTCATCCGCAAATGAGCGATGCCGATATTGCCACTGTAATTGCTGCCATCAATGCTTTCCACTAATTCAAAAAATCCTGTTGAACATTTTGTCACCTTATTCGACAACAACTTTTTGCCCGTCGGCTTGTGTTTACACGCATCGCTGCTGAAACAATCTAGCTCGTTTCATCTGTGGATTGTGTGTATGGATGAATTGGTTGCGCAAAATTTGCAGAAACTTTCCTTACCGCACGTCAGTTTAATTCCTGTTAGTGAAGTGGAAGACAGCCGTTTGCTTGCAGTGAAACCTACCCGCAGTCGCGGTGAATATTGCTGGACGTTGACTTCGTTTACCCCACAATTTGTGTTTGAGCGACAGCCGGATGTGCAGCGCGTCACTTATTTAGACGCAGATTTATTTTTCTTTGCTGATCCAAAACTATTGCTGGATGAGTTTGAAAATTCCGGCAGACATGTGTTGATTACTGAACACGCTTACGATCCGCGTTATCAACGCTTTGGACGCGCCGAGCGTTCTGGCAGATTTTGTGTGCAATTTATGACCTTTCGGCAAACGCCAGAAAGCGCGAAAGTCATGCACTGGTGGCAAGACCGCTGTTTAGAATGGTGCTACGCCAGAGCGGAAGACGGCAAATTTGGCGATCAAAAATATCTCGATCAATGGCCTGTGCTGTTTGCAGAAGAAATCCACATTTTGGCACAAATGCACAAAACCCTCGCGCCTTGGAATGTGCGTTATTTTGCCGAGCAAGGGCAGGGCAGCATAAATCCAGTTTTCTATCATTTTCACGGACTTAGGATTATTTCACCAACGCAAGTGCAGTTGTATTCGGGCTATCAAGTAGGAAAGGCTGCTGAATTTATTTATCAAACTTTTCTTGCCAGCTTGCTTGAAAATATAGCGATCATGCGCAGCAACACTATTCCGCTGCCGTGTTTGCCACTGCGAAAAGACTTTTTAGGGCGTTGTTTGGCTTTGAAACGTAAGTTTTGGGACGGCGAAGCCTTTGCAAACATTCCTAGCGTAGAATCCGCACTGTGATAAACTCAGCAAATACAAGCACTTATTTAGAAGGCGGACTGCGCACACAAGGCGCACAAAAGCAATCCACGCCTGAAAAACCATTAATTTCGGTGATTACTGTTGTGTTTAATGGCGCAGAAACTTTGCGCGACACCATTGAAAGCGTTGCCATGCAAGGCTATGAAAACGTTGAACATATTGTGCTCGATGGCGGCTCAACGGATGGCACGGTTGAAATTTTACAAGAATATAATCATCAACTTGCGTATTGGCGCAGCGAAAAAGACAGCGGTATTTACGATGCCATGAACAAAGGCATTGCGTTGGCTACAGGTGAGTATATTGGCATGTTGAATGCGGATGATCTGTTTGCCGATAACGAAGTTTTGCAAAATATTGTAGATAAATTTCAGCAAACTTCCGCCGATGCGGTTTTTTCCTGTTTGAATATCGTTGCGCAACAAAACGTACAAAAAATTATTCGTAAATATCGCGTGGCAAAACTTAACTCTATCTTGCTGCGGATTGGGGTGATGCCTGCGCATCCGACGTTTTATTGCAAAAAATCGTGCTATCAACAAGCCGGATTGTATAAAACCGATTACAAAATTGCCGCCGATTTTGAAATGTTGGCAAGATTATGTTTAAAACAGCAGATTTCTTGGGCATTTTTGGATAAAGTCACCGTCACCATGCGAGCCGGCGGCGTGAGTACGCGCGGCTTAAAAGCCAGCATCAAACTCAATCGAGAAATTATCCGCGCTTGTAAAGAAAATGATTTATATAGCAATTTTTTGTTTTTATTCTTAAAAATTCCACTTCGCTTGTTTGAGTTAATTCGCTAAAAATCACCCAATGAAATACGCCATTCAAATTCAGTCCAGTCCTTATTCATCCAATCGAGGACTTACTGCTTATCACTTTATCAACGCAGCCTTAGCCGCTAATCATCAAATCTTTCGAATTTTTTTTTATCAAGATGGAATTTATCATGGCTTTAGATACGCCACGCCACCCGATGATGAGTTTAATCTGACGCAAAAATGGTCTGAACTGGCGCGCGAAAACAACATAGATTTAGTTGTTTGTATTTCAGCCGCACAGCGACGCGGTTTGTTGCATTTCGATGAAGCGCGGCGACAAGGCAAACAAGATAATGATGTCGCAGAAGGTTTTCGGATTTCCGGTTTAGGGCAATTGGTGGAAGCAACGCTGGAAGCTGATTGTTTGCTGGTGTTTTAAAGAATGAAAAGTTATTTATTTGTGTTACGTTCCGCCCCGCACAGTGGTTGTGCGCTGCAAGAAATGCTGGATATTATTCTCATTACTGCCGCTTTTGAGCAAAAAGTTGCGTTGTTATTGCTCGATGATGCTGTTTTTGCGTTAAAAGTGCATCAGCAACCAGAAAAACAGGCGATAAAAGATACAGCAGCGATTTTTAAAGCGTTGGAAATGTATGATGTGGAAGATATTTTTTTGGAAGCACAATCTTTGCAAGAACGGCGTTTAACCGTTGCGGATTTAAGTTTGCCTGTGCAAGAAATTCAGCGCGAAAATATTGCCGCTGTCATGCAGCAGTATGATATTGTCTTTTCAGGCTAAGAAAAAATAATTGCCCAACTTAAAGCAGTGATTGAATTGAAAAATTGCTGTTTTTGCATAATGATTTTAGAGTTAAAACGATTTTTTGTACTCTACCTAGCAACAACTCTGATGTAAACGGTAACTGAAAAAATGCCGGTGTTTATTCTGATTATTTAATAACGTTGTAAGCGACTGTATTTTCTTTCCTTTGGGAAAATGCACCATCTATCATCAACGCAGTTTGGTGTAAACTAAAATGCGTTGTTTCAAATTATTAGGCGAGCAAATAGTGGTTAACAATTTTGTTCGTCAGGTCACAGAATTACAAATTTGGGCAACCCTTTTAAACTGTTTTATTTTGAAGCACTCATAATTGTTGTTATGGCTTCATGTTATTAGGGTTGCAGAAGTTCAGCGCGATTTTTATTTCTACAACACAGTCTTTATTTTTACAAAAAAAACATTAGAAGCAAAAAATTTATAATTGCGTAACATTATGCTTACATAATATCCTTTAGTATCATATTTAATCTTAACCATAACTCTCTAAAATAAACATGAAAATTTTTATACAAATTGTAGTGGTATTATTAACTTTATCTCAAGCTCCTATTATTCATGCAAAAAATTTTTATATAGACCCTATAAAAGGAAATATTGCAGGTGATGGTTCGGCAAATAATCCTTGGAAGACTTTAGAAGAAGTTATTAACTCACGTTTAATTGAAACTAAAGATGTATTAGGGACGTTTGTTAATCAAGGAGCTCCGATTAAAGCAGGTGATACCATTGTATTAAAATCAGGTTATCATGGCTTTATTCAAATTAAAAACGCTTTTAATGATAATTATATTACTGTAACACCTGCTTATAATGAAAAACCTATAATTAGTGGGTTAGATATTATATCAGCTAAAAATTGGAAGTTTTCTCGTTTAACCATTAGCCCTGTATTTTCTGCAATAGGAATTAAATCAAACTCAATTGTGACTATAGGTGAAAACAATTATTTAGGTGATACCAGTAATATTTATTTAACAGACTCAAGCATTTATTCATTTAGTGAAGCACCAGAAACATTAACAAGTGCAGATTGGATTGCAAAGGCAAAAACAGCCGTCACTATGGGCAGAAATGCAAAAAACTTGTATGTCATTAATAACTATATCAATAACGTATCTTTTGGGATTAATATGATAAGTCCTTATTCACGCATTCAAAATAACGTTATTACTGATTTTTGTATGGATGGAATAAGAGCTGTAGCAAATAACATTGTGGTTGAGGATAATGTTATTAAAAATAATTATGTTATTGATGCAAATCATCCTGATGGAATTCAAGGTTTTTCTTTTAACCCACAAATGAACTTAGCTAATGTATCAGTGATTGGCAATATAGTTTTAAACAGAGATAAAAAAATAAAGTTAGTCGCAGGTAATCTGCTTGTGAACTCTTATTCAGAGACTATGCAAGGAATTGGTTTTTTTGATGGCCCTGTTACGAATGTCCAAATTAAAAACAATATTGTGATGTCTTTTACTTGGCAGGGAATTGGGCTTTATGATTCAATTAACGGGCAAATTGTGAATAATACCGTTTATACTCCAGCACAAATAACCAATGCAATTGCCAAAGTGACATTAGGGAGCAAAATTACTAATGGCAATATTAATAATACCATAGCTAATAATGTGGCAAATGAGTATAACTTTCAAAATAGTATTGGATTAATGAGTTTTGTAAATACAAAAATTATTGCTGGTAATGATAAGTTGTTTATGGCTGGTTTAATTACAAGGCTATCAGAAATAAATTCTAAATCTGGCAAATATCATCCTGTTGTGAATAAGCCAAGAGTTGATGATAATTTTATTTCTATTGGGATTGCTAGTATTTTTTAATTTTTGCGTCGCAGTTAAATTACTATTTTTTGAAAATACTCAGCACTGTGATTTTAAAATACATCGTTTAAAAAAAATTAATGTATTGATTTGAAAAGGAAATATAAAAAAAATTATTTAGTTATAGATATTGTTGTATTTCTGGAGATTTGATTTAAGCCAAACAAAATTACCGATTAATTTCCGACTGTGATACTATGTTTTTTGTGAGCAACGACTCAAAACATTATTGATAGCGTCTCACAAAAAATATTTCTTCATATCAAGGTAACAAAACCCATGAAATTACTAAAACACCTGACTCTTGCTGTGGCTATTGCTTGTTCTTTTGCTTCAGTTTCTCCAGCAATGGCTGCTGGTAAAATAGAAAATGCTACAGCAGCGCAAGTAAAAGAAGCTGTGGAAGCTGCGATTACTAGCTCAGAGCAAGCTTTATTAGGTATGCAAAATGATGCAAATCAGGAAGTTGTGTTGCAACATATTACCTCTGCACGTCAAGAATCAAAACGCATTGAAGTGGGCAGATTAGATGTGAAACGTAATCAAGGCAGCGCGAAATTGAAAGACGCGCGTACTGCGGTTACAAAAGGTGAAAAAGACAAAGCAATCGCTTTGTTGACTGATGCTGTTAAAATTTACCAAGAAATCAAAGCAGCTTTGTAAAAGTGTTTGAGTAAATTCTACTGAGTTGATTTAAAAAATTGTTCCCACATTTTGGTGTGGGAACAATCAAAATTGATTACATATTATCTAAAATCGCGCGTTTTACCGCATCTAAAGACGCATCAATTGTAACAGGATGCGCATCTGCACATTGGCTGATTGCTGTATCAGGATCTTTTAAGCCGTTTCCTGTTAAAGTACAAACGATTTTGCTACCTTCTGGAATTTTTCCCGCTTGAATATCACGCATTGCGCCAGCTAATGAAGCTGCTGATGCAGGCTCGCAGAAAATCCCTTCAAACTGAGACAACAGCTTTTGTGCTGCCAAAATTTCGGTATCAGTCAAGCTATCAAACCAACCGTTTGATTCACGTTGTACATTCCACGCTAAATCCCACGATTGCGGATGACCAATCCGAATTGCAGTTGCAATTGTTTCAGGATTATCAATCATGTGACCTGCGGTAAATGGTGCTGCGCCTGCTGCTTGATAGCCACACATGACAGGACGGGTATTCGTCACTGCTTTGTGAGTCGCGCTGTCAGTTGAGTATTCGCTGTAGCCTTTCCAATACGCCGTAATATTGCCCGCGTTGCCAACGGGTAAGCAGTGATAATCGGGTGCAAAGCCCAATTCATCCACGATTTCAAACGCAGCGGTTTTTTGTCCTTCCAAACGGAATGGATTGATTGAATTCACAATCGTGACGGGTGCGTGGCTTGCTACTTCTTTCACTAAAGCCATGCCTCTATCAAAATTGCCATTAATTTGAATGATTTGCGCACCGTACATTAACGTTTGGGCTAATTTTCCTAAAGCAATTTTCCCTTCTGGAATCAGCACAAATGCTTTAATGCCTGCACGGACTGCATAAGCAGCGGCTGCGGCAGAAGTATTGCCTGTGGATGCACAAATAATCGCTTGGCTGCCTTCTTCAACGGCTTTGGTAACAGCCATCGTCATGCCGCGATCTTTAAATGAACCCGTTGGATTTAAGCCTTCGTATTTCACATAAATATCAACATCTTTGCCAATAATGCGTGGAATGTGGTGCAGTTGTATTAATGGCGTATTGCCCTCACCCAAACTAATTAAGCGTGTGCTTTCGCTAACGGGTAAACGATCTTTGTAGTGGGCAATTAAGCCAGTGTAATGCGTCATAGTTTTTCCAAATTTTAAAGTGGTTATTTTTTTCATCGCTGCTACGCAAATTTTTTATCTAAAAATATGTGTGTGGGAAGCGATTGTGCTGATTAATTACTCTCAAACTCTGTAATTATGCCATTAGTGTGACAGTTTCTGAAAATTGACTTTTTGTGAAAGAAAGTCGAGTTTTGAAATTTAACAGTTTACGCGAAACAATTTCGTAATTTTTTTAGTCGTTTGCTATCACCACTGGCAGTTTTTTGAGGCATAAGTATCTACACAAGATAGTTTGATGGTTTTTATAACAAAAGCATTGATAATAAAGAATTTTTTGTAGGTTGGGTTAGCATTATTGAGCGAAGCGAGATAAGCGTAACCCAACATTCAGCGTTAAAATAGACGCACTTTGTTGGGTTACGCTCTTTTTTCTGACGAAAAAAGCAGCTAACCCAACCTACATATTTCAATATCCAATTGATATATAAACACTTTTTTAAACTAAAGATGTGTAGATAACTATGTTTTTGAGGACTGCCAGTCGTGACGCGCCGTTAACGTTTTTGCCAATACAAAAACCGTAAATACAATTTTTCCACTTCAGCGCGAGCCCAAGGCGTTCTGCGTAAAAACTTTAAACTGGATTTGATGCTGGGCTGATTGACAAAACAATTAATATCAACCATTTCTGCCAATTCATCCCAACCATAATGCGCAACTAACTGAGTTAGCATGGCTTCTAACGTAACGCCGTGAAGTGGATTATTCTGCTGCTCAGTCATTTTAAGCGTTTCTTTGCTGAGTTTGCGTGTGCCTTTTGCTTTGCTGCCAATGCCTGTTTTAAGGTTTCGTCATGACCATAAATATCTTGAAAAAACGCCACACCGCTGTTATCAATTGCCATAGCAGAGTTATACAAAATCATCACCGGAATCGGGTTATCTAGCAGCACTCGTTTTGAACCGCCTTTGTGCATTGCAGTATCAATTTTTTCAGGAGTCCATGCCCCCGTTTGTTTTTTTAACACAAATTCGGCAAGTAAATCAGGATTGGCTAAACGAACACAGCCGTGACTAAAATCGCGGCGTGAGCGGCTGAAATATTGTTGCGCGGTGGTATCGTGAAAATAAACCGCATGATTATTTGGGAACAAAAATTTTACTAAACCCAAAGCGTTTTTATCACCCGCCGCTTGTCGAATCGAAATCTGGCCGTTATCACGATAAGTCACTTTCATGTGGCGTTTGGTAAAGTAACTGGGATTATTTTCCAATTTATCCAAAAATTCATTTTTGATAATACTTTGCGGCACAGTCCAAGTCGGGCGAAATTCAATTTGATTCATCGTAGAACTCAAACTCGGAGTTTGTTTATCTTCAGCTTCGCCCACCACCACCCGCATGGTGAGCGGTTTGGATTTTGGGTCATTGATAGCATCAAACGCCCATAATCTGAAACTAGGAATATTCACCACAATCAAGCGTCCTTCGGTTTGGTCAGGCACCCAGCGCATCCTTTCTAAGCCTAATTCAATTTGTGAAATCCGATATTCCAACGGCACATTCAGCATGGCAACGGTTTCTTTACTTAATAAACCCGTTGTTGCTAAACCGTGTCGGTATTGAAAATTTTTCACCCCAGCTATCAACGCTAAATCATAAACGCTGCTTTTGGCATTGCTGCTGTTTTTAGAAGCAATCACGTCGCCTAACGTGGTAAGTAATTGCCTCAATGGAATCACTTGTGGGTCAGAATTGTTTTCTAAAAGCGGTTGCGAAAACTTAAATTGCAGATTTTTATTTTCTTGCGCTGCTTGCTGATATTGATTGAATGCGCGTCTTAAGTTGCGATAAAAAAGCAGTTTTGGCTCAAGATTTTCTGCCAATGTGTTTAATGAACCGTCTTTAGAAGCGTTTAAAGTCCATTGCGCTAGTTTTAAATGTTCTTTATTCACCTGAAAATCGAAGCTGACTTTGTGAGGATTGACGCGCCCATGACGTAAATCAGAATAATAACTTAATAAACTGTTACTCAAGGTTGCATCAAATAAAGCCAGTTCTTCAAAGCTTGGATCTGCTGATGCTTTCAATTCTTGCCAACGAGTGTTAAGCCATTGCACGGCATAATCTTCACTGTGTAACCCTTTGCTCGCTGGCATGTTTGCTAACAGTTTTAAGGCAACGTCAGTATTTTTATTATTCAACCAGATTAAGTGATGATCGGAGAGGCGATAAATTTCTGTCATTGCTTCTTTTTGCCAAGGACTGCTGGCAATCATGCCTTTAATCATCTGTGCAATAATGTCTGCGGTATAGTTAGGCGCGGCAGGTGGCGGTGTTGTTGCTACAGGTACAGCAACTGCTGGCGTGGCGGGTGTTAAGGGTTGCGCAGGCTCTGGAGTTTGCGGCTCAACTGCATAGCTAGTGTTGTAATGTTGTAGGCTAAAAGCTAACAAAGCAATGCCAAGTAGTTTGTACTTGTGCGAAATTTTTATGCGGTTGACCATAACGAACAGTGTTCCTGTGAGCTGTTTTAACGTGTAGAAATAACTTCTGTCGGCTCTACGAAAGATTTAAAAAAAACGTTTTAAATAAAAACCCGTGTGCGATTTTTTATGGCGGGAAATCTCTTTCGGTGTGCCTTCTGCCACCAAACCACCACCACCATCACCGCCTTCAGGCCCCATATCAATTACCCAATCAGCGGTTTTAATCACATCCAAATTATGTTCAATCACGATGACTGTATTGCCGTGATCGCGCAGTTTATGCAGCACTGTCAACAGTTGTTTGATGTCGTGAAAATGTAACCCCGTGGTCGGTTCATCCAAAATATACAGGGTTTTTCCGGTATCGCGTTTGGATAATTCTTTGGCTAGTTTAACACGTTGCGCTTCACCGCCTGAAAGAGTTACCGCATTTTGCCCCAGCGTGATGTAACTTAAGCCCACATCAATCAAGGTGTTGAGTTTTTTCGCCAGCATCGGCACAGCACTGAAAAATTGCGCTGCATCTTCGACAGTCATGTCCAATACTTCACTGATATTTTTACCTTTATAACGCACATCCAGCGTTTCGCGGTTATAGCGTTTGCCTGCGCAAATATCGCAACTGACGAAAATATCGGCTAAAAAGTGCATTTCGACCTTAATCACGCCATCGCCTGCGCAGGCTTCGCAGCGTCCACCTTTTACGTTAAAACTAAAGCGTCCGGGTGTGTAACCGCGTGAACGCGCTTCGGGTGTAGCAGAAAATAATTCCCGAATCGGCGTAAAAATGCCGGTATAAGTGGCAGGATTGGAACGCGGGGTGCGTCCGATTGGGCTTTGGTCTATATCCACCACTTTATCAATTTGCTCCAAACCATCAATGGTTTCGCACGGTGCGGATTGGGTATTCGCATCATTGAGCACTCGCGCGACGTAGCGATATAAGGTGTCATTCACCAGCGTTGATTTTCCCGAACCCGACACGCCCGTGACGCAGGTTAATAAACCAATTGGAAACGCCACATCCACTTTTTTCAGATTATTACCGCTGGCTTTGCGAATAATAATTTGTTTGTCTTTATCCGCTTTAGTGAGTTTTTTCGGAATTTCGATGCTCAGACTGCCAGACAAATACTGACCCGTTAATGAATCAGGATTTTCCATAATTTGCTGCGGTGACCCTTGCGCGACGATAGAACCACCATGCACACCTGCACCCGCGCCGATGTCCACCACATAATCGGCAGCACGAATCGCATCTTCATCATGTTCGACCACAATCACGGTGTTGCCCATGTCACGCAAGCGAAACAAGGTTTTCAGCAACCGATCATTATCGCGTTGATGCAAACCGATGGAAGGCTCATCTAACACATACATTACACCGACTAAGCCTGCACCGATTTGACTTGCCAAGCGAATCCGTTGCGCTTCGCCACCGGAGAGCGTATCCGCGCTACGATCTAAGGTTAAATAATCCAAGCCGACATTGATTAAAAATTCCAAGCGCGCCTGAATTTCTTTGTTGATTTTTGCCGCCACTTCACCGCGATGTCCGCTTAACAGTAAACTTTGGAAAAAATCCAAGGTTTTTTGAATCGAAAGCGCGGTGATTTTATGCAGTGGTTGTTTGTTTACAAACACATGCCGCGCGGCTAAATTCAACCGTGCGCCATCACACGTTGGGCAAGGAATTTGCGCCAAATATTTCGCTAAATCATCCCGCACGGTTTGCGAATCGGTTTCCAAATAGCGACGTTCCATCGTCGGAATAATGCCTTCAAAACTATGCTTTTTAACGAAAGTTTTGCCCGCCGCACCCAGCACTTCAAACGCAATCAATTCACCTTCGCTACCATACAACAACACATCCTGAATTTTTTGCGGCAAACTGGCAAACGGGATTTCCAAATCAAACTGATAATGCGCCGCTAAAGCAGTCAAAATTTGATAATAATAAAAACCGCGTTTATCCCAACCGCGAATCGCGCCGTTTGCCAAACTGAGTTTTGGATTATGCACCACCAGTTGTGGGTCAAAATGTTGTTTTACGCCTAAACCGTCGCACGTTGGACACGCACCTTTCGGATTGTTAAAAGAAAAAATGCGCGGTTCGAGTTCGTGCAAGCTATAGCCGCAATGTGGACAGGCATATTTTTCTGAAAATAATAATTGCTCCTCAGCATCCAAACTTTGCACAATCGCAATTCCGTCAGCGATGCGCAACGCAGTCGCAAACGATTCTGCCAAACGCAAGCGCAGTTCTGTATTAATTTTGAAACGATCAACCACCACTTCAATCGTATGTTTTTTGCGTAAATCTAAAGTCGGCGGCTCGTCCAAATCCACCACTTCACCATTAATGCGGGCGCGAATAAAACCTTGCGCACGCAGGCTTTGTAAGAGTTGCACATGCTCGCCTTTGCGTTGATTCACCACTGGCGCAAGCAACATCCAACGTTGTCCTTCCGCTTGACTCAACACCGTATCCACCATTTGACTGATGGTTTGCGCTTCCAATGATTGCCCGTGTTCAGGACAGCACGGCGTGCCAACCCGCGCGTAGAGCAAACGCAAATAATCGTAAATTTCGGTAATCGTGCCGACGGTAGAGCGCGGATTATGCGAGGTGGATTTTTGCTCAATCGAAATCGCCGGCGATAAACCTTCAATATGATCCACATCCGGTTTTTCCATCATGGACAAAAATTGCCGCGCATAAGCGGACAGCGATTCTACATAGCGGCGTTGCCCTTCGGCATAAATGGTGTCAAAAGCGAGCGAAGATTTACCTGAGCCGGATAAGCCGGTGATGACAATGAGTTTGTCGCGCGGTAAATCGAGGTCAATATTTTTCAGGTTGTGCGTCCTAGCACCTCTAATGCTGATAGTGTCCATGATGATTCCAGAATTTTAAAACGTGGGATGGTGGTGAGTTATGCGTAAAGGTAATCGCTGCGGATTGTTGATGATTTATGATTCAAGTGGCTGAATTATACGTTAAATTAGGCAAGGATGTGACAAAAAATACTTGTTTGCGCTTGTTCTCACACTGCGCATGAAAACGAGAAAGTTACAGCGAAATTTTTTAAGACGACTGGTCGTATTGTAAATTTCAGCTAAAAAGGTGGGAAAAACCGTGTGCTCAACTTATCTTTTTATAGGATTTATTGCGCTCTGACTTCATCCAACAATTCAGGATGACGGTCTAGCACTTTCAGCAATTTCACCAAGGCTAACGGCGGTTTGGTTTTCCCAGTCTCATAACGTGAAAAAGCATTCACGCCGCCGCCGAAAATTTCAGCTGCTTCTTGTTGCCCCAGTAGCAATTTTTTTCGCACACTGGCAATAAAATCAGGATTCACTTTGGCGGCGTTCACTTGCTTGTTAAAACTGAGCATTGCCGCGCTGACTCGTTGCGATTCGGTTGCATTCAAAACCACTTCGTCACAGGCGGGGCAAAACTCACCCGTTACATTTTCAATCACGGTAGATTCGCCTTTGTAGGTATAGGGCAACTCGCGGTTGTCTTTTATCAATTCCGCCGCGCCACAGGCTAAACATTTCATATTACAACTCCTTAAATGAGACGATGAGGACATTCGCAATCACGGTGAGTTTTAAATACACTGCGCCGTTTTCGGTGTTGGCGTGATAAACATCTTGCCAAACGCGATGGTCGGCATGGGTGGTCATGCTTTTGTAAAAATCAGCGGGGGTGAGCGCGGTAATCACTTTCAGCATGTCGGCAAAATCAAACCCCAGTGCCGCCGCACCTTTTAACGCGGTGACGGTGGAGCTAACTTTGCCGTTTTCAACCAAAGTTTTAATCACGGACAGTTTGCAATGTGGGGTGTGTTTTTCCATTTGGAAATTATAACCTAGTTGGTTAATGGTGTGATGTTTTTGAACAGGCGAAAAAAGGGCGGTTGTGTTCCGCCCTTGTTTTTTTGTGATGTGCTTCCCTTCGTTCAGCACATCCTATCGAGCTAATGTTTTAGATTTTTTTGGTTTGGGTTGTTCAAAATCCGTTTGAATGACTATACGGACGTGCTTATTTTTAAATTGCTCAAAATGAGGGATTTTTAAAAACTCAGTGATAATGTCGGTTTCAAATTCAAGTTCGTACATTTGAGAGTTAAAAAGTTACATTTAAAAAATTTTGCTATTTGCTTTTGTTTTTGGCTCACACGCAAGGGGCGGCGCAATACGTTTTACGATTGCATTTTGCTCAATGTAGGTTGGGGTGAATGAAATGAACCCCAACATTTACTGCACAGAGTTGTTTTTGTTGGGGTTCGTACCTCACCCCAACCTACGCGCTTTTAATCCAGTTACCTTTAGACTCAATAGTTGAGATTTTTTCACAAACTTTTCATCAAAGGTATAGAAATTATCTACCTGTTTATTAGCCACATAATGCAAAGCATCTGCAAAATCTAATCCTTTTTTGTAATATTCAATTGCCTGCGCAATTTGATGTTCATTTTCCACCGATACGTTTTCTAAACCTAATATTGACAGTAAAGCTTTTAAAACCGCTTCTTGTGACAATTTATAAACGCCGCGCAATACCCATTCCGTTTCTAAAATAACGGTTTTGCTAATAAATACCGCATTTTCGCGTAATAATTCTTTCGCTTGTTGCGCTTGCTCTGCATCATCATTGACAACATAGCGCACTAAGATATTGGTATCTACCGCTATCATTGATTCAGCCATTGATTCAGCCATTGTTTTTGTAATTCTTCTGTAATCCCTTGTTCCATTTCTGCTAAAGAAATAACTTTGCCTTGATAATTTGTGCAGCCGAATCCTTGTTCAATCGTTGTAAGAGGGAACAGTTTTGCCGTTCTTTTTTTAACGGATTGAGAGGCAAGATTTTTTAAATAGTTTTCGATTAATTCGGATAAGGATTGTCCGTGTTGAATAGCGTAATTTTGCACGGAATCTATTAGTTTTTCATCGAGTTGTAATGTGATTGTTGCTGTCATAATAAAATCCCCTGTTTGGTTTTCTACTTTCGTTTTTGGCTTTTAACGCAAGAGGCGGCGCAATACGTTTTACTATTGCATTTAAATGTAGGGCGGATTAGCGATAGCGTAATCCGCCGGATGCTGTGTCTTATATTCGGTGCAATACGCTATCGCTATTGCACCCTACGTCTACGAGTTAGAAAGACAATTATTTAAGCGTTTATCGAAAGTCACGACAGTAATATTTTCCTGTTTTTGCAATGCGCATAATAACGCATCAACAAAATCAATATTACGTTCAGAAAAAATCTTGACTGCGATACAAGCAACTTGTTTTGAATCAAGATAAACATTGTCCATATTCAGAAAATCAATCAAAACAGTGCTAAGGTCTTGTTTAGAAACTGAATAAGTTTTGTGAAGCACATAAACGATTTCGGCTAAGACTTCGTTTTTAATATAAACATCGTTATTTTCAATCAATTCTACGGAGCGCGGAAAAAACTCAGCATGATCTTCGAGAAGATAACGCAGCACAACATTTGTATCCAGATAAATCATCGTTTTCCTTCTGCAACAGCAGACCATGCAATTTCTTTTTCTGAGGCTATTAATTCCGGTTTTGCATATTTATTTAATGCGCCTGCTAATGTTTTATGCTTTTTTGGTTTGGGTTGTTCAAAATCCGTTTGAATGACTATACGGACGTGTTTATTTTTAAATTGCTCGAAATGAGGAATTTTTAAAAATTCAGTGATAATGTCGGTTTCAAATTCAAGTTCGTACATTTGAGAGTTAAAAAGTTACATTTAAAAAATCTTGCTATTTGTTTTTGGCTTTTAACGCAAGAGGCGGCGCAATACGTTTGATTATGTGTTCTGTGCTTTTTTCCGTAGGGCGGGCACGCTTTTTTGCCCGCCATAATGTGTTTAATGTTGCGTTGTTTGGTGTGCAAAACAGCGTGCACACCCTACCTGGCTGTTTATCCTTATTAATAAAAAGGCGGTTATGTTCTGCCTTTTGTAATGGGTTTTAACCTCTTAAATTTTTTTAGATGATTTGATACTATTCATATAGCCTCATGTGACAGAATCTCTATCTCTCCAGAAATTTTTTGAATTAGTTCTTTCATCATTTCATCATCTTTGACTTTTGATGTGACATTTTTTCCTAGACTACGAAGTGCATTTATAGCCTCTATTCTCATCAAAGTTTCTTTTAATCCAGATGTTGTAATTTTTAAAACACCTTCTGGTGAATTCACTTTTATAATGCCTTTTACGCCAAAGCCATATTTTTCATAATTTATGCTACTCATTTTCTACCGTTCCAAAGTGATTTTTATTCATGTTGAATATTCCAAAAGCTCTATATTTTCCTACCCTACTTTACTCATATGTTTCTTGGCTATTTAGCAGCTCATTTCTATATAGCTCCTCCATATAGGATTCGTTAGTATCGTTTATAACGTCCTCAATATGACGTAATTTTGTTGGCAGAGGGTATTTAATAGGGTTATCTTGCAAATCAAACTCACTTAACTTAGTGAGCTTTCCAATGGATTCTGGTAATTCTCTCAGTTGATTACTTTTTAAATTCAATACAGTTAATTTAGTAAGATTGCCAATAGAATCAGGGAGTTTTATGAGTTTATTATTATATAAAAACAACTTAGTTAAATTGGTGAGTTTGCCAATGGATTCAGGAAGTGTTGTGAGTTGATTTACATTTATTTGTAACGTAGTTAAGTTAATGAGATTGCCAATGGAATCAGGAAGGGATGTGAGTTGATTACATTTTAAATCCAATAAAGTTAATTTAGTAAGATTGCCAATAGAATCAGGGAGTTTTATGAGTTTATTATTGGATAAAACCAATTCAGTTAAATTACTGAGGTCATCAATTGAATCAGAAAGTTCGGTGATTTTTTTACCCTCAAAACTTAATTTAGTTAGAGCTAAAATAGAATTATTTGTTGTTGCTTTGAAGTTTGTATTTTTTTTGCGATAAGAAAAAGATGCTAAATCTGCTAAATATCTTTCAACCATAGGATTATCTTTTCCTAGTGATTTTTCGCAAATAGCTATACTGCGTAAGTATGAATTCTCAGCGTTATTGTATTTGTTTTGACTTTCATAAGTGATTGCTAAATAGGTTAAAAGCTGAGCAATATCAATATGATCTTTACCTAAAATTTTTTCACAAAGCTCCAATGTTTGCAATATAAGTGGTTCTGCTTCGGTGTATTTTTCCGATTTATATAACCTCAGCCACTTCTCATTTAATTCTTTTACCCTTTTTTTATCGCCGTTTAAAAATCCAAACATATTTGCCTCTTTGTGTTGTTAATTGATTATTAGCTGCAATCTACCTTGCTTGTTTTTAACATTGCATATCCTTATGAGACACAAAGCTAATTGGTCTAGCGGAAGTACATTTATTTTGTAGCTTAAGCTCTTTGCAAATTATCTTGTAAATTTTCTTAGAAAAACCATCATAAAAAGGCCATTGACTATAACCGTCTGTCATAGTAACAATTCCCGCTATATTAGAATATTGATGCCCTAGTTTATTTTTCTCTATATGGTCAGATAACTCATGACTAAATGAAAATTTCATAGCAGCCATATCTATTAATAGTTTTGATAAATCATTAGCCTCTTCTTGTGATAATCCGTGCTTTAAAGCTAAAGTTCTAACACTAAAGAGACAGTGAAAGTATTCAAAACCAGCGGTATCTTAGAGAAAAAAAACACTGAAAAATTAGAAAAATGCTGA
>ERZ1034363.124-NODE-124-length-53343-cov-23.102110_pt1 | contig 53343 bp, 53 predicted proteins | sample MGYA00520616_ERZ1034363 | MGnify/ENA primary metagenome ERZ1034363 (study PRJEB33736, sample SAMEA104284506) | Azolla filiculoides | biome: Urban; feature: Water surface; material: Ditch water | place: Netherlands | collected 2015-10-28 | depth 0-0.1 m ...
GATGTGCGGTCTTTATCCTTCACCATCACCACTTCCACGGCGTTATCCCAAGCCTGGTAGTTATGGGTCAAAGTAATTTTGCCATTTAGCGGCATGATGTTATACAAATTGTCGCCGGTGGCACGGTTTTCACCGTGCGTGTAATTGAGCAAGCCTTTAACGGCAAACTGCCCCACACTGCTTTGCGCCAATGGCATATAGCCGGACACGTCCAAGCCATAAAGACGCGCTGATTGGTTCACATAACGCAAGGTTGTGTAGACATTGTTAGCAACTGACGTTGTTCTAGCTGCAGGCGTAGCAGCATCCCATTGCACGGCATCGATGTAATCGTTCACGTAGGTAATGTAAGGCGTGGCCTTAAATGCCCAGTCACGATTGGCGGCATGCCAGTCCAACGTAGCGGATACGGTGTGGGCTTTTTCCGACTTAAGATTCACGTCACCCAAATAACCGTTACCATCACCGACAGTGTTATTCATCAGAGCTGCCATAGACCAGGTAGACCAAGTGTAGCGTTCATACAAATTAGGTGAACGCACCTTGCGAGCAAAACCCAATTCAAAATCCGCATTGGGATTAGCCACATAGCGACTTAACAGCGTGGCATCCCAATTGTTATCCGTTTTCTTATGATCGATTGCATTAAAAGCCGCACTATCACGTAACTGGTAATTCATCATGGATCCTGATCCATTTGTATTAGCGTAACCAGCAACGTCACCTGCGTTAGTTTTAACGTATTCATAGCGCACGCCAGCCAAGGCTGTCCATTTAGAGTTCACATGCGCTTCCCATTCACCAAATAACGCGGTACGGTCACGCTCACCATTATTAATATTTACAAAGGCATTTGGCCACATGCCTGACCCGGATGCTGGCCACCAATCATTTAGCTCATAGCGCTGCATCTCAACCCCTACTCGCAACAAATCTTGATGATTGAGCTTGATGTCGCTTTTAAGTGAAGCGCCGGTGGTTTTACCCTTGCTATTCATAGGCATGCCAGCCGCACATGTAGCACTGATTGGCGAACACGGGGTTCCGTTTTGCGCGGATGGACCTCCAGAGCCAGTACCATACCAATAACGCTTATCCGCACCAAAATCCATGAAATGGGTAACCGCCTCGTGGTAAACGCGCGACTCCAAGTTACCCCAGTCAAACTCGCCTAAGTAGCGCAAATTAACGCGTTTTTGCTCGTTATCCAACAAATCCATGCGCTGATTGGGGTAGAGTTGCTCGGGCATATTTTGGTAGCCAAACTTGGCTTCCAAAATGTGATTGTCGCGTTTAAAGGCAAAACCCAAGGTGTGATTGGTGGTTTCGTATGCCGTTGAACCCACTTCATCCAATGCCAAGGTATGACCCACACGGCCAGTGACTCCAGACGATTTAAAGTTTTTCCCGGCTTTGTAATTGTCGGCCTGACTGCTAGCGCCGGTGTAATTGGCACTAAAGCTTTCGTTGGCAAAGGTGGCCGACACATTGCCGCCGTATGCGTCGTTGTTGCTGCGGTAAAAACTGGAAATCTGCCCTTTGACTAAATTGCCTGCGCCAGTCGCGGCAAATTCCGGTTTAGCCGAATTCACCATAATCGTCCCACCTATGCTGTCGCCACCCACGCTCACTGGCGTGATGCCGGCATAAACTTTAATGTTATCGATATTGGTAGGATCAATATAAGACAAAGGTGGATTCATGTGGTTAGGGCAAGAGGCGATTAAATCCATGCCGTCCAACTTCACTCTCACCCTGTCGTCAGCCAAGCCATGAATGGCTGGCAAGCTGGATACGCCACCAGCGCGGTATAGGGTCACGCCAGGCTCATCCGCTAACAATGCGGCACTGTCGCTGCTATTGACCGCGGATGCATTGATGTCAGCCAGTTTCTCTGCATTCACTGCCACGTTAGGCAAAACTAATTCTTCGGCTTGCGCCATGGACGCTAGAGCGGCCAACACGCATGGTGTTAGAATGTTGCTAAGCAATCGATGTTTTTTTGAATAATTGAACGGCATAAACAAACCTTTACAAATAGCTAAAATTAAACGGGTTTTAAATTAGCGCGAACTATATAGGGTTTATGGGCGGTTGAGAATGTGGCATATTGTCGCAGGCTAGTAAGGACGGGGCTTAGCATGCTTTTATGCATAGACAGCGGTAACAGCAAAACCAAATGGGCAGTGTTTAATAGCGCAGGGGAAATCGTCGATTTCGGCAGCGGCTTAAACAGCGAATTGGCCGACCTAGCCTTCCCATCAGCATCGGCATACCAACGCATTATCGTTTCTAATGTTGCAGGTGCGGCGCATCAAGCCAGCATAATCAATCGCTTGACCAGCAAGCAAGCACCCTTGCACACAGTGCAATCGCCAGCCGTCATGGCCGGCTTACGCAACCACTACCAAGTAGCGCAGGCATTAGGCAGCGACCGTTTCGCTGCCATGATGGCCGCTTATTGCATGCAAAAAACCTCATGCGTGGTGGTGAGCGCAGGCACGGCCGTTACCATAGACGCGCTCTCCGTCCATGGCGCGCAAGCTGATTTTCTAGGGGGCTGGATACTGCCAGGCTTGCATTTAATGCAACAGAGTTTGACGCAGGCCGCCGCGCAATTACCGGAAACAAGCTTTAGCAGCAAACCCGCCGAACAAACAAAATTTGCTCGCAACACAGAGGATGCCATGCAATTCGGCGCATTAAACGCCGTCGTAGGTGCCATTAAGGAAATGTCTGCAGCCTTAACAGCAAACGACAACAAACCACCCCACGTTATCATCAGTGGCGGTGATGCGGCATTAATAAAAACCGGCTTGGCGGTGACAACACCCTGCAGCATCGTGGATAATTTAGTTTTACACGGACTGTATTTCATGGACCGTAACCTGCAAAGTGAATCGCAATGAAAAAATGGATAGCTTTATTATTAATTCTCAACTTGGCCATATGGGCTTATTTTAATCTAGCCCAATTCAGCGCTAAACCGACTGAATCAGCAAGCGGTTCGGCATCTGCCAGCGAAAGCGACATAAAAATACTCAGCCCAGCCGACATCGCATTGTTGCCAGAAAAGCCGGTCGAATTAAGCCCTGCCATTACGCCCAGCACGCCAGAGGCAAAGCAGAAGTAATAGCCCATAACTTTTAGGTTTTTTAAACCTGCACTCAACTAAATCGGCCGTCTTCTACTATAATTTGCCTATGAAAATTTTACTCTCAAACGACGACGGCTATTTTGCCCCTGGCTTAAGCGTGTTGGCTGCACACATCGCACAATTGGCCGAAATTACCGTGGTCGCACCAGAGCGCAACAGAAGTGGCGCGAGCAACTCATTAACCTTGGACAGACCATTGAGCGTTAAAAAAGCCGCTAACGGCTTTTTTTATGTCAATGGCACGCCGACCGACTGCGTGCACATAGCCTTAACTGGCCTCATGGATGAGATGCCAGACATGGTCATCAGTGGCATTAACGACGGCGCCAACATGGGCGACGACACCATCTACTCCGGCACGGTTGCCGCTGCCATGGAAGGCTATTTATTAGGCATACCGTCTATCGCCCTATCCATGTCACAGCACAACGCCACGCATTTTGAAACGGCCGCCAAAGTGGCGGTGGAATTAATTCAACACTACCAAAAACACGGCTTCTCCTCCCCCACTTTGCTGAACGTTAATGTGCCGGACATCCCCTACCACGAACTGCAAGGTCGTGTGGTCACGCGTCTAGGTAAACGCCACAAAGCCGAGCCGGTTGTGCAGCTTAAAACCCCTCGTAACGAAACGGTTTATTGGGTTGGAGCGGCAGGTGCACCTAATGATGGCGGCCCGGGTACGGATTTTTATGCGGTGGCCAACAAGCAGGTATCGATCTCGCCTATACAGGTCGACCTTACCAACCACCAACAATTAACTGAAATCAATGATTGGCTAAACGTCTATCATGAAGCATAAAGCGAGCACAAGCACGTGGCCATTCTAAGAAGCGCAACCCAAACCGGCATAGGCATGACATCGCAGCGCACGCGCGATCGCATGCTGGTGCGCTTGCGCGAACAAGGCGTGCTCGATGAAGTGGTGTTATCGGCTATTGCCGCTATTCCCCGCCATATATTTGTCGACGAAGCCTTGTCCATACGCGCCTACGAAGACGTGTCTTTACCCATAGGTTACGGGCAAACCATCTCGCAACCTTACATCGTTGGCCGCATGTCGGAAATCCTACGTAACGGTTCAAATTTGAAAAAAGTCTTGGAAATAGGCACCGGTTGCGGCTACCAAACTGCGGTTTTATCCAAGTTAGCCAAAGAAGTGTATTCGGTAGAACGCATACGGCCACTGGTCATGAAAGCCCGCGAGCATTTGCGCGACCTTAAATGCACCAATGTAAAATTAGGCCATGCCGATGGCAACATGGGACTGGCAGAACTGGCGCCCTTTGATGGCATTATCGTGACAGCCGCCGCTAGCCACATTCCTCAAGACTTGCTGGATCAACTCGCGGTCGGTGGACGCTTAGTCATCCCAGTAGGCACGGAGGAGCAAATTCTGCATTTGGTGGAACGACTAAGCGAAGATGACTACCGCACCAGCAAATTGGAAGCGGTAAAATTCGTCCCTTTACTTGGCGGCACTCAATAACGATGCGTCATACCCTAGCATTACTTAGCTTAGGCTTGATACTCAATCTAGCGGCTTGCAGCACCAGCCCACCTGCCCCTGTCATAGACCGCTTGCCTGCCAATGCCGGCAAGAACGAGCCCAGCAACATTAAAAAACAAAGCGTGATGGTGCGCCCGCTTTACAAAGCCGGCGATTGGCGCCCCGATACCTATACCGTTAAAAAAGGCGACAACCTTTACAGCATAGGCCTGGAGTTTGGCTATTATTACAAAGACATCGCCCTGGCCAACAACATCAGCGCGCCATACAACATCAAGGTCGGTCAGGTGCTGAAATTAAATGCAGCCAAAGACAAGCCATTGAACCCCGACAACAGCGCAGTGGAAATTAACCCCATCAAATCCGACGCTGGCCTGGCTAGCATCAACATCACTGAGCCCAAAGGCGTGCGTGAGCCATATAGCGACGAAGCCTTAAACAAAGTCCAAACAAGCAAACCCAGCCAAGCCAGTCAGCCTGCAGAGTTCAAAACCGACAGCAAAGTCATGGCCGATCCATCGGAAAACATGGAGTGGTCATGGCCTACCAAAGGCAAGGTGGTGGCGAATTTTAATGAATCCAGCAACAAAGGCGTGGACATAGCCGGCACACTTGGTCAACCCGTGAATGCCGCTGCCCCGGGCCGCGTGATCTACAGTGGCTCGGATTTACGCGGCTACGGTAAATTAGTCATCATTAAACACAACCCCAATTACCTGTCGGTTTATGCTCACAACAATCAAATCTTGGTCAAAGAAGGTCAACAAATCACTTTGGGGCAAAAAATTGCCGAGATGGGCAGCACCGACAGCAATATAGTCAAATTGCACTTTGAAATCCGCCGCCAAGGCAAATCGGTCGACCCACTCAAGTACTTAGCTGCCTTGCAATAAACCCATAAAATAAACCAATAAAAAAGCGGCCATAAGCCGCTTTTTTTATTTCATTAATGCCGAAGTATTACTTCGCTTTTTTCGCCTCATCGGCGTAGTAGGAACGCACACCGTTCATATCAAAATCACGCGCCCACTTAATGATTTCTGTAAACGCCGGCGCACCAATTTCACCCACCTGAGCATGGATACCCGCTTGCTCGCGAATTACTAAAATACCTGGGATTTGGTTCACTTGGAAATACTCACCGATTTCAGGATCGGCTTCGGTATTAACCATACCAAACACGATGTCAGGATTGGCTGCAGCGGCCGCTTCAAAAGTTGGCGTAAATGCCAGACAAGGATCACACCAAGGTGCCCAGAAATCAACAATAACAAAATTGTTTTTTTCTATGGTCTCTTTGAAATTTGCTTTAGTTAATGCAACAACGGCCATGACGAAATCCTAAATTTAATGGGTTAACTTGCTAATTTTATTTGCGAACGAGAGTTTATCAGACCTGGCGCCAATAGTTAAGCATAAGCCGTCGACTGACTATCGAGCGCTACTCTTTGCTTGCGCCCCAAGTGTTGGCATAAACCAATTCACTTAATGGCCGACGAGACCGCGCGGCTTGTTCACGGGCCAAGGCTTCCGCGCTCAGTTTAGACAAATCGCCTGGGTAACCGACACTGATCATGGCCATTAAACTAAATTGCTCGGGCACCTGGAATGTTTTACGCGCCAAATCGACGTTAAACCCACCCAACTGATGGGCACTTAAGCCCATGCTAGTGGCTTGCAAACAAAGGTTTTCAGCCGCCGCACCGCAATCGTACTGCGACCAACGGTTGGGTTGTTGGTTGTGATTAAACACACTGTTCGCACAGAGCAGCATTAAGACCGGGGCGTTTTTGACCCAGCCTTGATTGCCTTCAGACAAGCAATCAAAAGCCGTTTGCCAGGCATTCAGGTTGCTTGATTTCTGCCAAACAATAAAACGCCACGGTTGATCGCCAAAACAGGACGGTGCCCAGCGGGCGGCTTCCAGCAAGGCCTTGATCTGCTCAGGACTTAAATCCTGCTGCGCATCGTAAGCCCGGCCACTCCAGCGCTTGGCTATGGTCTCATTGATGGCTACTTGGGTAATCGCCGGTTTGTCCATGATTCTAGGCCTAAGATGCCGTTAAAAATGGGTAATCGGTGTAACCCTTTTCAGTGCCGCCGTAAAAGCTTTTCGCATCCGCTTTATTGAGCGTTGCATCTTGCTTGAAGCGCTCAACCAAATCCGGATTGGCAATAAACGGCACACCGTAGGCGACGGCATCGGCATGGCCGCTGGCGATGGCGGCATTACCCCTTGCCTTGTCATAAGACAAATTAGCCATATAGGGGCTGGTGCAACGTTGACGCAAGGCAGCGAAGTCAAACGGATCGGCTACCCCACCACCGTGTATGCCCCCTTCCACCACATGCAGGTAAGCTAACTTAAACGGGTTAAGGGCATCGACTACGAAGTTAAACAGCGCTTGAGGATTGCTGTCTTTCATGTCGTTAAAAGGATTCACCGGTGATAGACGCAATCCGACTCGATCGGCACCCGCCACAGCCACCACGGCGGCCGTTACTTCTAATAACAAGCGACTGCGATTTTCAAAACTACCACCGTAATTATCGGTGCGCTGATTGCTGCCATCACGCAGAAATTGGTCTAATAAATAGCCATTGGCTGCATGAATCTCCACGCCGTCAAAGCCTGCAGCTAAAGCATTTTTGGTCGCTTGCACATAATCATCAACTATGGCTGGCAATTCACTGGCTTGCAGTGCACGAGGCGTGACGTAATCAACCAAGCCTTGATAGGTAAAAGCCTTGCCGGCTGGCTTAATGGCTGAAGGCGCAACAGGCGTGGCGTTATCTGGCAACAAACTGGGGTGCGATATACGACCCACATGCCATAGCTGCATGACCATCTTACCGCCCTTAGCATGCACGGCATCGCAAACCTTACGCCATGCCGACACCTGCGCATCGGTATAAATACCTGGCAATGCTGGGTAGCCGTGTGCCATTAATGAGATAGGCGTCGCCTCGCTAATAATCAAACCGGCGCTGGCGCGTTGCTCGTAATAGGTGATGTTCATGGCTTGAGGCAAACCGCCCTCGGCTGCCCTATTTCGGGTTAATGGTGCCATCACCATGCGATTTTTTAGCGCTATCGCACCTAAATTAACCGGGCTAAATAAATCCAATGCCATGTGTTTCCTTAATGAATAATAAGTGAAAGGCCTAAGACCTTAATGTGTTAACGCAAGGAGACGATGGCTTCAATTTCCACCAACACGTCACGTGGCAATTTAGCCACCTGCACGGTTGAGCGAGCTGGCGTATGACCCGCAAAGGCCTCACCGTAGATCGTGTTCATGGCAACAAAATCGTCTAAATTTTTTAAAAATACGGTGGTTTTAACCACTTTAGATAGGTCGGCACCCGCCGCTTCAATGACGGCTTTTAAATTCCCTAGCACTTGCTGAGTCTGCGCGACGATGTCGCCATCGTTCAAGCTGCCATCTGGCCTGAGGGCAATTTGCCCAGAAGTGAACAATAAATCACCGACCACCATGGCTTGTGAGTATGGGCCGATTGCGGCCGGTGCGTTAGGAGTTTGAATAACGTGCATAGCTAACCTTAGAGTAAAAGAAATTAAATATTGGCTGGATCAAAATAATCAAAATGGGCACGCTTAACGTTGCAAAAAAGCTCATACGCTATGGTGCCGGCGCTTTGCGCCACCGCGTTGGCGGACACCTGCTTACCCCATAACTCAACATGACTATGGATGCCGGCTGATGGAATAGCAGTTAAATCAACATAAAGCATGTCCATGGAAACGCGTCCTAGCAATTGCGTCATATGACCGTCTACGGCTATTGGGGTTCCAGTCTTGGCTGATCTTGGGTAGCCATCCGCGTAACCGCAGGCCACCACCCCAACGCGCATAGCTTGCTCAGCCTGGTATAAGCTGCCGTAGCCGATGGCATCGCCTTTTTCTAAATGCCGCAATGCGATGATGCGTGAGCTAAAGTGCATCACCGGTTCTAAAACAGGGGCTTGGCTAGAGTCTATGATGGGATGGGCGCCATACAACATAATGCCAGGCCTAGACCAATGCTCATGGTTATGAAGGATAGGCTGCAATTGAGGCCAGGCCAACAAGGCGGCAGAATTGGCTAAGCTGCTAGCATGGCATGGCGCCAAATCAGCCAAGGTGCGCTGAAAAAGCGCGGCTTGTTGCTTGCTGTGATCGGAATGGAGATTGTCGGCATTGGCTAAGTGCGTCATCGGCACTATGCTAGCCACATTTTTATGCCCACTTAGTTGCTGGTAAGCGAATTGGTAATCCTTAGGCGACAAGCCTAAACGGTGCATGCCGCTGTCCATCTTTAGCCAAACTTGCAGTGCACAAGGTAGGCTAGCAGCCAGCAATGCATCCACTTGCCATTGCGCATGCAAGACTAGCCACAAGTCTTGCTCGGCTATGCATTTCAACTCGGCTTCAGCAAAAAATCCTTCTAATAACAATATGGGCTGCCTCACTCCTGCATCCCTAAGTTGCATGGCCTCTTCTAAACTAGACACGGCAAAGCCGTCCGCTTCTTGGCTTAATGCACGGGCACAATGCACGGCACCGTGACCGTAAGCGTTGGCTTTGATCACCGCCATGGCTTTACCAGGCCACAGTGCTTTTGCCGTGCGGTAATTGTGCCTAAAAGCATCTAAGCGTATTTGAACTGTGGTGGGACGCGACATGTTTGAAGGGTTGGCAGCGAGGCTAGTTAGGATTAGTTAGCTTGTTATTGTAGCGACTTCCGACTCATAACCCAAGCGGCAAAAGTGATCCTAATAGCCAGCACGCGCGCATAAAAAATGGCTTACAGCAAGTTGACTGTAAGCCATGATTTGAATTGGTCGGGACAGCAAGATTCGAACTTGCGACCCCTAGTCCCCCAGACTAGTACGCTACCAGGCTGCGCTATGCCCCGAACCGATGTCATGGCAAGCCACAACAGGGCGCCATTATAACGCAAAAGCCGGAGCGCATTAAAACAGCAAGGGAAATAAGCTTAATTTAATTGGGTACGCAACAACTGGATGATGGCTTGCAGCTCTGACTTTGCATGCGCAAAATTGTAGCTTGGGACGCCGTCATCGGCGCTGGCTACTAGCTCTAACTGAGCCCCAACTTGATTTGCTTGAGATTTACTGCTGTCTGTCTCAGCACCCTCTAAGCGATTACGCGCACCGCTTATGGTGAAGCCTTGCTCATACAACAACTCGCGTATGCGACGAATTAACAATACTTCATGGTGCTGATAATAGCGGCGATTGCCGCGACGTTTGACCGGTTTAAGTTGAGTAAACTCTTGTTCCCAATAACGCAGTACGTGCGGCTTAACACCACAAAGCTCACTGACTTCACCGATGGTAAAGTAGCGCTTGGCGGGGATAGGCGGCAACTGCAATTTTGGCACTGGCTCACTCATGCTGCATCTTCTCACTTAACACGTAAATGGATAATCCATTAATCCAGCCTCAATATAGAGGCCGATTTTTAATTCTGGTAGTTGGCCTCTACCTTGGCTTTTAGTTTTTGGCTGGCGTGGAAGGTCACCACGCGGCGTGCGGAAATAGGAATCTCTTCGCCTGTTTTTGGATTGCGCCCGGGGCGCTCTGATTTTTTACGCAGTTCAAAATTACCAAAACCGGATAATTTAACGCTGTCGCCTGCTTCCAAAGCGATGCGCACTTCTTCAAAAAAGGCCTCAACCATGTCTTTTGCTTCACGCTTATTTAAACCAACTTGCTCGTAAAGCAAATCCGCAAGTTCAGCTTTTGTTAAGGTCATACCCTACTCCCATTCATTGCCAGCCTTTTTTAGGCTTAATTTCTAATTTGTAACGCAGTTAAACTATAAAAAACAGCCCACCTTAGCGAGCTAATTAATGTGTTAATTTCTCAGTGTTGCATTGCACTCATTTTGCAATAATTGTAGCAGATTTGCCATGACGCTATCGGCATCGCTATCCGTTAATGTTTTTTGAGTATCGTGCATAAGTACTGATAACGCAAGGCTTTTTTTGTTTTCAGCCACACCCTGACCTTGGTAAATGTCGAACAAGGCCACGTCCATCAGCATGGGAATGGCGGCTTTTTTAATGGCTGCCATCATGGTGCTGACAGGCATGCTTTCATCCACCACTACCGCCAAATCGCGTCGCACCGGCAACAATTTAGAGACATCTTGATAAGCCGGAATGCGGCGATTCAATATGGCATCCACGTCTAACTCAAACAAAAAAGTGCTTTTAGTTAAATTGTAATGCTGCTGCCATTTTGGGTGCAATTTACCTAGCCAACCTATCGCTTTGCCATCAAGCAAGATCTGGGCAGTTTGACCGGGGTGCAAGGCACTGTGCTCGGCTTTTTCATAACTTAGCGGCAACAAAGCCGAGGCATCGCTAAGCAAGGCATCAACGTGGGCTTTAATTTCAAAGAAATCCACGTCGTCTGCTGCTGCAGCCCATTGTTCAGGTTTTGCACTGCCGTAAGCTAAGCCCGCAATGCGCGTTGTTTCAGTAAATGATGTTTGCTGCGCAGTCGCATAATGGTAGCTAGCGCCTAATTCAAACAACATGGCTCGGTCTTGTTTGCGATTTAGGTTATAAACCAAGCTATCCAATAAGCCGCCCCATAAACTGCTGCGCATCACGCTTAGGTTGCTAGCAATCGGGTTTTTCAGTTTTATCGGCCTAGGATTGGCCAGCAGGTCGGTCTCCCAGGTTTCATCAACAAAGCTGTAATTCACCAATTCTTGGTAACCGGCGGCAACCATGCGATCGCGCAATACGGCTTGATGGGCACGCGCTTCTGGCGCTTCCAACATGCTTAAAGTGGCGACCGGGGCTTGCGCTGGAATGTGATCGTAGCCATGCAGGCGAGCAACTTCTTCAATCAGATCTTCTTCTATACTGATATCAAAACGGTAGCTAGGCGGCACCACGGTGAACACGCTTTGCTCTAAGGTGTAAGTAAAGCCTAATTGCGTTAACAACTGGGCGACTTTTTCCTCAGCAAAGGGAATGCCTAACACTGAAACCAAACGACTTAAGCGCAGTTTAACCGGCAGCCTGTTTGGCAGCACACCTAGACACTCGGTCACCTCGCCAGCTTTGCCGCCGCACAACTGTTTAATCAATTGCGTGGCGTATTCCAAAGCCAGACGCGTGTTGGCGAAATCCACGCCACGCTCAAAGCGATAGGATGAATCGGTACTTAAACCCAATCTGCGTGCCTTACCGGCAATCACCGTCGGCGTAAAATAGGCGCTCTCTAGAAACACAGCGGTACTAGTCTCGTCGACCGAGGTTGATTGACCGCCCATAATGCCGGCTAAGGCAATCGGACCGCTGCCATCGGCTATCACTAAGTCATCGCTTTTCAGGCTAACTTCTTGCTCATTTAATAAACGTAAGCTTTCGTTTTTTTGCGCAAAACGCACGGTGATGTCGCCACTTAACTTAGCAGAATCAAATGCATGCATGGGTTGCCCTAACGCTAGCAACACATAGTTCGTCACGTCAACCAGCACATTAATGCTGCGTAAACCACTGCGCTCTAGTCGCTTCACCATCCATGCCGGCGTGCTAACCTGGGCATTCACCCCCGTTATAAGGCGACCGCAATAGCGTGGGCAGGCTTGCTGCTCCGCCACCACTGCATTTAAGCGATCTGCTGTGTCGCTGGGCACCGATTTAATTTCTTCAAAGCAAGTGGCTGCGCCAGTAATGGCGGCCACATCACGCGCGATCCCAGTTAAGCTCAAGCAATCGCTACGGTTAGGTGTCAACTTAAGTGTAAGCAAGTGATCGTCTAGATCTAAATATTGACGTATATCCTGGCCTACGGGCGCTAGGCTATCTAGCTCTAGTAAGCCAGTGGCCTCAGCCGTCAAACCGAGCTCCTTGGATGAGCACATCATGCCAAATGACTCGACGCCACGTACTTTTGCTTGCTTGATATCAATGCCGGGCAATTGCGCCCCCACCAAAGCACAGGGTGCGACTAGGCCGGCGCGTGCGTTGGCTGCACCGCAAACTATTTGTATGGGTTGCGCTAAACCTACATCAACCGAACAAACTTGCAAGCGGTCGGCATCCGGGTGTTTTTCCACACTAATAATCTTGGCCACCACAACCTTAGTAAAAGGCGCAGCGACAGGCTGCATGTCCTCCACCTCTAGCCCGGCCATGGTCAAGGCATGACTGAGTGCCTGACTGTCCAAATTCGTGCCGACCAGACTGCGTAACCAATTTTCTGAAAACTGCATAATGCTTTTTAACCTTAACTGAGGGGTGAATTAACGCCAGCTAGCCTTATTTAAACTGGCTTAAAAAACGCAAATCATTATTAAAGAAATGGCGTAAATCGTTCACGCCATAACGCAACATGGTTAAGCGCTCTACGCCCAAACCAAATGCAAAACCGCGGTATTTTTCGCTGTCTATATTGACGTGTTTAAACACTTCCGGGTGCACCATACCGCAACCGCCTATCTCTAACCAGCCGCCATTCCAGCTCATGTCCATTTCAGCTGAGGGCTCAGTAAACGGAAAAAAAGACGGGCGAAAGCGCACGGTTAAGTCGTCACGTTCAAAGAATTTTTGCAAGAAGTCTTGCACCACGCCTTTTAAATTAGCAAAACTGATGTCTTCGTCTACCCATAGGCCTTCTACCTGATGAAACATAGGTGAATGGGTGGCATCCGAATCAACGCGGTAAACGCGACCAGGCGCAATGATTTTTAATGGTGGGGTTTTATGGGTCTTAAGTGCATTTTCCATATAACGAATTTGCACGGGTGATGTGTGCGTACGTAACACGTTTGCATCGTCTATATAAAATGTATCGTGCATGGCACGCGCTGGATGGTCTTCGGGGATGTTGAGCGCCGTAAAGTTATAAAAATCGGTTTCGATTTCCGGACCGGTCGCCACTTCAAACCCAATCGAATGAAACAATTGCTCTATGCGTTGCAGCGTAAGCGTCACTGGATGCAAGCCACCAGTCGATTGTGCTCGGGCTGGGAGACTCACGTCTATGGATTCTTGCGCTAATTGTTTGGCTTGCTCAGCGTTAAGCAAGGCTTCACGTCGAGATGTCAGCGCCGCTTCCACGGCCTGCTTGACCACATTAATGGCCGCGCCAGCCGCGGGTCGTTCCTCGTTACTCAGCTTACCCAAACCTTTTAAGGCGTCGGTCAGCAAACCGGTTTTACCTAGGTATTTGGCCTTAGCAATTTCCAGCTCGTTCATGTTGGCGCTGGCAGCAAAATCCGATTGCGCTTGCGGAATTAAATGGCTTAAATCTGTCATGTAAATGGGGGTCTTTAATAAACTGGTTTTTTATTTAAGTGCATAATTTTACAGCAAAAAAAAGAGGCCTAAGCCTCTTTTTCTACTTATTTTTTAAATAAGTTTACTTACTAAACAGCCAAGGCTTTTTTAGCCATTTCAACAAACTGAGCAAATGCCACTTTGTCGAATACTGCTAAGTCAGCCAACACTTTACGATCCACTTCCACTGCAGCTTTTTTCAAGCCATTCATGAAGCGGCTGTAAGTTAAACCACACTCACGTGCACCGGCATTAATACGGGCAATCCACAAGGTGCGGAATTGACGTTTTTTCTGTCTACGGTCACGGTATGCGTATTGACCGGCTTTCATTACCGCTTGCTTGGCAACGCGGTAAACGTTTTTACGACGACCGCGATAACCTTTAGCGGCTTTTAATACTTTCTTGTGTCTTGCACGAGCGATGACACCACGTTTTACTCTAGGCATATCGGTCTCCTTATCGTGTAGGCATCATTGCGCGAACGCGTTTGACGTCTGTTGCTGAGATGATCGCCGTGCCGCGTAGTTTACGCTTTTGCTTGGTGGTCTTTTTGGTTAGGATATGGCGTAAGTGAGAGTGGGTACGTTTCACTTTACCATTACCCAAGAATTTGAAGCGCTTTTTAGCGCCACTCTTGGTTTTCATTTTTGGCATTTTGTTCTCCTTGAACTTAAGTTATGAGTGCTTAGGCATGCCGTTAAGCCGTATCACTCGGGATCCTACTAAAACTATGAACTCTTTTTGGGAGCCCCTAAAACCATCACCATTTGGCGGCCTTCCATTTTAGGAAATTGCTCCACCACTGCTACGTCTTTAGTGTCAGCCTCTACCCGTCTTAACAGAGCCAAACCGAACTCTTGATGGGTAATTTCCCGACCTCTAAAACGCAATGTAATTTTTGCTTTATCGCCGTCCTGGATAAATCGAATGATGTTGCGCACTTTAATGGCGTAATCACCGTCATCCGTTCCTGGGCGAAACTTCACTTCTTTTATGCTTACTTGCTTTTGCTTAAGTTTAACTTCGTGCTGTTTTTTACTTTCAGCGTATTTAAACTTACCGTAATCCATTAACCTACACACAGGCGGCTCAGCATTCGGCGCGATTTCCACAAGATCAATATCTGCTTCTTCGGCTTTTGCAAAAGCTTCCGTCAAAGACATGATGCCTAAAGGCTCACCTTCTATGCCCACCAAGCGAACTTGCGATCCTGTTATATCGCCGTTAATTCGCGTTTCTTTTTCCTGTGCTATATCAAATTCTCCAAATAGTTAAGCCGCGCATTTTCAGATAATTAAGTATTAATGCTAATACTTAACAAGCTAAACCTTAGTTTCCAATTCTGCTTTTAAGCGCTCAATTAGCGCCTCAATCGGCATAGAACCTAAGTCTTCGCCTTTTCTGGTACGCACGGCCACATGTCCTGTTTGCATCTCACGCTCACCTGCTACTAACAAGTAAGGCATTTTTTGCATACTATGTTCGCGTATTTTATAGGTTATCTTCTCATTTCTCAAGTCAAATTCGCAACGCAAGCCATTTTTCTTCAGCTTTTCAACCACTTGGCGCACGTAATCGGCTTGGTTTTCGGAAATATTCAACACCATCACCTGCACTGGCGCTAACCAAAGCGGCATGGCGCCAGCATAGTGTTCTATCAATATGCCTATAAAGCGCTCCATGGAGCCGACTATGGCTCGGTGCAACATGACTGGACGTTGACGGCTGTTGTCCTCCGCGACGTACTCGGCACCAAGGCGCTCGGGTAAGTTAGAATCCAGCTGTATGGTGCCGCACTGCCACAATCGGCCCAATGAATCCTTGAGGGTAAATTCAATTTTAGGACCGTAAAATGCGCCCTCACCGGCTTGGTATTCAAAATCCAAGTTGTTTGATTTAAGCGCATTGGCCAAAGCCGTTTCGGCCTTATCCCAATCCGCATCGCTGCCTATGCGTTTTTCCGGACGAGTAGAAAGTTTGACTAAGACATCGCTAAAGCCAAAGTCACCGTAGGCCTTGTAGAGCATCTTAATGAAATCGGCCACTTCGGCTTCAACTTGGTTTTCAGCGCAGAATATATGCGCATCGTCTTGGGTAAAGCCGCGCACACGCATGAGGCCATGTAAGGATCCGGAAGGCTCATTACGATGGCACGAACCAAACTCAGCCAAACGTAAGGGCAAATCACGGTAACTGTGCAAGCTGCTGTTGAAAATTTGCACGTGACCAGGGCAGTTCATAGGCTTAACGGCGTAATCACGGCTTTCCGAGGCCGTTACAAACATACCCTCACGGTAGTTTTGCCAATGGCCGGATTTCTCCCATAGGGTTTTATCCATGATGGTGGGCGTGCGCACTTCTTGGTAATTGTATTCGCGGAACATTTTACGCATGTACTGTTCCACTTCCTGCCAAATACTCCAACCACGCGGATGCCAAAACACCATACCGGGTGCGTCATCTTGCATATGGAAATAATCCAGCTGCTTGCCCAATTTCCTGTGATCACGCTTTTCCGCTTCTTCCAACTGAAACAAATGCGCTTCCAGCTCTTCTTTATTACGCCAAGCTGTTCCGTAAACGCGCTGCAGCATCTCATTGTTGCTGTCACCGCGCCAATACGCACCGGCCAACTTCATCAACTTAAAGGCTTTTAACTTGCCCGTATTAGGCACATGCGGGCCACGACACAAATCGGTAAACCCACCTTCGCTATACAAAGACACGTCTTCGCCGGCCGGTATGCTGGCAATGATTTCCGCCTTGTACAGCTCGTTAATGGATTTGAAGTAAGCAACCGCCTCATCACGTGGCAGAACTTGACGAACGACAGGCTCGTCTTTTTTCGCCAACTCCAGCATTTTCTTTTCAATGGCAATTAAATCTTCAGGAGTAAAGGGGCGTTTGTATGAAAAGTCATAGAAAAACCCATGCTCAATAACCGGGCCTATGGTTACTTGCGCATCGGGAAACAGCTCTTTAACCGCATAGGCTAATAAGTGAGCCGTGGAATGACGGATGATATCTAAACCCTCGTCATTTTTATCGGTAATGATCGCTAAATCTGCATCCTGAGTGATCAGATGGGAGGTGTCGACCAATACCCCATCAACCTTACCGGCCAATGCCGCTTTGGCTAAGCCGGCGCCAATATTCATGGCTACCTCCGCCACAGTTACTGCAGCCGGGAAACTACGTTCAGAGCCATCTGGCAAACGAATTATAGGCATAACACCCTCATCTCAAATAGAAAAGCCGTTAATCAACGGCTTTTGCTGGCATATCTGGTAGGCAGTAGCAGACTCGAACTGCTGACCTCTTGGATGTCGACCAAGCGCTCTAACCAACTGAGCTAACCGCCTGTAATGTTTTTTTAATTTAGCATGCCCTGCAACAAACAAGCTTAATTTCAAATAGAGCGCGATTTTAGCTGATTGTGGCCTTGGGCGCAAACGACTAACGCTATAATGAGGCCATGTTAACCGTCACCCCTACGCCTCACCCTTCCCACCCTTTAAGTCAAATGGCAGAAAACGGTTTTTGCGTGTTGGATAACTTTATTAGTCCAGATACCGTTTTATGCTTGGCCGCAGAAATCAGCGCCCTTAACTCAGACGACAAAATGCAGGCTGCCAGAACCGGTCGACTGGCAGCGACAGTCAATCTAAAATTGCGCGGCGACAGCATACATTGGTTAGATGAAAACCATGCCAGCCTTGCACAACTGACGTATTTTAAGGAAATGGAAAGCTTGCGCTGCCAGCTTAATCAGCAACTGTATTTAGGCTTGCACAGCCTAGAATGCCATTTGGCGCTCTACCCGATAGGTAGCGCCTACCCAAAACACCTAGATCGATTTCAACTGCACGATGACAGCCATCTTGCCCAACGGCAGATTAGCTGCATACTGTATCTAAACCAAGATTGGTTAGCCGAGGATGGCGGCTACTTAAGGCTGCATCTTAATGACGATGGGGTAACTATGTTGAATATTGCCCACCTAGACATCGCCCCCATCGCTGGGCGTTTAATCGTCTTTTTATCCGATAGCTTTTATCACGAAGTGCTACCCACCCATAGAGCCAGAATGAGCCTGACCGCCTGGTTTTTAAACAGGCAAACCCATTAGGGCGTTGTCAGGCTAGCCAGTAACGCTTGGTAGCCGACCTTGAAATTCGGGTATTTTAGTTGGTAGCCTGTAGACCGCATTAAGCCATTAGCCAAACGCTTACCCTTACTGGCGTCCTGTTGTGCATAAGCCGGTATGCCAATTTTCATCTGATCGGCTAACCAAGCCAGCACCTCATGCAAGCTTGCTGGCGCATCATCACTGACGATGTAACTAGTCTGAACGGCTTGGCCAGCCAGCACTTGCTCCATCAGGAAAACGATAAAGGCCGCGGCATCGTCGCGGTGTATGCGATTGCTCCAACTGTTGGTCGCTGGCCAAGCTTGGCTTTTAGCCAAATTAATCATGCGCAAACGGCCTGGGCCGTAGATACCCGACAAGCGCAAGGCCGTGGTTGGGCAAGCTAAATTCTTTAATAGTTGCTCGGCTTCCAGCAGACGCTGACCCCCAAAATCCATGGGGCTAAGCGGCGAAGTATCGTCCAAGCACTCGCCTGCATCTTGACCATAGACACGCGTGCTGGAAACAAAAAACACATGGCGCAAGGCGTTGTTTTCGCGTTGAGTTGCCAACACGTTGGCTAAACCGTTTACATATTGGGCTTGGTAAGCCGCATCGGTTTGCGCATCCGCGGCCACGCAATAAAGAATCAATTCGGGTTTGAGTTCATGCATAACCTGCAGACTGGCTGGGTCGGTGACATCGCCTTGCAACATGCTGAGATTGGATGGCCGGCCCTGTAATGACTGGCCTTGTGACTGCCGCCTTAAGCCAAAGACCGCGTGCTTATCAACTAAAAGCTCGGCTATGGCCATGCCTAAATCACCGCAACCGACTATGAGTATCTTAGACAAGGGCGCCTCTGTTTTAGCGGGCGGCTAGTAAATGCGGGTGCTCGGCTAGATACTGCTCCGCCATAAACAAAGCCAGCATGGTTTTGCCATCGCTAATTTGACCGCTTTTGATTAATCCTAGGCAATCGGCAAAACTCAGATCGAACAGTTCCAGCGCCTCGTCTTCGTCACGCTTATGCTGCCCCGCTGTTAAACCTAAGGCCAAATACATATGGATGACTTCGTCTGAATAACCTATGCAAGGGTGTTGGCTGCCCAATGCCACCCATTCTTTTGCGCTGTAGCCGGTTTCCTCCAGCAGCTCGCGCTGCGCCGTCCGCAAAGGCGATTCTGATGCATCGATTTTACCGGCCGGCAATTCTATGAAGACTTGACGCAAGGGGTAGCGGAATTGTTTTTCCAGCAAGACATGGCCGTTTGGCAATAGCGCGACGACTACCGACGCGCCAGGGTGAACCACGTATTCACGTTGACCGGTGCGGCCGCTAGGCAATGCTACTTGGTCTACCTTTAGGGTTAACATGCCGCCGCTACGTATGGTTTCAGTAGCGATGCAGCTTTCCGTCAGGTCATTAAGCGTGGTGAGCATGGTTGACGGGCTAGCGTATGGAATTAGGCGTTTAACTCAAGCTGCTGGTGATGGTGTAAATGCAGAGCTCCATAAGCTTTTCTGGCATCAGCCCTATCACCAATAAGGCCAAGGCATTGAAACCCAAAACAACCCGTGTGTCCATGGGCGCGCTAATAGCATGCGTATCCAAGGGGTCATCAAAATACATGAGCTTGATAATGCGTAGGTAATAAAACGCCCCTATCACCGCCATTAACACGGCAAACACCACCAACCAAATATAGCCCGCTGCCAAGGCCGCTTGCAGTACACTAAACTTAGCGTAGAAGCCCAATGTAGGCGGCACACCAGCCATGCTGAACATCACGATTAACATTAAAAACGCATGCCATGGGCTGCGTTGATTGAGGCCTTTAAGGTCGTCAAGTTTGTCCGCTTCAAAGCCTGGACGTGACAACAATAAAATAATACCGAAACCGGCCAAGGTCATTAATACATAGCTGACCACGTAGAACATGGCAAAAATAAAGCCATTCATGGTCGCGCTCATTAGGCCGTATAAGACAAAACCGATATGGGAAATAGTCGAGTAAGCCAACATGCGCTTTAGATTGGTTTGCGCTATGGCCGTGATGTTACCTATTAGGATGGACAGCACCGCCATGATCATCAGCATTTGCTGCCAATCGACCGCTAGCGTTGGAAGCGCTTGCACCAACATCCGAATAACGAAGGCAAAGGCGGCTAGCTTAGGCACCGAACTAATTAACATGGTCACGGCGGTGGGCGAGCCTTCATAAACATCCGGCACCCACATTTGGAAAGGCACGGCACCTAATTTAAAGGCCAGGCCCGCAACGATAAAGACCAAGCCCAATATCATGACGGCATGGATCTTCGCGCCCGACATTAAAGCCATGTTGATTTCAGCCAAGTTCAAGCTGCCGGTCATGCCGTACACCATGCTCATGCCGTACAACAGCATGCCCGAGGCCAAGGCACCCAACACAAAATACTTCATGGCGGCTTCAGTGGCTTTAGCGTTATCCCGGTCCATCGCCACCAAGGCATACAAACTAAGCGACAGCAGCTCCAAGCCCACGTACAGCGTTAGCATGCTTTGACCAGAAACCATGACCATCATGCCCAATAAGGAGAACAAGACCAAAGCGTAAAACTCGCCACGGAACATGCCGCGATGCTGCAGGTATTGCCTGCTGTAAACGAAGATAAACGAGGTGCCAAGGTACATCATGAGCTTAAGCACGTCGGCCATCGCGTCGTCGATAAACGCCCCGCTAAATGCGGTGCTGACACCGGGTGCATGGCTGGAGAAGCTAAAGTAGGCGGCGGCCAATAAGGTCAACTGCGCCATGCTGTATATCACCATGCGTCTGGCAGGTGAGATGAACAAGTCAGTTAATAAAATTACCATGGCCATGCACAGCACTATCAGCTCAGGCAAGGCGGTAATGAGGTCGTAACGTATCGTTTCCATAACTTATAAACCTGCTGGCAGGCTGGCTGGCAGCTTGCTTTGTGCAAAATGAGTAAGAAGTTCATTCACCGTGGCATTGGTCATGTCGGTAACTGCTTGCGGGTATACCCCTAAGGCCAACACCAATACCGCCAATATAGCCAAGATGAAAAATTCCCGTTTATTTAAATCGCTTAAGGCCGCAACCTGATCGTTCGCCACCGCCCCATAAAATACCCGCTTCACCATCCACAGGGTATAAGCCGCACCGAATATCAGGGTGAAAGCGGCTAAGAAGGCATACCAAAAATTAATTTGTATGGCGCCCAATATCACCATGAACTCACCCACAAAACCCGAGGTGCCGGGCAGGCCGGTATTGGCCATGGCGAAGAAAACGGCAAAGGCCGCGAAAGCCGGCATGGTATTGGCCACGCCACCGTATGCCTCGATTTGCCTGCTGTGCACGCGGTCGTAAAGCACGCCCACGCACAAGAACATGGCCGCTGAAATAAAGCCGTGTGAGAGCATCTGCACGATGGCGCCTTCTAGGCCTATGTTGTTAAACAAGAAGAAGCCTAGCGTCACAAACCCCATGTGTGAAATGGATGAATAGGCAATCAGCTTTTTCATGTCTTTTTGCACCAAGGCCACCAAGGCGATGTAAACAATGGCAATTAAAGACAGGCTAATCATGTAGGGGGTTAAATGGTGGGCCGCATCAGGCGCGATAGGCATAGCGAAGCGCAGAAAACTGTAACCACCCAGTTTTAGAGCAATCGCTGCCAACACCACTGAACCGCCTGTCGGCGCTTCCACGTGGGCATCAGGCAACCAAGTGTGCACTGGCCACATGGGAATTTTGACGGCAAAGGCCACAAAGAAAGCCAAGAACACTAAAATCTGCACTTGCAATGGCATAGGGAAACGGTAGAAATCGGCAATTTCAAAGCTACCGGTATTTAAGTACAAGTAGATGAAGGCGACCAACATCAAGAGTGAACCGAGCAAGGTATAGAGGAAGAATTTAACCGTGGCATAAACGCGGTTAGGGCCACCCCAAATACCAATTACCAAGAACATGGGGATAAGCATCGCTTCCCAGAATACGTAATAGAGTATGGCATCCAGCGCACTGAACACCCCTATCATCAGGCCGCTCATAATCAAGAAACAAGCCATGTATTGCGCCACGCGCTTTTCTATCACTTCCCAGGCGGCAATAATCACTATCAGCGTGGTGAAGCTGGTAAGCAAAATCAAGGGCACAGCTAAACCATCGGCCCCTAAATGGTAGTTGATGTTAAAGGCCGGTATCCAGCTAAAGCCTTCTTGAAATTGCAAGCCGCCATCCGCAAAGTTAAATTGGGTATAAAGCGGGATGGTGACTAAAAAGCTGAGCAAGCCACCAAGCAAGGCTAACCAACGGGTGGCGTTAGGTTTGTTTTCGTTGGCGCTAGCCAGCACCACTACCCCAGCCAATACCGGCAACCAAATCGCAAAACTCAACAAATGATGGTAGAAATAATTTTGCATTGTTTAAACTTTAGTGAAGAAAGTAAGCATTAAAAACACGCCTATGATCATGGCGAATGCGTAGTGGTAAATCAGGCCTGTTTGCAACTTACGCACGACAGTCGCCGCTTTGCCAATCAGATTGGCTGTGCCATTGACCAGGGCGCCATCGATAATGGTCACGTCACCAATTTGCCATAGTTTATGGCCTAGCAAACGCGAACCGGCGGCAAACACTTTGTCGTTAAACGCATCAAAACCGTACTTGTTTTCCAATATGTTGTTAAGCCAGGCCAACTTGCTTTGTATGCTAGCCGGTATGTCTGGACGCTGCGTATAGAAGAACCAAGCCAGTAGGACGCCGGAGGCAGCCAAGGCAAACGGCACACTGAGCAAGCCGTGTATGGCCATGCCAGCAGCATTGTGCATGGTGCTATGCCAATGGTGAGTCATCTCTTGCATGGCCGGGTGCGCAGCATAGTCTACGTATATAACGCCATTGAAGAAGTCGCCGTATAGCATAGGCTCTATGGCCACATAGCCTATCCAAACAGAGGGAATGGCCAAGAGGATTAAGGGCAATTTAATCACCCAACCCGGCTCATGCGGATCGTCTGTAGGGGCAAGACCATGATGGTGGTCATGGTCATCATGATGCGCGTCGTGCTCAGCATCGTGATGAGGAGTACGCCATTTTTCCGCACCATGGAATACCAGGAAGTACATACGGAAACTATAAAATGCCGTGACAAACACCCCAGCCAACACGGCAAAATAGGCAAAGCCGCTACCGGCGATGTTGGATGCGTGCACGGCTTCTATGATGCTGTCTTTAGAATAGAAACCAGCAAAAAACGGCGTACCTATTAAAGCCAACGATCCGATTAAAGAGGTCAACCACGTCACCGGCATGTATTTTTTCAAGTTGCCCATATTGCGTATGTCTTGGTCGTGGTGCATGCCCATGATGACGGCACCCGCACCTAAGAACAACAAAGCTTTAAAGAAGGCATGCGTCATTAAGTGGAAGATGGCCACGGAATAAGCCGATGCACCGAGCGCTACGGTCATGTAGCCTAACTGCGATAGCGTGGAATAGGCCACCACCCGTTTAATGTCGTTTTGTATGATGCCTAAAAAGCCCATAAACAAGGCCGTGATGCTGCCGATAACAATAATGAATGACAGCGCCGTGGACGACAACTCAAACAGTGGTGACATCCTAGCCACCATGAATATACCGGCGGTGACCATGGTCGCCGCATGAATTAATGCCGAGATAGGCGTCGGGCCTTCCATGGAATCGGGTAGCCATACATGCAGTGGCACTTGCGCCGACTTGCCCATGGCGCCGATAAACAGCAATATGCAGGTCACTGTCATCAAGGACCAAGCACTGCTGCCAATTAAATTGATTTGCACATCGGCCATTTGTGGCGCTAGCGAGAACACCGACGCGTAATCCAAACTGCCAAAATGCATTAAGACCAAGCCTATGCCTAAGAGAAAACCGAAATCCCCTACCCGGTTAACCAGGAAGGCTTTTAGGTTGGCGTAGATGGCGGTTGGCCTTGTGTACCAGAAACCAATGAGTAAATAAGAAACCAAGCCCACCGCTTCCCAACCAAAGAACAGCTGCATGAAGTTATTGCTCATGACCAGCATTAGCATGGCAAAGGTAAACAGCGAAATGTAGCTAAAAAAGCGCGCGTAACCTGGGTCTTCAGCCATGTAGCCTACGGTGTAGATGTGCACCATAAGGGAAACAAAGGTCACCACCACCATCATCATGGCCGACAAATTATCGATCAAAAAGCCAATTTCAAAACTAAAGTTACCGGTTTTTAACCAGGAATAAACCGTTTCGTTATACGGCGCACTGTGCATAGCATGGTTGAGCACGTAAACCGATAAGGCAAACGACAACGCCACACCCAAGATGGTTAAACCATGCGCGGCCGCTCTAGGCAGGAATTTGCCAAACAGGCCAACCACGGCGGCAGCTAATAAAGGCAGCATCGGTATCGCTAAGTAAATCTGTTGCATGGTCATTCTGAACTTACCCTTTTAAGCGATTTAAATCGTCAACATTAATCGTGCGTAAGTTTCTAAACAGCACCACTAAGATAGCCAAGCCTATGGCCGATTCAGCGGCGGCTACGGTCAAAATAAAGAACACGAACACTTGCCCAGCGATGTCGTTCATGTAATGCGAAAAAGCAATAAAGTTAAGGTTCACCGCTAACAACATCAGCTCTATGGCCATCAATAAAATGATGACATTTTTACGATTTAAAAAGATACCGACCACGCTGATGGCAAACAGCAAGGCACCAAGAATTAGGTAATGGGATAAACCGACCATTATTTTTTCTCCTCAGTAATGGCACTGGGCTCGGCTTTGGGTTCTAGCACGGCGGCCATTTTTACGATCCGCAGCCTATCGGCTTTTTTAACCGCCACCTGCTTGTTGGCATCGGTAGGTTTACTTTCTTTACGGCTTCTTAGCGTTAATGCAATGGCTGCCACAATGGCCACCAATAGCACCACGGCTGCTAATTCAAAGGCCAATAAATAATCGGTATACAGCACGCTACCCAAGGCTGCCGTGTTGCTGTAATCAGCCGGTTTAGCCGCAGGTGCCAACACTTTGTCCGCACCGAAATTATTCACCCCTACTATCATGACCATCTCAACTGCCATTAAGCCACCTACCGGCAAGGCCACCGGTAGCGCTTGCCAAAATCCCTCACGCAGGCGGTCTAAATTAATGTCCAACATCATCACCACGAATAAGAACAAGACCATGACGGCGCCAACGTAGACCAGCACCAAGGTGATGGCTAAGAACTCCGCTTCCAATAATAGCCAAATGCCGGCAGCAGTAAAGAAAGCCAGCACTAAAAAAAGCGCGGCGTACACAGGATTGCGCGTAGTAATTACGCTTAGGGCGGCATACAGCAAAATAAGCGCTAAAGCGTAAAAAACCAGGTCTTGAAAATGTAACCCAAAAAATGTCATGGTTGGCCTAGGCTCTCTCTTATCTAAAGGCTTTATCTAAATCGCGGTCTGCGGCTATTTGCTTCTCGTGCTTATCACCCACGGCCAATAGCATTTCTTTGGTGTACAGCAAGTCGCCACGTTGCTCGCCATGGTAGTCAAACACCCGCGTTTCCACGATGGAATCCACCGGGCAGGATTCTTCGCACATGCCACAAAAAATGCATTTGGTTAAATCGATGTCGTAACGCGTGGTGCGACGGGTATTGTCTTCACGCTGCTCCGACTCTATGGTGATGGCCATAGCCGGGCATACCGCTTCGCATAATTTACAAGCGATGCAACGTTCTTCGCCATTGGCATAACGCCTAAGCGCATGCAAACCACGAAAACGGTTGGATTGCGGCGTCACTTCTTCTGGGTATTGCACGGTAATTTTGGGCGCAAAGAAATAGCGACCGGTTAAGGCCATACCCTTTAACAGCTCTATCAGCATTAAGCTAGACAGCGATTTTTGTATAGTTTTAATCATAAGATTTAATGGAATAAGTAAGCCCATGGGGTTTGCATCATGCCACCTACCACGACTATCCAGACGATGGTAATGGGGATAAAGACCTTCCAACCTAAACGCATGATTTGGTCGTAGCGGTACCTAGGGAACGTGGCCCTAAACCATAAGAACAGGAACAATAAGAACGCTACTTTAGCTAACAGCCAAACAAAGCTATCCGCAATAAATGGCACAGGCGACAACCAACCGCCTAAGAACATTAAGGCAGCCAACATGGAAACCAATATCATGTTGGCGTATTCGGCTAAGAAGAAAACAGCAAAGGCCATACCGGAATACTCAACGTGGAAGCCGGCGACGATTTCTGACTCGCCCTCGGCAACGTCAAACGGCGCACGATTGGTCTCGGCCACCGCACTGATAAAGTAAACAATGAACAAGGGGAACAAGGGCAAGAAGTACCAATGCCAAAAACCGCCGCTCTGACCCATGACTATCTTGCCTAAATTCAATGAGTTAGCGCACATCAACACGCCGACCAAGGCAAAGCCCATGGCAATTTCATAGGACACGATCTGTGCTGCGGAGCGCAGTGAACCTAAGAAAGCATACTTAGAATTGGAGGCCCAACCGGCAATAATGACGCCGTAGACGGCCACCGAAGTCATGGCCAATATGTACAACAAGCCGGCATCAACATCGGCTAAGACCATGGTCATATCAAATGGCACCACCGCCCAAGCAGCAAACGCTGGGGCAATGGCCAACACCGGGCCTAATAAAAATAAAGTTTTATTAGAAGCGGTGGGAATGACGATTTCTTTAAACAACAACTTGATGCCATCGGCCAAGGGTTGCAGCAAGCCAAAGTAACCGACACGATTGGGGCCTATGCGCACCTGCATGTAACCAATGACTTTGCGTTCAGCCAAGGTTAAATAGGCCACCGCGCCCATTAAGGGCAGCACAATAGCGACAATTTTAATTAAGGTCCAAGCCGTCAGCTCAACGCCTGGCCAATAAACCCCGAATAATTGAGCGAGCCATTCCATTACGCGTGCACTTCCTTAAGGCCGGCTTGATAGGCAGCCAATTGTTTTGCTGTGAGTTTTTCCACTGTGATGTCGCCCATTAAATCGCCCAAACCTATGGTGTCTTCATGGGCGGCCGCCACGCGTACGCAACCTTTAGCCACGTGATTATCCAATTTAACAGTCAACACCGCACTGCCTTTGTCTTGCTTCACTAAAACTTGATCGCCTTCTTGCAAGCCCAAATCGGCTAACTGAGCGGCACTCATGCGTGCCATAGGCTTGATGTTGTACTTGGTTTTTTTCAATGGCATGGAGCGACGCACGATGGGGTCGGATTCGTATTGCGGCACTTCACCTATACGTTGCAAACCGTCGTGCTTGATGTTGATTTGTATCTCCACCAAATCTTTAAGGTTGTTATTGAGGCTACGCCACACCACCGCCGACGGTTTTTCCCCGGCAAAAATAGCCTGTTTAACTTGCTCGCTGGTTTCGTAATCGAATCCTGGCAAGCCCAGCGTATTGGCTAATACCCGCAGCACTTTCCATGCCGGACGGCATTCGCCCAGTGGTTTAACCGCTGCGGCAAAACTTTGTACGCGCCCTTCCATGCTCATAAAGGTGCCTGAGGTTTCGCTAAAGGGAGCAATAGGCAACAAGATATCGGCATGCTCTAAGGCGCTGGATTTGTAGGCGGTCAAGGCGACCACGCATTCGGCTTTTTGCATGGCGGCTTTGGCCAATGCCGCGTGCTGGCAATCCAACTCTGGCTCTATGTTAACTATTAGGTAAGCTTTGCGTGGCACTTCCAACATGGCTCGGGCATGCATACCGCTGCTGCTAGGCATCACGCCCATCATGTGCATACCGGTGCTGTTTGATGCAGCCGGTAAGATGCCGCCTTTCGCGCCAGAAATACCGCCTATGGCTTCTGCCATGCTGTACATTTCAGTAAAGCGCGGATCGCTCAAGGCCATGTTGCCGATAAAGATACCGACTTTTGGTGCGATTAAATCGTAGTCTTTACCATGCCCGGCCATGCTCTCGGCAATGGCTTGGGTATTCGGTCTGACTTTAATTTCTTCCAGTAACTGGTTCAGTGATGGCGGCAAGCACAAGGACAGGCGCTGCAAACCGGACATGGCTTTTAGCACTTGGCCTAAGACATTCACCATGTCATTAGGACGCACTATCACTTTATGGGCGATGTCCATCAGTGGGTTGTTATCCAACGGGCTAATTACGGACAATTCTGCGCCATTGGCCACGGCTTTACGGAAACGCTTAGCCAGCAGTGGGTGTTCGTTTCTTAGGTTGGAGCCTATCACCAGGATGCGATCCAACTCTTCTATCTCATGAATATTGCAACCCATCCATGGCGTACCCAAGCGTTTGCCGTCTAACCTAAAGTCAGTTTGACGCAAACGGTAATCGACGTTGCCGCAGTTAAGTGCCGTGGCCAGTTGTTTAGCTAAATAGCCTTCTTCCATGGTGCTGTTTGGGGAAACCAACACACCTAGGGCATCGCCGCCGTGCTCGTTGGTGATGTCTTTGATCTGACCTGCCGCAAATTCCAAGGCGGTTTTCCAGTCCGTTTCCACCCAGTTGCCGTTGTGTTTAATCATGGGCACTTTTAGGCGATCTGGGCTATTGAGGCCTTCGTAAGAAAAACGGTCACGATCCGACAGCCAACACTCGTTGATGCTGTCTTTTTCGCGTGGCAACACGCGCATGACTTTATTGTCCTTAACGTGCACTTCTATGTGCGAACCCAAGCCATCGTGCGGCGCTATGCTCGGCCTGCGGGTTAATTCCCAACTGCGGGCAGAGTACCTAAACGGCTTGCTGGTCAGGGCGCCGACTGGGCACAAATCAATGATGTTGCCGGACAATTCAGAATTCACGCTCTTGTCCACGTAAGCAGTGATTTCAGCGTGCTCACCACGCCCTACCATGCCCAACTCCATGATGCCGCCGACTTCTTGCAAGAAGCGTACGCAGCGCGTGCATTGTATGCAGCGCGTCATGTCGGTGCTGACTAATGGCCCGATGTTTTTATTGAACACCACGCGTTTTTCTTCTGTGTAGCGTGAACCACTGGTGCCATAAGCCACCGCCACGTCTTGCAGATCGCACTCGCCGCCTTGATCGCAGATAGGGCAATCCAGCGGATGGTTAATCAACAAGAATTCCATCACGCTTTTTTGTGCTTCTATGGCCGATTTGGAGCGGGTGAATATCTTCATGCCATCGGCGACTGGTGTGGCACAAGCCGGCAAAGGTTTGTTGAAATTCTCAACCTGGACTAAGCACATGCGGCAATTGGCCGCCACGGATAATTTCGGGTGGTAGCAGAAACGCGGAATGGCGATGCCGACTTTGTCGGCCGCATCAATGATGGAACTGCCGTGCTCGACTTCTAACGCTTTGCCGTCAATTTCTATGTTTAACATTAACCTTGCTCCGCCTTGCTATCAACCATACTTTTACCGTGCTCGATGTAGTACTCAAATTCCGCTCTAAAATGCTTAATAAAGCTAATCACTGGTGTCGCAGCGGCTTCGCCTAAAGCACAAATGGTACGGCCTGAAATGTTCTTACTGATGTCAGTCAACAGATCCAAGTCTTCCATTTTGCCTTGACCTTTGACGATGCGATCCAACACGCGGTAGACCCAGCCAGTGCCTTCACGGCACGGCGTGCATTGACCGCAACTTTCTTCGTAAAAGAAATAAGACAAACGGTGCAAGGCTTTCACCATACAGGTGCTGTCGTCCATGACTATCATCGATCCCGCGCCTAAGCTTGATCTAGCCTTGCTTAAGCCGTCGTAATCCATGGTGATGGTTTCCATCACGTTGGCCGGTATGACCGCCGTCGATGGCCCGCCTGGGATCACCGCCTTTAGTTTGCGACCCTGCCAAACACCTCCGGCCATGGCCAGCAGCTCAGCGAAAGGCGTGCCCATTTTAACTTCGTAATTGCCCGGTTTTTCCACGTGACCGGACACGGAAAACAATTTAGTACCGCCTGAATTGGCCACACCCAAATCGGCAAACGCTTGCCCACCGTGCTGCATAATCCATGGAATGGAAGCGTAACTTTCGGTATTGTTCACATTGGTCGGTTTACCGAACACCCCATAGCTGGCAGGGAAAGGTGGTTTAAAGCGCGGCTGGCCTTTCTTACCTTCTATGGATTCAATCAGCGCGGTTTCTTCACCGCATATGTAAGCACCGTACCCGTGCACGGCATACAGATCAAAACTAAAATTCGTACCAAATAGATTTTCACCCAGGTAGCCGGCTTCTTTAGCCTCTTTTAAGGCAGCCTCAAAGGTTTCGTAATCCTGCCAAATTTCGCCGTGTATGTAGTTGTAGCCGACTCGTGCGCCTAGCGTATAAGCAGCAATAGCCATGCCTTCTATCAGTTGGTGCGGGTTATAACGAATAATGTCACGGTCTTTAAATGTGCCGGGCTCGCCTTCATCGGTGTTGCATACCAAGTATTTAACGCCATCAAAATAGCGTGGCATGAAGCTCCACTTAAGACCGGTAGGGAACCCTGCTCCACCACGACCACGCAGACCGGAAATTTTCACCTCGGTGATGATGTCAGTGGCTTTGGTTTTTTCTGTGACAAGGCGCTTTAAGGATTGGTAGCCGCCCAACTTCAGGTAAGTTGCTAGTGCGGCCGGCTCACTTTCGCTCAAGGTACGCAAACAGACTAAGGTTTGACCCTTAGGATCGGTCATGACAGGCGCTGGCGATTTTGCTGATTGCTTGGCCATTATTTCAACTCATCCAAAATAGCATCAACCTTAGCCGGCGTTAGAAATTCATGCATGCTGTGGTTGTTAATGATCATCAAGGGAGCGCCACCGCATGCACCCATGCATTCGCCTTCTTTAAGGCAAAACTTGCCGTCTGCGCTGACTTGATTAAACTCCACACCCAACTTGTGTTTAAGGTGATCGACAATTTCATCGCTATTACGCAACATGCAGGAAATATTGGTGCAAACACTGATTTTGTATTTACCCACAGGCGCCAAATCGTACATATTGTAAAAACTGGCCACTTCCATGACGGCGATCTCGGGCATACCAAGGTAGGCGGCCACCTCGCTCATGCTTTCTTGTGACAACCAACCGCGTTCGGTTTGCACAATACGCAAGGCACTCATGACCGCGGCTTGGCGCTGATCGGCTGGGTATTTAGTCAGCTCGTAATCAATTTTTTCTGTAATTTGTGGACTTAACATAGCTAACTCAATTTTTATCGATCTATTTCGCCAAATACGATGTCTTGCGTGCCTATGATGGCCACCAAGTCAGCAATCATATGGCCACGCGTCATTTCATCTAAGGCGGCCAAATGGGCAAAGCCAGGCGCACGAATTTTTAAACGGTAAGGTTTGTTGGCCCCATCGGACACCATGTAAATACCGAACTCGCCTTTAGGGTGTTCCACTGCCGCATAAGCCTCACCCGCTGGCACATGAAAGCCTTCAGTAAACAATTTGAAATGGTGGATCAAATCCTCCATATTGCTTTTCATGCCAGCACGATCGGGCGGTGCGACTTTGTTATCGGTAGTAATGACTGGGCCGGGGTTGGCACGCAACCAATTCACGCATTGCTGAATAATGCGATTGGATTGCCTAAACTCTTCCATGCGCACCAAGTAACGGTCGTAGCAATCGCCATTGACACCAACCGGCACATCAAAATCCATGTCGGCATACACTTCATAAGGCTGAGTTTTACGCAAATCCCAGGCTATGCCAGAACCACGCAACATCGGGCCGGTCATGCCTAGCGCTAAGGCGCGCTCTGGGGTGACGATGCCCACGTCCACGGTGCGCTGCTTCCAAATACGGTTGTCGGTTAACAGGGTCTCGTATTCGTCCACGTATTTCGGAAAGCGCTGGGTAAAGTCTTCAATGAAATCCAGCAAGGAGCCTTGGCGATTTTCGTTTTGCTTGGCCACGGTTTTCGCGTTGCGTAGGGGCGACACAGCATACTGTGGCATGCGATTGGGTAAATCTCGGTATACCCCACCCGGACGGTAATAGGCTGCGTGCATGCGTGCACCAGAAACCGCCTCGTAGCAATCAAATAAATCCTCACGCTCGCGGAAGGCATACAAAAACACCGTCATGGCACCCACATCCAATGCATGCGCACCTAACCAGAGCAAGTGATTTAACACCCTGGTGATTTCATCAAACATAACGCGGATGTATTGCGCACGCAGCGGCACGTCTATGCCCATCATCTTCTCGATGGCCATCACATAAGCATGCTCATTGGACATCATGGACACGTAGTCCAATCTATCCATATAAGGGATAGATTGCAAATAAGTGCGGTTTTCCGCTAGCTTTTCCGTGCCACGGTGCAACAAGCCTATGTGCGGATCGGCACGCTGTATGACTTCGCCGTCCAACTCCAACACCAAGCGCAGCACGCCGTGCGCAGCCGGATGCTGCGGACCAAAGTTCATCGTGTAATTTCTAATTTCAGCCATAATCAACGCCTATTTAGCGTGCGCCCCTTCATTTCGTATGACGCGCGGCACATTATTACGCTCGTCTATGCTAACTGGCTGATAAATCACGCGCTGCTGCTCTGGGTCGTAGCGCATTTCAACTAAGCCTATCATGGGGAAATCTTTACGGAATGGATGGCCTACAAAGCCATAATCGGTTAACAAGCGGCGTAAATCCGGGTGATTTTCAAACATAATGCCGTACATATCGAAGGCTTCGCGTTCGTACCAATTGGCTACCGGCCAGACATCGACCAAGGTCGGCAAGATGGGGAAGGCTTCATCTGCAGCAAACACACGCAATCGCACACGTTGGTTCATGCTAACCGATAGCAAATGGCAGACCACCGCGTAACGTGGGCCGTCCTGTTCGACGTCCGCGTAAGTCTGGTAATCCACACCACACAAATCGATTAATTGTTCAAACCTAAAGCGTGGGTCATCGCGCAAGCACAAACAAACGGCTAAATAATCCTCCGCACGGCACAGCAAATTCAGTTCATTAAGCGCAATGCTAGCTTGAATAAGCTTAGCGCCTAAGGCCGATTGCACATCTTGATGTAGTTGATCTAATTTGGCTGACATGGGTTTTAGCGGGCGATAGTATTGGTGCGTTTAATTTTATTTTGCAATTGGATGATGCCGTACAACAAGGCCTCAGCAGTAGGTGGGCAGCCTGGCACATAGACATCGACCGGCACGATGCGGTCACAACCGCGCACCACGGAATAGGAGTAATGGTAATAGCCGCCACCGTTGGCGCAAGAACCCATGGAGATAACCCAGCGCGGCTCGGCCATTTGATCGTAAACCTTACGCAAGGCCGGCGCCATCTTATTAACCAAGGTGCCCGCCACTATCATGACATCAGACTGACGCGGACTGCCCCTGAAGACGATGCCGAATCTATCCAAATCGTAACGCGAGGCACCTGCATGCATCATCTCCACCGCGCAGCAGGCCAAGCCAAATGTCATGGGCCACATTGAGCCAGTTCGCGTGTAATTAATCACGGTGTCCAGCGTGGTGGTGACAAAGCCTTTTTCCAACAACCCTTCTATACTCATAGCAGACTCAATCCCACTCTAAGGCACCTTTTTTCCATTCGTAAATGAAGCCTATCACCAGCACACTTAAGAACACCAGCATGGCTATAAAGCCAAACAAACCTATCTCTTGCAGCACCACGGCCCAAGGGAAAAGAAAGGCTATTTCTAAATCGAATAAAATAAACAGTATGGCCACCAAGTAATAGCGCACATCGAATTTCATGCGCGCGTCTTCAAATGCTTCAAAACCGCATTCATAGGGGGAGTTTTTTGCCGTATCGGGCTTGTGTGGGGAAACGATCAGGCCAAGAACGAGAGGACCGACACCGACGGCTAAGCCTACAAGGATAAACATCAATATCGGAAAGTAATTTTCTAACACTTACTAGCCCCAGACCCAATAACTGAAAAATCTTTTTTTGAAAAAACCGGATTAGCGCTTGCTACGTCTACCAAGTGCGCACCTTGGCAATGCCGCGCAAGCCCGAATTATAACCCAATACCCTCATGGCTAGCTAGCCAAGCACAACTAATTTTAAGTAAACATTATGACAAAATGGCGAGCGATGACTGACTCGCTTAGGGTTGATAAAAGTGGGTTTATAAAGCTGCGTTTCTAGCGCTCCAAAATTCCAACATGGCCATGGTTATAACCAGAATAACCGGCCCTAAAATCAATCCGGACGCACCGAATACCATCAAACCACCGACCACAGACAAAAAGGTTAGCACGGTATGCAATCGCAAACGGTCACCCACCAAGACGGGTCTGAGCAAGTTATCCACCGTACCCACTACCAACATACCCCATAAAGTCAAGGTTAAGGCATCATGCCATGCCCCTTCCAGCAACAAGAATAAGGCGGCCGGCGCCCAAATCACGAAAGCGCCTAGCATAGGAATCACCGCCAACATACCCATGATGAGGCCCCACAGCAACGGGGCCGGCAAGCCCAACCACCAAAACATTAAGCCGCCTAGCAAACCTTGCACCGAAGCCACGGCAAAGGTGCCATAAACGGTGGCGTGTATGGTGTCCCCTATGCGCACAAGCAGGGCTTCCATTTGCAACGGCGACAAAGGCGAGCGCCGAACAATGGCATGCAAAATCATTTGCCGGTCACGCAGGAAGAAAAACAACACGTAAAAAATTAAGCACAAGCCCAAAATTTGCACGGCCGACGCTTTGACGATATCCGCCGCACGGGTATTAACCCATTGCGTGAAGGCGGCAGAGGCACCTGGAAAATCAATGCGCTGCTCAATTTTTTCAAAAATTGGCGCCAACTGCGGCTGCGCTTCTAATTTATGCTGCCACTCGCCGGAACTGAGTTTGACTTCTATGGATTGCGCACCCTTTACCGCTTGAAACAACAGTTGCTGACCTACGAATACTGCCGGTATAACCACGATTAAACCTATGATCAAAACCGAGACCATGGCCGCCAATCCACTCGCTTTAAGCCTACGCTCCAAATACCCTTGCAGGGGCGAGAACAAGACCGCTAAGGTTAGCGCCCAGACCAACACGGCCAAAAATGGTATGGCCATCTTGTAGCATAGGTACAAACCTAAAACCGTAAGCAGCATCATCACCAGGGTTTGCACGTGGCTTTTTGAACCCCAATCGTAGTCTTCTTGTTTGTGTGTATTCGGTGCTTGCATTATTTAAAAACCGGGCTAAGCCGGCTCCTTGTTGCCCATCAAAAAGAAAGGCCGCAGCTATGAGTGCGCGACCAGTTATTAAATTCCATTTAAATACGCTGTTTATTATTCTGTCACTTATTATTCTGCTGCTTTTTTCTAAACTTGCTGAGTATTTGCCAAGCCAGCAGGCCCCGCTGCAACCACAGACTCAAGGCATTGGGCTTAAACATAGAAAGCAATGCACTGCCACCGCTGGCGACCAAAACGGGATGTTGCTTGACGTAACGCAGCATATTGATTGCGTAATCGAGCATGCTGATGGGTTTATGCCAAGCCTGCAATTGATTTGCCACAGCCACACGTTGCATTTGCGCTTCTTCAACTAAACGTTGACGTTTTTTGGCTAGTGTAACTAGGGAGTTGTTCATTGCTTAGGCATTAAAAATAGGCCATGGATAATCAAGAGCGGTCTAAGTGTTGCCGGTCTTTTTCCAGCTCCATTAAACTGGACCAGAACAGCTTAGGTTTTAGTTTAGCTTTGCGTTTTGCCATATACCAGGTGATCGCACCGGCCGCTAAAAAAAAGCCTGCCAAGCCGGCAATGGCGGTTAAACGGTAATTTTCCCATAGCAGCACGATTAACAAAACAGCTACCAACAACAAGCCCAGCATCATGAAAAAAAGCGAAATGAGCGACCATCGAAGTAATGACAGCAGATGCTCGCGCTCCTCCTCAATGTCTGTGGACAAGAGCGCTAAACGGGTATGCGCTATGGCGACCAAGCCCGCCGCAAATTTCGCCAGCCTGTCCAGCATGCCTCCTGCTTGATTGCTATCAGTCATGGTTGCGCCTAACGACGACTAATCAGCAAACCAACGATGAGACCCACGCTGGCAGCCAAGCCTATGGAACGCCATGGGTTGTCTTGTACGTAATCGTCCGCGGCCGTTGCTGCTTCTTTGGCTTTATTTAACACCGATGCCGGTGCATCGGCCATATTGGCCTTAACTGCATCCAGCGATTGTTCGGCTTTAGCCCTTATGGCCGTCAATCTCTCGCCACCGGTCTGAGCGGTTTCTTGCAACAAGGCTTCTAAATCGGCAAGCACGGATTTGAAATCCTCCACCAACTGCTCTTCTTTGTATTCATTATTGAACGGTTTCATATTGACTCCTTAGCACGCTGTTCAAGTAGATAAAATCACTATACACCGTCACCCGACAAGCCACAATGCACAAGGCCTTTACTGATTGCGCCACACCAAACTTAAACGTAACACCAAGCAACTAAACAACAAATAGGCAGCCATCGCCATCGCCAAACCCAAGGGCTCGGCCCAGACCAATGGAACGATCAAGCCTGCCGACACAGTGGACAGCAGCATCTGCACAAAAGCTTGGCCAGAAGCGGCCGTGCCGCGTATTTTTGCATGCCTGTCCAGCGCGGCCAATGACAGTATGGGCATGGCCAAGGCCATGCCCACGTTAAACAAGGCAACCGGCAAGATATTGTAAAACGGTGTCACTGCGAGGTTTAAGCACACCACTAAATTAAGCAGCACCATAGCGCCCATCCAGGCGTACGCCACTTTTAATACTTGTTGACTGGTGTAGATCCCTGCCGCACGTTTAGCCAAATACGAACCCAAGACCATGCCACAAACGGTGGGGATAAACATGTAACCAAATTGCTGGTCACTTAAGCCCAATTGTTTAACTAAAAAAACCGGACTGGCCAGCACGTAGATGAAGAAAGCTGCGAAATTGGCTGCGGATGCCAGCACCACCAAATTAAACTCTTTATCAGAGAAGATAAGGCGATAGCTGCTCAAGACCTTTTTTGCAGACAAAGGCATGCGTTTTTCTTTAGGCATGGTTTCCGGCAAATAGCGCACGGCCGCCCATAAACTAATGGCGGCATACAGGGCTAAAAAGACAAAGATGGCTTGCCAATGTATGCCCAATAACAGCCCACCGATAATCGGTGCCACGGCCGGCGCAATGCCAAAAAGCATTTGCACGGTGGCCATGACACGCTGAGCTTGCGGGCCTTCAAACAAGTCCCGCACCATGGCACGCGCCACCACGTTACCCGCCCCGCCTGACAAGCCTTGCAAGACGCGGAAAAACCACAAGGTTTCAATGTTGTTGGCAAAAGCACAGCCTATGGAAGCAAGCACAAACACGCCCAAGCCCCATTTAATGGTGGTAATGCGGCCTATTGAATCGGAAATGGCACCGTGCCATAAGGTCATTAAGGCATAGGGCAATAAGTAAAAAGTCAGGCTTTGTTGCAATTCCAATGGGCTGGCCAGCAGTGCTAATTCCAAGCCAGGAAAAGCAGGCAAATAGGTGTCTATGGCAAACGGGGCCAAGGCGGCTAGGCCGGCTAAGACTAATGATAGGGTAAATGCTGAAGATGCATGCATGAATAAGTCACCGATAAAAAACGCGCCGGTAAGCTTAACTTACCTAGCGCGTTCTATTTAAACACAGCCTAGCCTACTTATGAAGCACTGATTAGGGCACGGCATGAAAGGCTTTCACCCTGTCATCCAACTCCCCGGCTAGTATCTTTTTAGAATTTTTATCATTGCGGAAAACAATAGGCTGAGCCACGGCTTGCGGGTTGCGCGAATCAATGATGGCTTGATCGATCAAATGCCTGTGCGGCGATTTGCTGCATACCGGGTCGGCTGCTTCGGCATCGCCAGACAAAAGAAACGCTTGGCAACGGCAACCACCCAAGTCATTTTCTTTTTCCGAACAACTACGACAAGGCTCTTTCATCCAAGCATCGCCGCGGTATTTATTAAAGGCTGGCGAATCTTGCCAGGCATAAGCCAGACCGTCGTCACGCACATTAGGGAAAGTCATATTTGGCAATACCCTAGCCGAGTGGCATGGCAAGACATCACCATTAGCCGTCACTATCATGAACACCTCACCCCACCCGTTCATGCATTTTTTTGGCCTATCCGAGAAGTAATCCGGCACCACAAAAAACACCTTCATTTTGTTGTTAGCATTCGCCCTAAACTCGTTAGCGATCGCCTCAGCCTCATCTACTTGTTCTTTAGTAGGCATTAATTGACTGCGATTCACCAATGACCAACCGTAATATTGGGTATTGGCCAACTCTATGTAATCGGCACCAAGCGCTTCTGCCATGTCTAGTATTTCACGCAAATGCCCTATGTTGTAGCGGTGTATCACCACGTTTAGCACCATGGGGTAGCCGTGATTTTTGATCATGGCCGCCACTTTTTTCTTTAACTCAAAGGTTTTGGTGTTGGTAATGAAGTTATTGATCTCTTCAGTAATGTCGTGCATGGACAATTGAATATGGTCCAAGCCGCCTTCCTTGAAAGCTTGTATGCGCTTTTCTGTAAGACCCACACCGGAGGTGATGAGATTGCTGTAATAGCCTAGCTTTTTCGCTTCCACCACGATGTCTTCAATGTCATCACGCAGCAAGGGTTCGCCGCCTGAAATACCCAGCTGCAAGGCACCCAATTTACGGGCATCGCGCAAGGCTTGTATCCATTGCTCAGTGCTTAATTCGTTTTGCGTGTGTTTATCGTAATCGGTTGGGTTGTAGCAAAAAGCACAATGCAGAGGACAACGGTAGGTCACTTCGGCTAACAACCAAAGGGGTTGCGTGTGGGTTACTGATGCTGCCACGCCGTTATTCTGCTGGGCATGCACGGTTTTTTGCACCACCGATTGACCTAATGAAGCTTGTGTCATCTTGCTACTCCTAAATTTAGACTTACATTCATGGTATTAAAGCTGACGCAACCAACCCTTGCTTAGTGCCAATTCGAACATACCGATAATATCGGCTTCAATGTTAACGGCATCCGGAAAAGTGGCTTTAAGGTCGGCCACCACATCGCCTACAGTGGCTTTGCCATCCAAACGCTTAAGCACTTCACCTGCACCGCCGTGCAGCTTAACCATGCCTTCTGGAAAGAGAATCACGTAATTTTGCTGCGCTTCTTCCCATTGAAAACGGTGATGGAGTGCTAGGGCATAACAGTCTGTGTGTTTTATCTGATTGCTCATGCTATGCCACGCTTATTTAAAATCAATTCTAGGCTGACGTAAATAATCTTTACCCTCAACCTTAACGTCTGTGCAGGCCAACATAATGGCATCGGCGATGACCCACAACACGTCCAATTTAAACTGCAATATATCCAAGGCTTTGAGTTGCATGTCGCGCGAGGTGCTAAAGTAATCCAAGGTAACGCTTAAGCCCTGCTCCACATCACGCCTGGCTTCCGTTAAACGTTTTTTGAAGTAAGTTAAGCCGCTTTCGTCTATCCATGGGTACATGCTAGGCCAAGAGCTAATGCGTTGTTGGTGTATGTGCGGCGCAAACAATTCAGTTAAGGAAGAGCACACCGATTCTTGCCATGGCCGTTGACGGGCAAAATTAACGTAGGCATCCACGGCAAATTTAACGCCAGGGCTTAAATACTTAAGCGAGGTGACGTCTTCACGGCTTAAACCGACCGCCATACCCAGTTGTATCCAGGCTTCTATACCGCCAACCTGTCCATCCACGCCATCGTGATCGGTAATGCGCACTATCCATTCCTTGCGCACTTCCTTATCCGGGCAATTAGACAAAATGGCTGCGTCTTTCATGGGAATGGCTATTTGGTAGTAAAAGCGGTTGGCTACCCAACATTGCAACTGCTCTTTAGTCAGCTTGCCTTCGTACATCATGACGTGTATGGGATGGTAAATATGGTAGCCCTTGCCCTTCTCGCGTAATTTGTCTTCAAATTCTTCGCGCGTCCATGGTAAGGCGTTGTTTGTCATTGCATTCATTGCTCGCTCCTAAAGTATGATATCCATGCCATCGAAAGCCACTTCGATGTTGTGCTGGCTTAATATTGCCCGCTCAGCGGAATCTTCACGCAATATTGGGTTGGTGTTATTGATGTGTATCAACACTTTGCGGACTTTCTTAGTCTGACCAAATTTATCCAGATCTTCTATCATGCCGCCTTCACCGGATTGCGGATTGTGGCCTATGCTGCGAGCGGTTTTTGTCATCAAACCCAGGTCTAACATTTCCGTATTGGTCCAAAACGTCCCGTCCACCATGATGCAATCGGCTTGATCCATCAAGGCCGGTAAATGCGGTTCAATTTCTGCCAACCCTGGTGAATACCAACATTTTTTACCGGTGCTGATTTCTTCTATTAATACGCCTATGGTGTCGCCAGCCTGAGGGTTGTTGCGGTGTGGGGAATACGGTGGAGCAGCACTTTTGAGTGAGACGGAAGTGAATTTTAAATTTGGCACACCGGGAATAGTAAAACTGGTTTTCCCGTCTGTAGGGACTTGGTGGTGATTGATGCCGCAATAGTGGCCCAATATGTTCAGTATCTGATTGCCTGATGTCAGGTCACCGTAAACCATATCGGTGCAATATATTTCTCGTTTTACCTGGCCTTCACGCAACATAAATAAACCAGTGGTGTGGTCTATTTGCGCATCGATTAAAACAACCGCTTGTATGCCAGTATCCCTTACCGCACGACCGGGTTGCAATGGTGCGAAGTCTTGTATTTGCTGTAACACATCCGGCGAGGCATTAAACAACACCCAGTTGACACCATCACTGCTAACGCAGATAGAGGATTGCGTGCGCTTGGTGGCTTTAATCGTGCCCTTGCGTAGCCCGTCACAATTAAAGCAATTGCAATTCCATTGTGGAAAACCGCCCCCTGCGCCTGCGCCTAAAACGTGTATATGCATAATAATGCTGTTCCAATGTTAACTGTATGCATGCAGCGCTAACTAGCCTGCAAGGTTTTCATGAAAAAAAAGGCTGTCTAACGGCAGCCTTTTTTTAATAGTAATAAACTAATTATTTGTTCATTACGTACATAGTTACTTCAAAGCCAAAACGCATTTCTGTAGCAGCTGGAGTTGTCCACATGATAGTGATCCTTTTAATTAGTTAAAAAAGTATCGCCGTGATTAAGGTCACAACGTGATACGAATCATGCGCCCTTAGCCTGGCAGACAACACTGCAAACTTACTGATTAAGGCCTAATGAAATTCATGATGCCGCTTATTTTTTTAGACGGCGTTGGCGTACCGCAGCGGCTAGGTTTTCCAATAGAACCACCGTATCCGACCAGCCCAAACAAGCATCAGTAATAGATAAACCATAGGTCAATTGACAGCCAGGCGTGTGGTCTTGCCTGCCCGCCTCTATGTGCGACTCGACCATGACGCCGACTATGCGCTTGTCACCGGCAGCCAGTTGATCGGCAATGTCTTGCGCCACGTCTTTTTGCAACAAGTAATTTTTACTGCTGTTACCGTGGCTGCAATCTATCATTAATATAGGCGCTAAACCGGCATCGTTGAGCTTATCGCAAGCCTCGTTGACGCTGTCTTTATCGTAGTTGGGTTTCTTGCCACCGCGCAGGATGACATGGCAATCGTCGTTACCGGTAGTAGAGAAAATGGCCGATTGGCCTTCCTTGGTTACCGACAAGAAATGGTGTGGGCTGGACGCTGTTTTAATCGCATCAATGGCGACTTTAACGCCGCTATCCGTGCCATTTTTAAAGCCTACTGGGCAGGACAAACCTGAGGTTAACTCCCTATGCACCTGCGACTCCGTGGTACGGGCGCCTATCGCCCCCCAACTAACCAAATCGGCGGTGTATTGTGGCGTGATCATGTCCAAAAATTCGGCCCCTGCAGGCATGCCTAACTCGTTTACGTCTAACAAGAATTTACGCGCAATCTCTAAGCCTTCATTGATCTGATAGCTGCCGTCCAAATGCGGGTCGTTAATCAAACCTTTCCACCCCACGGTGGTTCTTGGTTTTTCAAAGTACACGCGCATCACGATTAACAAGTCTTGGGCCAAAGCATTGCGCACGCTCATTAATCGACGGGCATAATCCAATCCGGCTTGGCTGTCGTGTATCGAGCATGGGCCAACCACTACCAGCAATCTATCGTCTTCTTGATGCAGAATCTGGTGTATTTGCTTACGCGTCGCCAAGATGTTTTTGGTGGAACTGGCGCTTTCCTTAAGCTTGTCCAACAAGGCCAAAGGCGTGATTAGTTTTTTTACTTCGCGTATGCGTACGTCATCGGTAGCGAGTTTTTGGTAATGGCTCATTTATTGATTACTTTTTAATATTTGCGCTAACACGCTTAGAAAGCGGGCATTTTCACTGAATAGCCCTATGCTGACACGTAGGTAATCCGGCATGCCGTAATTGGCAATAGGCCTAACGATAACGCCATTTTGCAACAAAGCCTGATTGACTTTCGCGGCCTCGTTAACGGCAAAACTGACAAAATTAGCGTAGGACGGAATGTAGCTGAGTCCAAGTTGGGATAGGCCTTGGGTGATTTGCAACATACCCGCTTGATTGAGCGCATAAGAACGGGCAACGAAATCGTCGTCTTGCAAGGATGCGATGGCCGCTGCTTGTGCTACGCTGTTCACGTTAAAGGGCTGACGCACCCGGTTCATCATGTCCGCCACGCTAGGATGGCAGGCGCCAAAACCGATACGTAAGCCCGCCAAACCGTAAGCCTTAGAAAAGGAACGGGATACGATCAAATTATCAAAGTCAGCCAACCAGCTAAAGGCCAGCGATTTATCTTGGGCCGACAAATACTCGTCGTAGGCTTCATCCAGCACCACCAGTACCTGCTTAGGCACCTGCTGCATGAATGTTAACAAGGCTTCTTTCGCAAGCAAGGTGCCGGTTGGGTTGTTTGGATTGGCGATAAAGATCAGCCTGGTCTTGGGTGTAATGGCCGCCAACATAGCCGGCAAATCGTGTGCATAGTCTTTAGCCGGCACTTCCACACCATGCGCCCCCATTGCTTGCGTCACCAAGGGGTAAACGGCAAAGGCGTGTTGCGAATAAATCACTTCCGCGTTGCTGCTTAAAAAAGCACGGGCCGCCAACTCCAAGATGTCGTTAGAGCCATTACCAAAGACAATTTGTTCAGGAGCAAGCTTAAACTTATTTGCTACCACTGCGCGCAGCGCAAAGGCATTGCCATCGGGGTAGCGCGCGATGTCTAGCAAGGCTTCTTGTATGGCGCTCTCCGCCTTAGGGCTAATGCCCAAGGGATTCTCATTGGATGCCAATTTAACGATGTCGGCTTCCTGCAAGCCCATTTCCCTAGCCAATTCACTAATGGGTTTACCGCCTTGATAAGGCGCAATGGCGCGGATGTACTCCGGTGCTAAATGGGATAAGGCAGATTGGGATGAATTCATACAGGCATAACCTTGAGCACTAACAGGATGCGCATGCGCATTAAATAATAGCGGCTGGATAAGAACCCAACACTTTTAGGAAGGACGCACGCTGCTCGCATTCCGCCAAGGCAGCTTGCACTTTTGCGTCATGCTGATGGCCATCGATATCGACAAAGAACACGTAATCCCACAAGCCCTGCTTAGATGGCCGCGATTCGAATTTAGTCATGCTCACACCGTGCCTAGCCAGCGGCTCTAGCAACTGCACCATGGCGCCCGGGGTGTTTTTAGAGGTCATGACCAGCGAGGTTTTATCGTGACCCGACGGCGCCACATCGTGCGAGCCTAGCACCAAGAAGCGCGTGGTATTTTTCGCGTCGTCTTCTATGTTTTCCGCCAACACGTTTAAGCCAAATAAATCGGCCGCACGCTTGCTGGCAATGGCGGCGGCAAAGGTCCCGTCGGTGGAAACCAAATCGTGTATCATTTGCGCGGCCCTGGCATTGCTGGTCACGGCTTCACGTTCTGCTTTTGGCAAATGCTTGCTTAGCCATTCGTGACACTGCGCCAAGGATTGCGTGTGCGAGAACACATGGGAAATTTGACTGATATCGGTTTGCTTGGACAACAAGCAATGGTGGATAGGCAAGGTGACTTCACCGCAAATCTTGAGCGAACTGGCCAACAACAAGTCCAAGGTCAAGCCTATGGCCCCCTCGGTGGAATTCTCTACTGGCACCACACCGTAATCGACTTGAGCGGCTTCCACACTGCGAAACACTTCGTCAATGCTGGCGCAAACAACGGCCATTTTTCCCAAGCCAAATTGCTTTAGCGCCGCCTCTTCGCTGTAGGTGCCCAATGGCCCTAAAAAAGCGATGGACAGTTCTTTTTCCAAGGCACGGCAATTCGACATCACCGCACGAAATATATTGCTAACGGCTTCATTAGACAAAGGGCCGCCGTTGTTGGCTTGCAAACGGCGCAATACTTGCGCCTCACGCTCAGGGCGATATATCACGCCGTCGTCTTTTAAGGCGCCAATTTGCCTAGCCAATTGCGCACGCTCATTCACCAACTTGAGCACTTGCTCGTCTATGGCATCAATCTGATCGCGGTGTTGTTTTAATTGCGCTGTCATGTCTGCATCACCTTAGTGAGAACGCTCAAAATCTTGCATGTAGGCCACCAAGGCTTGCACACCTTCAATGGGCATGGCGTTGTAGATAGAGGCACGCATGCCACCTACTGCACGATGGCCTTTTAATTGCAACAAACCACGCGCCTCCGCTCCCTGTAAAAAAGCAGTGTTAAGGCCTTCGTCTTGCAAGTAAAAAGGAATATTCATGCGCGAGCGATTCGCCAGCGCCACGCGGTTTACGTAAAAATCGCTGGCGTCTATGCAGTCATATAAAAGTTTGGCCTTGGCCATGTTCACTTTTTCTATGGCGGCCACCCCACCTTGCTCCAGCAACCACTCAAACACCAAGCCGGCGATGTAGATGCTATAGCTTGGTGGCGTGTTAATCATGGATTGATTTTCTGCCTGCAACTGCCAATTAAATACCGCTGGTGTCATGGACGAAGCTTTACCTAGCAAGTCTTCATGCACGATCACCAAACACAAGCCGGCTGGACCTATGTTTTTTTGCGCGCCGCCGTATATGACGCCGTATTGGCTCACATCAATCTGCCTAGACAAGATGTGTGAGGACATGTCGGCCACAATCGGCACGCCATGGGTATTGGGCAAATCAAGGAACTCAACACCACTCATGGTCTCGTTTGTGCAGACATGCAAATAGGCGGCATCTTTATTCAACTGCCAGCTGGCAAAATCCGGCACTTGCTGATATTGATTGGACTCACTGCTGGCCACCACATTAATTTTGCCATATGCCCTAGCGTCTTCCACGCTGCGCTTACTCCAGCCACCAGTGATGGCGTAATCGGCTGAGCGACCTGCTAGCAAGTTTAATGGAATCATGGCATTTTCTGCGATGGCGCCGCCTTGCAAAAACAAGACTTTATACTGATCGCCTATGGCCAATAAACGGCGTAAATCGGCTTCGGTTTTAGCCAATATGCCAGTGAATTCTTTGCCGCGATGCGACATTTCCATCACACTCATGCCCGAGCCATGCCAATCTAGCATTTCGGCTTGCGCACGCGCCAACACCGGTTTTGGTAAGACGGCCGGTCCAGCGGAGAAATTGAAAATACCCGTCATGCGCTAGGCTTTACAATAGATCGGCATCGCCTGATTCAGCATCAGCGTCATCCGTCTCAACAATTTTTTCCAAGCCAGATAATTTTTCACCTTCGCCTAGGTTGATCAGTGTCACACCTTGGGTAGCCCGACCTAATTCACGAATTTCTTTTACACGCGTGCGGATCAAGACGCCACCGGTGGTGATCAACATAATTTCATCTTCGTCGTTAACCAATTTAGCAGCCACCACCAAGCCATTGCGCTCACTGATAGCAATCGCCTTAACGCCTTGCGTACCACGACCTGAATGACGGAAGTCAGCCAATTGGGTGCGTTTACCGTAGCCATTTTCCGTGGCCACCAATACCGTTTGCTTGTCGTCGTCCGCTATCAACAAGGACAACACTTGCTGACCTGCAGCCAATTTCATGCCGCGTACACCGCGTGTAGCACGGCCCATTTGTCTAACGGCCTCTTCATCAAACCAGACCGCCTTGCCGCCATTGGAAACCAAGACGATGTCGTTAGCACCATTGGTCACTTCTGCGCCTATCAGGTAGTCGCCTTCGTCTAGATTGATGGCGATAATGCCGGATTTTCGTGGATTAGCAAATTCAATTAAGGCCGTTTTCTTAACCGTACCCAGTGCCGTGGCCATGAAAATATAACGGGTTTCATCGAACTCTTTCACTGACAAGATGGCGTTAATTTTCTCGCCCTCTTCCAAGGGGAATAGATTAACGATAGGCTTGCCGCGACCGGTGCGACTGCCTTGTGGCACTTCATAGACTTTCAACCAATAAACACGGCCGCGGCTACTGAAGCACAAAATGTAATCGTGGGTATTGGCGACAAACATCTTGTCGATGAAATCGTCTTCTTTAGTCGGGGCGGCTTGCTTACCACGCCCACCACGGCGTTGAGCGCGATACTCGTCCAAGGGTTGGGATTTCACGTAACCGGTATGCGACAAGGTCACCACCACGTCTTGCGGCGTGATTAAATCTTCCAGTGATAAATCTTGGGCATTGGCAATAATTTCACTGCGGCGCTTGTCACCGAATTGTTTTCTAATTTCAGTTAATTCGTCACCTATGATGGCGGTCACGCGAGCTGGCGTGGCCAATATGTCCAACAAGTCAGCAATGATGTCCATCACCTCTTTGTACTCAGTGACGACTTTGTCTTGCTCTAAGCCGGTTAAGCGTTGCAAACGCATTTGTAGAATTTCTTGCGCTTGCACCTCGCTTAATTTATAGCCTTTAGCCGTTAAACCAAATTCTATGCTCAAGCCTTCAGGGCGTGAGGCTTCCATGGCTGCGCGCTGCAGCATTTCTTCCACTACCGGCGATTTCCAGGCTTTCGCCATCAAGGCAATTTTCGCTTCCGGTGGCGTAGGTGCAGCCTTAATGAGGGCGATCATCTCGTCCACGTTAGCCAAGGCTACGGCCAACCCTTCTAACAAGTGGCCGCGAGCACGGGCTTTTTTCAATTCAAATACGGTACGACGGGTAATGACTTCGCGGCGGTGGCGCAAGAACGCCTCTAGCATCTGCTTGAGGTTGAGCAACCTCGGCTGACCGTCTAACAAGGCCACCATGTTCATGCCGAAGGTGTCTTGCAACTGCGTTTGTTTATACAGGTTGTTCAGCACCACTTCGGCTATTTCACCGCGTTTTAATTCGATGACGACACGCATACCCGATTTATCGGATTCGTCGCGTAAATCTGAGATGCCTTCTATCTTTTTCTCGTTGACTAATTCGGCAATTTTCTCAACAAAGGTTTTCTTATTTACCTGATACGGTAATTCATCGACAATCAAGGCCTGACGGCCACCGCGTTCCAAATCTTCAACATGGGTACGACCACGCATCACAACGCGACCGCGACCGGTGCGGTAACCTTCTTTGACGCCCACGGTGCCGTAAATAATACCGGCCGTTGGGAAGTCAGGCGCAGGCACCAATTCAATCAGCTCTTCCACACCCATTTCCGGGTCTTTAAGCAAAGCCACGCAGGCATCCAACACCTCATTAAGGTTGTGTGGCGGAATATTGGTGGCCATACCCACGGCAATACCGGAGCTACCATTGATTAGTAAATTGGGGATACGAGCCGGCATGATCAGCGGTTCGTTTTCGCTGCCGTCGTAGTTAGGGCCAAAATCGACGGTTTCTTTGTCTATGTCCGCCAATAACTCGTGGGCAATTTTAGCCATGCGGATTTCCGTGTAACGCATGGCCGCCGCGTTGTCGCCATCCACAGAACCAAAGTTACCTTGACCATCGACCAACATGTAACGCAAGCTAAAATCTTGCGCCATCCGAACGATGGTGTCGTACACCGCCGTGTCGCCATGTGGGTGGTATTTACCAATCACATCACCAACAATACGCGCGGATTTTTTATACGGTTTATTGTAGTCATTGCTAAGCTCGTGCATGGCGTAGAGTACGCGTCTGTGCACTGGCTTCAAGCCGTCCCTCACATCCGGCAAGGCGCGACCGACGATCACGCTCATGGCGTAATCGAGATACGATCTACGCATCTCGTCTTCTAAACTAATTGGCAGGGTTTCTTTAGCGAATTGATCCATGGGTAAACTGACTTTTAGTTGTTTTTGTGTAGCGCAATTTTAGCATGGAATGGCGGCAAATTAGTAGGGTTAGCCGCGATTTAAAACACCATTCAATAACGCTGCATAGCCCTACTAACTCAGCCGTCTAGGCAAGAGCCGTGAGCATGGATAAGTCGGCTTTTAAGTCGTCGATATGCTCAAGACCAACGGCAATTCTCACCAAGCCATCCACTATGCCTGCTGCTGCTCGGGCTTCGGCTGTCACACGACTATGGGTGGTGGTGGCCGGATGGGTAATGGTGGACTTAGCGTCCCCCAAATTGGCTGTAATGGATATCAATTTGGTCGCGTCAATTAAAGCCCAAGCAGCCTGCTGTGGCGTTTGCCCAGCTTTAGCCCGCACCTCAAAGCTAACAATACCGCCACCGCTGCTTTGCTGACGCAAAGCCAGCGCATGCTGCGGGTGCGAGCTTAAGCCTGGGTAATAGACGCGTGCCACACCAGGCTGCTGCTCCAGCCATGTGGCCAACGCCAAGGCGTTACGTGCATGCGCGTCCATGCGCACGTACAAAGTCTCCAAGCCCTTCAAAAACACCCAAGCATTGAACGCACTCATGGTGACGCCAGCGGTTCTTAGAAAGCCATAAACCGGTTCCATTAGCGCTTTAGAACCGAGCACGGCGCCGCCCAAGCAACGTCCTTGGCCGTCTATGTATTTGGTGGCGGAATGAATAATGATGTCTGCGCCCAATGCCAAAGGCTGCTGTATGGCCGGCGTGCAAAAACAATTGTCCACCACCAAGTGCGCACCGGCCTTGTGAGCGATGTCGGCTAAGGCAGCAATGTCGCATACTTCAGTCAGTGGATTGGATGGCGTTTCCACAAAAAACAGTTTGGTCTGGTCAGTGACCGCAGATTGCCATTCAGCCAAATCGGTTAGCGAAACAAAGCTGACTTGCAAACCCCAGCGCGCCAGTATGTTGCTAAACAGCTGCACACTGGTGCCGAATATGCTGCGCGAGGCAACAATGTGATCGCCCGCACTGCATAAGCCCATGACGCAAGCCAGTATCGCTGACATGCCGCTAGACGTTGCCACGCATTGCTCCGCCCCCTCCAACGCCGCCAGTTTATTTTGAAATACGGTGACCGTAGGATTGGTGAAGCGTGAATAGATATTACCCGGCTCGCTGCCGCCAAATCTGGCTGCCGCTTGCGCAGCACTGTCAAAACGGAAACTGGAATTCAGAAACAAGGCTTCCGAATTCTCGCCGTACGCGGTCATTTCACTGCCGGCTCGTACCGATAGGGTTTGTGGATGAAATTTGTTTATAGTCATAATAATCCCGTGTTATTTAGACGTTAAAAAACCCGCCTAGGTCTTAGCTAAACGGGTTTTTGAACTCGCTTTAGCTGTGTTTATAATGCGCCCGCAAGCTGAGTAAGACCTTGTTTTTGTTGGGTCACTCAAATCAGCGCGATTGGATGGTATGCCATAGCCGCCATGCCGTCAAGACGCTTTTTTAGTCGGCCACGGCGTCTTCAAAACTGTCGATTAAATTTAAATCTATTTGCGTACTGGCATTGGCCGGTTTTTGTTTTTTATTCACGTCGCCACGAGCCGATTCTATATTAGCCAAGTAGGCCTCATTGATATCGCCCGTCACGTACTTACCGTCAAAACAAGAACAATCAAAATCGACTATTTTTGGGTTGCTTAACTTCACCACCTCAACCAGGGCGCTTAAATCTTGGTAGATCAAGGCGTCGGCACCGATTTCTCGGCAAATTTCTTCGTCGGTACGCCCGGTGGCGAGCAATTCATCGCGGCTAGGCATGTCTATGCCATAGACATTAGGGAAACGAACCGGCGGCGCAGCAGATGCAAAGTAAACTTTATTGGCACCGGCATCCCTGGCCATCTGCACAATTTGTTGGGAGGTGGTGCCGCGTACGATGGAATCGTCGACCAGCAAGACGTTTTTACCTTTAAATTCTATGCCTATGGGATTGAGTTTTTGCCTAACCGATTTCTTACGCAAAGCTTGGCCAGGCATGATAAAGGTACGGCCTATGTAACGATTCTTAATAAAGCCCTCCCGGTAATCCAAACCTAAGGCTATACCGACTTGCAGGGCGCTGGGGCGACTGGTGTCAGGGATAGGAATCACCACATCAATTTTTTTATCGGCCCACTCGCGCTTGATCTTTTCTGCTAGGGTTTTGCCCATGTCCAAACGCGTTTGGTAAACAGACACGTCATCGATGACGGAGTCGGGTCTGGCTAAATAAACGTATTCAAAAATACAGGGATTGAGCTTGGCTTGCTCGGCGCATTGGCGACTGAAAAAATTACCGTGCATGTCGATAAATATGGCCTCACCCGGCGCAACGTCACGTACCAAGGTAAACCCTAACACATCCAAGGCCACGCTTTCTGACGCCACGATGTACTCGGTGCCTTTGTCGGTTTCGGCCTTGCCTATCACCAAAGGACGAATGCCATTTGGGTCGCGAAAGGCTAACAAGCCAAAGTTAGCAATCATGGCCACTACCGCGTATGCCCCTTTACAACGTCTGTGCACGCCAGCCACCGCATCAAAGGTCATGTCGGTATTAAGCACGGCATTGCGTGAGGTTTGTTCAATTTCGTGCGCCAACACATTGAGCAACACTTCGGAATCGGAATTGGTATTGATGTGACGTAAATCTTGTTTAAACATTTCGGATTTCAATTGATCCGAATTGGTCAGATTGCCGTTATGCCCTAGCACTATACCGAATGGCGAATTGACGTAAAAAGGCTGTGCTTCGGCGGCACTGGATGAACCAGCAGTTGGGTAGCGCACATGACCGATACCGACATTGCCGACCAAGCTACGCATGTGACGGGTTTGAAACACGTCTTTAACCAAGCCGTTATTTTTATGCATGAAAAAGGTATTGCCGTCGGTGGTAACGATGCCTGCAGCATCTTGCCCTCTGTGCTGCAAGACCAGCAAACCATCGTACAACAATTGGTTGACTGGGTTTTTACCAACAATACCTATGATTCCGCACATGGATGTAGCCTTAAATAATGAATACTGTGTAATGAATACTGCGTTTAATCTTTATACCTAGCACTTATGCTAGTTATGCATGCGCCCTAATCGTACTTAATGTATTGGCCTATGCTATCTGGCACCCAAGGCATGATATGGCCAACCAGAGCTTCAAACGGGGCACTCAACATGGCATCTCGCCAACGGTCATCCTTAGGCAAGTCGGTCATACCGGCTAAAAACACCAACAAGCAAACAATGATGATGCCGCGCGTCAAGCCAAACAAACCACCTAACAGACGATTTAGCCAACCCAAGCCTAATTTCTTAAACAGGCTGGCCAGTGCAATCGACAGCAGACTGCTAATCAGCAAGGTCGCTAAAAATACGATTATAAATGCCGCCGCGACCCGCAGTGGTTCAGTGGGAATGGCCTCAGGCATCATGGGCACCAATTGACTGGCATAACTTTTAGCGACGAAGAAGGCCAACACCCAGGACACAATGGACAACGCCTCCAGCACCAAGCCGCGCATGACGCTCAACCCGACAGATAGGCCTAATATGGCCAGCACCAAATAGTCAAAACTAGTCATGATTTAGGCCAGCACGCTGCTTAAAAAGCTTAGTCATTAGCCACTACCATGCCTTGCATATTTAAGGCCTGAAGTTTAAGCATGGCCTCGGCAGCTTGCTGACGCGTAGGGTAATCGCCGGTTCTTAAGCGAATTTTCTCACCCTTATCGGTACTGACTTTTTTTATGCTGGCCTGATAACCAGCTTGCTTTAACTTGCCTTCCATTTCAGTGACGCTGGCCATGGAGGAATACACACCTATTTGTATAGCAAAACTGGATTTTGCTGCTGCGCTGCCATCGGCTTTTGCCGGTGCTGGCGTAGCTGGCTGCGACTTAGCTTCAGGCGCTTTAGCTTCTAGCGGCTTGGCTTCAAGTGGTTTTTCTACTGCTTTCTCTGTTGGTTTTTCTGTGATCTTATTTTGAGTAGGAACGGCACTGGCTGCAGTGTCATTTACAGCAACAGGCGTGGTCTCTGCAGTGGCTGACACCGGTTCGGCGAGCGGCGAAACAGCTGGCATAGGGGGCGCAGCAAGAGGAGCTGGCGCTGCAATCGGTTCGACCACACCGGCATCGACACCCGCCATGGTGATTTTGATGGCGGCACTTGGGGTCAAACTAGCGCGATCTTGCAATACCATGGGCAACACACCTACCATCAATAAAACCAAGCCTATGGCCCCGACCAGGCGACGCCTAGCCCGTTTCTTTAAACTTAATTCTTGATCGTGATCTGTATCAGGTGGCATTGCTGCATTCCTTAAAATAGCATGAACATAGGACTATTGTTACACAGCGTTATTAGGCAATATTTGCATCACACTGGCAACAGTAAAAAACGAACCGAACACGATTATTTTAGCATTTTCATTTGCATCCATACAGGCTTCTACATCAATACATGCTTGAATATAGGCTTTATCTGCACTGGCAAAGGTTTTTATAGTGGATCCCGGCGCCAGCCCGGCAATTTTCTGAGCCAAATCCTTAGCCAATGCACCACGTGCATGCAGGGTGTCGGCCACATACCAGCCGTCTATCTGATCTTTTAGCGCCGCAATCACCCCAGCACTGTCTTTATCAGCCAGCATAGCAAACACCGCGTAGGTTTTGCCATCCAGTCTGCTATCTGGATCGCTGCGCAAAGCCTGCAAGTTGGCGGCCAAAGCACGGGCCGCGTGCGGATTATGGGCTACATCCAGTATCACGCTAGCACGCATAGCCCCGCCATTAGGTGCTTGGATAATTTGAAAACGCCCAGGCAATTTTAGATTGGCCAGCGCCCTTGCTATGCTTGACTGCCCAACCGGCAAGCGG